>ERZ842401.868-NODE-868-length-44810-cov-9.230902_pt1 | contig 44810 bp, 41 predicted proteins | sample MGYA00521270_ERZ842401 | MGnify/ENA primary metagenome ERZ842401 (study PRJEB31892, sample SAMEA3878208) | bioreactor metagenome | biome: Moose rumen | place: Sweden | collected 2011-10 | study: EMG produced TPA metagenomics assembly of the PRJEB12797 data set... | reverse complement strand
ACGCAGATGACGAGTTCGGGTTATACATAAATTCGTAATAATCAGCCAAATTGGCGTTAACTCTCTGTCACGGGTAACTCATCGGCGCGGCCACGCCAAGGCGAGGTCCTACACCTGAATTGACCAGATTGATGGTTTCCCCGGACAAATGATAGACTACGAATTACGCGAAGGAGACGATGGGCGCCAGCAGGTTTCATCAATAGGCCCAGCCGCGGATCACGGCTGGGCCTATTGATGTGAGGATGTGTAGATGGCGGTTACTCGCTGGTGACGGCGAGTTTCTTGGCCTTGGTAGCCTCCTTGATGCCGTCGGTTGTGATGGTTGCCCGGTAGACGTAGATGCCCCTGGGGACGCGTCGTCCGCCCATGTCGTTGAGGTCCCATGTGACGGGGGTGGAGGTGTACATGTCGCTGCGTCCCGACTGTGTGGAGCTCCACACCATGCGTCCCATGAGGTCATAGACCTCGATAGTAACCGTTACCACGGCATCGGGGCGGTCGTGCTTGACATAGAATGCTGTCTCGACGCTGGCGGGGCTGGCTGTGCAATAGACGTCGGCAATCTCGGGGGCGAGGCCGTTGACCACGTTGAATGTGATGGTCTTCTCGCTGACGTTGTTGTAAACGTCCCACACCCGCAGTCGCAGCGAGTGCGGTCCCGTTGCCAGATCGCTCAACTGGTAGTTGATGCTGCCCAGTGTGCCCGGCTGTGCAAACATGGGCGTGTAGTAACTCACCAGGTCGTTGTAGCTGCTGGTGCCGTCGAGGGTGAGCGTCATGCTGTGGCCGATGCCCGCCGACGAGAAGTTGACCCCGCTCTCGTCGCTGACCGTGGCGAGGAACAACGGTGAATCGTTGACATCGCTGCCATCCACAAAGTCATCGACATTGAGTCCCATGGAAATGATCTTGGGTCCAATGGTATCGCTCACCTCATCATCGACATAACCGTAGATGTAGAAATCACTGTTGGCCCCCTTGGCCTCAAGACTGTCGCGGCTGTCGTAGGCATACAGGTTGATGAGCGACGGGCGGTAGTTGCCGTACTCGTCATTGACCTCGGAGGGTATAATCACGCGCACGGTGAAGCGGCCGTCAACCACCGTGTCCACATTGATGGCCAAGCGGTTGGGACGGTCCTCATAATTCACCTGCTTGCCATCGCCATAGCCATGAGTGGTCACGGTCTCTTCGGCACCAAATAGGGTCGAAATCACGCTACCCGTGAAGTTGGATGCCAGGTTGCCCTCATGGTCCACAATCTTGCCGCTGAACTCGACCTGCTCACGGGCTTTGAACACCGGCCTGTTTTCAGCGCCCACGGGTTGGCCGTTGATAGTCTCGATCTGGACTGTGTAGGGGGCATAGGCGAGCCTCAAAGCAGGATCACCAAAGCAGAAGAAGCGGCGGTAGTTATCGGAGTAAGATTTGACAAAGGTATTCTTGGCCAGGCGCAGGATGTCGCCAATGCGGCGCTGCTTGCCCTCTTCATCACGCGAGAATGCATAACGCCCAACCATATTGGTGAGGCTACCATTCTCGATGATGTAGGCCAATCGGGCAGGACACATGAGAGCAATAGCGCCACCATTGCCATTGGTGAAGATGCGCTCGCCGCTGGAAGTCGTTGCGGCATCAAAGCGGCAATACTCACAGGTGGCAGCATACAGAACCGGCAGGTGGCGATAGTAGAGCTGTGTCTCGACATCGGAGCGCATCATCAGCCCCTCACCGGTCCAGTTCTGGGTGCTGGCATGTCCCACATAGTTCCACCAGAGCACGCCCTCCTTGAGCAAGGTGAACATCTTGGTGCGCGCCTCGGGATAGGAGCGCGATCCACCCTGACTCACGGCATTGAAGGCATCAATGTAGACATAGTTGAAGACCATATCGCTGCCGCCGTTCTCCCGTGCGCTCTCGACCAATTTGGCCGACTGCTCCATGTGCACGCCATCGTTCTCGTCGTCGGCAACCATGAGCACCTGATTCTTCCATGAGCCATAATTGGGCTTGGTGACATATTTCACAAGTTTATTGACCACTGTGCGCGCGTCCGAAACATTCTTGGCCAGCATGCGGCCCACAGCAATGTCAATCAGGGAATTGACTTCGGCCGTAGAGCCGTCGCTCAAGACGCCGAAATAGTCATCGGTCGTGATTGAGTTACTATCATCGTTGCTCACCTCAGATTGCCAGGTCAGCAAGCGCGGGTAGTTGAACGACTGCGCATTGATGCCAATCAGGCGGTTGTCATAGTTGCCTGCGCCAAAGAGCAAGAGATAACCCAGCTTGTGGCCATCATCACTCATGCCGCGGTCGTAGAACATCTTGCACAAGCGACGATAGGCCATCGCGTCCTGTGTGCCACTGGAAAACTCATTGAACACTTTCTCGTGATCGAGCACCAGCACGCGGAAACCGTCATACTTCTCATGCAGCTCGGCCACCCGCTTTGCCTGCTCCAGGTAGGCACTGGGAGCCAGGATAATCATGTCGGGGGTAGCCTGGGCATGTATATCTTGGTTAGCCACTTCACCTTTCGACACGGGATGTGGATAGCTGCCGCCCTCCTCAAATGCCACAAACTCCCTGCGGCCATTCACTGCCGGGCTGAATGACACCGCACCTTCACCCGTGCTGGTGTTGAGTTGCATGATGTTGAAAGGCTGAGTCACATCCCAAACGCGAGTAGTGCTTCCAGCGCCCGCTATTTTGTAGGAGTTGGTCGCTTTAGCATCATTCACGCCAAAGGTGAGACTACCATTCTGAAGCCTCAATTCACGCTCATAGTTCACCGTGATGAAATCCAAGCGTGCGAGGTCAAATTTGCCCGGGCAGCTAAACTCAAGGGTGTAATCAAGCTTAGTGGTCCCATCCAGGACAAAGGACTTGGTAGAGCCTTTTGTCATGTAGAAAGCATGAACACTGTTCTTTATATCAATGTTATCGCCATCGGTGACAGGCAAGGGCGTGCTGTTGTAGCTATGGGCCACGGTGCTTTTTGAAGTTTCGCTCAAAGCGGCAAAGACCGTATAGGTCTTGACCTCACTGCCGCTGATCAGACCATCCAAGTCAAACTTGAAGGTTTGGGACTTGCGGCTCTTGAAGTCTTCGCCCAGGTAGTTGCGTCCCGTCTCGGCAGGACTGATAATATCCTCCTCATGATAGATGCGCTCGATGTAGGTGGTGATTTCTGTTCCCGTCGGCTCGTTATCGGCACGGGGAATCTCGATGTCACTAAAACGGCTGTCGTTGGTGACAAAGTAGACGCCCTTGGTGGCATAAGGATGTTGACACTGCACCTGCGGTATGACATCGTTAAGATAAGCCCAGGTCGTTGGTCCTTGGGCATAGAACAAGAGGCGGTCTCCAGTGCGCACAACGGGCATCTGCGGCAGGTCGTCGGCATAGTTATCACCATTCATCGTCTCGCTCAGCGGAGCACCGCCGTAGCCAAAGACGTGAATCTGCGACAGGTCACTGCCCAATCCCCAGCTGCGGGCATCGTCGGCTGTAATCTGGTAGATGCCGCTCTCGGTCACTTCAACCTTCACCCACTTGCCCGAAGCCAGTTGGCTGGTTGAAGCGTAAAATTCCTGGTCCAGTGCCCTTGTCGTGAAGATGCCACCCATTGCCAGTGCCAGGCACAAGGCAAAACGTGAAAAATATGTCATCATTCCTCTCATCGTTGTTCAGTATAGTGTTAGTGTACATTCCGCAGGGCCTTTTCACGAGATTTCCCTCAAAATGTACGCATCGTTTTTTAACCTATTAACGAAAGCTGGGCTGGAATATTGCCCCGACCAGTCGATAAACTCACAACGGGACCGCGACAGTGACATAGTGGCCGTCAAGCAAACAGGAGAAAAGGCGATAACGCCTGCTGCCGCACGTGGCATGGAAGTCAAGCGGCCGGAGGCCTGCATCAAACGGCTGGATGGTGATGCCGTCGGTCCAGTCGATGGCACTGTTGCGGGTGGCCTTGATGATGGCCTCCTTGGCAGTCCAGGCGATGATGTGGGCAGCCAGGTCATCGGAGGCAATGAATTGTTTCTCACTATCGTTGAGGAACTTGTCGCGCACGCGCAGCACCTGCTGGCGGTCCACCTGCTCGGCATCGATGCCGATGACGTGCCCGTCACAGCAAGCCACCGCCACCAGGCGCGGGGTGTGGGTGATGCTGATGTTCACCTCGCTATCCACGACAAAGGGGGCTCCCTGCTCGGTATGCCCCATCGCCACAGGCCGCCCAAAGGCACGGCACAGCAACAGCCGCTCGGCAGCTTTTTCGCACTGCCGCTTCACCGGAAGCGCCAACAAATCATCAACGGGAATGCCCTCCTGGCGGCACAATGCCAAGAGCTGCGGCGCCTCTTCTTCAAGCCGCCACAGCAGCACCCTTGTGCCTGCGGGATATATCATCTCTTGAAGTAACATGTCCCTGATTACCCGACGCCGTTTTTGGCAAGTTCGATGCGGGTGAGGACTTCAGGATTGTCCTCACTGGCGGCAATCCATGAGCGGTAGCGGCGGCGATTGATGAAACGCTCGACCAGATAGGCCAGGATGAACATCACGGGCACTTGCAGCCACAGCATCCAGTATTCATGGGACACCTGCGAGAGGACGGCACCGTCGGCCTGCATGCGCACATATCCGTTGGCCATCCACATGCCCGGCACGCAGTCACCAACCACACGCCAAAATCTCGACATGAGGTAACGCGGCCAGGAGACGCCACACAGGAACACAAACACCACCGACGAGAAGACAAACAACAGGAAGACGCTCTCGCGCTCATTGACAAAGGCCTGGAGCGTCTGCCCCATCAGTGAGACGACAATGATGAAAGGCACGGCCAGACAGATGATGTGGAGCAGGTCTCCATACTGCGGGAAGCCGAACATCAACGGCACATAGTGCAGGACATAGATCACGGGCAGGACATAGATAATCTGATGGCACATCATCTTACCGATGATGGTGGCTGCCGGCCCGGCCTCGAAGGCCAACGGGTCAATGCCGCCATTGCGACGGCGACGCTCGATGCTGCCGCCATGCAGCATGGCAATACCCAGGATCATGCTTTGCTGCAGCACCAGCGGCAGGATGAACAGCAGCACCGCGCTGGCGATGCCCATGGCGGGATTGCCCACGGGCACCTGCCGACTCTCGATGATGGAGCCGCTCATGTTGAGCACCGGCTCGACCTTGGCAGCCAGGCGCTCATTGCCCATGGCTTGGGTGACATTGGTCAAGGCCGTGAACATGGCCTTGTAGCGCATCATCACGCTCATGTCGCAGTAGAGCGATATGTGCCCCTGTTCGCCTCGTGTCACGCACTGTCCAAAGTCACGCGGAACGTGCAGGACACCATAGCATTGCTTACTGTGCATGGCCTGCTGGGCCTCCTCCATGTTGGCGGCATACCCAATAATGGCCACCTCCTGGGTCGCATCCATGCGGCGGATGAGGTCCCGGCTCATGGCGGTGCGGTTGTCGTCAACGACCACGACGGGCTCGTTACGCACGACCTCGGGGTTATAGATGAGTGAATACAACACGGGATAAACCGCGTTGAGCAGCAGGAAGAAGATGACCACACCCTCGTCGCGGAACACGAGCATCAACTCGCGTCCGCACACCTTGAGCACCTGCACGAACCACAGGAACAATCTGCTATGTTTCACTTTGTCGGTCATAATCCAGGGTCAGGGCACATACACGGGGTTCAAACACTCTTTCTTCAAGCGCCATGACAGCAGCATGGGCAGGAGGGTGAAACCGATGAGTGCCGCGTAGTAATATCGTGAATAATAGATGTCGATGCCGTTCAGCGCCTGGTCCACCATGATGAGGAAATAATACTTGATCGGCATCACCCAACCCAGGGCCTGCACCCACGGGTACATTGATTCCTGGGGCAGTGAAAATCCCGTGAACGAGAACGACACCATGCCCAGCAGCGTGCACAGCATCGTGCCATAGCGGAAGTTGGGCACAAAGCAGTACATCAGCACGGCGAAACTCTGGTTGGCCACCACCAGCAGGAACATCGCGATGAGCATGTTCCACGGGTTGCAGTTGAGCGGGAAGTCGTAGCAGCGGTACATCATCCACTGGATGAACCATCCCACAGCGGTGAAGAGCACCGTCTGTGGCACCAGTTTACCCACCAGGGCCAGGAACATGCTGTCGCCGGACGTTTTGAGCCACTGGCGGCTAAGGCCCGTCTTCAACTCCAGACCCAGCGTGAAGGCTGTCACCAGCAGGATGAACAGCGAGAAGAAGCAGGGCACAAACGTCGAGTTGAGGTAGAAGTTGTAGTTGGTGTAGGGGTTAACGAGGCCGTGGACATGGGTCTGGTAGGGCTGCAGGGTGGCAGCGATGGTCTCGTTGGGCAGACCCACGGTGCGCAGCGCCGTCTGCACGATGGCGCCGTTGGCGAGCAGCGACATGGTCTTGAAGCCCTTGTACTGCATCGAGGCAGGCGCATAGTAGGCATAGTTGACATAGTAACTCACCACGGGCTGACGGCCGCCCAGAGCGCGCTCCTCCAGATCCTCGGGGATGAGGAAGAAACCCAACACCTCGCCGCGCTGCACGGCATCGCGTGCCTCGCCAAAGTTGGCGTAGCGGTGGCGGATGTTGACCTGCTGCAAGCCGTTCAACGTGCGGGAAACCTGTCGCGACATGCTGCTGTTGTCCAGATCCACGATGCCCACGGGCACGCGCTCGACGGCACCGCCCTTAATCAGGTCCATGAGGAACCAGCAGCACAGCACAGGCATGATGACCATGAGCAGGAAATACATGGGTCGCCGCACGAGTTGGATGCACCCGCGCTTGAATGACCGCCCAATGTATTTTGCTATCATATTTTTGGTTTCTGGTTTCTAGATGATCTAGATAGTCTAGATAGTTTCGTTATTTTTCAAGGATTACCGACATGCCGGGACGCAGGTTGGGCACCTTGCTCACGGGGCGCATCTTCACCTCAAAGGTCTTGCTGTCGTACTGGCCCTGAGCCTTAGCGGCCTGCCACACGGCATAACTGCCCATGTCGTGGATGTAATAGACCGACATCTTGGTCTGCATGTTGTTCAACGCGGGGATGCGCACGTTCACTTCCTTGCCCATGGGCAGGTCGTTGAGCATCTCCTCGCGCACGCTGAAACTCACCCACATGTCATCCAGTTTGGCAATCGACATGATGGGCGTGCCCATGGCCACGAGTTCGCCCTCCTGGGGATAGATCTCGCTCACCTCGCCGTCGCACGGGGCCAGGAGCACCTGGTCCTCGAGCAGGCTCTCCACCTCCTTGACGGTGCCGCGGGCGGCATTGGCGATGCTGCGGGCGGCATTCTTGTCCTCTTGCTGAGCACCCTTGACCGCCATGTCATACTGCGCCTTGGCGGCCTTGACTTGTGCCGTGGCGGCATCATAGGCGGCGCGTGCCTCGTCGCGCTTCTGCTGGGTGGCGACTCCCTGCTTGTAAAGGTTCTCTAGTCGCTGATAGGTCTTCTCGGCGATAGTCTGGGCGGCGATAGCCTGCTGCCACATGTTGTAGGCGCTCTGCTTCAACTCCTCGCGGGTGCCGCGCTCGGCCTTCTGGTTCTGGGAAGCAGCGGCGGCGGCGGCCTGCTGAGCCTGGTAGTACTTGGCATCGACGGTGCTGGAGTAGATGCTCACCAGTTTGTCACCCTTGTGGACTGTGTCACCCTCGTGGACATAGAATTGCACGATGCGCCCGGGGAGTTTGCCGCTCACGCGCACAGCGTCACAGTCGGCCTGGCCCTGGGTGGTTGTGTCGGCGGGATGGATGAGCAGGATGCCCACGATGGCGATGCCTGCCATCACCAGCGCAAACACTGCCAGCGCTGCCAGCAGGGCTTTGTCCTTCTTGCGGACCACGGTTCTCTGTTCGTCTTTTTCCATTATTGCTTGGTTTTATTGAATTTTCCTTTTTTATAGTTTCTATAGTGGCTATAGTGACTATTGGTTGTTGAAGTTTCCCATGACCTTGTTGAGGAACTCGTGGGTCATCTGCACATCGATTTCGGCATCGATTTTCTCGCTGTTGGCCTTGAGCCAGGCGGTCTGGGCAGTGAGCACGTCGTCGAGGGTGCCCATACCCTCCTTGAAGGCGATATCGGCGATGCGCAGGTTCTCGTCGGCCTGCTCGAGGTTGGCCTTGGTGGCCTCAAAGGTCTTGAAGGCTTCTTGATAGCGGAAAGCGGCCTGGCTGATCTGCAGGGCGACTTTCTCCTTGGCATCGTCGAGTTCCAGGCGCTTGACGTTGGCCTCGACCTGGGCTGCCTTGACCTTGTTGCTCAGCCCACCCCAGTGCCACAAGGGCATCCGGAGCGTTGCGCCGACGCTGAAGGCAGCGCCAAAGCGGTTCTCAAAGCCGTCATAACTGTTGGGGTTGGTGGCATGCAGGGCGGCCACAGCGGCCAACTTGGGCATCATCTCGCTGCGGGCGACCTTGACCTGCTGGTCATAGATTTTGGTGGCCAGGGTCAGCGAGCGGATGTCATGGCGCTTGTCATAGACCTCATCGAGGTTGTAGTTGGACGGTGCCAGCGTCAGGCCCAACTCGTCGCTGCCCTCATCGGCCAGGGTCATCATGGTGTTGACGGGCAGTCCGCACAGTTGGGCGAGCAGCATGCGCGACAGGGTCACACCGTTGTCCACCTTGGTCAAATCCACGTTGGCCTCGTTGAGTTTCACGTCGACCGAGAGTTGGTTGGCGCGCGTGGCGACGCCCTCGTTGACCATCGCCTTGACGTCACCCGAGAGCGACTGCAGCAGGTTGACGTAACTGCGTGCCAGCTTCTGCTTGGCGCACAGCGAGACGACCTGCCAGTAGGCAGCATCCACATTATAAATAACGTCCTCGACCTTGCTCTCGCGCATCTCGCGGGCAAGTTGCTCGGCGAGGTCGGTGATCTGATTCATTGCGGTGATCTTGCCGCCCATGTAGATGGGCTGGGTTACCGTGAGCGCACCGCCCATCAGGTTATGGATGTTGTAGGTGAGGCCGCTCTTGGGCAGCAGGGCCACCGTCGTGGGTACATACTGGCCGTTCACCTGCATCGGGTAGCCCGTGGAGGGGTCGATGAGCAGGTTAAAGTCATATTCTCCCGTCTGGGGGTTGAACGACTTGGTGGGCAGCAATTGGTCCTCCTTGATAAGCGACACCTTGCGTGAGTTGTAAATGTAGCCCGCAGTGAGGTCGAATTGGGGAAGATAGGCTGCGGCTGCCTCCTTGCGCTGGTAGCCGGCCTTGTCGATGGCGAGTGACGCCTGCTGTATCTCCTTGTTGTTGCGCAGCGCCAGGTTGCGGCACGAGTCCAGGGTCATCACCTGCCCGGAAGCCAGCATCACCACAGCACAAAACGCTATCAGCATGATGTTTCGCATAGTCAGTTCTTATTAGATACCTTTCTTAAAAAATAACGGCACAAAGGTAATGTAAATTATCAAGTCGGCAAACAATTTACCGAAATAGGACACAACTACTGAAATTTGAGACACCCCTTTTAGTTCTTGTAGTAGCACTTGACCTCGCCGACGGGGAGTTTTCCCACAAGGAGCAGTGGGATGCGGTCGGCCTCGGTCGACATCCAGACGGTGATGTTGTCGCTGGACTTTTTCCCTCCCTCTTGTGTAAACTTGAAGTGTATGCAGTGAGCCTTGCGCTTGCTGCCGTCGCGCATCTTGATGGTCTCAACTCCCTTGTAGTTGATGGTGAGGTACTCCTTCTCCTTGCCCGAGAAGATGACGGTTGTGTAGTTCTTGTTGCGGCTCAACTCGTCGTAGTCGAGGTTGCGCAGCATGTAGAAGACGCTGAGCATGTCATAGGCTTGAGCCTTGGCGCTCAGGTCGATGCTGGTTGTGCCGCCCTTGCGGTATCGGGTGCAGTGTGCGCTGGTGTGGCTGTAGTTGTAGGAGAACTTGAGCACGTCGCGCGCATAGTAGTCCTTCTCGTGGGTTAGTTTCTCGTATTTGAGCGGCCTTAACTTGCTGTCCATGGTGCACTTGAGTGTGTCGCGCACGGGATAGACCTTGTCGGCCCACGAGCGAGTCTTGCCCGTGAGTTGCGCGTTGTAACCGCTGCTGGTCTTGCGCAGGCTCAACGTGGCATCGGCAGCATGTTTCCAGATCATGCCCCAGTGATACACCACCTCGTAGTTGAGGGTCTCGTTGGCAAAGTCCCTTGCCTGCAGTTGCTGTGGCAGCATCAAAGCCACCACGAGCGACATGATAGCCATTAATCTCTTCATTGCTTCAGTTCTTTTAGATAGTCCCTTATTAGACGCGGATAACCATGTTTAGGTTTAAAACGGTTGCGCTGCGGGAGCATCCCCAGGGACAGTGACGTTGACAGTTGTGTCGTTCATGACGATAGTCTTGTTCTCGACGGTGGAGCCGCGTTGTTTCCACAGGGAGATCTGTCCTCCCTTGAAATCGGATGAGGCCTTGAGCCTGAGTGTCATGACAATCGTGGTGCCGGGCGGGAAACAAGTGCGGTCGTGGGGAACGGCAATCGCGGTATAACAGTCGTCACTCTCGATCTTGCGGAAGGTGAGGTTCATCCCATAGTCAAGAGCGTCATCAGCCAACTTGTGACGGGCCACGGTGAGTCCATCAGGCAAGGTGATGTTGAACTGGAAGCCGCGCGTCTCCTGCTCATTGGTCAGGATCACGGGAACAGTAACTGCGCTATCGGGGCAGATCTCGAAGTCCTCGATGTAGAGGCAATTGGAGTGTGCCATGGCCTGCACGGCCATGGTGATTGCCAATAATGCTGTCAATAGATATCTCATAGTCTTGTGATACTAGTCGTTGAGCGCAAAGGTAGTATAAAGTTTTTAGTTTTCAGTTTTTGGTCCTTAGTTTTTAGTTTTTTTGAGGGGCCGCGACATAGCCGCGGCATAGTCGACGCTGACGTGGAGGGGATGCAGTTTGCCCTTTCGCTGATGGGTTGAGAATAGTGGAAACTATTCACCCAATCGTCATCAACTGAGCCTCACGCTAAGCCGCTAAGTTTTTGTTTTCTAGTCTTTTATAGCAATCGCGTCTTTTTCATGTTGATAGCGGATGGGGTTGATTGATAGACGAGATTTACCATCATCAATAACACATCCTGTTGAATATTAATATCTTAGCGCCTTTGCGTCTTAGCGTGGGGTTGTTTTGACTGAATAGTTACAGAATAGTGGCAGAAATGAAAAAGTTTGTTAAAACTATTGACATGGAACCAATTTTGTTGTAATTTTGCCACATAAAATTATTGTTTTACCATTTTACACTTTTATCACCATGAATGACACGAAATCAATTTTTCACCAGCGGGACCTGTGCCGCCAACGCGACAAAGAATTCCTCGCACTGTACCAGCCCACCCTTGACCTATTGTGCGCCCAAGGGATGCCAACAGGTAAAGCCCGCCGCGCCGCTGTCGAATTCACCCTTGCCAACGGGCATCCGCACTACCATGTGGACCACGAGCGCGCATACCGCATCGTGTGCCGCCTGCTCAACGCCGACCAGAAGAAAGGCAACGGAGCCCGTACCTACCGCACTATCGAGACAATGGGGTTGGCCAAAAGCCGGTTGCGTCGACAGATGTGGCTGGAAATCACGCAGCAGGTCATGATACTGCAGTCTCAAGGGCTGAGCGTGGAGCAGGCCTTGGATCATGTTCTGGAGCATTGCCGCGCCTCACGGTTCTTCATCTCACCGGCGACAGCCTTGACAAAAATCTGCCCCCAAGCCAGAATCCGCTCTTATTGTTAATCGACACAGCACATCATCAAAACAAAACACCATGAACATCGACACTTATAGTCAGGCCAAGTATCGCTTTGACATCATTATCGACCTGGATGAGATCCAGCAAGCCATTTACACCGAGGGGACTTGGCATCCCGCCGACAACGCCACGGCTTGGAGTGTGAACAGCAGTAATGAACCCATCGTTGACCGTCGCGTGCGCGAAGGCCTTGATGACCTGATGGCCCGCATAGGCGGCTACATCGTGGGTCACAACATCAACTTCAACCTCGAGAACGAGAACATCGTGCTGGCCATCGGGGTGAACCACCGCCCGCTATTCAACATTGCCGAGCAACTCAAGCGTGCCATCATCGCTGCTCTGGCCAACTACACGCTGATGTCGCTGTACGGCGATGAGGACAGCATCTATGGCACAGCCTGGCGGTTGCACCGCGCCCGCGTGCTGTTGCTGCTGAGCCGTCCCTGCTGACACAGGACACGCTCAAAAAGCGCACAACATCGATTTTCCTGCCACACTGGAGTGCGGCAGGATTTTTTTTCGTACTTTTGTGGCGAGAATCAATTCGCATCAACCAAAATCATAACAACATGAACAAGAAGAAAATATTATACCTGATTGGCGCGGTGCTGTTGCTGCTGGCAGGATTCCAGGGGCTGAGCAACAAGAGCACATTTTACAAGAGCGCTTATAACGAAGAGCTGCCCACCGGGGAGCCAGGCCAGCGGCCCGTCACAGAGCAGGAGGGCAAGGAATACCAGTCCACGGGCGACCCGTCACTGCTCGACGTGACCCTTCCCGAGCGATTGGACAACCAGACTGTGCGCTACAAGTCCATCACGGTGTACTTCAACAAGCGTCACCGCGTGCCCAACTGCGTGGCCTATGAACTGACCAACACGATGACGTCGATGGCCGACTCGAAGGATGCCGAGAACCGAGCCAACTACAAGTTTGAGCGCGACCATGACGTGAAGGGCTGCCCCGACTGGTGGGAATACAAGGAGAGCGGCTACACGCGGGGACACATGGCCCCGGCGATGGACATGCGCTGGGACAAGACGGCGATGGAGCAGTGCTTCCTGATGACCAACATCTGCCCTCAGGTCGAGGAGATGAACGACGGCGAGTGGCGCCATGTCGAGGAGGCAGTGCACAAGTGGTCACGCACGGCGGGACGGCTCATCATCTTCACGGGGCCCATTTTCAGTGAGGAGATGAAGCACATCGGAAAGTATGACGACATTGCCGTTCCCGAGCGTTTCTTCAAGGTGGTGTACTCGCCCAAACAGAACCGCGCCATCGCCTTTGTGATGGAAAACAAAAAAATGCCCAACAGTTGGACCAACTATGCCACCACCATCGACAAGGTGGAGGAATTGACAGGATATGACTTCCTGGGTGCTCTTGACGACAAGGTGGAAGACGTCATTGAGAGCAAGCAGAACATCAAGAACTGGCCCGCCTACTACCCCCGCCGATGAACACACTGGAACTGACAGGCAACAAGGACACCATCTGCGCCATCTCGACCCCGCAGGGCCGAGGCGGCATCGCTGTAATCAGGGTTAGCGGTTGTCAAGCCTTGGACATCGTGCATCGCTGCTGGCGAGGGAAACCGCTGTCCGACATGGCATCGCACACGGTTCACTTGGGCCAGGTTGTGGATGCCGTGGGCGACGTGCTGGACCAAGCGGTACTGACAGTCTATCGTGCGCCTAACTCGTTCACAGGCGAGGATGTAGTAGAGATTGCCTGTCATGGCTCGACATGGATCCAGCGGCAGGTCATCCAGACACTCATTGATGCGGGATGCCGACACGCCACAGCCGGTGAGTTCACGAGGCGCGCCTTTGCCAACGGCCGCATGGACCTGTCACAAGCCGAGGCCGTCGCCGACCTCATCGACGCGCAATCACGCGCAGCCCACCGCGTGGCCATGAACCAGATGCGAGGGCGCTATGGCCAGGAAGTAAAAGCCCTGCGCGACAAGCTGCTGCACTTTGTGGCGCTCATCGAGTTGGAACTGGACTTCAGCGAGGAGGATGTGACCTTTGCCAACCGTGGCGAGGTGACAGCCCTGGCCACAGAAATCCGGACACTCATCCAACAACTGACCTCCAGTTACCAGGAGGGCAAGGTCATTAAGGAAGGCCTGCCAGTTGCCATCGTGGGGCAGACCAACGCGGGCAAATCCACGTTGCTGAATGCGCTCCTGCGCGATGACCGGGCCCTGGTGAGCGACATCCATGGCACCACGCGCGACACCATCGAGGACACCGTGGTGATGGGCGGCACCTTGTTCCGCTTTATCGACACCGCGGGCATCCGCCAGTCGAGCGACGCGGTGGAGCGGATGGGCATCGAGCGCTCTTGGCAAGCCATCGACAAGGCCAACGTCGTGCTCTGGGTTGTCGACGTCACCAGTGCCGACACCAGCATGGCTCATGACATTCTGGCCCGCTGCGACGGGAAAGCTCTCATCGCGGTGCTCAACAAAACCGACCTTGACGACGATTTGGCCGCAAGGAGTGAACTGAACGACATCCTGCCTGAAGGCACACCAGTGGTGGCCATGAGTGCCAAGCGCGACAGTGACATCGAGGCCCTGCGAGAGCTCATCACTGCCACCGCCGCCCTACCCCAGGTGGACAACGACGCCGTCATCGTCACCAACGCGCGCCACTACCAGGCGCTGACCCGTGCCCGCGACGCCATCGCCCGTGCCATCGACAGCCTTCAGGGCGGCCTGAGCGGCGACCTGCTCGACCAGGACATCCGCGAGTGCCTCCACTGGCTGGGCGAGATCACCGGCGAAATCACCACCGACAACATCCTGGGCGAAATCTTCGCCCACTTCTGCATCGGCAAATAGAGCCTTAGAAACAACTCTGAACAACTTTGAACGACTTGAAGTAAACCGCTATAAATTAGCGGTTTATTCGTTTTTAACACTTCAGGTTGCATATTTTTTTCTTCAACTTTCTCGTACTATTTTTGTATCATATTTCTACCGCGAGTGTAAACTGTGTTCAAATTGTCTTCCAGTATGCAATATTTGGGACAAACGTGATACACCATGAGAAACCCCAAAAACGCTATCGACGGGACAATATGATACACAGTGAGAAATTGCGAGAAAGAGTGAGACAAAAATGGCGGATTTTCCGCAGAGTTAAACCTTTATAATGACGCACATTTATGGAAATAGAGAAACGATGTCAGTGGTGCGGGAAACAATTCATAGCACACAAAATGACGACTCTTTACTGCTCTTCAACCTGTGTTAACAAGGCTTACAAGGCAAAAAAGAGACAGATGAAGAAAGAAGAAATTGAATCAGAGCAGGACTCAAAACTGCCAACAGTGGAGAGTATCGGACAAAAACCATTCCTTTCACCAAAAGAGGCAGCTTACCTTCTTGGCATAAGTCTGCCGACTATATATAGATATATGGCAAAAGGAATGTTCAAAGCATTGAGAACACCGGCAAAAACAATTATCCGATGGAGTGATCTCGAAGCATGGTTTGACAATGCCCCCGCATATGTCAAGCGGAACAACCGCAGGCATAAGATCGAGCACGATAGCTATACAATGAAGGAGATTTGTGAGAAATATCAAGTGACCCGAAAAGTGGCCATGCGACGGATTGAGCAGTTTGACATCCCAAAGATATACGAGGGACGCAATGTGTCCTTCTCAAAAACTGCCGTTGACAGGTACTTTTCCGAACTCATCGAGGACTTTGATAAGGAGAATTACTACACTATCCAACAGGTTATGGAGAAGTTCAACATGTCCTACTCTGCCGTCATTTCTTTTGCCAAACGGCATAAGTTACCAAGGGTTACCAGGCGGAGGGAAGTGTTCTATTCCAAACCCCATATCGACAGCCTGAAAGGTAATGGTGAAGCTATTGATCCTCTCTACTACACTTTCAAGGAGGTGATGGAGAAGTACGGATTCACAAAAGATCAAGTGAGCCATTATCTCCATACCTATCATATAGACCGCTTCAAACGAGGCACCTTTACAATGATTAACCGGAAGGAGTTTGACAAGACAATCAAGGAACGCATGAATGGATTCACAAACATCTCTGAACTCAACGCAAAGATTGAAAAAGCAAAGGATGATCGAACAAGTACAGAGCAAATCACACCTCATTCTGGCAGCATTGAAATCATACCAAGTGTGGAATCAGAGAATGATGCAGATGGGTACGAAGGCTATATTAGTGCCAAGGAGATAGCAGCACGATACAAACAAAGTAAAAAGTGGGTTGGCTTCCTGCTGCGTCAGAAAAAAATACCGAGGGTGCAGGTAGCAGGAATCCTGCTCTACGATGAGACAGCGGTTGAAGATGTCTTCAGCAGATATTCGTCACCAGCCTCTATCACAGAATGGTACACCACAGATGATATAGAAAAGATGTACAACATGACACCTGTGGCCAGACGCAGCTTTACTCATCGTCACAATATCCCTACAAAAAAGGAGTATGGCATCACGTATTACTCCAAACTCCATGTTGACTTTGCACGTAATCCAGGACTCCAATATGCCGAAGACTACTACATGGTCGAGCAGATTATGGCCAAGTATCATGTTGACAGGGAAACTGTGTATGGTATTGTCAGATACAAAAAAATCCCGAGCGTCAAAGACGGCCAGTTCAGAGTGTATCTTAAATCCGCCATTGATAAGTGCTTTTCCGATAAACAAGAGAGAGACAATAAGAAATAATAAGCTCAGACTTATCCCAGCATTATTTTCAATTATAATCCGCTGATTGCCATCAGCATAAAAAAAGTAAAGACATTTGCAAACTAATAAAACAATAAAGACATGCAGTACTGCAAGACAATCACACTTCGGAAACGCATCCTCAAATGCGGGATGATTTCCCTCTATCTGGACTATTATCCAGGCTATCGTGACATCATTTCCATGAAGACCATCCGTCGTGAATCGCTTGGTATTTACATTTATCCCAAGCCCCAAAACAAACGTGAGAAGGACTTCAATAAGGTAATGATTGAAAAAGCTGAAGCCATCCGCTGCAGGCGTTTTGAGTCCATCGTGAACGAACGTTATGACTTTTTTGACAAAAAGAGATTCAACGGCGACTTCCTTGCCTACTTCTATCAGATGCTTCAAAACAAAGACCCCAAGTGGAGGTTTGTCTATGAACACTTCTCATACTTTGTTGGCCGCAAGTGCCGCTGCGAAGAAATCGACGTTGAACTGTGCAACAAGTTCCGCGAATACCTTCTGACAGCAAAGAACATGCGCAACGGCAGACCGATGGCCATCAACTCAGTCGCTGGCTATTGGTCAACATTCCGTGGCTTCCTGAATATTGCTTACCGTGACAAGATGATCCGAACTAACCCCAATGACTTCTTGGACAAAATCAAGACCATTCCTGTTGACAAGCAGAGTCTGTCAATGGAAGAGCTTCGCAGGCTTTACCGTACTCCATGTGACATCGACGTACTGAAAAAGGCATCAATTTTCGCTTGCTTAACAGGTATGCGCCGAAGTGACATCATCAATCTCAGATGGGAAAACATCAAGGAATACACCGACGGCAACAAGTATGTCGAGTTCTATGCACAAAAGACTAAAACACGTAACCTTATCCCCATCACCATGGGAGCATACGAACTCATCTCTGAGGGACGGAAATCCTTATATGGGCCCGTATTTGACGGGTTTGAGATAGACATGGCACGGAAACCGCTGAAAACCTGGCTTGCTAAGGCCGGTATCAGAAAGCGGATAACATTCCACTCATTCCGGCATACTTTCGCATCGCTTCAAGTGGAACTTGGCACTGATCTCTACACCGTCCAGCAGCTCCTGGCACACAAGAGTGTCACAACCACACAAATCTATGCTTGTCATGCCGACCCAAAGAGACGGGAAGCTGCCGAAAGAATATCATCCATGCTTCTCGGTGATGATGGTAAAAAAGAAACGGCTCAAACCAAGAAAACGAAGAATTGTGGCTAAAGATTGCGAAATCCCTCAATATATTGAGGCAATGAAGAAATAAGCCAATTTACCACAAAACCCATAATTATTATGGAATAATTGCTGTTATTAGTGGATAATTCCGTAACTTTGCGCTCAAATTATTGATATTTCATTGATATGAAGAGCAACAAGGTTACGGAACTTTTCTTTTTGGTTGTAGGCTGTATTGCAATGGGTTTTTATATAGCAATGCTTTTCGAATGGATTGATTGTGCCGACTGGTTCACACTTCCCTCAAAGTTCATCAGCGGACAGTATGAGCAAGCAAAAGCCTTCGCACCCATCTTATATATTATCCTGGCGCTGCTGGTTCTTATCAGGATGACATTCATCAGTTATGCAATGGGCAAGACGGTAGTTGTTATCCCTCATAGTAAGCAGTTGCGTCTTGTCACTGGATCAAAAAACGATTCAATGACAGAAGAGCCGGAGAAAGATAAGACTGAGGTCATCAGAGAACGCCATCAGCAGCAGCTCATCCAACGCAAGCGTCAAATTATGACATGTGTCTTGGAGTACGTGGAGCTCACACTGGCCCCCTACATGAAGACCTCTGACCTCCATGTCTTTTGTGACAACATCAAGAATTGGGAGACCTCAAAGGACATTGAACCTTCGCCGTCCATAACCAACGGTCAACTTTCAACATTGGACCTCAGACATTTAGCCTGGAACATCGGAGAACGTTTCAAGTGGAATGGTGAGCAGCGGGCCATATTTATCAAGCGGTCGTTCCCCAATGAGTTCAGAGATCTAGAAATCAAATCAATCCGGCAAAACCTGCGACAGCATGGTACTTGCATCATCCCGATAGACATCCCGGACAAAGGCTGTTTCAAGTTTCATACCCCATCCGCCAGCTTGCCATAAAACATTTACCCGCTTGTTACAACTTATTCTGACTTATTCCAAACTTAACTTTTGATGATATCATCCAGCATTGAATCAGTCTGTTACTTTGCCCTCGGAATCATAATAATTTCGACAATATGCAAGAACAGATTACATTCAACGACCTTCCCATGATGGTCTCACAGGTGCTCAGCAAAGTGGAGCGGCTTGAACGTGTAATTGAAACCATCAGAGAACGGATAGACGGCAATTCCACATCTTCAGCCGAACATATTCCAATGACTATTGACGAGGCATGTGACTTCCTGAAGATGAAGAAATCAACAATGTACTATCACGTAGAACGTGGCAACATCACAGTCACCAAACGAGGGAAAAACTTCATTTTTTTCAAAGATGAACTTGTGCATTGGCTTGAAGGCGGCAGGAAAAACCAGGAAAGCAGCATGAATCCAGACGAAGAGAATGACATGCGCCTGGCTTCATTTAGACGAAAACCCAAAGGATTCTATCCAAGAAGATGACTCATCCCCACCCAAGATGCGCCCATGCCAAATTTCTGTGTCTTTCTACTTGCCAGCCATTGGCATCGCTTTTGTCCATCACGTCTCGGCCTTTCGTGCAAGCATGAAAGCCTTCGCAGTATTGGACAATGACCAGTGAGAGTCGCCGAGAAACTCTGTGATGTATGTACTGGAGAATGCAAGTCTGACAACAGACATGCCTTCTCTTTTCCGTACATATAACACGGAGTTTCTTTTTCGACGACACTCACAGGTCACCACCATGCAATGGCCTGGCAGGCAGATTCATTGTTGGCATGGACTGCATCACCACCCTCATTCATCTGAAATATAATAGCTTCATATGAGATTGCTTTATTTTCTTGTAGCGATGTAGCGAAGCACAAACAACCCCATTGTTCTTTTTAAATATCAGCGACTTACGCTTCGCTACATGGTTTATTTTAGGTTTTGTTTCGCTACAAAAAACAGGGGCGGCCTGCCAAAGGTGACCCCTGCATTGTTTTATTAAAAACTAGTCGTATGAAATGAAAAAAGTTAGTTGGTGTTTGTATTGCTGCGGTTATTTGAACTCATTACACTTTGGACAGAACCAGTATGATTGCTTCTTCTTTTTGCTGAACACGCTTATCAGCGGCAGACCGCATATCGGGCAAAGCTTGATGACAGGCTTCATCCGCAGGTCCGCATAGAAGATTGGTTTCAGAGTGGTCGGATGTACACAAGAATTCTCCTGACAGATCCAGAAGTGCTTCTTGGTCTTCGGGGAATACTTGCGTACAAGCGTTTTACGATGGCATACAGGACATTCCCTATTGGGAACCTCCTGGCCTTCAGCTGCTTTGATTGTCAATGACATACGAGGAGAGGTCTCTTCTGCGAACTTAATGTTTTCGCGAACCATCCTCTCGGTCTGCTCCATAAAGTCACCTAACCCCATCTTGCCATCGGCAATGGCCGAGAGATTATACTCCATTTCTGCCGTGAGGTCAGGCTTGGTCAATGATTCGTGAATGTTCTCGATCATTGCCACGCCGAAGTCAGTCGGAACGAGTTCCTTACCCTTTTTCTGAATACAGGGAAACGAATGAGACTTTCCTGACGATATGGCGAGCAAGTCAGCAATGATGCTATCACGAGTTGCCGGCGTTCCAATGCCTTTGCACTCCTTCAGTTTCTCTCTGTTAGGATTGTCCGGGTTGACAAAACGCCAGATATTGGTCATCGCTGCCAGCAGCGAGCCTTCCGTAAAACGCTTAGGGGGAGTGGTCTTCTTATCCTCTATAATATATACGGGTATAGGGAACTCATCGCCAACCACAAGGTTTGGAATGTCTTTGACTTCATCCTCCTTGTCATCCGACTTCGCAACACTACGCCATCCTGGACTGACAACCGCCTTGCCAGTTCCTGCGAACATACATCCTTGTGCCTCTATTTCGTATTTGATGGCGTTGTATTTACAAGGGGGAAAGAACTGGATGATGTACCGCATGGCTATCATTTCATAGATCTTGCGCTCCCATTCGTCCAAGTTTTTTGGGACAACGCCAGTAGGTATCAGCGCATGATGTGCGCTGACCTTGTTGTCATTGAAGCAGCGACTCTTTATTGTGGAGTCGGCATGGAGTGCAGCCTCCATGCCATAATCGCCAAGGGATTTCAAAATTCGGACACCATCCTGGTGTTGACTTGATGGGATGTAATTACAGTCAGAACGTGGATAGCTCACGAACTTCTTTTCATACAAGGACTGTACCCTTGCAAGCACACTCGACGGAGACATGCCATAACGCTTATTGGCTTCCACCTGCAAAGTATCGATGGAGTAAGGCAATGGCGAACTTTCAGTCTGGCTATGCCTCTCGCAGTGGGTGACCCTTGCGGTTTTATTTTTGATTTCTTCCTTGATCCGCTCCAGATATTTCCGGTCAATGATACGCCCTTCGCAGTCAGTCGGAGCATCCGCTGTCGATGTCAATGTTGCCGTGAAGGGGATGCCGCCCTTTGAGAGGTTAGCCTTCAATTCATAGTAGTTGATGGAATGGAAATCTTTTATCTCCTTTTCCCGATTGACCACCAAAGCAAGCGTGGGTGTCTTCACACGCCCTACACGCCAGACACAACCATTACCGCCTGTCCGGGCACTGATCGTATATGCCCTCGACAGATTGATGCCTACCAACCAGTCTGCCCGTTCACGCGCCATGCCTGCATGGTACAATGAACGAAACCGTTCATTCGGCACGATATTGTCAAACGCCCGTTTCATACTGTCGCTGTCTTTGGCATTGATGAGAATGCGCCGTACATCCCCCTTATAGCCTACATATTCCAATATTTCGTCAATCAGCAACTGTCCCTCACGGTCGGGGTCGCCGCCATTGACTACGACATCGGCCTTCTTCAAAACAGTGCGGATATACTCAAATTGCCCCTTGGCTGTTGGTGAGGGGAGTTTCTTCCATTCTGTCGGGAATATGGGATATTTCTTAAAATCAGCATATTCCTTACCGTAGGCCTCAGGCATAGCCGTCATCAAAATGTGGCCAAATGCCCATGTCACGATGACATCATCTTTCTGATAGCAGTGCTTGCTCCTACAGGCGACAAAATCAGTCCACAAGTAAGACGCTATGGCTGTGGCGATGTCCGGCTTTTCTGCAATATAAACTGTCATAACGATTATGTTTACAGGTTCCTTTGAATGATATTTGGTGACTGGTGTCTTGTGCGGACCATCGTTGGGTATTCCAGCTCCACATTGTACATGTGGAGAATCCTGTAGATGTTGCTCTTCCCGTGATAGCCCGTCCTTGACATGATTTCCTTGATGCTGTAACCCGCATTGTACATATTGATGACCATGCGGTATTTCTTCAGTTTCTTCTCCTGGTGCTTGTCTGCAATGAGTTCCGCCTCAAAGTCATCAAAACCTTCATCACGCTTGTCTGTACGCACATTGACAATGGCAGAGAGCACATTCCTGGTGCTGCCATTTGGGAACAACTCATCGGAGGTGTCCAAACCATCGAACAAAGAAATAATCCGAATGTGCCGACTTAGGCAGTATTTCAGGAAAAACACCAGATCCGTGTGATTCTTGAAGGCATTGTCAAATGACAGAAGCACCGCTGCGTCGCCTTCATTGAGTTTGCCGAGAAAGCACTTCCATTCAAGACGATCATTGTCATCCTTGTCCTCAATATGGATAGGGGAACATTGAAGCTGTTTCATCTTTGAAACCCCCACTTCAATATTATCAACATATTGAGCATTATTTATATAGCCGACGCAACTCATGTTGTACCTCTTGCTGCAAATATTGAGCGCAAAGTTATATTATAATTATTTAATAGACACTTTATTTGTCAACTTTAACACTTTGTTTTGCAATCAAATAAGCAATTTGGTTCTGTTTGGTTCTATTTCTCAATAAAATGATACCAATAATTAAAATATTAGGAAATAATATCAATATATTGAGCAAAACACAGTAGTTTTGCATCCTGTAAATCAACCCAAACATTTTTTATAAGGATATGATCACATTTAACACGTTCAAAAACTCAAAACATTTGACATTAAAACTATGTTCATTATGCCTGACGGTTTTCCTGTTTTCATCATGCTCCAGTGATGACAAACTTGATTTCAGATCTTCAAATGATGCGTTAAAAGCATATCAGGATTATCTGAGTTCCGTCAAAGAAACAAAGACCTGCAACACTTCATCATTCTGTAAAGAAATCAAGGTATGGAAGGAGATCTCAGATACCGTTTACCACTTTCTGATGAAGGATTCCACATTCATTAAAGACTTACATTGTGCAAATGACTATGCATCAATCCACGACTCCATTCGTTTTGAGTTTCTCAGACTGACTGAGACATGGCGGTACTCATACGAGGATGTTCTGCAAATCAAGGAGCAGACATCCATATTCCATGAGGACAATGAGCTGCACGAGGCCGTTATTGAAGCGCAGCCTTTCTTTGTCGCATTAGACAGTGTCCCTGTCTTTGTAGCCAACAAGAAAGATATTCTTTCTCAATATCGCAGCCTGTTGAAGCAAGCCATACAATCCGGCATCCATGATAAGGCGGCCATGCTTGACTTCATCGGCAAGGAGGATATTTTGTTCCGCTCATTCCTGATTCACATCTATGAGATGGATAACGAGCCGTTATCTGACATCACACAAGAAACGGAACGGATTTGCCGGAACATCTTTATTGCTGCGAAAAACGGAGAGATTGCTGCACGAGACGCCATGGTCTATATGTCTATGCGGACGGTCAGACGGCTTTTGCAAAACTCCACCGCCTGCATATCGGACATCAACAGTCAGAAGACAATGAGCAAGGCACAGGGAAATGCCTATCTCTGGATGATTATTCAGCCGTTCATCAGCATTGACCAGTTTTCGATCGCCACACTCACGCCACAGGAGCATAGTCATTTCAACAACATCATCGCACAACTGCCGAAGTCGGTCAAATTTGCCAAGACATTCGGCATTGACCAACGTGCCTTAAACTATCTCCTTCCTCAACAACTCTTGAAAATGTATGTATTAACACTCTAAATATTCAAGGATATGATTAAAGACGAAGTAACCAGATTTATGGCCTTAGCGCCGCTCATGCTGCCAAAGTTGATAAAAAACACGACAGCCGAAGAAACGGACATCACAGACGATTCCGCCATATTGTATTTCACATTGGAGGAGGCATTGCCAATCAGCCTCGTGATGGATATGCTTGAAGATGACATGGAACTGTCGCTGCTTTATCATGGCACAAGTAAGGACAACGCAAAGCTGCATCATTGCTGTTTCTTTACAGCCAATGGAAAGAACATGTTTAAGTTCAACATGGTCTCAGATAACCGTGAATATGTCAGTGACCTGACCATTTCCATTTTTGACTCACTTGACACGATGGAGAGTGAGCTGGAATCAGATCTGACGTCACATGCCAAAAGTTTCGACTTCATACAGGCCATGGAGGTTTCTGAAGTGCTTGGCTTATTCTGTCTGTTGGAATGAGAACAGAACTCCTATATAAGATAGCCGACATGATCAACGCCAACAGCACGAAATACCGTGCTGTCATCCCTCGCGCTAAAAGGCAGTATATGACACAACAGGGCAAAATCCTTGTCAAGTCCACTTGTCTTGTCCTTAATGTTATGGTGACGACCCGACCGAAGAACCATGTAAATCGGAGCATCTGGAACATTTATGAAAATGACATTGACAGAATTATCACAAAAATCAGTCGCAGGGATAAGGCGTTTGCACAGCGGATTGACAATGGTGAGCCGACCCTGTTTGACATTGAGGTCATCGTGCGTCGGGCATCATTCCAAGCGCTAAAACTGAAGCTAGTCAGTACGGCCTTCGACATCTACGCAGAGAACAGTTAATCCATATTACTTGTATTACTGAAATCACATATGATAGCAAAGATCATATTCTTCGTATTTCCCTTATTACTGATATTGCTTCCTTTTTTGCTTTATCGGAAATACAAACCACCGTACATCAACGTATGGCTTCGCTTGGCATTCGACAACAATGCCAGAAAGATGGCAACGAATATCACACAACTCGTACTCATTTTCTTTCATGTCACATACTTCGCCGTCTTTCCCGAAGACTACGGTTTTATCTTTTCCTCCTTTATTGTATTCTTCATGTTTGCAACCAAAACATCTGTCCGGCTGATGCTCGCCACCAGACGGAACAAGATCTTGTATCGGCTCATGGCCATTGCAAGCGTTGCTCTGCTATTCGCACCTCACACATTCTCGACTTCTATATCTTTGGCATTGATCCTGGAGTGTGCAACATTCTTTCCATCCAAAGAAGTTGAGGACTTTCAGAAGAAGCATCTTCATGAGGAGGGTATGAACAAGCAATTCGTTGACTCCTATTTTAGTTGAAAATAAACATTAACACCATAATAAAACCAATTCGTCATGAAAAAGAATCAGATAAATAGAACCATCCATAAGATGACGTTTGACATCACTCTCCTGGATATCCTTAAAACGAAAGACAATCACAAGCTGTCTCGTTTTGACGCATTCATGTGGTTAGCGGAGCATATACTTGATGGATTTCCTTTTTCCCAAAAAGAAGGCCAGTTACAACTGTACAAAGTCACAAACAGTGAACTGGCAAAACTATGGCATTGGAGCCGCCCAAGCGTCCAGAAATTCACTCAGGAACTCATCGATCTGGGTTTACTTAGACGGGAGCGTTTCGGCAAATTTTTTGCCTATTCGCTGAGTGCCGAAGCAGAGAAACTCATCAAGTAAATTGATTGCAGACTCTTCAATCTTCTCGAATATGAGCAGGCAGCAACAATCAATGATTGGAACTTCACTCTCCCAAATGGGGAGCTTGCTCCTCCGAACAAAGGGATATGATGTCGAACAAAGGGAAGGGAGTTTTATAAAAACTCTTAGCCTAATAAGAGTTAACATTCATTAACTCGTTAGGCTGCCTCTCCTGAAAGAGTTCCTACGGGGAGCAAGCTCAGGCAGAAGAGATTAATAGAAACAAAAAATGGCAGAAAAGAAACAAGTAATGGATGTGCGTCCAAACAAGGATGGCATATCAAAACAGGAAAGCAATGAGCAGCAGCGCAACTGGTCAGAAAACCTTTGGGACAGAAAATCCAAAGACAGCCTCGCCAATTACGACCCGACTCGTGCCCATCTGAATTTCGAGGTCACAAAAGGAGGACGGGTCCAGCCGATAGACAAGTCCAAGAGCATTGACGAGAGGATGAATGACATCCTCAACTCACGTGGTATCATGAATCCGAACGCAAGGGCTAAGGCACGCAGAAAGCAGCGGATCCTTGCCCAGATGATATTCGGCGGCAGTAGAGGGCGCATGTTGGAATTGGCTTTTGGAAATCAGGACGTAAATCTCAATAAAGGGGCGGACAACTCAAAACTGACGAGAAGCAAAGACATGGAGAAATGGGCGACTGAAGTCTATGGCTTTGTTGCCCGAAAATTCGGCGAGGAAAACATCGTCAGTTTCTACGTTCATTTGGATGAAACGAATCCTCATTGCCACTGTACCGTCCTTCCCATTGACGAAATGAACCATCGGATTTCATGGACAAGCGTTTTCGGGAAGAATCCCATGGAAGAGAAAGCAACTTTTACACGACTTCACAATGAGCTGTACGAGGAAGTCAACAGACACTGGGGGCTTGAACGTGGCAGCAATAAGGCGGAAACAGGCGCAAGGCATCGCTCGACAGAGGAATACAAACGTGACCTCATCAACCAGGTGCAGCAGTTGGAGAATACTAGAGAAGGATTACAAAGACAGATTCGTAGAGCCGAGATCAAACTGAAAGGATTGTCCACGATGATAGCGAACTTACAGACCCGGAAAGAAAAAATAAACGAAGAAATAAAACTTATCGCTCAGCAACTTGGAGAGGACGGACAGGACAAGGAGCAGTTAGCCAATCGCATGGAAGAGCTCCGTAAACAGATGGAAGACATCGATCAGAAGATGGCGGACAAGCAACGGATGCTGGACGAAGCGGAATCTGAACTATCGAATGCCAAAACGGAACTTGAAAAAATGAAGCAAGCCCATAGCAAAATGTCTAGATTCATCGGAGATGACATTGACAGAAAGGCTGAAATAGTTCACTCAAACATCAATGCCACGTATTATAAGATGATGGCTTCTTCGATGGAGCCTCTTTTGCCTACCCTCAATGCGGAACAACATGAGATTTTAGATAAGTCCGGCTTCTTTGACCTCAGAAACAATTCTCAACACATCATCAACTGCGCCCTTCTGTTGGCCATCAACTACATCAGTCAGGCCACGACCTATGCAGAGTCTTGTGGCGGCGGAGGCAGCGGTAATATGTCTGGATGGGGACGAGACAAGGATGACGATGATGAGCGCTGGTGGATGAGGTGCATCCTACAGGCAGCCGCAATGGTCAGACCTGCGGGTCGAAAAATCAAAAGAAGCAGATAATCATCAATATGAGTAATACAAGTCATATCAGTATCATTAGTAATATCAAAATCAATTACATCATGAAGAAAAGTATTCTGATTTCACTTTTAGCCTTGTCAATGGCGACAAGCGTCCACGCAAGTATGATTGACAGCCTTCAACGAGTCACAGTTGACAACCCGGATTTACATCGTCTGACTCCGACATTGACGACTGACTATGTACAGCTGGGCATAGCAAGTCAGCACTGGTTTGTTGGTGCCCAAGGTGGTGTATCGGCATTCATTGGGAACCCGATAGGATGTGGCGACCTGTTCGACCGCATCATGCCTTCATTCAATGCCTATGTAGGCAAATGGATCACACCTGCTGTTGGTGTGCGATTAGCTTTTCGGGGATTTAAGTACAAGAACAGTAACCTAGACATGGGTGACTACCAGTTGGGACATGCTGACCTGATATATAACGTCGCTAACTTGTTCCGACTGCCATCGGAACGCTTGTCCAAGTTTGACTTTGCTCCTTTTATAGGTGCAGGACTCGTTCATGGCGCTGACCAGTTCTGTGTCGACGGAAGCAAGGAGCGGAACTATTTGTTTGCCCTTACCTATGGCATCCATACACGATGCCATTTCGGGGAACGTTTCTACCTGTCTGGGGAATTGGGGAACTTCACTACATTCCGAGATTTCGACGGCTATGGTTCACATGGAAAGCTATGCGACAACATGCCGTCTTTGACGTTCGGCATCGGATTCAACTTTGGAACGCCACGATGGAATCATGCCGTTGATGCAAATCCTTTCATCAATCAGAACGACAATCTGCTTGCTTACGTAGAACGGCTGGAACAATCCAACAAACATCTTCGTGACCAACGCAATATCGACCGAAAGACTTTAGATGAACTGAAAAAGATTTTGGAGATTGAAGGACTATTGGGCAAGTATGGCTATCTTTTTGATAACAGCGACGATGGTAATGCCAAGAACAATTACAGAGGACTGCTTTCACTGCGTTCTCGCATGAAGGGCATGAATGAATACGCCCCGCCTTACTCATTACAGGACAGACCGAATGTTTTGAACATACCCATATACTTCTTCTTTGAGCTGGGTAAAGCTAAGTTGACAGATAATTCCCAATTGATAAACCTGGACGAATTGGCAAGGGTGGCTATCGAGCATAATCTCAAGGTACATATTGCGGGTGCAGCCGACAATGCAACGGGTTCTGAGAATGTCAATTCCGCATTAAGCAAGGAGCGTGCCAGGTTCATAGCAAAAGAACTGTCAAAACGTGGTGTGCCAACAGATAGGATGAAAGGCGTTTCACTTGGGGGCATACAGGAGTTCAGTAACCCGAAAGACAACAGATACAGCAGAGTGTCACTCTATCTGGAAATTGACGACGAGCAATAGGTCAATTAAATGGACGATTATCGAGTCATCATAGCTGGCAGCCGCTCCTTCAGTAACTATGAGTTGCTGAAGGAGCATTGCCTTTCCCTGCTTCAAGAGAAAAGGAGGACACATCGGGTCATCATCGTGTCCGGCCATGCCCATGGTGCTGATACAATGGGTGAAAGGTTTGCCAAGGAACAAGGCCTAATCGTTGAACTTCATCCTGCAAAGTGGAGAGCCTTGGGCAAGGCGGCCGGCATGATACGCAATGCAGAAATGGCAAGAGCCTCTGATGCACTGATTGCATTCTGGGATGGCAGAAGCCGTGGCACGGCCCACATGATCAGTTTTGCCAAGCGAAGAGGATTGGAAGTCTCAGTCGTGAATGAATTGCATCTGAAATCCTCTTTCACATCACATCTAGGCAAATTTATAATACCCACAGTACATGATGAGGAACAATCAACAAAATCATGGCATCGATGAATGCTTTTGTAATGATGTAAAAACCGTAATACACTGATGACTTACATAAGCATATTCTATGCGATGATAAAGATTGATCACATCACTATGATTTATTCAATAATTACGTACATACAGGTGTTCACTTAGCGATCTCTTGCTTTATTCGTGGACTATTTCTACACAGCTCTTACAAAAGGCATCTTGTGAAATTAGGAACCGCAAAACATTTTCAAAATTTGCCATTTCATGCACCTCCGCCAGTTGCTGTTCTTCCGATTTGCCGAGATGTCCTTTTCGGAAATACAAATCTATCGCTCTATCTATGCCATTCAATGTGGTTGGCATATCATAAAACACAAGAGCATAATCTTCTTCTGCTGTACTAACATGAACTGGGAAAGAGCGATGTATTGTTTGTAACTGGTCTTCATTAAAGCCCTTATTTCTGTAAAAAATGGTGGCACGGCTTTTAATGTCTGCATCTAAATCAGAAGGAATTACAACCTTTAATTTTGCTGAAACATATTTCTTACCTCCAACCTCCAAGTTATTGGCATTCTGGCAAATCCAATCTGCTACAAGCTTAACAAAGTTATCAAAATACCCTATTGCTAACACTGTCGAAGGAAGCAACCCTAACTGCCCTAATCGAACTGAATCATCCATTCTTTTCTTTACGCGCAGCAATATTTCATCTATGCTACCCTTATCTACATGTTTTTTGCCCTCAGCATCGGTGGTAGTTTTATAAAAAGGAATTGTTATACCCAGCAAATCAGAAGGAAGATGACATCCTTCTTCTTGGATGACAAATGCTCGTTCCTTGCCTACACGTCCTAGGAACAGGCCAAATTCAAACATAACATTGTCTCGGGGCGTGTCGAACACTTTATGTCGAACTTTCGTTTCATCATCGGAAGAGAAAATCATCACGCCAAAATCAAATAAGCTTGCAGCCTTCAAAAGAGTATCTAAAAAATTCTCATTAGCTTTAAAAACATCTTCATTCCACACAATACAATCATAGTCTGTTGAAAGATAGTCTTTAACAAGTTTTGTCACGTCTAATCCTTCTTTGGAGGATCCAATAAATACTCTTGGTTTCATATCATTCTTTTATTTTAGATCACAACTAATACGGTATACCTCATCTTCAAGTAACTTTAATGCTTCTACTTTATCAGGCTTTCCTTTGAAAACGAATTCGTTTCCTGCTACGGAAGTCAATTGTTCCACCTTATCATCTTTCCACAGATGATACATCTTACGCCATAGAAAGCTAACCAATTCTTTATAATCCTTATCTTGATACTCCCGAATTGGCATATCATAGCATATCGCATTGATTTCAAAACTTGTCAAATCTATAACTCTATTTGAGTCATAACGCACATTCTTAAGGAATCGAATCATGCGCTTTAATCGACCGTTTGTCGATGCGCTTTTACTATTAATGCGTGAAATACTCAAAAACGGATAGTCAGGACCAATGTCTCGATTCGTATCCTTATTGTAAATACTAATTGCCCTATCGGCCTCACACTCTCCATGCAGTACATAAGCGTAGGTATCATACCAGCAAGAGGTTACAACATCAACATCGCGATGAAGATTTTGATTCGTTATCTTAACTGATTTAGGCTTTGACGTGTCGCATACAACATAATGGCTCTTCATTATACGCTCAATGTCTAAACGTAATGAGCGTAAATCTTGATAGCAATTCCCTTGATATGCAGAAAAACGTTCGTTATATGACATCAGATTGACAAGCTCAATATAGGAATGACTAGACGAATTGTTAAGTTCATCTCGAACTCTGCTTATATCCGTGTGATTAAACTTAGTGCAAAGAACAAGCAGATCAATATCGCTTGCCCCCTTAATGTGTGTGTCTGTCATTACAGACCCCTGATATCTATAATCAACATCTGACAATTCTTTTTTCAAGTGTTCTTTTGCAGCTTCTCCTGCTAGTTTCGTCTTTCTGGTATAATCTTCGTCAACGGCCATCATAGCCATTCTGACATACTTTTGAGTATCACTCACGAGTCCTGCAGTCTCACTATATACCCTTTCTTCATACAACCGATTTCCATCAGGGTTATAACGTGATCTAAGTTTTCCTATTCTACTATTATAATTGATTTCATTCATAATAATTAATTCGTTAATGAATCCGTTTAAGAATCTGATAAGAAAGGGCCAAGCCATCCTCATATCAGTAATAGATGATGTGGCGGTCGTAACTGAGTGAGCCCAGGATGCCCCATCCATCTTTGATATTGCTGTAGAGACCTATCGGTGTCATGTAAACATCATCGGTGGAGATGCGAAAAACCTGATAGGATTTCAAGAAATAGTACAGGTCTTGGCTGATTGTCTGTAATTCTAAGATTACATGGGGATTATCACCATTGCGTTTGCGGGACTCTACTGTAAAAGTATATTCCTGGCCATCAAAAAGATGGTCATCAAAGACATTGCTGAACCCCGCCTGCCAGTCACCGAATGGTTTGGTGAGCATATTGTCAGAGAAGATGATGTCATCGGATGTGAAAACATCTGAAAGATTGTATTGTTTATATGTGATTGTTCCCAGTGGTAGTTCTTTTTCAGCAACCCCGCACACTCTCAATCGGTAGAAATTGTGCTCACCTGCCGGGTCGTTGATCTTCAATGTGATTGACATCACTGAATCAACTCCGAAGCGGTCAAGCGGGTTCCCGACAATTATTGAGCCGTCATCGCCATTGTCCTTATAGACAACTTCTGTTTTAGCAATTTGGGCCCTTTGTATCTTCTCAATTTTTGTACTGGCACTGATGTCATGATACCCAGGAGCTCTCACTTTGACAGAAATGTTGTCGCCCTCTTTAGGGACATAATCGCAATTATAGGCATAGGGACTGACTGGATTATATGTCATCGCGTACTTGTCCGCGCCATTGACTGTCACTTCGACTTGGGCATTATTGATGGCGATTTCTGTCCTGTAGAGCGTGTCCAGTTCACTGTAATAGCTACTATAATGTGAGAACACGACGGTCGGATTGTCGTTGACAGTGAAAGACCGTGAAAGTCTCATCGAAAACGGTTCTCCAGGCATAGCTATGGCATAGACCGCAATGCCACTGTCATATTGTCCGCTGAAGTCTATCTCTTTTTCACAACTCGACAATATGGCGAGTAGAGAAATGAAAAGTATGATATGTCGATTCAGTTTGTTCATCAGTTTAAAACTTTTGGGTGAGTGAGATTGACGGCATGAACGGGAAAGGACAGATGCCTTTTAGTATGGCTTTTTGGTCCTTATAACCGATATACACATTGCTGATGTTGTAATGATTATAGACATTATAGATGCCCAAGCCTATCACGCTCTCGCCAAGGCGGGACTTGATTGAAAGGTTGGCATTGATGTCAAGGTGGTGGGAATCAGGGAGTTTGAAGTCATTGATGTTGCGGAATGTGTGGAACGGTTGGGCAACACCGATAAGACCTTCGCTGAAAGCAACTTTATAAATGTCAATACCGTATGGAGACGTGATGGCTGATATATAGAAAAGAATCTCCCCATAGGCAACAGCCGGGATGTTGTAATTATACTCCCTTAGGCTTTGGCCGTAGGTAATGGCATAGGGGACAGTGCCCCTGCGGCCCGACTGGTAAGTCCATGAAGCGCTCAAGTCAAGCGCAATCTTTTCGGAAAAAGTAAAATGATGGGACACGTTTACTGAGAAGTTATGCCTGCGGTCGGTAGAGGCATAGAACTCCTTGCCGCCGTTGATTTCGTTATCAGGCCTGTCAAAAGTGCGAAGTGCCTTTGACCAGGTATAACTTAGCCAGCCTGTGGTGTTTCCTAATTTCCTTTCCACGAGCACTTCAAATCCATAACTGCGTCCTTTTCCTTGCGCCACAATCTCTTGCCAGTCCTGGTTGGCGATGAAATAGGTGGCGCCATTGCGGTACTCCAGCACGTTATCCATCGTCTTATAGTAGGCCTCAGCAGCAAAATTAAAGCCCTGCCAGTCATAGTTGACGCCCACGCCATAGAGGTCGCTCTTCATCAACGGGATATCCTTGGTAATCGGCACCCATATGTCGCTGGGCATGATCAGGCTGTTGGTGACCAGACGGTGAATGCCCTGCGTCATGTGAGTATAGGATGCTTTAACGGAGAGGTTGTCGCCTATCAGATATCGCAACGACAGGCGGGGTTCAAGGGCAAGATAGGATTTGCCGGTGACAAAATAGGAACTCAATCTCAAGCCGTAGTTGAGTTTAAGGTGGTGGAAGACGGTGAAATCATCTTCGGCATACAGTGCAAGGTTATTGATGAACATCTCGTCGCCATTCGTGTAGTCTATGTACTCCTTGTACTCGTCATATCTCGACTCCTCATCGGAAATTACACCTTTAAAGTTTAATCCGCCTTGAAACCGCTTGATGGTTGCATCCTTGAAGATCTTGGTACTTGGATCCAGCCATTGTCTGGATAGCTTCAGGCCGTAGCGCAGCCAGTGGGCGTTCCCTGCCTTCAGCGATGCGTCAACAGTGAGCGCCAGGTCTTTGATGCCTGAATGGGCGGTAATGCTTGCCGTCTCGTCATGGGAATAGAACAGACGATAGAGGTCGGTGATTTTGTTGTCAATCCTGCTGGTGACAGCCATGTCATACATGTACTGGCTGTAATTCAGGTTGACGTTCAGCCGATGGTTTGGGGTGATGAAAGAGGTGAAATAGAGGCTTGAGAGCAGATTGTTCCACCGGCTCTCGTTGCTGCTGGCACGGTAATCATCCTCCTTGTATTGTTTTTCGGTCAAGATATCAACCCTGCCGATGGTGCTTTCACTGCGGCGGCTTTCGGTGGGTGATTCATTGTCGGTGTCCTTGCCGTAATAGAACACCGCTGACAAGCGGTTGCGCTCATTGAACTTATGCACTAACTTGGCAGTGATGTCATAGTAGCGCATGTTGCTATATGGCTGCAACGCTTCGGGTCGGTCATAGAAATGCTTCAAGACTGGCTTGGCAATCAAGTCGAAATAAGACAGGCGGGCTGCCACATTGAATGATGTGTGCCCTTTCCAGATGGGTCCTTCGGCCTGGATGCGGCTTGAAAGTGTTCCCAAACTTAGCAGACCATGATAATGGTTATAGTCGCCCTCCTTGATACCTACGTCGACCACGCTCGACAGGCGCGAGCCATAACGGGCAGGAAAAGCGCCGCGATAGAAGTTGATGCTGCCCACCATGTCGGGATTGATGGCGCTGACATACCCTCTCAGATGCTCTGCATTATAGATGGCTGAGCCGTCGAGGGTGATATAGTTCTGGTCATAGTCGCCGCCACGTACAAAGATGCCAGCACTGCCCTCGGTACCAGACTGGACACCAGGGAGTTTCTGTATTGACTTGAGCACATCAGGCTCGCCCAAGAACACGGGAACAGACAGGATTTGCTCCTTGCTGAGCGTTACGGCGCTCATCTGTGATGAAGTCACGCCGAAGTTGTTGCGGCTGCCATAGACCACAACATTCTCAAGATGCACGCCACGTGATAAGGCACTGCTGTCACTTGGGGCAACTTTTGTCGTATCGACAGGTGTTGCCCCTAATGACAATGTGCATACAGTCATCAGTAGCAGCTGAATCAGAGTTCTTTTCATCACTAATCATTTGGTATTGTATGCCAAATCAATCTTGCGTAAGAAGAATTAGCATCATAACCATCAATCGGTGCTGCCGATAACGGTCTGTCAAGAATCATCCTGCTGCTCCCGTTATCGCTCAGGTCAAGAGCAATAATGACATAATTTTCGACAGGAATAGCAAATCCCGAGTGGATTTCTGTTCGAGGTGTTGAAATCAATTCCTTGCCATTGATGGAAAAATCCCTGATTTTACCTTCCTGCTTTGGAAATTTACTATATTCTATGGTACCGTCAACATGTATGTTGGTAGGCCAATATCCACCAAACTCTTTCTTAGGTGACACATGGGAGTTGTCATAGTAAAAGCCATAGTCAAAATACCACTCATGCTCAGTCAAGGCTTTGCTTAACTCAGCTGAAGTGTAGTCAATATTGGCATTAACCAGAACACCATTTTCTAAGAATACTTTACCATTGCCATCTTGAACTCTCGTGATTTCATCAGGTTTCACAGGTTCAGGCTCGTCGCTGTCTCCGCATGCTAATAGTAATACGGAGAGCATCGAAACCGCAACAGAAATCAATAAATACTTCATAAAATCAAATTGTTTAGTCCACTATTATAACGTAACTACTGGCTCAAAATTATAAACGCCAACTAGAACATTATAAGGATTATAACAATACACATACATTTCATACAAACCTACTTGAGTAAATGTCAAATTGATTGTACTATTGGATTGACTATTGATAATAGCACGTCCCAATTCAACTGCGTCATCTCCTTTAGCTGTTTCAATTACCCATACGAAGGTTGATGCATCAATTGGTGCGGTCGCACTGTAATTGGCAGCAATATTCACACCAATGGTTCCATAACCGTTGCTACAATTGACCAATCCATAGTCAACGACGACATGGCGATAATAATGTCTGTCTGTCATATGCGAATAGGGACCATAATTTGGAGCATGACGCATCAATGGCCCCGCTCCCCATTTTGACTCATACATACCATTGACTGTTGGCGAAACAACTGCAGAATGATCACCATTATAATAATGAATTTTTTTCGCACCAAGTTCCGTCGTTTGTACATAATAGTCATTTGTCCAATACTTAGAGACATTTGGCTGACTTGGCATATCGTCGTAATATATGGAGTCATTTATCCAACATATTGTTTGTCCTCCATCAGTGAGATTCCAAGCATAGCTATGACAATTATAAAGCTGAGATGTATTATCCAACAAAGTCGCTTCGGGAAACCACCTTGTATAGTATGAATTCCAATAAGCTATTTCAGCTGGGCTCATTTCATTAAGCATCAACACCTGTACAGGTTTGCCACCTATCGTGTAAATTGTATCAACTACCTGAGCAGTACTGATTTGTATTGTTTGTATGAATAATATAGTAATTAAAAATAATTTTTTCATGACTATTTCGATAAAATTAATGAGACTTTTGTGTAATCTTTAGGATCCTGTACTTGTCCTGAAACTTTTACGAATCTGCGAAGGATTTCTGAATCTTCTGCATCAATATTCTTCGCTTCAAGCTTGGCTTGAGCAATAATGAGTAGAGAATGCCTGATGGAACTTAATGACTTTTCATTTTCATTTAGTCTCAAGTCAAAGACATTCTTAGATATTCTTTCCAATTCATACAAATGCTGACCGGCATAAAGATCTTTTAGGTCTTTTGAAGCAATATATAAATCAATAAAACCGAGATGAGAAATATCCGCAAAAGATTTATTTGGGATGGTTCCATCATGAGGCACGCAATTGACCTTCTCATAGAAAAGCAAGAGTTTTGATGCAGCGTCTTTTCTGTTTTTTAATTCAATGAATCCATTGAAATTGTGGACAATAACGCTTACCCCATCCAATTCATTGCTATATGCGGAGAAAATTCCTCGCAACGGATGGTTCATACACACTTCAATTAATTCATCAGTGGACATTGATTTTAATTTGCCCTCTGGAATCTGGCAAGCAGCCAGCATTTCTTCCAATGATTGATACTTTCTCCAGTTTGATGGTTCTGTAATCGAATCAAACGAGAAGGTAACATTGGATGCACCCAAAATTGCTTGATGATTGTCCTCATTCAAGATCTCGTCAGAACAAGAGCATACCATCAAAAGCACTACGAATAATAAAAAGAACTGTTTCATACAAAATAATAATATTGATTATATTTACATTCTCTAATAAAAGCATTACCCTTACATCATGATATGAAACTAAAGAGGAGTTATGGCTCTTCAGTCTTTTTTACGCTTATTCTCTATTCTCCTGAACAACTGATTATTTAGCATATATTTTCTGTCCATTCTTGATATAAAAACCATGTGTTGGCTTCGAGTCCAATCTTCTACCTTGCAAGTCATAAAACAGATCTTCGGATTGTGTGCTTGAGAATATTTCAGTAACGCTGCTTGTTGAGTACTCGTTATCACCAATATGGATTGTGTATTGGCCGCTTGCGGGCGTCGGCAATCCCTTGAAGGTGGCAACATCTCTTATCAGGGTTAAATCACCATCATCGACATGGGGCTCCAACTCCCAAGCATAAACATGATAGATATCGTCTCCATTCCGATAATACAGGGAGTAATCGCGATGCGCCCACCAAAGCTGTACATTTTCAAATACCACATTTCCATCCTCAATGTAACAGTTTGCATAGCCCTGGTCTACAGGAGAATCGTCATACGAACCTTCCAGCCACCCGCTGTCATGGGCATATAACGGGTCTGCATTGATTTCGCGCGCAAGGTACTCCCCATAGCCATATTCCATCCACAATGATTGAGAACAAACGATATTTTCCAAGTCGTTCATCATAAAAATATCTGTGAATGACCCGAAATCCTCTAACCACTGGTCTGTCAACAGACCATCTGTTGACTTTACGGTCAGTAGTCTCTTGGGCACAGCCTCGCCATAACAGCAAAACGAAGTATTCACAAGGGTATCCGTAGCTGCTTCAACCGTCCATTCAATTCCATTTAACGTCGTGAAATGATCGCCTGGAGAGAGGCTAAAATCAAATGCAAGAGTCTCTTTTTGCTTCTCAAAATCATAGATATACAATTGTTTATCCGCCCATCTGTAACCATACTGTAGTTTTACAGGATTATATGGCTCACCATAATGGACCATATAACTGTCATCAATGATACGATAATACTGAATCCCGTTTTCGGCAGTTTCCACTTCACTATGGTATTGAAAAAGTGTCGGTGTTTCACTCCCCCTTTCCAAGACGGCCATGGCCCAACGATGGTAAACCTCAGCATACAACTCTAACGGATTCAATGATAAGAGTGCCGCAAAAACGATACTAATTAAAGTAAAGTGTTTCATATTCAATCATGTTTTAATGTTTCACGATATATGACTAAATAATATTGTTGTTTTATAAAAAACAATTCATTGTTACTAATTATCTGTCCTCAATGAACTACCCACTGAAATGTATATGCCATCATCAAGCACTACTTTTCTAGCGTTTAAAGTTATCTCAGCATTAGATGTAGTAACATCACCTGCTTCTATAGCTGTAGTCACATGATTGCCGACTTTAATAATATCGTGGGATTCGTCAAACGTCCCTGTGATATTCGTGTTTTGAATATACATTATGTCCGGGCTCTGTATGTACGGAATGCGATTATGAGCCGATATGCATATAATGTCTTCTTCCGGATTTGAGGTAGTAATTGTTGCAAAATTCCCCACAAAACTCTGCACCTCACCAGTAGTCGGATTGTATGCAGTTATTCTGGCAACAACGCTATCTCCAAGATTCACGGAAATTGAACTCTCATTTCGTGAGATAATCACATTTGTAAATGCCGTTGGACATTGGGTATATATTTTCATGCTTGGATCACCAAAACAATGGAATATTTCTTTTGTGTATTTCGTGAAGATGCTATTATAACGAAAAGTTTCGGCTAAACGAACATTTCCTTGAGCCAAAATCTGCCCTAAAGTATATGTAGGATTTGGAGTCGTTGGAAAGTTATAATTATAACCAGGAATATTTATGGATAATCCCGGATTTGGCCAAATCGCATCAAACATTCCGGTGGTAAGCGCATCATTGTATCCAGTATAACTCGTTTCTGTGGCTGCGTATATTGCTACACAACCACCATTGGATTTGCGTAGGAATGTTTCTGCAAAACAATTATTATTAAATTTACCTGTGAAGCAGTTCATGCTAAATACAACAGGTAAAAGATTCCCATTTGAGAGATTAGATATGTGATTTTTATTATAATATGGATCACCCCAACAGGTTGTACCTCCATGGTCTCGATGAAGAACATATAATACCCCATCATTTATTGCATTGTTTATATCCGTATTGTTACCATCCCAAGCAAATCCAGGCTTTTTGAGTTCGTCTGGAATTGCTTCTCCATACGAAAAAGATCCATTATTCCAATACAACGGTGTCACATTAGGTTCGGTGTAATAAACACGTTGTATGGATTTGCCTTGTAACATCACGTATGTTCTTACATCCTCCGATGTTTGAGCGAATCTTCTGTCAGCGTAACTATCATGATCTCTATCTTCGAAATAAGAACAATGAAGTCCTTTGTTATAAAAATCCGTATTTATCGGTGGCGTCTTTTCATAGCCTATTATCTTTTCAACAACATTAATTGCTTCATCAGATGTTGATACTGATAATCTGCCGCAATAAATGTCAGGAATATAGTCACCGTCCATGCATCCATAATGAAAGTCGGTAATATGTGTTTGATATAGAGATGACTGTTGAGCAGGAACATCATCATTATCACCAATGATAAGTAGATAGTACAATGCTGGCAAATTTGCATAAGCATCAGTGATCGTGTCCTTCACTGATGTACTCGTCCAGTCATTCCTAAGAAAAACGTGAACATTAAATCCCAGCAGTCGTTTCCATTGCGCAAAACGGTTTACTGCTTCTGAATATTTATTGGTTGATAATATTAGATAATCTCTCACATCAGCTTGAGAAATGCTTTCAGTTCTTTCAAGATTTGTTTCCTCAAGTCTTCCACCAATCACGTTATTGGTTAGAAAACCATCTTCACAACTTAGATGTTTAGGCCCAGTTCTATTTATTGGTGAATCACATTCATGATTAGGAATAAATGTGACTTTGTATTTAATTTTAGAATATGCTCGAACTGTTTTCGTGTTATAGTTGTACTGAATCGGTGACACTTGAGCGATGCACAAATTATGGCCTCTATAAGATTGGGGCGCACATTGTGACACTATGGTTGATGGTTTAAAGCCATCGTAAGGTCTAATAGCCAAGACATTCTGTTTTGTATAGACCTCAGTGCCACTATCTATCAAAGGTTGACGTGCAGGCGTCAGTTCATAATTATAGTCACAATAAACGCTATCAACCACTTCTACTTTTGCGATATATCCAGAAGGAATTGCGATCATTTCATCTCGAACCAATGTACTGGGATCACCTGACATTTGATTCAAGCCAAAGCCATCCATCTTCCAAAATATTGTTCCAGAAAACAATTCGTCTGGTTGAAGCATTGCATTCTCAAAAGTGTATGTAACCATATAACCATCTTCAAGTTTCTCAATATCTCTTTCAGGAATTGTTATTGAGGACTTATCCTTTTTGAATACGCCAGTTTTTATATCCATAACTTGTTGAGATTGAGCAAACAAGAATCCGAAAGTACATATAAGTATTAATGATATCTTTTTCATGTAATCTGCGATAGAATTTTCATATCGCTTTTCAAGCGATACATAATAAAACATTTATTATCGAGAATTCCCAAAAGTTGCCTGTGATGATTGGCATTACTCGGTCAGTATCATCTTCTTACTGTCAATCAATGTGCCGTCAGCCACTAAGGCGTATATGTACATGCCGGCCTTAAGATCACGAGCGGTAATCGTCACTTGGTTCTCGCCCCGGCCCTGTGCTGGGATGCTCTTTAGCTGGGCTCCCTGCATATCATAGATGTAGATATCTGCCCTGCTGACGCCCTGAGGCAGGCTGTAGCGTATCACCGTCTCGCTGCTCCAAGGATTGGGTGAGTTCTGGTAGAGCTTGGCGGCAACCATGCTAGCCCCAACCTCATTCTGTGCGGCCAGTTGTGCGGCCAATAAAGGAGCATTGTCGGTGCCTCTATCTTCGGACAGTTCCTCGACCTTGGCTTTCAGTTCATTAATACTCTGTACCAAAATGGGAATCAGGCCAATATAATCAACATACATGTAACCTGAGTTGTCGGTATGCACAAGCTGAGGGAATACTTCCTTGACATTTTGGGCTAAAAAACCATAACGCTCATCGCCCTGCTCCTGCTTGGCATAAAACTGGTCAAAGAAGTCCTTGTCACGGCTATCCTTATCGGTAAGAATGGGCATATTATTTATGCCAGTGCGGCATTGCTTGGCATAATCGTTCTTAAGCGTATAGCTAACCGCCTCCAAGTTCTCCAACGTTGAGAGCACGCCTTCAACGGGTTCCACATTTTCTTTGAAACGCTCATCTGACTGAACAAACACACCAGTAGTGGTCACATTCTTGCGGAAGTTGACATCGGGAGAACGCCTATAATCATAGTACACGATTGTATCTGCTGCCGAAACTCCTGCCGTCACATATGTACCGTGCTTGCCATGTAGCCATAGGCAGTCGGTGTCGGTATAACCCAGCTCACCAACATTGACATTGAAGGAATTCCTCAGAAGCTGGTCTCCGAAAGATATGTAACCTCCAGCTGCATATTCTCCATAATTGCCAAAGACTTTAAGAACGGTTGTAGTGTCGAGCCAATTGTAGTAATTGGGATTAAGTCCCTCAGGCACTGGATCAAACGGATCATGGCCGATTTCAGCGTGACCACCATTGCGGATAATTAACTGTGCGTTGATTGAACTGGCACTTGCCAGTAAGCAGAAGACCGTTAAAAAAAGAGATTTAGTCATGGTTGTTATATTTTTATAGTTATTATGTTTTCATTTTGACATGTCATCGAGATCATCGAGAAATATCGCTACAATTACAATGGAAAAATCGTTATATATCAAGAATTCCAGAATACATATTGTTAGCCGATGAGATTGTTACTGTATAAGTATCGCCAGGTTGCAGATACACATAATAAGCTGTAGGGATACCACTCGTATTAAGTGGACATGAATACCAGGTGGCACCATGAGAATCTTCAATTACTAACGTATATGAATCATTTGATTCAAATTCCACTGTCAATGTATTATTCAATGTTGAATAATCTACAATCGGCACAGATACCTCTCCACGATTGGGTAACGAATTAGGAGTCATTGGCACTTCCACGACTTCCCCGTCACCACCAGCAAAACACAATAAGCTTATAAAAGCAAACACAATTAAAAAGCTAATTTTTTTCATGTTCATACCATATTAAATCAATTAATAATTTGTTAATTTCTCGTATGCAAAGTTACTATTGATTTATGTTAAAATTTGGATTTTTTGCTATGATTTTAGTTAACCGGCTCCCCTCTAATTAGCTATATTTCAATAACTTAAAAAATAAAATGTTAACCACCACATAACCACCTCTTCAAATGTTAAAATTTACCCCCCCCAATTTAACAATAATTTAACATTTTGGAGGTACAATTCTTCTATTAAAACAGGGTGACTATTTGAGGGATACATTTCAATAAAACACCAAAAATGTGCGACTTATCTATGAAAAAGATGTATTTTTGCCGCTGTTAATTCCATTCATATAAAAAACATGATGAAATTTGTTATCAATTCATCCCTCAGTACATGATGAGAAACAGTCATCAAAATCATGGCATCGATAAATGTTTTTTGAAATGATGTTAAAACCATAAAACCAGGTATTTACTGCTTGTAAATATTGTAAAATGTAAAATAAGGCTTGAAAATGGAGTAATATTGTAAAATAGGATATTACCTGTACAATTTCTCTATCTTTTTATGATCTTTCTTGGCAGTATTATTTGAAAAGTGTAATTTTTTACTATTCTTAAATATATTAAAACTATCAACTTAAAGGTGTATTTAGTGATTTTTTCAGTATAGGGAATAAGTGGACAATCAATGGTTGCTCATTGAGGACAATAATACCAGACCCAGATAATGTCTTTAATGGTTGTTCATCATTGTCAATAGCCCTTTGAAAATCACAATCAATGGTGAGTTCATAGCAGTTTCCCTTTCGATAAGAAGATGTCTTAACAATCCTCCCAACAAAGGATCCGTAACAACTACTTGGATATTCATTGAGATTAATGACTACCGTTTGATTTCGGTGAATTCTTCCATAATTATATGGAGAAGTATATGCAACAGTTTTATAGTCGCCATTATCCCTAAGTTCACTAATGACTTCAACGGTTATTTTCTCTTGATATGGAATGAAACAACCTATTGTAATCAATAGCAACATCAGGATAAATGTACTGTAAATTCCCCAGTGCGTAATCCATTTGGGCACCTTCCCAATGAATTCGTCGGGTTCTTTCCACATATCATTATGTATTGAGTTCGGCATAATTAGTCACCTAAGTTTAATTGGTTCTTTACTAAGTTATAGTATGCCCCATGTGAGGAAACCAGCTCTTGATGAGAGCCTTGTTCAATCACTGAGCCTTTTTCCAAGACAACAATGTTGTCTGCATTCTGAACTGTGCTTAACCTATGAGCGACAATAATCACAGTCTTTCCCACAAAGAACTCGTTGAGATTCTTAATAATCTCTTTCTCATTATTGGCATCCAATGAATTAGTCGCCTCATCAAGGATGATATAACTTGCATCTTTGTAGATTGCACGGGCTATCAAGATACGTTGTTTTTGTCCTGAACTTAATCCATGCCCATCTGCCCCGATCTTAGTGTGATACCCGGTTGGTAAAGATTCGACAAAGTCATGTACACAAGCCTTTTTCGCCGCATCTAATACCCTTTGATGATCAGATTCATCATTTGAAATCGAAATATTTTTTTCGATGGTATCACTGAAGATAAAACCATCCTGCATGACCACTCCACAAGCGGCTCTCCAATTGCTCATTCGAAACCGGTCTAATTGTTGATTTCCTAACATGATTTCTCCAGAAGCTGGAGAATAGAAACCAAGCAACATTTTGAGTAAGGTCGTTTTCCCGCTACCGCTCACTCCTACAATGGCGGTAATTTTACCACCAGGTATAACCAGAGACAAGTTGTTGAGAACCTTAGATGAGCGGGGACCATCATATTGAAAAACCACATTTTTAAATTCTATATCAGCTGATTGAGGTATGTCATTGATATAATCCCTGTCTGGACATTCCTCATCATCTTTGCCAGTGATTTCTCCCATGCGTTCAACACTCATTTTTGCATCCTGCAATGACTGCATGAATCCTATGAACTGATATAGTGGCGCATTTAACTGTCCAATAATGTATTGCAGAGCCATCATTTCTCCGATTGTCATATTACCGTTAATGACAGCAAGCGCAGACAGGAATGATATGGTTATGTTTTTAACTTCATCAATGAATCCACCACCATTGTTTTGAATTTGTCCAAGGACAAGACTCTTAGAGCTGATCCTAAATAATCTTGCCTGGATTTCTTCCCATTCCCATCTTTTTGCCTTTTCACAGTTGTTCAATTTGATTTCCTGCATACCGTTAACCAACTGAATAAGGTTACTCTGGTTGTTGGACATTTCTTGAAACTGCATATAATCCAATTTGCGGCGACGTTTCATGAAGACTTGAACCCATACTACATACGAGATACTGCCCACCAGGAATGCTGCTAATACCTTCCCATTATAGGTCGCCATGACAATAGTATAAATAATGAAGATGATCAGCGACATCGTGGTGCTGATTAAAGTCCCGGTTAAAAACGTTTGTACACGGTTGAAATCCTTTATTCGTTGTAAAATATCACCGATATTCTTCGAATCAAAGAATGCGATGGGCAAACGCATCATTTTTCCGATGAAAT
>ERZ842401.867-NODE-867-length-44864-cov-17.977795_pt1 | contig 44864 bp, 47 predicted proteins | sample MGYA00521270_ERZ842401 | MGnify/ENA primary metagenome ERZ842401 (study PRJEB31892, sample SAMEA3878208) | bioreactor metagenome | biome: Moose rumen | place: Sweden | collected 2011-10 | study: EMG produced TPA metagenomics assembly of the PRJEB12797 data set... | reverse complement strand
GCCAAAGCGCCTAAAATAGGGCATTTCATAAGTGCGCTCTAAGCGCCTAACCCAATTATGCGAAATACGGTATGAGTATAATAGAGGCTACAAATAAAGGTATGTTTAGAGGAGCGCACTATGTAGGTACTGGCTATCAGTATATGGCATATGAGATATGTACCTATATTGACTGGATTATTCGTCATAATATGGAGAATTTTAAAGACATTGCTTTTGTCAGAACAACAGCTGAATATTAATTTTTAAAAAAAATAAAATTATGGGAAAAAGACTTATTATTAAAGGTGCGGATTTTAGTACAAACGCTATTCCGCCAGAGGAGCTTAGTACATTAATCAGAGCTGGTTATAATGGTACTTCGACAAGTTTAAATGGTTGGAGATATAACTCACTTGCTGTTAGTAAGAAAACCACAATTACCGCAGTTAGTATTATTTTGAAGCCGTCTGTGTTGACTAAAGAAAAATATAGTGTTATAATGCTTGCTGCTTATGATGGTGTTAATTCTTTGAATGGAATATCTAAAATTGTAGTAGCAGACGTGAGCTCTGTCGTAAATAAGATGATAGACGAAGGTATTACTTCTAATACAAAATATATTATTCCGTTGCCTAAACCGCTCGTTCTTGAAATTGGAGAGTATTTTGCTTATTCAATAGGAGATGATAGTACTCTTTATAACTCTACTTATACATGGTCAACCAGTGCAGATGGGACGTATGGTTATATGGGTACCTTAGATAATAATATACTTGAAGGAAAAGGCGAATCAATTGGTTGGTACGGATTTGAAGAAGAATAAACCCAAAAGAGTCATTAGAACATGCACTTGGGTATCTTATAAAAACAAAAGACATGCTTAACACCAACTTCATCCCCACCCTCCTTAACTTCATCTTCTTCCCTTTCTTACAACAAGAGAGGGAGAAGAAGGAGTGGGTGAGGATATTAATGAGAAATAAATAGTTATGAACTTTAACGACTATCAAAAAGTACTAATAGTCCATCAGATATTACTGGAGTCCTGGTGTTCCTTGCCGTAGCCTATGGGAACTATGGCAATAGCAGGGAGCATAAGACTTCTTATTATAAACGTAAAGACAGAAGATTATGGAAATACTGAACATACAATGGGAGTATAAGACTATATTCATACAGCCAGACACTGTAATTGCCGATGAACTCAATAAAGTAGGCAAGGAAGGCTGGGAATGCTTTAATATGCACTTTACTGATGTTGGTATCCAGTGTTTTTGTAAGAGACCCAAGATTGTCGATAGTCCTTTTACTCCTTTGAAGCAGGTTAATGACAAGCCTATAGTTCCTGATGGTTGGGATAGAACTACTGGAGTGGACAGGACACCAAGAGTTGAATGATTATGAAAGAGATGATATATGTAGTAACCCGCTCAGAGGAACACTGTGACTATGTTGAAGCAGCATACCATAATAGGGAGGATGCAGAGAAGCATTGCAGCAGGTTCAATGGGAAGGAGGATGAATACCACAGGGATATTACTGAGGTGAAACTGGAGTAGACCATTAGAGCATAGGAAAGGGAAGCCAAAAGATTTCCATTTTATTTTTTCCTCAGACTGAGCAGCTTCTTTACCCCAAAAATTCCCCCGACGGCTGATTACCTGAAGGAACAACTGGCGAAAAACGAGAACCAAGAAGGGATGACGGAAATGCGTGATACAGACAGTCCATAATTATCAATATAGGAATCCAAGATGCTTATCATTCTAAGGTTTTTAGTTATTCGAATCGGGGCGGCTTGCTTGTGAAGGTAGGCCGCCCTTTTTATGCCGGAAAGCCTGCAGCCGACATTTTATGACCTTCAACTGCCCGGAAAAGCCTATTTTTGCCGAAAAACCCGGAAAAGATGGATGAAAGAAACGAGAGCCGCGACTGGCTATACAAGACCCTCCAGCAGGAGGGGTACAACGTAGGCAAGGACTACGACGAGTTCGATTCACTGATGACCAACAACCCCGAGAGCCGCAAGTGGGCATACGAGACGGCTACCCGCCACGGCTACGACGTGGGCAGGGACTACGACGAGTTCGAGGCGCTGATCAACCCGCGCCAGGCGGTTGAAACGGAAACACCGGCAGCACCGACAGCCGACACTTCTCAGCAGACGGATCTCGGTGGAAATCCGCTGACCTATAACGGCCAGACATACAGCCAGGCGGTACTCGACAGATTCCATTCACCTGCGAATAAGGCTCCGAATTTCAAGGATCCTTCGCAGATTGCATCAGAAATCGAAAAAGAGCAGTCCGTCACGAGGATGCGGACTACCGGCGGTGCAGGGTATGTGCCACCGTTGCAGTTTGAGGTGGCACCAGAGAAGAAGGAGATCAAATCGAGCGGGAAGCCAGTTGCCGCCAAGCCGTCACCGTTTACGGCAGAGCGTCCCAGTATGCTGGAGCCTGAGCGTTACCAGATTCCCCTACCATTCAAGGAAAAAGCCGAGCAGTTAAAGCAGAAGTCAAGAACTGGCAATATTAACAAGGATTGGACTGAGGCCCAGAAAAAGGCAGATGATAGTTTCTTGGAGCCAGGCAATAAGCCATTTGGAGAACGGTTGGAATCATGGAGCCAGGCACAAGAAGCAGAAGGTGTCCGGCAGATGAACCGCAACCAGTTTGACCGCCAGAACTTCGATAAGTTCTATGACGATCATGTAGCACCGACCTTTGGAGAAGAGCGTGAAAAGGCCGCACAGCAAACACGAGAGGCTGTAAAGGATATTCCGCGCTACGATGTACCTGGTGCTCAATCAGGCTTTGCCCGTATGTTCGAATCATCAGTAGCCGAAGAGAAATACAATAACCCTGAGAAAATAGCAAACACAACCCTTAAGCGCGTCCAAAATGACGAGGCGTTTGGTGACTATATTCTCGGTAGAATGGGAATTGATGGAGGTAATGATAATGGTGGTGACTCACCGCAAATGTCGGATCGTGAGAAACAATGGATGAAAAAACTCTTCGACAAAGAGACAGTGGAGGTTTCTGACCAAATCATCAACCGTATCTATGACCAGTATAAGAAGGAAAATGCCCCCAAAAGTGTTCTTGACTATATTGTCGGCAAGGCCTTCCACGAGAACTTAGCATCAAGCCTCTATGATGCAATGGTGCGTCGCGTGTCCGGCAGCAGCGGAATGAGAGAACAACTCAGGTCTATGGCATCAGAGGAATTTGGGGAAAACCAGAACCGGCTAACAAGGATGGCTGGCGGCGCAGCCCCGTTTGCCGTGGATATGCTGACGGGTGCCTTTGGTGTGCCCAATATTGTAGGCCAGGCGGTTGTGAAGGGTGGAACCAAGATGGCCGCCAAGCAGGTTGTTAAGGAGATGCAGAAGCGTGCCGCCGCCAGGGGACTGGAAGGTGCGGCACTAAGGGAAGCCGTCAGCGGAGGAGCCGGTGTGGCAGAACGCTACCTGGCCAATAACGCCCCTATTCTGAACCTTGCGCTAAGAACTGCTGGCAGTGCCGCAAACTTCGCTACCTATGACGTACAGGGAGAACTGGCACGACAGTTGGCAGACGGCGAGTTCAAGCCAGTAGACATCCTGAAGGAAGCCGTACACGGTGCAGTCCTTGGCGGCGTTATGGGTGTCGCCGGGGGGACGATAGGACATCTTTCGAGGAACGCCACACTTATGGGCAAAATTGGTGCAGGTGCAACAGGTCTTGGAGCAGAGACCGCCATCTTCGGCATCAGCAACGGCCTGACAAAAGCACAGGCAGACGGAATCGACATACAGGATGTGGACTGGGCAGAAACAGCGGGCGAGGCATTTGGCCAGGTTGTCGGTATGAAGACGGTCGGAGCCGTAATGCATCCAAAAGAATTCCTGAAGCGCTACCGTAAGAGCAAGGATTACGACCTTCAACTGAATCAGCGCGACCTGGATGAACTGAAGGCCGCTGGCTACGACTTTGACGGCATCTTCAAGGGTCTGGGAAAGTTCGGTGAAACAGCCCCGATGGAGGCTAATGTCATCAATAAGGCAACCGAGTACACACCTGGACCAGAAGGAACCGCCACAAGAAGAGAAACGACTACAGAAGAGGCCTGGGTGGATGCCGATGCCTATCGGAATATCCTTCAGAATCCCGAGATCAGCAGTTCAGCCAAGCGCAAGTTGGTATATATCGCCACGGGTAAGATACTGGTGCCTGAGCCTGTCTTCGGTGCAACGCTCAACGTCGATGACAACGGTAGAGCCATCATCACCACAACCAATGCTGCGGGGAACATTATCGAGACTAAGGACTTCAGGAGTGAGGAAGCAGCCCGCAAGGAGTATGCTGCCTTGCAGTCCGTGAGCCGCATCAATACCATCAACGGACTGGAAACCGTGGCTGAAGAAGCAGGATTCACCGGCCTGACCGATATGGCCAGGAGCCGTACTGAACAGGAAACTGGCTATAACGTGGATGATGCCCTGACAGGGAAGGTAGAGGATAAGGCCGAGGCTGACAAGGTGTTGGATGCCTACATTAAGAACTTACAGGACGAATATACAATTCGTTTCAATGCCAATACAGGGAGGGAAGAATTACCATCAACATCTTCCAGAACGAATGGAGGTGATTCTGGAACAGAAACTGTTAATTCTGGAACGGAAACTGTTAATTCTGGAACGGATGGTGGCGAAACTGGATCAAGCAGCACTCCGCTGAGAACGGAGCGACGTGACGCAGCATACGGCAGAGGCGTATCCGTGACAGAGGACACGAGTACGCTTCCCGACATAGGACGCGACAGTCGGCTGGCAACGGCCAGGCTGATGGGGCAACTACCCGATACGGATCGGAGACTTGCCACCATCCGCGACAATATTGTCAGGGCCGTGCTTGATGATAATGACGAGGAGGCCGACAGACTGATTGCCGAGGCCGGTCTGACCGGGCAGCAGGCTGAGGCCATCGAACAATGGCGTGATGCTATTGAGACCCAGCGAGGCATCGACGATGCCGTAACTACCCAAGCGGATCAGTTCCTACAGCAGCGCCGCGAAGAACTGGAGATCATCCGCGACGAGCAAGGCAGCGTTAGGCCCCTGCAACTAAATGACGGCAGTACCGTATATTATAAAAAAGGTGACCTGCGGAATCATTATGGGGGCATTATTGTGACCGACGGAAAAGGCCAGACGAGACAGGTTCCAGTCAGAAGCGTGGTCAATATGGGTGAACCCCGCAATATCGAGGACGTGCTAACGGAAGAGATCGATACCTATGTCGCCGACCTGCAAGCCCGCTATCAAGGAATGGCAGACGGTACGCTGCTGACGCAAGGCCAACAGGTGGATATGACCCTTTCAGGCCAATCCATCAGGGCTACTGTGGCTGGCACAGATGCATCGGGCAACGTGATTTTCCAATTGGAGGATGGCAGTCAGATGCCAATGCGTCCTGAAGAGGCGCAGCAGGCCATAGCCGATGCGGACTACGCCAGGATACAACAGCAGTTAATGCAGGAGGCCGAGGCTGCCGCTGCACGGCAGCAGACAGAACGGTTTATGCAGAAGATTGCCGGATTCGCCGAAGGCGCACCAGACCTGACTGCGTCGGCCACAGACCCTCAGACGGCGACCGAATTCATCCTTTCGCGGCTCGGGGCCGACGGATCAGACCCGGAGAAAGCCCGCAAGCAGCAACTCACGGACATACAGGCCACCAAGGAGCAGATGAAAGGCTGGCAGGATGACGCCCTGAAGGAATTGGAGCGTCTGAACCAGTGGCTGGCCGGCAACGAGGATATTGCCGATCCTGCCGAAGTGGAACGCACCCGCCAGCGCATCGCAGAACTCCAGGGCGGACTCTCCGACCTAAAGATGCGACAGCAGAAATGGGGAGAAATCCGCCGTCTACTGATGACCAAGGACGAACTGCAGGCGATGGAGCAGCAGCGCAGAAAGGACGTATTCAAGGCGCGCAACGGCTATCAGCCCGTCCTGCCCCAGCGCAACCTTACCACCAGCGAGGACAGGATCACGCTGGAGGACGGCAGACCAAATTTCGGCCTGACCCCTGTAGGCAACGCCAACAACTACCTGCTTAGGAATTTCCAGGAGAGTACGGATGCGGACAAGTTTATCGCTGATCAGCGCATCGCTCTCAGGAACCGCCAGCGAGACGAGATACAACCGCAGATCAACGACAGAAACAATATACTTAACGCCTATACTTCAGGACATCTTGAACTGACACCAGAAGAGGTGACGCAACTTGTTCATAAAGTAACTGACCTTGAAGCCCTTCAGGATACCCTCTCAGACGAGGCTGTCCGCCTGAGGGAGATTGCCGACGGCATACCAGCCCTCTATGAGCGCAACAACCGTAACGAACAGTTGACTCCCGCCGAGCAGCGCGGCAAGGAACTCGACAGGGCCAAGAGCAGGGAGGCCAAACTGAGGATCGCACGCAGCGTCTACAAGGATTACCCCGAGGCACTTGACGTCATCAACGATCAGGAGCCGAGGGACATTGCCGAATATGTTTCCTCAAACCTCGGGCTGAAGAGTATCAACTGGGAAGGCTATGAACGAGGCGGCCACCATGTGCGCGGACTCCAGGAGGAACTGGGCAGCGGATGGGAGCGCGGCATCGGCAAGGGCTACTCCACCAATGCCTTCAATATGTACCTGGCCCCCGAAGGCGAGGGCAAGGGCATCGAGGAAGTGGTGCACGACCTCTACGAGGCACAACCCGATATCGGCGACGGGAAGCAGTATACCACCGAAGATCTCCGCAACGGACTTATCGACCTTATTTCCACAGCGCAGCGCCCATCAGACATTTCCCACAGGCTCATTGACAACCGCATCGGCGAGGCCGAGGAGATGGTGCAGCGCCAGGAGGAATACGAGCGAGAACTGGAGGAGGACGCGATGCGCGAGATGGAGGAATGGGCAGAGGCCAACCATCTGACGCCAGAGGAACGTGAGGCGTTCGAGGAGTTTATGCGTCAACCGCCGACAAAAATAGAACAAGATATCATCAACCAATTAATAGCAGAAGAATATGAGCAACAGAATCGAGGATATGGAGGTTTGGATCAGGAGCCTCAGCAAGGAGGAACTGGAGAAACAACTCCAGAGGGCAAAACGGGAATACGGCAACCGGGTGCCGAAGAAGAAGATCAAGGCAATAGCCCAGGGACCGGGCAGTCCGATGGAGAAGGGAATAGCCGTGTCGAAACTGTACCTGGCGACGATGTGGCTCCAGGAGCACAAGGAGAAGGCTTAGAGTTTCCCCTGAGGAAACCCGGACTTTCCCCGGAGGAAACTGACAGTTTCCCCGGAGGAAACTCTGGTGCCGAGACCTTCCGTGACAGACTGGAGGCCGCCAAGGCTGAGACTGACACCAATCCGACCGAGGCACAAAAGGAAGCCGGAAACTACAAGATGGGGCATATCAGGTTTGGCGGCTACCAGATAAGCATTGAGAACCCCAGGGGCAGTACACGTAGCGGCGTAGACCGTACGGGCAAGCCCTGGAGCATAGAGATGAAGGACTCTTACGGCTACATCGGCAGGAAATACGGTGCCGACGGCGATCATCTGGACTTCTTCATCAATGACGATGCCGACCTCGACGAGTGGAACGGCCGCGTGTTCATCGTCGACCAGAAGAACGATGACGGCACCTTCGACGAACATAAGGTAATGTATGGCTACCCGAACTGGAGTGTAGCCCGCAAGGCCTATGAGCGGAACTACGAGCCAGGCTGGTGGAACAGGCACGTGATGCAGATGACAGGCGTGAGGAAGGTGGACTTCGACAAATGGCTTGGCGACAGCAATCGCAAGACAAAGCCCTTTGCCGACTATTTCCGTACCAAGCACAGCGACACGATACTGAACCCCGCCGACCAGTTGATGGCCGACGTTAAGGACAGGGAACAGGCTGCCAGAGATCGCGAGATGGCGGAGAGCATCCTGAAGGAGCCGACCACGACAGAGAACGCCGTCAGGAAACTATCAGCAGCCTACGAGACAGGCAGCAGGGAAGCCATCCGCAATATGGCCGACGAGATTCGCCGCTACCTAAGGGATGACGCGGAACTGTCGTTGCGAGAGGATATAGACCCTGATTGGGTTGAGGACTATGAAGGTACGGATCCCGAGGTACTGGCACACAAACTGATCGTGAGGATGAGCCGCCACTATTATGTGGGCTACGATGATGACATCCCCTACATCGTCACAGGAAAGAAAAGTCCGAAGGGGCGGCCGTCGGTGCCGGAAAGCATCCGCTATGACGTGGAGGATATGCTGGTGGCAGACCACGAGGTGGCCAACGGTGCAGGTGTTCTGTCGATGCGAAAACTGAACGATGCGGCACGCGTGATCCTTCCGAAACTTGAAAAACTGAGCGACGAACAACTAAAGGAGGGACTTGAAGCCCTACGGGACTTCCCGGACAGCACGCCCGTCAGCGCCCTGGAACTGGAACTGGAGCGCAGGAGCAATGAGAAGGAGGCCCTGGACGAGGTGATGCAGGAGGTGGAGCGCCGTAAGCAGGAAACCGTGATGCCAGCCACGCCGTCGTGGGACGAGACGGAGATGGGCTATATGGAAGAGGATCAGTTGATCCAGTTGAAGCGCAAGGCCAAACAGGATCTTCATACGAGCAGCCACCTGCTTGCTACCACAAACATCAAGAAGGGCAGCAAGAAGGAGCAGCAACTCTTCCAGAATATCATCCAGGCTGAGGCTGATATCAATGCCATCGACCAGGAACTGGCGAAACGTATGGACCTGCCGGATTATCAGATTGAGACTGGAGCCGCTGCGGAGCCTCTTGCAGATCAAACCGTCAGGGGCCGGGCCACCGCTGCCGTATTGACGGCCCTCGACAACGCAGGAGTAAAGCATAGGCAGGTCAGTAAGTCCGAGGCCGATGAGATGATGGCACTCTATGCCCAGGTGAACCAGCAGGCCATCATCGACAATGCACGCCGGACGCGCCCCAACGAAATGAAGCGCTATGCCGTGGTGAATGTCTATGATCCTTACGGTGTGCCCAAGTATTTCGAGAAGAAACAGTATGCGAGGGAGTATGCTGCCCGGGGAAAGCGGATAGGAGGGGCCTTCAAGGTGTTTGACCTCGACGATAGCAGACAGTCATCGTCCGAAGAACTGAGGAAGGCTGCCGACATCCAACCTATGAGCAGCTGGCACGGTAGCGGAGCCGTATTCACGAAGTTCGACCACTCCCACATGAACGAGGGAGCAGGCAGTCAGGCATTCGGATGGGGAACCTATGTCACCAGCAACAAATCCATTGGCAAAGACTATGCCGACTTAACAAGTAAAGGCTGGAGTTATAAGGGCAACTTTATAAAAGACCTGAGAAGAATGTCTGGGGAGCCTGAAGAAGGGCGGTATAATACCGACGAGCAGATAATAATCCAGGTTTTGCACTATCTTGACGATGACTATCCATTCTCAGTGGCGATAGACAAAGTTCGCCAGTTTGAGTTGTCGGCAATTAGGGATCATGAAGAGGATCTGAATAATCTGTCACCCGCAGAGCGTAAAGACCTTGAAGGATTTAAGAAAGAACTTTCGTTTATCGATTCCCTCAGAGAGGAAGACTTCAAGCGTGACAGTAAGAATCTGTACAAAGTGGAGATTCCAGATGATACTGGCACCAATTATCTTGATTGGTATGAGGAAATCCCTGATGAACTAGCCGGAGACATCCGTGAGCGCATATTTGAAGTTCTTTCCTCTGATCCGAAATACGGATGGAACACCACCCAGGACAGGGTGAGGCTTAAGACGGAACTGGAGAAGGAGATTTTCGGTGAAAACGAGCGCGAAGGACAGCATACTACTTTTGAAAAGATCTACTACAAGGGTGCTATTCTTCTTGGCAACTCGGTTGCTGGAGCAAGATGGGAAGGAAGCAGACTAATGGCTGACTTGCTGTCTGACCTCGGATATGTTGGCATCAAGTATCCGGCAGGAACAATATACGGCAATGGCCGTGGTGCAACAAACTATGTCATCTTCAATGAAGACGATGCAAAGATTACGGAACACATCCAGTTTATGACTGAAGGAGACGGGAAAATCTACGGTTGGACTGACGGAAAGGAGATATATCTAACGCCAGAGGGCCTGAACCCCAATACCCCGATACACGAGTATACACATATCTGGGACAAGTATATTCAGAAGAGCGACCCAGGACTATGGAAGGAGATGGTTGCGGCCTTCAAAAAGACGGATATCTGGCAGCAGATCCGTGAGAACCCTAACTATCGCAGCATCTGGGAGGACGATGACAGGATGGCCTCTGAGGTGCACAGTCGCCTGACGGGTGCAGAAGGTGAAACACAATTTACGGAGGCGGCAGCCGACGAAAGCAAGGACTCGCAAGGCATCATCGCGGAAGTGAAGAATGTACTGAAGCGTTTCTGGGAATCCATCGCAAGGCTCTTCGGCTATGGCAGTGCCAAACTCGACGAGTTTGTGAGGATGCCGCTGAGAGACCTGCTTAATGGTGTGAACCCGTCAGGAAAGGCGGATGACATACCTCAGGCAATGATGGCGGGCGAACCGAACGGGAAACGCGGAAAACCTAAGGTAACGAGTGCCGTTCAGGGCGAACTGTTCAGCGACAAGGACTTTGACCCCGTGCCGGAATACAAGGACGCGAAAGGCAAGGAACTGAAAGACCTGACCGACGAGGAACTGCTGAAGGCCATCGGTGAGAAAGACGGCGTGGAGCGCCGTGAATATATTGACGTTTATGATCAGCGTCACCTTCAGGAGCAGAAGGATGAATACGATGCCTACTCGACGATGCTCTTCGACGATGTCACCAGCCTTGACGATGACTATGCGATGTACGAGAGTGTGTGGAAGCAATGGAAGGACGGCGGCTACGCCACCTCCGACCGCACGAAACTCCTGGCACAGATCGATGCCCTGGAGGAACATATCGGTTATCTGGAGGAACAGGAGGCCGAGCGCAGGATGGAAGAAGAGGAAGAGGCTCAAGGGAAATCGGAGACAGTCCAAAGATACGAAGAGCAGAAGGAAGATATCAGGCAGACAGGCTATGACCTGACCCAGTTGAGGCTTCGCCCGCTGAAGGCTGGTGAGACCAGTCACGTAGAGCGTCGCTACACGGAGATGGGGCATTACAGTTTCACGGGTAGCGAGCATATCAGCAGCCTGGATGACGTGGCCTATATCTTCAGGACACTCCAGGATGCCGCCGTCGAGAACTCTTTTATGGTACTGGAGAAGGACGGTATGCCTACCATCATCCATCTGGGCATCGGCGACTTCACGGGTGTACAGGCTCCAATAATGAACGCCTTCGTGGCTGCCAAGGAGATCGAGCCGGATAAGGTGTACTTCGTGCATAACCACCCCTCCGGCAGCCTGGTGTCGAGTAGGGCCGACAGGGAACTTATATCGGCAATGTATAAGGTGTTCGGGGAGAAGATGCAGGATGGAATAATCATCGACACCACAAGCGGCAAATACGGGGTTTTCTACGGTTTGCGAGACCTTGCTGCCCGCAATATCCCAGAGACGGCGTATCGGGAGATGCCGCTTAAAGTATACAGTTTCAGTAAGCAGGTGTTCTCCGAGGACTGGAACCCAGAAACGGCTCTCAGCGGCCTTACGGCAAGTAAGGTTGCACAGTTCGTAAGCAGTCACCGGCTCGGTAATCACAAGAAGATGAGTCTGATCGTTATGGATCAGGCGGGACACGTGACGGGAAATATCTTCCTGCCCTGGACCACGATTGACAAGGCTGCCAGCCAGGAGGGTGCCCAGACGATAGCCACATACGTTACGCAGATGGGAGGCAACCGTTGCATCATATATGGAAACTACGAGTGGAAGAACGATGAGAAGGATCCTGCCAACAAACTTGCCAGACTGCTGAAGGATCGACGTGTCTATATGCAGGACATGGTTCATATCGACCACAGTATGTATGAGAAAGGGATGCTGGCGGGAGAGGCTGAGCCTGATGATGGTAAAGTCGGTGAAGCCAAGGTCGTAGGCATGAGGCAAATCGAGGATGACTATGAGGACGGCGTTTCAATAGGTGACAGTATCAGGATGGCAGACCGCGTGAAGCAAATGGCACCAGACGAACTACTATCGAACTACAACCGCCTGAACAGTCAGATGCTCGACGAGGACGGCCTTGATATCGACCAGCAGGAAGAAAAGTTCCGCCGGGAGTGGAAGGAGAAACACGGGTGGCCACCAGCCGTCGGATCAGGATTCGGCGAGGCTTGTGCCGACTTGATGGAGAAGATGGCTGAGAAGTACACCTTTAAGAAGATGAGCCTCCGCTGGGATATCCTCGACCGTATGAAGGAACTGGGCATCGACCCCAAGTCGGGGAAGGTGAACGGGGCAAAAATGGTCAGTCTGTTCAGAAAGGACTCTTCGGTGACGGATCAACTGAACGCACAGTTCAATGACAACTTAAGAAAATACGAACAGGGAGAATTGCCGTCAGGCTTCAGGTTTGAACTTGGAATGCCGTCGGCCTGGCTTCAGAATGCCGGTTTTGAGAACCTGCCCATCAGTATGCGTGCTTCACTTCTTGCAAGAAAGGCCGGTGATGAGTCTCATCCTTATAAGGCGTCAGAACTGAAAGATCTTGTCTACGCAATACAGAAGCCTATAGCAACTTTCAAGTACACAAAAGAAAACATACGCAACCTGATAGTTGACGTAAAGCATAATGACAAGCATTTCCTTGTAGGCGTCACTTTGAATTTCGATGCCGACGGTATCGAGATCAACAGCGTGTCTGGCCTGTTTCCCAAGGAAAGCCACGAATGGGTCAAGTGGATTCAGGATGGTAAGGCGTTGACCATAGACCAAAAAGAAAAGGTTCTTGACCTTATTGACAGTCTACGGACTAATCCCGCTGAGTCTGTCAGAATCGGTCTGAACCTTAATGATGTTGCAAAGATAGTAAAAGATTTCCCTGACACCAAAATTTCCGAGGAAAATCTACGCAAAATTTACGGAAACCTTACAGAGGTGGCCGACGAGACAGCCGACATGCTGGGTGGCGTGAAGGTCATCTATGAGGCGGAATCGCCGGAAGACGGCGCCAAGGGATGGTATGATCCCAACGACAACACGGTACACGTCGTACTGCCAGGACACGCCGATGCTAATGACGTTCGGAGAACCGTGTGTCACGAGAAACTGGGACATGAGGGACTTGTGGCCCTATTGGGCGACCAGGCTGGGGTAAACAAGTTAGGACAGTTCGTCTTCGGCAACGCATCGAAGGACATCCGTAGGCGCATCATCGAAAAGGCTGACGATGAGGGCTACGGATGGAATGACCCGCTTAGATTCTCCAAGGCTGCCCAGGAGGTGTTCGCTGACATCGCCGCCGACGGGCCGCGTACCGCCGATGAGTTCTCGCTCTGGACGAAGGTGAAGCACTATCTGATCAAGTTCCTGAATAGGATGGGACTCCGTATCAGGGGGCTTCTGAACGACCACGATCTGAGATACTACGTCCTGAAGACCGGCGAGGCACTTAAGAAGTGGGACGGCATGACTCCAGAAAGCAGGGAAGAGGCCGCCACCCCATACGACAGGATGTATAGTCGCAGAGGCAGGCCAAGGAAGCGTAACGACGAGTCGATGGCCCAGTATCTGCAACGGCTCCGCGAGTGGGAGAAGTGGAAGATTGCCGAGGAACAGGCCAGGGAGAACAACGACCCGATGCCCGACGCTGACAAGATCAACGAGAGATATGAAAAGCAATACCAGGCAGACCTGGCAGAGTGGAAGCGGCAGAACGGCATTTCCGGGGAGGACGGGAAACCCGGAGAGTTCCCAAAGAGACAGCCGGAAGAAAGCCCACAGGAATATGCCAAACGGGTAGCAGACTATGAGACCCAGGCTGATACCTGGAAGACTGCACCAAGTTACTTTGACTATATGCAGCGCGCCAACGACGAGTACCGCGAGGCATACCGCGCCTGGAAGGAGCGTTACGGCATCAGGGAAGCGGAGAGTGTAGACCTCGGTATGTATGAGGGTGACACGGACAGACTTCCGCACATCGTGGATCCTGAAGACCTGGAGGCTGAAAACAGGGCTGAGCAGGATCTGGCTGAGGCCGTCGGCATCGATGTGTCGAGCGAGGGAGCAAGGCGTCACGCCAAACTCTCCATCATTGAGCGTCGCAAGAACCTGGAGAGTGCCAATGCCGAGGATGCCGTCTGGATCCATAATCTCGTGAAGCGCATCGACGAGATCGGCAAGGAGAACGGTGTCAGCGGCAAGGAAATCCGTGAGACCCTGATGTTTATAATAGAGGCCGATAGATACCGCCATTTCAAGGAAGAGGAAAGGCAGGAGGCCATAGACAACGTGAACAACTCCGAGGTATTCCAGAGGGTTCACTCCTTCATCACCAAGGAGAATCTCGAGCAACTGCACCCGGAAATGGTGGCTACAGGCAAGGCCCATTCTCAATGGGAAGCCGTGCCGTCAGACCCAGAACGGAGGAAAGCCTTCCACGAGGCGGCTACGAGGCTGGCCGAGCGACTTAACGAACTGAACGCAGGCGTGCAGGGCTACAACAACGTCTACGGCGACGAGATTATGAAGGTCTTCCCCTTACTGATAAGTGCAAGTGCCGCTGGTGGCGGAAGCGGGATGCCTACTGATGCAGAACGTTTCAAGAATCTGCCCGGCCTGGCCGATGTCCTTCGGGACATCAAGGAATGGTACGACTACTTCTATCACGCCATAGAGGATGCAGGCCTGAGGAACGATGCCGGATATATCGAGGAGGGCTACGTGAACCACATCTGGGATCGCGAGAAGAGCGACCCTGATGCCTGGGACAAATACGTGGAAAACTTCCAGAGGACAAAGTCGCCCAATATGCGGGAGCGTGAAGTTCCGACCTATATGCAGGGCATAGAATACGGCCTGGTGCCCAAATACAGGGATATCGCCGACATTCTGGCATACTACTCGAGCAGTAACAACCAGGCCATCGCCAACAGGAAGATGCTGGATGACCTGAGTTTCATCGTCGTAGAGGAACTGAACGCCGACGGTGAGGTGGTGAGTGCACTGCCCCTGCTGAACAGCGAGAAGCCGAGCGTTATGGTCAAGGACAGGTATAAGATGTATCAGGTGCCCGGCATCGGTGAAGTCTGGGTTATCAAGGATATCCAGCGGCAATTTGCCAACGTATTCGGCACGATGCGCACACAGGACATCCCGGAGTGGCTGACCCAGACGGGAAAGGCGTACGACGTTGTCTCGTCGACGGCCAAGAAGATTGAACTGAGTTTCTCGGCCTTCCATATGGGTGCACTCACAGAGGTTGCTATGGCTCAGATGCGGCCTGACCGGGCAGTACGGGCATTGGGCCAGTATATCATCCTCGACTGCGCCAAGGCGCACACCATCCCTGCATACGCACACCCTGAGGACTTCAAGTTGGCGGCAAGCCATCTCGTTCAACTTGGTGCCACCCAGGACTACTCAGCGGCTGACGTGAACAGCGTGACAGAGAAGATAAGGGAAATCGTCAGGGAACTGGCGGACAGCGAAGGCCTGGTGAAGAAGGGAGCCGGTTACGCTGCCTCGCCGATTGCCTTTGCCCTTGATATGGCGAGCAAGGGAATGGATAAGGTTCTCTGGAACTACCTGCACGACGGCCTGAAGATTGCCTGCTTCAAGATGTTTGCAGAGCAGGTCGAGAAACGAGTGGCCAGGGAAGGGCTTACTCCCGAGAAGCGCGAGGAACTGCTGGATGAAGCCGGACAGTATGTCAACGATACGTTTGGAGGCCAGTACTGGGAACTGCTTAACGTCAGCCCGTCCCTTATCAAGTGGCTCCGCCGTGCATTCCTGAGTCCCGACTGGCTCGTATCCACGCAGCGCCACTTCCTGGCGAACTTCGGTTTCGGCAGCCTGTACAGCGAGAGCGGTTTCCTGAACTATCTCAGGTACAACCGTGACAACATCAAACGCGTGCTGGGCGTGGATATACCAAGGGACGAGAACCGTCGGTTCAGGAGCAAGAATGCCAAGCAATGCTACCTGCTGGGCGTGTGCGGCTTCTTCTACGTGATGATGAATGCCATCAACAGTTTCTTCAGGGCGCAGGACGAGGAGAAGGAAAGGGTTAAGGCCGACGAGATGCGCAGGACAAATCCTGAATACAAATCGCCTTATGAACTGGCCTACCCCGACGGTATGAAGTGGTATGACTATACGATGTTCGGCAATACGCTGGGACAGCAGACGCACCTATTCCTTGGACGCTATGATGACGGCACGGAGTGGTACGCACGGTGGGGTAAGCAGTTCAGGGAGTTTCCCGAGTTGTTTATGGGCCGTCACGGCGTGGAGTTCCCGACTCCGATGATGGAGCGTATGAGCGGTAAGGCCAACCCGGTAGGCCGCTATCTGATGTACGATCTGCCGTTGACCGTCGGCATGTACGGCTACAACCAGCCGCGAGAGACAAAGGAGATCGCTGAAAAGTATGGTAATACCATCGCTTTATTGGCAATGACCGCCAAGAAATTCATCCCCTATTCCGTACCGACCCAGCAGGACAAGGAATTCAAGATGTTCGACCTGGTTATGCCATCACAGAAGGGCTTCTCACGATGGAAGGCCGTGGATTACTTCAAGACCTACATACAGGGTGGCGATATGGACGGCGTTATGCGCACATACGATGCAGCCGTGATGAACGGTATCGACGCAGAGGAATGCCTGAAGGCTGCCATTCAGACCGTCAAGGCTACCCAACGCAAGGAACTGGAAGACGGCATCACCGACTTGCAGTCGGCAATGGAGAAGTACGACGGCACAAAGAGCGTCGCGGAGAAGAAACGCCTCAGACGGAAGATTTTCGGATACCTAGCCGAACAGAACTACAAGGCATTCAGCCGCGATGAGGCTGCCGGGATGGTGGAAGGCTTCCTCAACGGCGAGCAGCCCAGCGACAACGACGTCAACAAATACGTGGAACTGGCCACTTCAGAAGACGTGCGCGACGAGTACCGCCTGGAGACCGTCAGGAAACAGGCCAAGAGATTTGCCGACGAAGTCAACACCGAGGACAACGAGGCACGCCGTCGCAAGTTGGAGGACACCTACGGCAACTGGCTTGACATCCACGACATCGTCCGCGACGCCACCCGCGACATCAACAGACTGAAGCGACAACTCGGCAAGGGCGATGATGATGCTGGTATCATGAAAGAGATACGTGAGATCAGACGGGACACCCAAAGAGAGATAGACAAGATCAGGGAGCCATAAGGACAGACTGCTGTGATACAGCAGTATACTGAACAATACCCGAAGCCGGAAGAAAAGAAAAAGTCCCGGCTTTCATTCATAAGACGCTTCACCTTCCTACAATGAACCCGCACAGAGCGGAGCCGGGACTATACCCTAATCCATTCTGTGTGGGAAAACTGTGTCTTGCAGGAAAGGTGAAGCGGGTGCAAAGGTAAGAATAAAAGTTGAAATGAACAAATTTTGCACAAATGAAAATGACGGAATTCTTGAAAATGATGACGCCGGTGTTAAAAATGCTGTCACGGAATGGCGTCTACATGGATGACTGGAAGTATGTGGATGCCTACGACCGCTACGTGCGGATGCGCGGCCTCGGCCTGAAGCAGCGGGAGGCGGTGAGGATGCTCTCCGACGAACTGCAGGTGAGCCGGAGGACGCTGGAGCGGGCCTTCAAGCGGCTGGCGGGGGACTGTTAAAATGGGTCACGGCGTGACGGCTGATCGGTGCGGGCGGGTGCTGGGCATGCGGGCTATACGTGCTATCTTTGCAGGGTCAATGCGCAATGACAGGACTGCGGAGATACCGCAGTTTGCGAGACAAAGGACATCTTATTATCAACTATTCAAAATCACAGAACAATGACAGAAGAGAAATTCATTAGTTTCGGCGGTGACGGCAACGGCTTCGGCGGCCGTGGCAACGGCTGGAGCCCGGCTGACTTCGCGGCCGTGATGGGCAACAACCGCAACAACGGCGGCATCTTCGGCGGAAACGGCATGTGGGACGGCGTGCTGGGCCTGTTCGGCCTGGGCATCGTGGCCAATATGTTCGGCTATGGCAACCGCGGCGGAGGCATCTTCGGCGGTAACGGTGGCGGCAATGACGCTGCCGCAACGGCCTACCTGGCCAATATGGCCAACAACAACCACGGCAACGACCTGCTGATGGAGCACGTGACCGGCGTGGGCAACCGCGTGGTGGAACTGGCACAGGCGTTCAACACCACGACTGCCGCCGTGCAGCAGGGCCTCAACAACGTTATGCTGGCTATGCAACAGTTGGCCGCCCAGCAGAACATGAGCGTGGCACAACTCCAGTTGCAACTCCAGCAGGGCCAGAGCGACATCGCCCTGCAGTTCTGCAACTGCTGCAAGGACCAGGCCCTGGCTATGTGCCAGCAGACCAATACGCTGGTGACTGAGGGCAACCAGAACACCCAGCGTATCGTGGACTCCCAGAATGAGGGCTTCCGCTCGATCCTCCAGCAGATGTACAACGACAAACTGGAGGCGAAGAACGACCTGATCGGCGAACTTCGCGCCAAGGTGATTGCCAAGGACGGCGAACTGAGCCAGGTTCAGCAGAACCAGTTGCTGCTTGGCAACATGGCACAGATGCAGGCCGCAATCCAGGCACAGATTGCCGGAGTGAAGGCTGAGGTTGATGCCGTGAAGCGCTGCCAGCCTGCTACGATGACGCTGCCTGACAACCGCTTCCAGGCCGTGCCTACTGGCATCGCCAACATCGGCAGCGACTTCATCGGTACGCTGCTCGTGGCACGCCTGTTCGGTCTTATCCCCGGAACGGGTACGGGAACCGACACCGGCACAACCACACCGGCAGACACAACGGCGGTGAGCCGATGAGAACAAGGAACGGTGGTGGCGGATATACCGCCACCTACTGGACCTTCTGAGAGAGACAATCAACAAAGTAATTAAGAGAATCGAAGATTATGTTTCAGAGTTTAGCAAAAGGCAGTAAGGTATTCATCCTGGACCTGGGAGACAACGGGCCTGTACTTTCGGATGGAATGGTGAACGAGGTGAGTCAGCCTCACGTGAAGGATGCCCAGCCCGGCCAGTTCCTGCAGGCCATCGCTTTCGGCCAGCAGCAGGAGCAGGTGGTTGACCTGGCAGTCAGCACATCAACCGGGCAGCGTACGTTCCGCAACGTACCGGCGCAGGGCGTGGTTGACCGTGGAGGCTCTACGGTCATCGCCGAGAGTTTGGAACTGATGGATGTGGAGATCCAGCAATTGGAGAAGGTGACGGACGAGCATATCGCCAAGTACCCGTGGCACCAGAAGGCCAAGGAGCAGTACATAGACATCAGGAAGAGGATCAGCCCGAAGTTCGCCCACGAACAGGAGCGCGACGAGACCATCGAGAACCTGAAGGCCCAGTACAACGAACTGAAGGAGCAGAACGGAGAGATCCAGAAGACGCAGCAGGAGATACTGGATTTGCTGAGGAAGAATGCATAGTCTTCAAAAAAACGCAAGAGACATGTACAACGAGAATGGACTGATCATCAAGACCAGGAAGCTGACCACCCGAGAGGTGAAGAAGAAGTTGCGTGACTTCATCGACGACATCTCCGACGGCTGCGGCCCGGAGATTGAGCAGATGGCGGAGGAACTGAAGCAGTACGGCGACCAGTTCGTCGACGCGCTGAGCGGCAACTACGCCAAAGGCCAGGGCGGGCAGAGCATGTTCCGCAACAATGGCGAGGGGTTCCGCAACGGCGGCGGCTTCAGTCACAGCAGTTTCCGCAATGGCAACGGTGGCGGCAATGGTAATGGCAACGGTGGCGGCACCAACTATCGTGAAGGGCAGGGCGGAGAGTTCCGCGACGATGTGCAAATGCACGGCGACACTGACTGGAACGAGAAGGAGAAGCAGCGCCAGCGCGAGAACCAGCAGAAGATGGACGAACTGGAGGCCGAGCTGAAGCGTCTGAAGATGCGGATGAGCGGCAACTGAACAACCAGGGGAGCGTGGCCGCGGGCTTCGCTCCCTATAATATAATAATGTGTATGCACGAAGAGAATTATAATATGCTCGACCTGACCCCGGAGGGATACAGGGAATATCGCCGTCAGCACGGTCCCCACTTCACGAAGAAGTTGTGTGACTTTGCCGTGAGCCGGATGACGCGCAAGGACAACGAGGGCAATGATATCACTATTGCAGCAATGGAGCGCGACGAGGTGGATCGGATCCTCAGTGACTACGGCATCCGCCTGAAGAACCGGGCGGGCTATGACCACGTGTTCGCGGCCAATATGTGCAAGGCCGACTACCTGGGCGACAGCGTGCCCGACATGGAGCACCTGGCCAGGTATGTGAGGAATGTCATCGACGACCCGGACGGGTACGACGGCATCGTGTTCTGCCGCTGGCTGGCCGACGCGTGCCACAAGCGGGTGGAGGTGCCCTGGGAGGACGTGGTATGATCAGGCAGGAGATAGACATCGACGGCTGGTGGCGCGTCACCGTCTTCTACATTCCCGGCGAAGAGGATATGCGGGAGGTCATCGGTGCCTATCGCGGGATCGGATGCCCAAAGGAGGACATCGCCAAGATCCAGGATGTCTTCCCGCACAGGATAAACAAGGGCGTAACCTACACCAGCGGCTATCTCCGCCACAGCGTCACCATCATCGGCAGGGCTACGTCGTGGGACCAGTTCTTCGACACGGTGCTGCACGAGGTGAGGCACATTGTGGACGATATCGTGGCGTGGTACGACGTGATGAACTACGGCGAGCCGCCCGCCTACCTCCAGGGCGAGATCGGCAGGATGATGGCTCCGGCCATCCTTCGCATCGCCTGCCCCTGCTGCGGGCGAACTGATGCGGAAAACACATAGGCCCAGGATACTACGGACTTCTTTTCACCCGTCCCGGCGGTCACAGGATGTCGGCTTCGACTTTTTATGACTGCGGGACGGGTGAAAAGGCATATCTTTGCCTTCAGAACAATTCCAAAGCGTATGGCAAAGAAGGTAAAGGTAACGGAATGCTGCGTCATCACCACCGATGACAAGGGACAGCGGTCGCTGGTGGGCAAGGCCAAGGAGGCGCTCACCACGCTCGACAAGAACAAGATAGAGGTGACCATCATGCTCGACGGCACCGGCAAGGAGGACGCGGAGAGGTTCCTGAAGGAGAACAACGTGCCCTACAAGGCGCTGATGACCGCCGATGACTACAAGGACGGCAAGCCCAAGTTCGACGCGTGCGTCGTTGCCGAGGGCAACGTCGTGCTTCTGGATGGCGACTGGCAGTGGACGCTGAGCCGCCTGGTAGACAAACTCTACGACACGGGCGAGAAGCCCGCCCAGAAGTCGGAGCAGCAGAAGATGGACGAGAAGTTCAAGGACTACAAGCACTGGGCCGACGAGGCCAATGCCGCCCGCAAGAAGCGCCGCGGCACTGAGGATGCGGTGACAGTCGAATAATCACGGACTATGGCAAGGGTGACGGTCAGCATATCCAGGAGCGGCGTCTACGCAATAGCCGAGGGCATCAGCGTGACGATCTCGCAGCACAACGGCGGCACGCCGTCGTACGAGCAGTTGTGGGCGTCGCCCTCCGAGTCGCCGAAACTCGACATCTACTACCGCGAGGCCGTGGGCGACCTGGAGCGCCACCTGATGGAGTGGGCTGCCGCCGTCTCGGCGCAGTTCCGCCTGACCTCGGACGGCGCGGACTACACGCTGACACTGAACATGAGCCGCTGGTGGCCCGCCAGGCTGGAGGGGCTGCTGGCCAACAAGATACAGGACTACCTGGTGCACGCCGTGACAGCCGGGTGGCTGAACGACTTCGACGGCCTGACGGTGAAGCAGGACTACCGCGTGATGGCCACCCAGGACATCGCCGACATCCGCGAGATCATCCACCAGCGCAACTTCGACTTCACGGAGTCGGAGAAGGCCGCTGACGGTGACGCGAAGGATGCTGCCGACTACGACGCTGCCCGGAGCCGCGCCACTGACACGGGGAAGGATGCCGCCGACTACGACGCTGCCCGGAGCCGCGCCACTGACACGGGGAAGGACAGGTTCGTGCTGCCAAGGGAGGCGGGCTTCCGCAAGAAGGATGACATACTGAAGAAGGGCACCGGCGACAAGCCCTGGCCCTGCCTCGACCGAACCGACCGCCATACGGACAATGACACCGTGAATCCACGGACGGACTGGACTGACTGGAGCGGCACGGGCATCGCCTACCGCGGGCGGTCGTGCCGTCCCGTGAGGAGACCCGATATCGGGATGGGCTACACGCCGCAGCCGGAACATAGGCCCTGCGATCCGGAGCCGCGCCACGGAGGCATCCCATCCCCCACCCCACCACGCCACCACCATCACGGCCATACCGCGCCGCCACCGCCAGAACCAAAGGTGTATCCCGACCCGCCATACCACGCCAAGCCGTTCACCCACCCGCAGGACCCGCCGATGCCGGCACTTGCGTCCGACGGCAGCGACTGGTGCGACAGCGAGTTCTACGACACGGAACGGGAGGGGCGCTTCATCGAGTCGCACGACTGCGGCCACCGCGAGTGCCGCGACGATGCCTTCGGCCTGGCGGAGGGCGACGAGGAATGGGAGGAAGACAATGAGAACCAATAAACAGAGATGAATATGAGCAACGAGAAGAAGATCACCCTGTCGTTCGACCTGGAACAGGTGGCCAACGACATACTGGCGAAATGCAACCTGATCAGCACGACGGTCAAGGACGAGGCGATGGAGGACATCCGCGCCAACATCCAGGAGCCGGACAACCCCGAGACGCGCAGCATCATCAACCGCGCCGTGACCGAGGCCTTCGGCAACCTGAAGGTAGCCAGCCAGCGCTACCTCCGCACAGGCCGCACCACCGACAACAACATGCTGGAGCAGATGGTAAGGAACGTCACCTACGCCAGCGACGGCGAGGGCAACGCCACCGATGAGATCGACACCATCGAGTATGAGACGGTAGTGCTCGAACTCTACATCCCGAACTTCAACACGTCCGTCACCGACGCGCTGAAGTCGCAGATGCACAAGTACGTGGTGGACTACGTGATGGGCCGCTTCCTCCAGGACCAGCATGCCGACAAGGCGACGGAGTACAAGGACCTGGCCGACGGAGAGGACTACGGCCGCATCATCCGGCTGCTGAACAGCCGCGAGAGTTTCATCAACCGTAAACCGTCGTGGGTATGACAGCGAACCAGAAGGAATTCACGCAATATTCGTGCGCCGTCTTCTCGCTCGTGTCGGGAATCGCGCTTTGCTACATCAACTTCCTGATGCAGGGGGACGTGACCAACGGCGTGCTTGGCATGACGGGTATGTGCCTGTCATTCTCCGGGGGCGTGTTCGGCTTCAGCCTCTGGGTACGCGGAAAGGTGGCGGAGGTGGAGAACTACGTGGACAAGCGCCTGGATGAGCACAACAGGAGAAACGGGGAGAGGCAATGAGGAAGATAACGAGGATATTCGTGCACTGCACGGCCAGTTGGCAACTGACAACGACAGAGGCGTCGCTCCAGGCCGAGTTCAGGAAGAACGGCTGGAAGAAGCCGGGCTACCACTACGTGGTGAAGACCAACGGCAACATCATCCAGATGCTCGACGAGTCGGAGGTGGCCAACGGCGTGTACGGCTACAACCAGAACTCAGTGCACGTGGCCTGGATCGGCGGCATACAGTTCAGGTACAAGGACGGCAAGCCCACGAAGGAACTGGAATCCGTCGACAACCGCACGCCGGAGCAGAAGGCGGCGCTCTTCGACCTGCTGGTGAAACTGAAGATGAAGTACCGCAGCGCCATCGTCATGGGACACCGCGACATCTCGCCCGACCTGAACCACAACGGCATGGTCGATCCCTGGGAGCGCATCAAGGACTGTCCCTGCTTCGACGCGATGGTGGAGTATATGGATATCAACAAGATAGGATAGATATGACACGAAGGCTTTTCTTTCTTTTCATAATCGTAGTGCCGCTCCTGATGGCCGTCTCTGGCTGCAGGACGGTCAGGGAGGGCACAGACGAGCGGCGCGACTCGGCCGACTCCGTACGCATAGAGTACCGTGAGAAGGTGGTGGAGGTGCCGGTCACGGTGACGGTCTACATACCCGAGGAAAGGAAGGAGCGCGAGACGGGCGACACGGCGAGCCACCTGGCGACGCGCTTCGCCGAGAGTTGGGCAAGGTTGCGCTGGCGCGACGGCAGGCCGACGCTCTACCACTCGCTGGAGAACATACCGCAGGCCATCGAGAAGAACGACAGCGTGGCCGTCACGGAGAAGGAGAGGACGGTCTGGAGGACGAGGCGCGTCACCTACACGAAGACCGTGGTGCGCGAGAAGCAACTGACGCGATGGCAGAGGATGAAGATTGAGTTTGCTGATTTCATCATTGTTGGGTTAGTAATCATAATACTTGTTTTAGGTACGCAGTTAGTAGTTAAAGTGAAACGGCCACAGCGGTAGCCAGAGTGGAGGGGCAGTCGGACAGACCGCCCCTCCTTTATTACGGGCTACAACTTGGCGTACTTGTTGACGATCTCCAGCGCAAGCGACTGGTACTTCTCCCCGGCCTTCATGCTGAGGCTGACGGCAATGCGGAAGAAGCGGAACGGACGGCCCGGCATATAGTTGTGGAACGCCCGCGCCGACACCCCGATCCGCTGCCAGGACATCTGGTCGTCGGAGCCGTAGAACCACAGCGTGGGCATCTCGTCGCAGTCACAGTACTGGCGGAAACCGCGCAGCACGTCCATCGTGTCGGAGAAGGTCAGCGTGCGGGTGATGACGATGCCCTCGCGGACGTCGGGGTCGGTGAAGTCGTAGGGCTTGTCGAGCCTGACGATGTTCCCTGCCGCATACTGCAGGTATGGACTCGGATAGCCGTTGAGCGCTGACTTCAGGCCGCCGACCACCATCGTGGCCCACGCCTGGTCGCGGATGGAGAACACCAGCGCCACGAAACTCCCGGACACGGACTCCGGCAGCACGATGAGGCGATAGCCCGTCGGGTCGTACAGCACCCGCCCTTTGCGGAAGTACTCCACGGGCGGCGTGCTGAAGTCCATCAGCCGCCTGGCATCGCTTCCCGCTGAAAACTCCGCGGCCAGCCCCGGCAGCCGCGCCACGGCATCGAAGAACGGGCCGTCGAGTACCTCGCTCAGTGGCAGCACGTCGGACTCCACGAAGCGGTTGAGCGCGCTGCCGGAGGCGAAGATGACCGACTGGTCGAGTTGGCAGATGGAGCCGGTGTTGACGCAAACCTCGCGGGAGATGTTGTGCAGGTTCGAGTAGGTGCCTGTCGACGATACCTTCATCACCCAAATGCCGTCGGTGCAGAACGCGATGAGGTCGTGGGTTCCCACCTGTCCCTGCGACAGGGCGCGCGTGGCCACCGACAGGCCGAGGATCTCGCCAATGCCGACGCTGTTGATGCCCGACTCGCCGGGGAGGTTGGGGAAGTAGAACGGATTGTCGGCCCTGGAGGTGTATACCTTGTTGGGCATAGGGACGAAGTCATCGGCGTCGCCGGTAGGGTTGGCCGTGACCATGCCTTCGTTCATAAACGACACGGCGCCGTTCAGGGGGATGTCCGAGTCAAGCGTGCGCCGGACGGTCTCGTCGGTACACTCGAACTCAATGGTGTCGGCACGGCTGTCAGGATAGAAGCAGTAGCCACGGTTAGTGGTGACAAGCCAGTCGAGGACATACCACTCTCCGCTCAGGGACACCTTCCTGCGTCCGTGGTCGGTCAGGAGGTAGACGGTGACCGTCCTGACCTGCTTCGAGTTGAGGCCCGCACTCGTCCAGGGGAAAAGCACATAGGGCGAGAAACCGGCGAAAAGCCTCTCGCCGATGCCGTAGACGTTGAGGCGGTGGTTGTAGACGCACATGCCTGCATTCCCCGTGGCGGGCAGCAACTGGTTGTGGGTCTTGTAGTCATCGGTCATCTGCTGCTGCACCGTAATGTTCTCAACCACCGAATCGTCTACACTGAGGTCTCTGAGTGACGGGGTGAATGACGAGATGCTGTCCGTGCTGACCGACAGGGCCTTGAAGAACTCGGCGCAGGATCTGATCCGCGAGAAGAATTGCGTGTCGTCATACTCGGGAATCTTGAAGCCGACCTGATCGGCCGCATTCGGATACGTGTCGTTGAAGAGGCCGTCCACGTCGAAACTGATACCATCCACCACGGAATACTCCCGCTTGACGGTCTGGTAGTCGGCATACTCGATCTTCTTGGAGGTGTCGATGCGCGACAACTGCGGTGACAGGAATATGTCGACCGACTTGACGATGTCGCCCCACTCCTTCAGTTCGTCCACCACGGCGTCGGAACTGATCCTGTGACACTGGAGTTTGGCGGCGACGATGAACACGCTGAACTTGATGGTGCCCGCCAGGTTCTTGCCTCCCCAGTTTGTTTCGCCCGGCACCTGCTCATAGAAGTCGTAGATGGCCGTCCTTACCGAATGGCTGAGCGTCGGGAGCATCAGGACGGGCGGGGAGTGCATCACCAGCGACGTGCCGTCATACAGCCGGTAGCAGTACCTGACCAGGAACGGCTCGTGGAAATAGCCCTTCTCGCGCAACTTGGCCCTTCGCTTGTTGACCCTTGCCATCACCTGCTCGGTCATCGACGCCGAGACCTCCTTATTGAGGAATATTCCGTCGGAGGTCATATAGCGCCAGTGACCGCCGCCCTCGTCCTCGGCGAGGATGCCCTGGCCGCTCTCCAGCGACATCTCGTACCTCTCCTTGTTTTCGTCATCATCGGTCACGTTGGCAAGTCCGAACTGCAGTTCCAGGAAGGGCGGCTGCTGGCCGAGGTACTTGTATGCCCAGCCGGTGCCGCCGTTCTTGCAGAGGAAATAGTGGAAGCCGTCGGCATTGAGGATGACGAGCGTATTGCCGATGGCGTTGACCGACTTGACGGTGGCCGCATCAAACGAAGCGGCCGTGATCTGGAGCGTCCTCTTCCATCCAGTCAGCGAGACGTCGCTCCCGTACTCCTCGGAATAGAAGATGCTGCTGAGGTAGGTTGATATGTAGAACGTGTAACTGGCCGTCTGGTGTACGTAGATCAACCGGCTCCTGTCGCCTGACGGGGTGACTATGGGTGCACCACCCGCAATGTTCGTCCCCTCCAGCAGCAACGGGCGGAGCGCGCCGTCGTGCACCTCCACGCCCCCGCACAGGGCCAGTTCGCCGAAGTCGGCCGACTGCTCGTCGCGGTTGAGCGTGAGTCCCCTGAATCTGATGTCCTGTTTCATTCCTCACTCGGTTTGTGCTTCCAGAAGCGGAAGTAGTCGTTGAACTTGTCGGTCTTGGCCACGGCCACGTACTCGCGCGTCACCCAGAGCCTGGTGCGGCGCGCCGTGGGGTCGATGTCGTAGTCGAAAAGCAGGTGGGCGGGCTGCACGCGCCCGTCGAAACTGATCTCGTACCAGTAGCGCCGCAGGAAGAACCACGGGCGGCGGCGCACATGCTGGATGGTGGTGGCGTTGATCATCCGCCACTCGGCGGGCGTGATGGCCCAGGACCCGTCGATGAGGCTGTCATCGGCAGCACGGTTGCGCGTGATCCTGACAAGCATACACACACCCGACACCAGCACCTGGGCAATATTCCGGTGCACGAGGATCTTGTGCACGGGTGGCACGTCGGGCAGGAAACTGCGCACGCGTCCGTCACGGTTGACGATGAGGCACGTGGTGAGCAGCGGCTTGCGGACGGTCTCGACCTTCTCGGCGAGGTCGTGCTTCTGGTTGCGCTGTGCCAGGCGCTCGCGGACGTATTCCATGCCATGGGAGAACACCTTCTTCGTCTTGTCCTTGAACGAGTCGTCGTGGTAGACCACCTTCGGCTCTTCCTCGGCGACGCGCTTGCTGAGGCGTCGCCTGCCCCTGGCCATCGCGCGGCGGGCGCGGCGGTTGATGACGGGCTTCTTGCCCTGTTCGGTCTGTTTGGTCTCTTTCTTCATATCAGCGTGGTTTCTTTAGGATTACGTACTTGTGGGTGTCGCAGACGGTCGTGCCGTCGGCCAGGCGGTTGTAGAGGGGGCACGGGATGGCCGCGCGGCGGAAGTCGCACATACGGCACGAGGCAGGCGTATCCTGCCAGGTGTCAGCCTCCCTCTGTATGGCCCCGATGGACTCCCTGTCGCGGATACCCTTGTTCCTGACCAGTTCCAGCAGCACGTCAGGCTGAAGTCCGTCGTATCCGGCTGCCTTGTCGCCGTCGACGGCGGCCTGTTCGTGGGGTCTGTATCTGACGGCCTTGCAGATATAGCCGAAGTTCTCGTAGAGCCTCCCCGGCACGATCGGGTCTGCCTGGCGGATGTCCTCGGCAGGATGCTTGAAGTACTCGCGGATGCGGAGCCACAGTAAGTCAAATGTTCTGTTCATAAGCGCAAAATTAATGGTTCGACATATTATAACGGTCATAAAATGTTGGTAATGGGGGGGGTATTATACTCTCGTGACAGTGCACGTGCCGTCCTCGCAGCCAAGGTCAGCGGCAATGACGGGAGCCTCTATCTTCACGCCCCGCTTCTCTGCCACCGACCTGCGCCATAACTGGTAGAACTCTTCCAGCGCATCGACGCGGAGGTGGCCGCGCTCGTCGTCCCAGTTGGCCGCCTTGAACTCCTGCAGCCGCTGCCAGGCCTCGGAAAGTTTCGGCGTATCCTTGGAAATATCACGTGGACTTTCGGAAAGTTTCGGCTTGATTTCGGAATTTGACCCGGCCAGTTCTGGCGACGCATAGACGTGTCCCTGCGTGAAGAGGGCCACGGGATGGCCGCCCATCAGCGGAATCCTGACCGCCACCATATCGGCAAGTGCGTCGGTACGCCTGTTCTCAACCACCTCACCCTGTAGTATCTGTCCGTACCAGCGGACGTAGACTGTATTCATAGATCCTCCCCTTTCTTAGAGTTTCATATCCTGGTAAAAATTGTATTTGCTTGCCTCAGAAAACATATGTTTCCTACAGTTGTTTTAATTATAGCCCCTGCCTCATAGATCCTCCAGTGTCTTTACGATTTGATCATACGACTTCCTGCAGTCTTCTTCGGTCTGGTGACTGATTGTCTGCACCTGGCCACCACGAAGCCATACCGTCAGGACCTTGCCGTCATCCCGACTGATAAACACTTCGTCTATGCTGTCCGCCACAATGGCTAATTCCGTAGGATCTCCTAATTTCAATACCTTTGCCATAGTTCACTCCTCTTTCTATTAAATTATCTTCTCCAAACAATATTTGATTGCTGCTTCTACTGCTTCTTCGTAAGAAGAATGCCCATTAATATCTTCTATATCATAAGAATCATCATTATAAGGATATTTCATAATAATCTATTTTTAAGTGATTCAAGCCAATCCCACTTCTTCCGACATTCCCTCTTCAAATCAGAGATAATTTCTTGGTGTCCGTATTTGTCATTACATAACTCTTCATGCTCTTTCTCGCAACAACGGATAAGCCAATCTATCATGTCAATATCATCTTTGCTCCACTCTTGTTTAGGTTGAGGACGAAGGGATTTAAGCCAAGAAAGGAATTTGTTATAAACTTTAATATCATAACTCGGAGCAGCAGACTTATTGGCATTAATCTCATCAATAATACCTTTTAATATCTTTTCATCTTCTTCACTCCACTCAGCAGGCTTCTGCTCCTTTAACGCTTTTTGCGCATCTGATAACCCTTTTCTATAAGCATAATCACGTTCTTTTTCTCGTTCCTCTTCTGATGGCTGCTTTTCAAGCCAAGCAAGAACACTTTCTTTAGAAAATCCTCCGTAAAAAGTAGAATCAGGTTCAATACAAACCCAACCATAAAGCATTTTCCTTATCCTCTCATCCTCACTCTCTGCTTTCCTGATTATAACTTTACCATCCTTAATTTCGGCTTCATAGCCTTCTGGTATTGTGTACTCAGCCTCACAAAGTTCAGAATCCTTTGCTCCAAAAGGAATTTCAATGTTCTTTTCTTTATCCATAGTTAGCCCTCTCTAATATAAGTTAGAATCCACGTAAAAGTCAATGGTTGGCACTGATTTCCCCCTGCCCAAATACATAGAACTTTTTGACATGCGGACTTCTCCAGTAGTCTTACAGTCGTGGTCTCCGTCGTAGTACCTAGTGGCAGAAACAGTCACAATAGCATCTTCAAGATTATGCTCTTTGATAAAATCAACGACATCTTTCCCATTCAATTCTTTCCCCATATCTCTATTTGTTTTTAGGAATTTATATTCTCTTTAAGTCATTATATCGCTTCTTTAAAAAAGGAAGCCGCCCGTTCTTACGTGGAGACCCAAAAATTCAGAATATAATAGTTTAACGCATATCTACTCCAAAACGTAGGGCGGCTCCTGGTTTGTCACTCACTTCCTGCCCAGCCTCCTGATGTCCTCGTTCGTGCTGTTCTCGACGATCCACTGCCTGAGCCGCGCGATGTGGGGGGCGATGACCCAGCCGCGCCCGTAGTAGCCCGTGCCGCAGTCGCTGACGGCTGAGGCCGTGTCGGTGATCGCACAGCGGCGGGCGACCTTGCGCCACTGGTAGGGCGTGCCGCCGAAGCACTGCCGGCACCGGCGCGTGCCGAGCAGCGCCTCGCGGAGGTCGCAGTCGAGCAGCAGCGCCAGGAACCTGTCCTCGTCGGAACAGGGGGCCAGGCGCGCATCGTTGCGGTGGACGCACACGCTCCAGGGACTCCCGCCCGCAGTCAGCAGCGCGTGGATCTGGATGAGGCGCAGGGTGGTCAGCACCTCGGCCTCGTTGAGGTTCTTCACGGGCGCGTCCCTCAGGATGCGCTCCAGGTTGGTCTGCACCTCGGCTGATGCCGGGTCGAACGGCGGAATGGTTATGTTCGTTTCCATATTGTTTGCTTTTATTATATTCCTATCACCAGTCGCACGTACTTCCTGATCTCGGCCTCCATCTGGAAGCACTGCTTCTTCATCTCGCGCTCGACAGCCTCGTCCTTGTCCGGCTGCTTCTTGTAGGCGAAGTACCTGTGCCAGACGTTGCGCCATTCCTCCACCACCTCGAAGAAGGCGAAGGCCTCCTGGCTGTCGGGCGTCGACTTCGGGTGGTCCAGCAGGTAGCAGCGGGTGCGGGCGTTCCAGTTGTCGAGTTCCCGCTCCAGCGCGAGCGAGGCCTTCAGGTTCTCCTGGCTCTGCTCCCTCGTCACGCGGCTGCGCTCGTCGTAGTACCTGCGGATGGCCTTCAGCACGCGGTAGACCAGCCAGACGTATTCCTCCCGCTTGCTCAGCCCCTCGGGCGTCACCTCGGGCACCATCCGCGCCAGGGCGTCCTTCCGCCTGAGTTCGTTCCACTCGACGTAGGCCATCGTGCGGTCAGTGGTGTCGATGGCCGGGGCGGCCTTGCCCGGCTCGTAGATCCTGTATCTCACTTTGAACGGCATAGGCTCAGTCGCTTAGCAGCATCGGCATCAGCAGCATCGTCACTTCCTCCACGTCGGGCTGTGGCTCCGGCTCCAGGATGACGGGGCGCGTCTGGTCGACCAGTTTCATCTTCACCTTACCGGCGGTCAGCCGCCTCAGCAAGGAGACGACGCGAGGCAGTTGCAGACAGAAGGAGAGCGGCAGCGGGCAACCCGTGGTCTCACAGTCAACGTGTTCCTCGCCGCTCAGGCCGAAGTCCGTGTCATCGGCCTTCATCTCCAGGCGGCTGGCCGTCACCCTGAACACGCCCAGGAGGCTGCTGCAGTTGGCGAAAAGGGTGAGACGGTCGATGGAGCGCACCAGGCCGCGCCTGTCGACGGTCACGCAGATGTTGTGGCTGGCAGGTATCACGCTATTGTAGTTGGGATATCGGCCGTCGATGCCATAAAAGGCGAGAGAGACCCAGCGGTTCTCGTCGTGGTCCACCTCGACCGAGAACTGTCCGACGGCTCGCTGGCCATCCCCATACTCCTTGAAGTAGAAGTCGGCCCTCCCCGTCTTCGGCAGTATCCGGCGAAGGATATCCACCACCTTCCTGGGGATGACGAATCTGGCCGGGTCGCCACCGGTCTTCACGGCGGTTCTGAGGCGCACCAGTTGATGGCCGTCGCTGGCCGCGAGGGTGAGGCGCCCATCCTCGCCAGCCTCCAGCAGGATGCCGTTCAGGGCCGGGCGCAACTCGTCCCGGGGCATCGAGCCGTAGAGCAAGCCGATCCACCGGGCAAGCCCCGGCGACTCCAGGCGTAAGTGGCGCGGATCCGTCCCGCCGTCGGTGACTGACGGGAAACTGGACGGGTACTCGTTTGCGTCTTCGATGGGAAGCAGGAAGGAGCCGCTGACGTGCTGCACCCTCACCTGATAGCCAAGGACCTCCATCGAGAGCGGCTGCTCTTCAAGCGAGGCCAATACGCGCCTCAGCGTGCGGGCCTCGACGCAGAACCTGGTACGCGGCGTACCGTCGTGCGTGACCTCCTCGGGAAGCGGCACTGTCTCCGACATCTTCAGGCTGCCGTTGTAGGCCGTCACGGTCAGCGACGTGTCGCCGGTCTCAAACAGTAAGTCGGACAGGATGGGCAGGACCTGATCCCTGCCTGTGGCGTGGCGGAGGCGGTTGAGCGCCCCCAGCAGTAAGTTCCGGGATATGATGATCGTAGTCATTATTCTTCGTTGCTAAAATTCAATTTCATCCATTGGGGGGGCAGGTCTCCTTCCTAAGATACGTGAAAATCCTCTTGCGCGAGGGTTTCTCCTTCTCCCTGGCCAGTATGGCGTCGGCAGTCCCGCTGCTGCAGGGAGGCGTGACAGCCTCGCGCTGCCGCGTCAGGCGGTTGATGCCCGTGATGTGGTACTTCGGCTTCTTCATAGCGGATTGCCGTTTTCGTCGAATCCCATCTCGCGCAGTTCGCCGTCGATCTGCTCGATGCGCTCCCGCGCCTTGGAGCGCGTGTCGCTGATGAATACGTGGGCCTCGATGGAGAGGTGGTGCATCGCCTCCTCCAGGTAGGACTCCTTCCGGGAACTCGTCAGGAATCCCGCTATGGCCTGGCGCATCCAGGAGCCGTCATCGGGCTTGCGGCGTATGAAGTCCTTCATCTGGGGCCACCTGGGCTTGTCGTACTTGGTGCCGGGGATGAACTTCTCGCGGCTTTCATATCCGATGTAGTCGAAGACCATCGCCGTGAGCATGTCGCGCTCCCAGTCCTTCAGGGGCGACGTGTCGGCCGCGTACTGCTTGCCGTCGAAGTTCTTCTTCACGTAACTTGCGATCCTGCTGTCGGCACTGTGCCCTACCTCCGCCTTGCGCTCGCACAGGAGGGCACGGAGGTACGACTTCTGGTCGCGTCCGGCCTGCGAGTCGTCGCCACTGCCGGGTGTCAGCGGCTGTGCGCCGGGGATGCGGCAGTACTCGATCTCCGACGGCTTGCGCCCCCGGGCCATGTCGTTAAGGTCGATGATCCTGACGCCCACGCCGGCGGCCACGGCCTCGCGTCCCTCCTTCTGTCCCCAGATGCGACTGGGCAGTTCCTTGTCGCTGAAGATGCGGAAGCCGCTGGCCTCGGCCATCTCCGCGATCCTGCCGTAGCGCTCCCTGGTCTCCTCGCCGTAGAGGCTGGCGGGATTGCCTACCAGGGCGATGTCGCTGGAGGCAGGCTCGTGGCTCGCCAGGCAGATGCTGACCTCGTACTTGCGGAGCAGCCACCCGTAGTAGACCGTCAACTTGCGCTCATAGCACTCGGCGTTGATGCACTGCGGCTCCTCGGTCTTCATGTCGGCGAAGAGGCAGCCCTGGTTGCTGGTGTTGTCGCTGCACCTGCGGCATCGCCGTATCAGTTTGCCGTCGGGGTTCCACTCCTCGTCCAGCGTCTCGCCGTCGTGGAAGGGGGCGTGCCAGAGGTTCATGAAGTAGCGGTCGAGCCACTCCTCCACCTCGTCGGTGGTCATCTGCCGCTCGCAGTCCTCCTTGCCGTCGAACTCGTCGTCGAACAGTTCCCGCTGCTGGTCCTCGCCGAGGCGCGATGCCAGGTAGGCCCCGCGCAGGGTCAACTGGCCGTTGGAGAGGAACGTCCTCAGCGGTGGAATGAGCGCGCTGAGGCGCATGCGGTTCCTGACGTAACTCTCGCTCTTGCCGAATCGGGCGGCCAGTTCGGCCACGTCCTGCCCGCGCTCCTGGAGCAGGCGGAAGGCCTCGGCCTCCTCCATCGGGTCCACGTCGCGGCGCTGCAGGTTCTCGGTGATCATCGCGTCGAAGGCCTCATCGTCGCTCATCGTGCGGACGATGCACGCCATCTCAAACTCCCCGAGCATCTTGCAGGCGCGGTAGCGACGCTCGCCGCAGACGATCTCGTAGTCCATCGACGTCTCGGCGGGCGTGGCGCAGCGCCTGACGATCATCCCGTCGATCATCCCGTCGACCATCGGGCGGACGGTGATGGGCTGCAGCAGCCCCTGCTTTCTGATGTTGTCGGCCAGTTCCCTGATGGCCTCCTCGCTGAACGTCTTGCGTGGGTTCATCGGCGAGGGGCTGATATCCGATATCGGTATCAGTTCAATCTGTGGTGCTAAATCTTTTTCTGAATGTGGCATAATTCCTTGAATTTGAAGTTAATGATTAGAATAGAGGCAGGGCGGCTCGCGACACACTACACTCACTGTGGCCGCCCTGCAGGGTTGAGGGCTATTCGGCGTCCGTGCCCCTTGGTGACTGAATGTCCTGCGGTCTCTCCGCCAGTTCGATGCGGCGCGAAAGGATGTACAGGTACTTCTCCATCGTGTCGAGTTGGGCGGGCAGCAGTTTGCGCTGGTCTTCATCGAGTTTGCGGAACTGCTGGGTGAAACTGAACTCGCGGCCCTTCAGGTAGCGCTGCTTCACCTCCTCCTTCTCGATGTACATACGGTCGATGTGGGTCTCGCTGACGCGGTAGGCCTTCTCGAACACGTCCTTCGGCGACCACGACTGGTAGCCGTCTCCGTCCTCGCCGTAGTCTATCAGGTAGCCTGGTGTCTCTTCGCGGTCTTCCACTGCCGACGTGTCGATGCGCCGGTTAAGCACCTTCTCGGCCTCGCCGAGTGTCATCGGGCACGCCTTGATGGTCTTGGTGCCCGTGTACTGGATCATTTTCTTCTCCATAATGTTACTTGAATTAAAGGGTTTGTTACTGTTGTATAAGATCGTCGCCTGTTATGCTGTAGGCACGTGCCAGGGCGTTGATGTTCTCGTAGCCGTAGGAATGGCAAGTGAGTCCGATGAACTCGCGGACGGTGAAGGAGTCCGTGTCAATGTTGATGCCGTGGCTCTTGGAGAACTGGTCGCGTCCCATCCGGCAGGATCCCGTGAGGAAGTGGTGCCATTCGTAGAGGTTACGTGCGGGAATCTTCACGTCGGGATCAGGAAACTGCTCCTTGAACCAGGCTATGCGGTTCTCCAACGGCTCTCTCTTCAAAGCCTTTGCCTCAGCGTCCCTTACCGCCTCGTGGACGGAATCGCCGTGAGCGAAGCAGTTACCACTACGGGCAATCCAGCAGGGCGTGAGAGAGAAGTCACTGTTGAGGATGTGGCCACGGGCTACGTTGCCGCGCACAGCGTCGATGATCGTTGACACTCCATCGACGCTGAAGACTTTTAGGCCGTTGAATTCAGGTATGCCATCGCCATAGCCAGAGCCATCGCCATAGCCATCGCCATCGCCAGAGCCGGAGCCAGAGCCATAGCCATAGCCATCGCCATCGCCATCGCCATCGCCATCGCCATAGCCAGAGCCATAGCCATAGCCATAGCCAGAGCCAGAGCCATCGCCATAGCCATAGCCAGAGCCATCGCCAGAGCCATCGCCAGAGCCATCGCCAGAGCCATCGCCAGAGCCATCGCCATAGCCATAGCCAGAGCCATCGCCAGAGCCATCGCCATCGCCATCGCCATCGCGTACGGCAAGGAACTTACGGATATCGTCTTCTAACTGTTTCTCCATACTCTTACCGACTCAATTGACTTGATGGCCTCATCAGTGCAGGGGATAATCTCGATGACCTGCATCACCATATGCTCCTTGACAGTCACGGTGAACTTACATTGTGACGGATTCTTGGTGCCTTCTGTAGCCAACTGGCTCAGGCTTGCCGCACCAGCCCAATACCACAGACGGCGGCTGTCCTCCAGCGTCACCTCCACGCCTGCCAGTGTCTCACGTTTCTCCTTCAGCGTGCCGAAGAACACTCCCGCCCTGCTGGCACGAATAATCACTTTCTTTCCGATTACTTCCATAATGTTACTTGAATTTAAATGGGTTAATAAAACTATACTTAAATCACTGAATGATTCCATCATCAGGCACCTCTGGGACTACGACCTTAAGGAGCCGACGCTCGGCATCGATCGCGACCCTTCGCCACCGCATGACGGCCTCGTGCATACATACGGCCAGCGTCTGGTCGTTGAGCATCGACGCGTAGAGCATCTCCGTCATCTGGAGCGGGGATCCGCAGATGCGCTTGCTGACGGTATGACCGTCAGTGCAGAGTATCAGGGCGCAGTCGGCCGGTGCCTGAATGTCGCTGAGGCTCGCCGTAGCCTCCATCAGTCCCTCACAGAACGGGGACATCTGCCTGTCAGTCTTCTCCATACGCCCGCTATTTCTTGTTGATGATCCTCTGCAACTCACGCTTGGCCGCCTCGTCGGCCTCCTTCTGGATGGCCTGATACACCTCCCGGATACTATCGTCGATAGCGCTGGGCACGCCGCTCATATACCGGGACACCTGTGCCACGAAGTCATCGAAGTCGCGGACGATGATGTACTGGCCACCCGCAGCCTCGAAGTATCGCTGGAAGATTTTCTGCTCAGGCGACTGGCGGCCCGTCTTGGTCTTCATCTCAATGGCCAGCGAATGGTAGGTATAGCCCTCCTCGGTCATCTCGCCATTGTAGAGGAACGACACGGAAGGCACGTGGAGGATGAGGTCGGCCACTCCGGCCTGTACGCCCTCGGCCTTGGCGATGGCACCGCGCACGCGGTCGTCGCAGCCCTCGTTCTTCGGATGCTCCAGCAGGCGTGCGTATGCCGGATACTGGATGCGGAACCACCTGACGCAGCGGATCTGCAGGTCTGACTCCTTGTAATGTAACTTTGCCATAGTCTGAAATCTGTATTACTTGTTACTTTTCGGTTTCCTTTTCCTCTTCTCCCTTGTCCCACTGGGCGACAATCTTTGCCGCAGCACTCTCCGGGTGTTCCCTGGCGTGCCTGCGCATATCGCTCTCGTATTCCTCACGGGACTGCTTGGACGGGACGGGCGGCTCGACGGTCTCGAAGAGTCCGATCTGCCCCGTCTTCTCGCGCTGGGCCTTCTCCTTCTTTGCCCTGGGCACAAAACTTCCCTCGAGCACCATATCGAACACCGAGGGCGACCAGAGCCTGGTGAAATCTCCACGGAAGCCGCGCGAGCCGTCCTGGAAGAAATAGGCCGACTCCGCAAGCCTTGCAAACATTGCATCGACGGCACCACGGCCCCGCTCTCGGACGCAGACCCGTATCTTGAGGGCGCGCTTGGCATTGAGTTGGCGTGGGAGGTCATCCTTGGCCACTCCGAACTTCCTGGCGATGTCACAGTACCTGCGCATCCAGGCGCGGCAGTCAGGCTCAGTGACAAAGCCATCGTCATTCCCATCCGACGCGCACGCGCTATATATATATTCTTCTTTATTCTCATATTCTCTTTTAATAATAGGTGTATCACTCCGCTTACACTCCGCTATCACTCCGCTATCACTCCAAATAGTGCCGTTATTTCCATTGTAATTCTCATAATGACAAATAGTTATGAGTGTATTTCTTCGCTCCGTTCGGACGATTATTTCGCCGCACTCGGAAAAATCCCGCAAGGCACGGGAGAGGCTTCCTGTAGAACATCCCACGGCACGCTGCATCTCGCTCCAGGTGGTCAGCACCGATCCCCGCCTGACGACGACGCCGTTGATGCGCCTGTCGCTCGGCTGGGCCATGATCAGCAGCCATTCGAAGAGCAGGTGATGAGGCATCCGCCCCCACCATTCCCACTCCAGGAAGTCGCGCGGGATCTTGATGAATCCGTTCATGCCGCCGCTGCCCCCTCATCGTGAACCTGTGACCTTACGCAGCACGCCATCGGATGACGACGCACGCTGACCCGCTTTTCTATCGGCTTCACCTCGTCGGTGTGGAGGTGCATCCGGCACGCCTTCATCGAACTGGCCACGTCGATGTCGTAGGGAAACCGCTCATTGAAGAGATCCGGCTTCTTCAGGCACTGTGCCAGCACGGGATTATTGTCGTACTGCAGCAGTTGTGCGTGCACGCAGTCGCGGCAGCATACCAGCCCCTCATGGGACCTTTCTGCACTGTTACTGTTGTTTCTGTTTGTCTTTGCCATATTGCTATATACTTTGTTTGAAGATCCGTTACTATCCAAAGCCTGACTATATTCGCATACCGTCAGGTCTGCCTAAGAAAACTAAAACCTTTCTGCGACCGTTAAAAGAATTAATTCATAAATATACAAATCTCTAACATAACGGGTGACGTGCCGCTGCACTCACTCCCGGTCGCTATGGTGTTCTGCCCACCAGTGGGCTATGTCTCGCTCGGATGGCTTGTGGCCGCCCTGCCGGGTAAGCAACTGCTTCACCGAGTCGTACTGCTCCTGTGTCATATCCAGGATGATCTGTTCCGTGTAGTCGACGTCCCCTGCCCATCCAAGCAGCAGGAAGAAGCCGAAGAGGCCGAAGAATACGGCGGCCACCGTTAGTCTGAAATCTTTCATAACGCCTGACTTTAATTGTGTATACTATTTGTGAACATACTTTCCGACGACGCCCTTCCTCATGGCCTCGCGCACCTCGGCCTGGTCGAAGTAGTTGCGTCCGCCGTCCTCCATCTTGTAGGCCTTAATCTTGCCATTGGCCACCCAGTTGTAGATGGTGGACTGGCTCACCTTGAAGAGATCCTTCATATCCTCTATGGTGAAGTATCGCGGCTGGTACTGTTCCTCAACGATGCGCCGGGTGTTGGCCGTCACGTCGTCGATCAGTTTCTTGATCTGGTCGGCTGACACCATCAGTATGGTGTTCGATGCCTCCGGGGAGTTGAGAAGTGACTGTAGTGATGTCATATGATATGTGTTTGATTTAATTTACGATCTGTTATATGGAATTCTACCTTATGCTCTGCCATCCAAAGTCTAAGAAGTTTTTCATTCACATACGAATCCAGCAACTTAACGACGTTGGCCATCCGATTGTCCGACACCCCAGTCAGCCAGCCATCAGGATCTGTATATCTCTTACCGTCAACAAACAATTCTCCTATAAATCTTGAACCTAACATATTTTAACCCTCCAAAAGTCTCTTCCTTTTCTAAGATACTTACATTCTTCGGTATGCCCGTCAGTGTAGGTTATGAGCATTACCTCTTCTCCTTTCTCATTGTAATACGGTTGCGAAGTTGTCAGCATAGTCAGTCCTCCTCTTCCGTTTCGTGATACTCCACTTCTGCATTCTGAATGGCATCCATAAAAGTACCAACAGGACAAATCGTAATGCCATAGATTGTTTCTCCTGTATTCTTTGTCATAACCTTGTTGTTTTGTAGTTTCGCTAATATTATTTTATTACCCATCTTAACAGGACGACAGTCTCGTATACAGTAAATGTTGTATCTTATTAATTCGTCTACAAGCCTCATTGCCTCATCTGGATCACCCTTGCTGTATTTAAACAAGTCTGCATAAGTCTTTACCAGGGAGTAAAAATCTCTTCCGTATCTAACATAACGCTTCTGCTTGTACTTGGTGAACTTGTCTACAGCAGGGCGAAATGACGGAACCACAAAATCCAGTCCTTCCGGGTTTAAAGACTCAGTGCAGAAGGGAAGCGTCAATTCCGAAACAGCACCGGCTGAAGAGACATTAAGCCTTTTCATGATCAGAACACAGTCTTAACGGTTTCAATGCCTCCGTAGTCAGACATAGCCAGTCGGCGTATCTGCTGAGCAGTATCCGACTCAGACCGATAGGCCAGCGCATTCCAGACTGTCACCTTCCCGACGTTCATAGTCTTGGCGAGCAACTCTACATTTTTTGGGGGAATCTGAATAATTTTCTTCTTTCTTGCCATAATTCTCAAATTAATTTGTTACCTTTGTAGCCTTAAAATCATTTTTAAAGTAGTTATAAACTGCTCAATGATTGATTTCGAGTGCAAAGATAATCATAAATTTGAGAAAATCTCAATTTTTATTTGAGAAAATCTCAATTATTTGTATTAATTAACAAACGCTGGATAAAAAACAATAACTAACTTTGTAATTATGGAAATATTTGAGGCTATTAAAGAAATTAGATTGCAAAAAGGTATTAATCAGCAGATTATTGCAGATGCTCTTAATCTTGATGTTGCAGTAGTAAGTAATATTGAAAAGGGAAAAAGAGATCTTAGAGTCAAAGAACTTGAGATTATCTCAAAAACACTTGGTGTATCTACGATTGACCTCTTTACTTATCCAGACAAATATATAAGATTAACTCAAAGGGAGGAAGAGCCTATCGAGGCCATACTTCAAATTAAATTGAGAAAAGACAAAAAGGATCAAGTACTAAAATTGGTATTTGGTGATAATAATATTGAGATTTTAAATAAATAGAATTATGACAGACATTTATAAAGAAATAAAAGAGGAAAACGAGAAGACCATCAAAGAAACTGAAGAGTTGCTTAAGTTGTTAGAAAAAGAAACCGGCAATAAAGAAGATGTAAGTGAAGAAGAAAAAGAGTTATCGCAAATAGATCCGTAAGCAGATGGATAAATGAATATTGACTATTGATTTCCAGTAAATCAAAGTTTATATTACAAGATACATTTTAAACGTTAACAATATATAGAATAACAATGATGAGTAATTATTCAAGAATAAATAAAACGATAACAATCTTTGAGAATCAACTTGAAGAAGAACTGAAAAACAGACTAGATGATGGTTTAAGAACTGTAATTGCGAATTTGCTGCAAAATGTAAAAGAAGCAAAAAGCAAATTATTGGATATTTATCCTGAAGACCTATATATTAATGAGAACCCTCTCTCAAAGATATGATAATGAAGCCATTAATTAAAGGGATAACTAGTTTAATTATCGCTTATGCTACAATTTGGATTCCTACCTATATCTTCGTATGTATTTGGGGATGGGAATTCAAACCTTGGGCTTTATTATGGATCTTTTATGGTTGGATTTCCGTAAAATCGGGTATCTATTATTCTGGTGAAAACAAGCACGCTTTTTGTACCATACCAATAATGTATATTGGTTTTTCTGCTATTTTTGGATATATTGTCCACAAACAGCATTCTGAAGAATTTGAAACAATCATGATATTCGTAGGACTGTCAGTTTTGGGAGCATTGTTATCGCCAATAACATACAAATGGGACAACTAAAATTTTTCCACGTCTATACCTATGCACCATAACAAGAAGCAGAAATCAACTGAGTATATAGCGGTGGTGAATTCAAGCTCCGGCTCGTCCTGTATCGGATCCACAATAAGTAAGCGTTCAACACGTAAGCGCGGAAGGAGTTCAACCGACTTCTTTTTGGGGTTAACGTTAATTGGTTGTATTGCCATTCCTATCCCCGTATTCTTGGTAATTTGAAACCACTTAGACCAATATCCAGATCTTCTAAACATATATTATACTATTTATTTGTGTGCAAAGATAATAAAATAATTAGAAAAAAACAAATATAAATAATCACAGAGATGAAAAAATTAACAGAAACAGACATCAAGAAACTGATTAGTGAAAGCAAAGCAAGAGAGTTGTACTACGCAAGAACAATTGTGGAGATGTTCCCGCAAAGCAATGGCATTCATGTGCGGTACAAAATAGAACATACAGATTTTGCCGGACACATAGAAAGGAGTAACGAGTACGATCTTCTGCCGAAGGATAGGCTATGTATTCAGGTTCCTTGTCCTAACAGGGATTGTACTCAGGGCTATTTCAGTCTAACTTCCGAGGCAGATAAATGCCTGAGATACGGCAAGGAAGTGAGCGGCAAGATGCGATGTCATGGAAAAGAGGATTTCAAGTACTACGATCATAACGGATTTACGTGTGATACTACAATTGATTATATCATAACCCCACTATGAACACGGCCAAGAAACAACTTTAGTTTACACAATTAACAACCGTACTTGTTATGAATATAAATAAAATAAGGGAATTGTTTGAAAACAGTGAAAATAAATATACTGATGCTGAGAAGATTGGCATTACTTACGAAGCCATGCGCAGGATCCTTAACGGCGGCGACCTGAAGGTCAGCACACTGGAAAAAATCGCCAAGTTCTACGAGAAGCCTATAGGCTATTTCTTTGACGAACCAATGCAACAAAAGAAGCGGGAGAGACAAGGTGCCAAGCAACTGGAGATAGAGAGGCTCAAAGGACAACTGAAAGGCATGAGGGAGGCCATCGACCGCCTTGGCTTCCGACTGGAGGGAGTCATTATAGAAGACGATCCAGCATATTCGGAGGGATAATTTCAGATTATGGCCAGATTGTTTGGAAGTCTCACCATTTTTCCGTACCTTTGCCACGTCTAAATATTTATCTCAGTCAATAGGATCCCGCAGGTCATTCAGGTGGCCTGTGGCTTCCGCAACAGATTGGATCACTTGATTAAGTGTGAAGATAGCCGCAACCGCGTCGGGAAATGGAAACATCCCCGGAGTCTTGACTGAGGGACTTAGACAGCGCGTCGTGCGGCATTTTGCATATATGTCTGAATGATGAGGCTCCCAATATCCACACCATACTAATTTGTGCAAGATTAGTTTTATTTGTACCTTGACGGTGGCTTGCCGGGATGGCATGTGCCACCGTCTTTCTTAGAAGGCCTGTTTCACTTTATCGAAGGCCTCTGCAGCAAGCAGGGCACGCTCCTTTGTATTGAGTTTCAGATATCGGCGCAGCATATCCTCGGATGAATGCCCGGTAACGGCCATAATGGCTGACAGTGGCACGCCGTTCTTGTAGGCGTTGGTGGCAAAGGTGCGACGCGCAGTATGCGTTACAATGGCATCACAGAAACGCTTCTTCGATGGATATTCCATCAGTCCTTTGCGCTCCATCAGTCCCGCAGGCTCAGTCCATCCGAGAAGCAAGCCAACCACCTTGATGCGCTCATTCAGATGCTGGTCGTAGATCTTCGGGAGATTGCCTCCATATCTGCCCAGGATCTCGCCTATTATATTATTATAAGGTATATAGACATCCTTCTCGGTTTTCACCTGGACTACATATAAGAACATGCGATCGCCTTGAATTGTCTCTATCATATCATCGCTAAGGCGTTTGTAGTCGCTGATACGCTGGCCGGTCAGACAGCCCAGCAAGAAGATGTCACGAGCCTCAGACAGTTTTCGTCGGTACAGGTCTCGCTTCAGGGCGTGTATAAGTCTCTTCTTTTCCTCTTCATCCTTGGCATATCGTTCGGCCCTCTTTTTCATCTCCTGGTAATCCGACATATCGAATTCATACAGTTCCTTCAGGCGCGTCTCTGTGATGTAGACGTTCTCCACATCCTCACGGTCGGCTGACCAGTTCTTGCTTGTAAAATCGTCGCGAGTGGTCAGGTGAAGATCCTTGGCTGCATAGAGCATCGTCTTCATGTTCTTGACGTGACGGGCAATCGTATTTGGACTGTATTTCTTCTCGATGAAGAACTGCTTGTAGTCCTTGTAGAAATCCAGCGTCAGGTCATCCCAGTCGATGACTTTCTTCCTGGCTTTCTGGTATTCTTTCATCTGGGCGAGGAAACCCTTGTAGTTCTTAAGGGTGCCTGGAGTGATCTTGCGGGTACTCTTCTGTTTCAGCCGTTCGCCCGCCTCGCACTCGGCGATATATTGCTCGACAAACTCGATAAACGTAGGTTTAGCAGGATTACAAGCATCCTGTTTCGCAAATTCTTCTATAAAGATTTTCTTATTAACAGCATCATTGATTACTGATCGGGCAATAGGCAAAGTGATTGTGTTTGCATCGTCCAATACCGTTAGCACTTTCTTAATATCTTGTATTATAAGTGACAATTGAGAGAACGACAAACCATTCAGTTCCTTGACTGGCCGCTCATCATAGATATTCTTAGGAAGTTGGGAGTCATCTGACCAGTCTTTAGCCCTGATCTTCAGTCTCAGTGAAATAAAGGTATTGAATGAAAGATGCCTGTTCACAATACGCACTGCAAGGGTGCCAGTTTCCGCCTTCGATTTTCTTAAAATAACTGGAGCAGCAGGGATTTCCTGTGTCAGTCTGATTTGAATTTCATCTAAAAGTTGTACCTTTGCACCCGCTTATGGATGAAAAAGAGAATGCATACGTACGTTTAGTACAATATATTTTGCCTCCTAATCTTGGGAAGTGCTTTGAGTTGGTAGACGTGTCTGATGACAAGGTTGGAGACGAACAGGTCTTGCATCTGCATCTCGATGAGAGGGACTTGCCTCCATCAAATCGTACAGACCTGAGTCCGAATGGTTTCTATGAGGAGTCTCGCATCGACGACTTCCCTATCCGTGAATATCGTACGGTGCTTCACATCCGACGTCGCAGATGGAAGGATGCTGATGGGCATACGGTGTCCAATAACTGGAACCTGACGGCAAAGGGTACACGCATCTCTGAGGAGTTTGCTCTTTTTT
>ERZ842401.866-NODE-866-length-44895-cov-5.554148_pt1 | contig 44895 bp, 39 predicted proteins | sample MGYA00521270_ERZ842401 | MGnify/ENA primary metagenome ERZ842401 (study PRJEB31892, sample SAMEA3878208) | bioreactor metagenome | biome: Moose rumen | place: Sweden | collected 2011-10 | study: EMG produced TPA metagenomics assembly of the PRJEB12797 data set... | reverse complement strand
ATCTGGCGAATCACAAATGCCAATTTATTCAGAAAAAAGTCCCTAAATTTTTAGGTGCTTAACTTGACAAAATCGCTTACGAATGACATTTTTTTCCACAAATCATCTATACAGAATTGTAGCTCTATCCCACTACCGCCCACCCGCTGTGCGTATCCGCGTAGAAATAGCGGTATAGCAGGTCTTTTTCTACCTTCGGCATAGCTTCCCCTGCCACGTCGCACAGGGGCTCGGCAAGCTCCACATTGTAATAGCGTCCGTCACGGTATGCCCTCAGCCCGAAATTTTCCGACAGGCACAGCGTGAATTTCGTTCCGGAAGTGGTTATGGCTGGCACACTGAAAAGATAGCCATGATAGATAAAGTGCCCGTCCTTGCGCACCTTCTTTTCCGCCTTGACGGAAAAAAGCAGGTCAAAATCCTTCCCCTCTGGAGGCGCTTGCCAGTGCAATTCCTTGTCCTGCGCTTCCACCGCGAAACGCGCGTTGAACCCCTTGAGAAAATCGGCAAGGAAACCGTTTGCCTTTTCCATCGTGTCGATTCCAAGGAAGCGGAAGATGTACGGCAGCCGCCCCTGCAGGGTCTCCCATAGCCTTTCAATGCGTCCTTTTGCCTCGGGAGAGCGCGCCGCTATCAGCTCTATGCCCAGCTCCCTGCACGTTTTCTGCCATTGCGTTTCCGCTTTTTCCATCCCCTCCAGCTGCTCCTGCACTGTCGCCTGTGCATCCTTGGTTACGAAAAAACACGATGAGCGGTCTGAATATATCGCGCGGGGGAATCCCCCTGTCTTGTCCTTGATTAGCGAGAGCATTTTGTAATAGCCAAGCAGGCATTCATTCCGGCAGAAATACAGGGCGACTGGCTGATGGGTGGCATCGTCAATCGCGCCGTGCAGGGTGCATTTTTCCCCCGTCATAAACCAGTCATGCAGGCAGCCGTCTATCTGCACCAGATCCCCTTCATTCGGGCGTTCCTTGCGCGGCAGGTGTTTCTTCTTCTCCCGCACAGGGATGCGGGCGCGGGGTGATACAATCCCTGCCCCTGACAGCGCGTTATATACGGTGGTATACGATGGCACGCGCTCATAATGCAGATAATCCGCGCAGTCGTCACGGAATGACGCAAACGGGGTGCCGTCAAATTTCTTGTAATCCTCCACGATGGCATTGTAATCATACCGCTTGTTCTGCGGGGTGCGTCCTGTGTTTCCGTGCACGAATATCGAATCACCGTATTGCGCATACCGCTTCTTCAGCCTGCACACGGAACGGGCTGTTATCCCGATTTTTTTAGCACACTGGCTTATTGAAATAAGCCCCTTTGCGCATTGCGGTATGTATATAATTTTCAAGTTTTGCAATTCTTGATTCACATTCGCAAAATCGGAATACCCTACGACACACTTTAGCAAAACCATTGGGTTTGATTTATATATAATAGCAAAAACCCGTTGGGTTTATTTTGGGTACAATAATAAAACCCATTGGGTTATTACAGCAAAACCCATAGGGTTTTAGTATTGTGTATAGTACAAAACCCTATGGGTTCTGTCTTGTGTGTAAAAAATAACCCTAATGTAAATGTAAATGTAAATGTAAATGTTTAAAAAGAGGGGCGCAAATTGCGCCGCCTCCCCCCTTTCGGCAATTTCTAAAAAAAAATTAGTGACTTTTTTAAAAAGTGCTTGACACTTTAAAAAATCAGGGACTGAAATTTGAGGATGGAGAAAAGAGCAAGATGCAGTATTATCTTTTCAATATTTTTTACATTGAAAAGGAACAGGCAAATTTCAAGACTTACAATCCCCTTGCCACATTAAAAAGCGGTAATCTGACAAGAATAATCACGAAGCTTGGCATAAAGCCAGAGGATAAAATACTTACGGAATTTGAATTGTCACCTTTTGACGTAATGGTGAAATTATTCTCGGAAATTTACGCTATCCGTTGTGATTTATTCCACGGTTCGGCAGATATATCGGATTTTGACACTAACAAACTTATCGACGAAGCAAACATCGTCCTGCAAGGATTTCTGGGCAGACTGTTTGACGCAAAAATGTCTGGAGGGCGGGTTATATGAGTTTCTTAAAAACAAAGATGCCGGGGACGCTCGCAGTTTTACTTGCGGGCTTAGTTTTTCTGCTTGCCGCTTGTGCCGCAAGCGATAGCGACTCTGAGGGAGACAGTACCTCTGCCAATGTTACGACGACAGACAGCGATACGGCAACAACGACGGAGGATAAAGATTTTTGGTTTGGCTGGGAAAATACATTTTTCAGGATGAATGTTGTCCTTCGTGACAATCTCGGTGCTACAAGCGGTGGCAAGTCATTCAAACCCTCCGCAGTTCCTCCGCCTAGTGATGTTGCATCATACCGACTTGGGAGCGGAATAGAGGTGCTCGGGTGGCTGGATGGCACGACAATCTATTATTACGCAAAGGGATATACAGATAGCAATAAGAAAATCCCTGTAAAATGCTTGGTCGGTAACGTAGCGCCTTTATTTTTTGGCGGCTGTACGGGAATAAAATCTATGGATTTAAGTGCCATAGATACGAGCAATGTAACATGTATGTCTGAGATGTTCTATGGCTGTTCTAGTCTGGAAAAACTTGATTTGAGTGGCTGGAACATGAGCAAAGTCTCAAACATGGGGTGGATGTTTCATGGTTGTTCTACTCTGGAAGAACTTGACTTGAGCAGTCCGAATATGCGCAGCGTGGCTAATACATCGGCCATGTTCTGGGACTGCTCAAAATTGAAAACCATCTATATCTCTTCCGACAGGTCTTGGACTAATGAGGTTTCTGGAGACAGTATGTTTGATGGGTGTACTCAGCTGGTCGGGGGGCAGGGGACTGCCTATAGTTCCGAGCATATTGACGGAACTTATGCCCATATAGACGGCGGGTCATCAAATCCTGGCTATTTCACCGAAAAATAGATTTTGTGGAGGTAAACAGTGGCAAAAATAGTTGCCAAAGATTATGTTTGCTGGGAAGACAGTAGATCTGTTTATTCAGGAATAGTTATAATCCATGCTAAAGTCTGTTACCCAAAGGGGTATAGTGATGATGCAGAAGGAACTGCCTCTCTGAAAAGGCTTGTCGATGAACTGCTAAACGAGGCAGATACAGATATAGGTTCTCTTACTAAGAATTTTTGGAGGGAAATGCTGAATGATACAAACATATATTTATCCGATGGCACGTATTATTGCGTTTCCCTCACAAGTGTTGATGATTGTATGACTGATAAAATGGGTCGCATAATCGTTGCAAGAGGAAACAGGCTTTGGGAGTCTGGCTCTCCTGCGGAAATAATTTATGACGACACTTTGACTGGATACAATATTTTTTACGATGAATATCAACGACTGTGCAAAAAATACTTGGATATGCTGTAATATACAGCTATAAACAGCCATGCAAAAGCCTGGCTGTTTTTTTATAATATTGAATTATCCGCCGCAAACTTACTGCTTTTTTAAGCAAGTTGTACTATAATGAGCCAAATTCATTATGGAGAATACAATGAAAAGATACATTACAGCGATCTTGCTTTTTTTGATGGCGGTGGCAGCCTTTGCCCTGCCGGGCGTAACGCAGTATACACCGGATTTTTCCGGCGAATACGTCTACTACCGCGACAGGACGTTCAAGACGGCGTCCATCGTGGGCTTCATATACTATAACGACAGCACTTATGCCGCGCGGTATTATGCTCCCGCAGACAGCGCGGCACAGACGCCTGAGCGGGACATCACCATCTACCTGACGCTTGACCCCGCTGCCGAGCACATTGACTTCACCGGAGAGCGCATCGTCGGTTCGTCAGATAATATGGAAGACACCGAGGTGGTGAACTACCTCCACGACCTGCTCTATGAATTCACCGCGCGGCGGCAGAAGCAGACGCTTTCGGGGATTGAGCCGGTGAAGTCTGTGGGGGATTTCTTCCAGTTCGGCGGCACGGTGACGATTACGTACAGTGCGCTCATTCCCATATTCAATATCTATGGCATCACCGCCGCGGACGGAACGCCCGTCTTTGAGCTGCAGACGACGGGGCTGCTCACCGACTCAGGCGACCCAAGCTTTACCGCCTTCAAGGGGGTGGACGGACTGCCCAAGGATAACGCGAGAAGTTTCAAAAAGAAGTCTGCAAAGGCGCAGACAGCCTCGTTCGAGGGGCAGCAGGTAAAGCTTGACGCGCAGTGGGAAAAGTCTATGGATAATCTCTGGCTGCTCGGCGAAAGCGCCTTGCTCACGATGACCACCATTCCCCTGCCGGAAGCGCTCAAAGACTCGCCGGAGCTTTTCCACGCCATCCTCCTGCGCAAGCTCAGCCAGAGCACCACGGGCTCTTTCTCGCTGTGGCAGAAGCGCCAGTTCAGCAGCAAGGGCGGCAAGGACAGCGTGACCAATGTGTTCTATCAGCCGGATAACGGCGATGTGACGAGGGATTTCAAGGTGCTTACAAGGCTTGCGGACGGCAACTATGCCTACCTGACGCTCACCGTCTTTGACGGCGTGTATCAGAAAAACAAGTCATATTTCAACAAGATTATCAAAAACTACCGTGTGAACTAGCGCGCTAAAAGGCGAGGAAGCTGTTACGGGAGAGGGGGGTGCCAATCCACACGCCCTCTCCTCCCAGATAGTCCCGCCTTTCGCCATCCACGAGGAACTGCACGCTTTCCACGGTAGGAAATGCCGTCGCCGTGTAGACAATCTGCTGTAGCTGTCCCCGTGTGCCCTCAATGCCATACTGATTGAATTCAAACTCTCCGCTGAAATTGAGCTGCGCCACCCCGTCGGACACGGAGGCGCTCAAGAGCCGTGTACCCGTGGAGACAAGCGTGCGGCAGCCGTCGCTCTCTTCTTCCGCCGTGGGACCGACAATCAGCGCGTTGATTGCTTCGACGAGGGGGCTTTGTGTGCGGCGCATCTGCCGCATTACTTCGCGGCGAGTCACGGAGCCGTCGCTGTTTATTGACATAAAGAAAAGCTTCAGGTTCATCTGCCCGCTTTCGGGAATAGCGGCTTCTGTGTCCTGCGCGGAAGCCGCGGTGGAAAGGCTTGTACCGCCGACGATGACGTTCTCGAATTCCTCTTCGCTTTCCGATGTGACAATGCTTACGCCGCCGGATGGCACTGCCGGAGTGACGGGGGCAACGTCGTTTTTCTCTGTTTCAGGCGGCACGGGGTCAGGTGCGTTCTCTACAAAGGCAGGGGTCTTGCCAAAGACGCGGTTAAAAAAGCCCGTAGACTTGAGGTTCGCAATAATCTTTCCCTGGTTTACGACAAAGAGGATGAAAAGGATGAGCGCCGCCGCAATCCACAGCGCCAGCCCGAATGAAGATGAAGTATGCTTGTCTGACATTGCCACTAATTATAAACCACACGTTATTTCTTTTCAAGGGAAAGAGAAATCAGTTTTCTTTCCAGTTTGATATGATAAAATTCCATTGTCTCTCCAAAAAATTGGGCGGAGAACCCGCCCTTTTCCGTTCCCATTTTTGGCTGAGAAACACCGCTTAACATCAATGATAATGGCAAATGCAGTGATTTGTCAAGCGTGGGGCTAGACAAATTGACTACTTTATAGTATATTAATCCAGTAGGAAATAGGAAAATATGAAGATATCAACCCGAGGGCGCTATGCGCTGCGCTTCATGATAGACCTTGCCCAGCACGGCGGTACGGAATTCATCACGCTCAAAGATGTTTCAAAGCGCCAGACAATCAGCGTCAAATACCTTGAGCAAATTACGTCCCTGCTCAGCAAATATGGGCTCTTGCAGAGCGTTCGCGGTCCGCAGGGCGGCTACCGGCTTGCAAAAAAGCCTACTGAATACACCGTTGGCGAAATCCTCCGCATCACTGAAGGCGACCTTGCTCCCGTTGCCTGCCTTTCACAGCCACGCAATCTCTGCCCGAAACGCAAAGAGTGCCCCACAATCAGCTTTTGGGAAGGCCTTAATGATACCATCAACGCCTATCTGGACAGCAAGACGCTGGATGACCTTGTAAAATCGGTCAACCAGAATGATTCGATAGAATTTTACATTTAAAAAGCGCAAGAACTTGACAGAGAGGGGCATTTTCCTTATGCTTATTACATAGTAAATAACTAGGGAAAACAGCTTGTACTTCTTCTGCTGTGTGGTTTTCCCTAGTATCCTGGAGGACCCAATGGCAGAAAAGATTGCGAAAAAGATTACTGATTTAGTCGGCAATACGCCGATTCTTGAACTTTCAAACTTAGAGAAGAAGCTGGGGCTCAAAGCCCGCCTGCTCGCCAAGCTTGAATACTTCAATCCCGCCGGCAGCGTAAAGGACCGTATTGCAAAAGCGATGATTGATGATGCCTTTAAATCAGGCAAGCTGAACGCGGAGAGCGTCATCATCGAACCGACGAGCGGCAACACGGGCATAGGCCTTGCTTCTGTAGCGGCAAGCTACGGACTACGCTGCATTCTCACCATGCCGGAAACCATGTCCGTGGAGCGCCGTGCCCTGCTCAAAGCGTATGGCGCGGAAATCGTGCTCACCGAGGGAGCGGCGGGTATGCGCGGCGCCGTGGAAAAGGCACAGCAGCTTGCAAAGGAGACAGCCAACAGCTTTATCCCCGCGCAGTTTGACAATCCTGTGAATCCGAAGATACACTTTGAGACCACGGGTCCTGAAATCTGGGAGCAGACCGACGGCAAAGTAGATGTGTTCATTGCGGGCATCGGCACAGGCGGCACTATCACGGGTACGGGCAAATTCCTCAAAGGCAAGAACCCCGCCATCAAGCTGCTCGCGGTTGAGCCTGCCACGAGCCCCCTGCTTTCCGAAGGTCACGCCGGTCCCCACAAGATACAGGGCATTGGCGCAAACTTCGTGCCGAAAGTGCTCGACACCAAGATTTACGATGGCGTGGTGACGGTAAAGAATGAAGATGCCTTTGAGCTCGGCAGGGAAGTAGCCCGCACCGAAGGCGTGCTTGTGGGCATCTCTTCCGGCGCAGCGCTCTGGGCGGCAGTACAGGAAGCAAAAAAGCCGGAGAACGAGGGCAAGACAATCCTCGCGCTCTTCCCCGACACAGGCGACCGCTACCTGTCAACACCCCTCTTCCAGAACTAGTTCGGCAAAGTTAAAAATAAAAGTTAGCGATTACACCATTCGGCAGGAGGCTTATGCCATTCCTGCCGTATTTTTTTTGCGCAAGCTTCTGGTGGATGAAGGGCACGCCGAAGCCGAGCGCAGTGCCAAGCGCCGCTCCCGCAAGCACATCGGTCAGAAAGTGGTTGCCGCTCGCAATGCGCAGCACGCCCGTTCCCACCGCAATCGCGTAGGAAGTCGCTATCACCGGCCATTTAAAGCCAGACTGCGGATAGTACGTGGAAAAAACATAGCTCAAGAATCCGGCGCCGAGGAAGGCATCCGTCGTGTGCCCGCTGGGGAATGAAAACTCAAAGTCGTGGCTTTCAAGCTCGCTTTCATCTACCTTTTCCGTATACATATAGGGGCGAATCCGTTTGACGTTCGTCTTGATGATGTTCCGTATGCCATAGGCGAGCAGCCAGCTTTCCGCATACATAACGCCTATGGTGGCAAGCTCCCGCGTGGGCAGGTTCTTCATCACCGCTTCCGCCGTGAACCCCCCTATCGGCAGCACGAGCAAATCCAGAGCGCAGACCACGGTGCCGGTATTGTCCAGCGTATTGCTGTATTTGTTATACCAGATTTTATCCAGCGCGCTTATATCCTTCTTATTATATGTGCGCTCGTACCATTCGGGCAGGCTGCTCCTCTTGGTGAGCACAAAGCCCGTGACAGCGCTTCCCGCCCCTGCGCCAAGCAGAAGCCCGTCAGCCACATAGTTCAGGGCAAAGGGAGACCATGAGTCATCCGCAACGCATGCCTCGCGCTCGGGGATGCCATCTGCATATACCGCGGTGGGCAGGCACAGCAAAAACAGGCAAAGCACGGCGGTAACGGCAAGCCACTTTCTCTTTGGCATAATCTATTTCCTCGACAGCTCGTACATGATGACCGCACCCGCCTGAGCGACGTTCAGGCTTTCAACATGTGCCCCCTCGCCGCTTGTACCCGACGGGGGAATGAGCAGCAGATGGTCGCATTCATGCTTTACCTCATTGCTCACCCCCCGCTCTTCATTGCCGAGCACGATGAGCGGAGGCTTTCCGCCGCAGAGCCCTTTAAGATTGTATACGCTTTCCTTGGCGTTCACTGCGGTACCGATGCGCACCATCTTGCCCTGCATATCGCGCAGAAGCCGCGGAATGGAGCGGATGGAATACACATCCACAAACTCCATGCCCCCTTCCGCCACGCGGTAGGTGCTGGTAGAGATGGAAGCCTGCGCCTCATCCAGAGGGATGACGATGTTCTTGATACCGAAGAATGCCGCGCTGCGCACGATGGCGCCGAGGTTGTTCGCATTGCCCACGCGGTCAAGTATGACGGCGCTTTGCCCCTGTTCCACCCAGTATGCCGCCACATCTTTGGTCAGCGGGGGAATTTCCGGTTCAGCAATCATCGCCACCACGCCCTGATGGTGCACGCTCCCGCAAAGCCGCTCAAGCTCCGCCACATCGCGCACCTGATTGTAGGGCCGCTTTGCTTCCGCAAGCTTTTTGCACAAGCCGCCAAAGAGGGGCGCACGCTCGCTGGAAAAATAGAAGCGCTGAATGCGTTCCCCGTGTACCTTCTCAAGCGTCTTTACCGCCGCAAAGCCGCACACGGCAAGCTCATTTCTCTCGGTATTTCTCATAGAGTCAGTATACAGGGAACAGAAAAGAAAAACAAGGGAGCCAGCGATTTCATCACAGGACAACAACGACCCTTGCATTGATACCTCAAAAATGATAGACTTCAAATACAATGTTAGTAAAAGACCAGATAACGAATGCTTACCGACACAAAAACCTCTTGTACGAACTAGTGATAAATACAATCAAAAAGCGTTACCGGCGCTCGGTGCTCGGGGTGCTGTGGAGCATGCTGAATCCGCTTATGACCATGGGCGTTCAGGCATTCGTATTCTCAAACATATTCAGATCAAACATAGAAAACTACCTGCTCTACCTCATCACGGGGCAGATACTGTTCAACTTTTTCTGCGAGGGAACAAACATGGGAATGTCATCCATCATCGCCAATGCAGCGCTGATAAAGAAAGTTCGTGTACCAAAGTATATGTTCCCCTTTGCTGCGGTGATGTCCAGCTGCGTGAACCTGCTCTTTTCCATGCCAGCACTGATAATCATCATGCTTATCACTAAAACCTTTCCCACCGTGGCGACACCGGTGTTCATTCTGCCGCTCCTGTTTATGCTCGTGTTCTGCATGGGCGTGTCGCTCATACTGTCCACGATGGCGGTATTCTTCCGCGACATCCTGCACCTGTGGGGCGTATTTCTGACCCTGCTAAACTATGCGACGCCTATATTCTACTCCGCAGACTTGATTTCAGACAAACGAGCCGCCATACTGCGCTTAAATCCCCTGTATCATTACATCAAAGCATTCCGTGCTCCGCTCTACGGGGGTGTGCTGCCTCCGCTAAGGACGCTAGGCTTCTGCGCTATAGGAGCAGTTCTTGCACTCGCCATCGGAACGCTGGTGTTCCGATGCAACCAGAAAAAGTTTATCCTGTACGTGTAGGAGGAAGCGATGGAACCGATAATACAGGTCGAACACGTTTCAATGCACTTCAATCTGATGGCAGAGGGCATAAACTCCCTTAAAGAATACTTTATCAATCTAGTGAAGGGGAAGTTGCTGTACAACGATTTTCAAGCGCTCAGCGACATCAGCTTCACGATAAACCGAGGGGAAATTGTAGGACTCATCGGGCTAAACGGGAGCGGAAAGAGCACTACGCTCAAAGTCTTGGCAGGAGTGCTTACACCGACGACGGGGCACGTAGCAGTGCGCGGAAGTGTCGCACCCCTCATCGAGCTTGGGGCAGGCTTTGATCCAGAATTAACGGCAGAGGAGAACATCTTCCTGAACGGATCCATACTGGGGCACCCCCGCTCTTTTATGAAAGAACACTTCGACGAGATTTTAAATTTTGCCGAACTACGCGATTTTGTGCATGTTCCTCTGAAGAATTTTTCAAGCGGTATGTACTCCCGTCTTGGTTTTGCAGTTGCCACGGTGGTTCGTCCAGACATTCTGCTTGTTGACGAAGCGTTGAGCGTCGGCGACTTCCAGTTCCAGCAAAAGTGCGAGGCACGAATAGCGGAGATGATAAAGCAGGGTGTCACCATAGTGCTGGTATCTCACTCCACGGGCACAATAGCGAAGCTCTGCAACCGTGCCATCTGGCTTGAGCACGGCAAGATAAAAAAGGACGGCGATGCAGCCACCCTCTGCGCTGAGTACACGGGGAAGGAGATTGAAAATGTATGAAAAGAATATGAACAAGGCACAGCTCAACAAGATTCAGTCCGTGCTTGATACGGCTGTGGACACTGACGCAGTGGCAGGGGCTTCCTGCCTTGTGTGGCAGGGCGGCAGGGAGCAGGGTTATTACGAAGCAGGCTTTGCGGACAAGGCGAACGGAAGGCGTTTTTCCCGCAACACAATCTGCCGTTTCTATTCGATGACGAAGCCCATCACCGCAGCGGCTGTGTGGACGCTCATCGAAAGCGGGAAGATTGATCTGCTCGACGACGTTTTCCACTATCTGCCTGCTTTTGCCATGCCCATGGTGTGCAGCGGGGATGCAATGGTGCCTTCCCGCACGCCCATCACCATCCGCGACCTGCTGAATATGACCTCGGGCTATACCTACGGAGGTTCCGCGAACGAGTCGCAGGCGCAGACCGCGAGCCTTGTCGCAGACCTGAACAATTCACTGCAATCGGACAGCCCTATCAGCACGCAGCAATTCGCAGAACGCATTGCCGCCATTCCGCTTTCCTTTGAGCCGGGTACAGACTTTGAATACGGCCTGTCCGCCGACATTCTGGGCGCAGTGGTGGAAACCGTCTCTGGAATGAAATACGGCGACTACCTGCGCAAGTACATCTTCGAGCCGCTCGGCATGAAGGACACGGGATTCTATGTGCCGGCGGCAAAAATCGACAGGCTTGCGGAGGAGTACCAGCACACGCTGTCCGGCTCACTGGAGGTCTTTGCAAAGCCGAATTTGGGAATACCGTACCGCGCGGAAGTGCCGCCTGCATTTGAGTCCGGCGGAGCGGGGCTTGTCGGCACCATAGACGACTATATGCGCTTCTGCCGTATGCTGCTTTCAGGCGGCAGTTTGGACGGACACACTATCCTGCAGGCCCAGACGGTGAAGGCTCTGCGCAGCTATCACATAGCGGAAAGGGTTCAGCCGTGCTTTGACAAAAAACTTCCCCACCTCTGCGGCTATTCGTATGGCAATCTGATGCGCATCCTCGTGGATCCCACACTGAGCGGCACCATTGGCTCTGCGGGGGAATTCGGCTGGGATGGCTGGCTTGGCACCTTTATGCTCATCGATCCGGCAAACGAGCTTTCCTTCGTTTACTTCCAGCAGGTAAAGGATTCCGGCTACACGCCTGTTGCCCGCAGAATAAAGAATGTAACTTACGCGGCACTGCCATAAATGCTAAAAACCCATTGACTAACTAGGAATATAGCGGTATAACTACTATATCCTATTAGTTCAATGGAGGCAATTATGGCCAAGTATCATTTTGAAACTCTGCAGGTTCATGCAGGGCAGGAAAATCCTGACAGCGCGACCGGAGCGCGCGCTGTGCCTATTTATCAGACATCTTCCTATGTCTTTAAGGATTCTGACGAGGCGGCGGGACGATTCGCGCTGACCACGCCGGGGCAGATTTATTCCCGCCTGACGAACCCGACGAACGATGTCTTTGAAGCGCGCATGGCGGCCCTTGAAGGAGGAGTCGCGGCGCTTGCGGTAGCCTCCGGTTCCGCCGCCATCGCCTATGCCGTCCAGAACATAGCCCGCGCGGGAGACCACATTGTTTCTGCCCAGACCCTGTACGGCGGCACGCTGGAGCTTTTCCAGAATACCCTGCACGACTTGGGCATAGAGACGACCTTCATAGATGGAAGCAATCCTGAAAACTTTGAAAAAGCAATCCGCCCCAACACCAAGGCGCTGTATTTTGAATCGCTCGGCAATCCCGACAGCTCAATCATCGATGTAGAGGCGGTGAGCGCCATCGCCCACAAGCACGGCATTCCCGTCATTGTAGATAACACCTTTGGCACGCCTTACCTGTTCCGCCCGTTTGAACACGGCGCAGACATCGTTGTGCATTCCGCCACAAAGTTCATCGGCGGACATGGAACGAGCATCGGCGGCATCATTGTGGATTCCGGCAACTTTGACTGGGATAAGTATGCGGACAAGTTCCCCGGCCTTGCAAAGCCAAACCCCGCCTACCACGGCATTGTCTTTACCAAGGCGGTAGGCAAGGCTGCATTTGTAGTGAAAATCCGCGCTACACTCCTGCGCGACACGGGAGCCACGCTTTCGCCTTTCAACAGTTTCCTCTTCCTGCAGGGACTTGAGACGCTGAGTCTGCGTGTAGAGCGCCATGTATCCAATGCGCTCAAAGTGGTGGAATTCCTGAGCAAACACAAGAACGTGGAAAAGGTGCACCATCCGTCACTGCCGGAAGATCCTTCCCATGCGCTTTATCAGAAGTATTTCCCCAACGGGGCGGGTTCAATCTTTACCTTTGAGGTGAAGGGCGATGCAAAGCGGGCGCGGGCTGTTGTTGAAAACCTCAAACTGTTCAGCCTGCTTGCAAATGTCGCAGACGTGAAGAGCCTTGCCATCCATCCGGCAAGCACCACGCACTCCCAGCTGAGCGAGGAAGAGCTCGTAAAGGCGGGCATCCACCCGAACACCATCCGCCTGTCAATCGGCACTGAGCACATCGACGACATCATCGCCGATTTAAGCCAGGCTCTTGATTACTGATTTACTGCTTTACCGTATAAATAAAAAAGCCATCGTTTTTATGCGATGGCTTTTTTATTTATTAACAGGCGCGCATAGCGTCAACAAAGGTGAGCGGGAACGTTCGGATATACGGCTTGAGCATATTGAACACCTGCATGGGACTTTCATTCTCCGCGCTGTAGTTTATGTCGATAAAGAGGCAGCCCGTTGAAGAAGCAAGCTTGTGCAGGCGTTCATTCAGCTTGGTGACAAAATCGCTTTCTCCCACGACAGAAACAATGAAGATGCGGCAGTTGTGGCAGTTGCGGTGGATATTCAGCAGCATCCATTCGTATTTGTTGATGAAAGCGTCGATATCTTCCCTGATGGCGGCGGCATCTTCCTCACCGATGTTTACAAAAACCTTGGCTGGCTGCAAGTCGTATACCGCAGCATCCAGCACTTCGGCAGTGTGGGCAATGTCCAAGCCTTCAATGCTGCGGTTGTATACGGGAACGCCGAGGTTTGAATCAACCGCAAGCTCCCCCATATCAATGCTTGCAAAGTAGGTGGAGCCGAAGCACACCACCGAGCCTTTTTGCGAAGCCTTGTTCATCATCTTGAATGTATTGACCTTTTTTGCAACTGTTTCCATCACACAGCCTCCTTGTGATTAATCATTGTCTGTTTCTGCGCCGCCAAGAACTGTGAAGCCTCGCGGTCGTATTTCCTGTTTATGAAGTACACTGCCACATTGATTGAAACAATCAGCAGGTTTATGATGTACACAGCAAGCACGTAGTTAATCTTGTGCATATAGATTTTTGCCGCAATGCCGGCAACATAGCCCGCAATGATCAGAAACGTGAAATTAAGGCTCATATTTTTCGCAGTGCGGCTCTTGATGTTCTTCATCACATTGATGGGCCATGAAAGACCAAAACATACCAGCATTGCCGCTTCCAAGATGTTTGCCATATTCTTTTCCTCCGCAATCTCGCTTTCTTATGACTCCATCTTAGCCTCTTTCTTTCATATTGTCTAATATATTGTTTTTATCGTATCAATAATGAATTTTGTATCAATAAAATCGAAATTGACAACTGTATGTTCATCATTTATCATTGAAGTAGTTTTAGATTTTTGGAGGCTTTTATGGCTAAAACGGCGACAGGGCTGTTTACGGAGCTTGATGGCGAGCACTTTTATAAAATCGCAAATTATGATTTTATGGAAGATTTTTTCATGACCATTACGAGCGCATCCGATGTGTGGAACTTCTGCTGGGCGCAGGGGGGCGTTACTGCGGGGCGCGTCAATGCGGACAAGGCAATCTTTCCTTATTATACGGCGGACAAAGTGTCTGATATGAAAGGTTCCATCGGTCCCTATACAGCCATTGCGGTGGAGGAAGCTGGCGGAAAGACGGAATTTTGGGAGCCTTTTGCTTCCCTGCTCACAAAGACCGCCCGCCGCTATGTGCCTGAAGATTTTATAGAGCGGAACCTTTACAAAAACGACAGCGGTACCAAAATCTGGTTTGAAGAAGTAAACAGGAAGCTGGGCCTGGCTTTCCGCTATGGCTGGACAAGCAGCGGCGAATACGGGCTTGTGCGTCTGGTAAAGATTGAAAACCGTGGTTCTGCCGCGCGTAAGCTTGTTGTGCTGGACGGCTGCCGGAACATTCTCCCCGCCTGCATCAGCTCGGTTTTGCAGAACAACAGCAGCATACTGCTCGAGGCTTATAAGCAGACCGACTGGGACGAAGCGGGCAACCTCGCACTCTTTGCGCTTTCTTCCGTTGTGTCAGACAAAGCGGAGCCAAGCGAGGGACTGCTCGCAAATGTCTGCTGGTTCTCCACCGCCGACAGGCTGATTATCTCTCCCGATGCACCAAAGCATTTCTTTGAGGGGGGCGCACGGGCAGATGCCATGCTTTATCCGTCCGTGCTCAAGGGGGAAAGCCCCTCCTGCTTCATCGTGCATCCGCTTGAACTGGCTGCGGGGGGAAGTGAGCAGTGGTACCAGGTTTTTGACTGTTCATTGAATGCTTCCAAGATTGCCGCGCTCAAAGAGAAGCTTGGCAAAAAAGACGAGGCTGTACGCGCACTCGTTGCAGACATTGCCGCTACGGCGGATGTCATGACCCAGTACATCTCTGAGGCAGACGGCATACAGCACACTGCGCAGGAGATGACGTGCATTCACCACAGGGCGAACGTTATGTTCAACATCATGCGCGGCGGCTTCTTTGCGGACAACGGCAAAGTGAATGCTCCCGACTTTCTTGCCTTTGTGCACACGAGGAACAGGGCAAAAGAAGAAGCCGCCCGCTCGGCGCTTGGAGAACTTGCGGGCAAGAACTCCCTTCCGCGCAAGGATATAGAGAAGCGGATAAAGGAGACCGGCGATGCGCAGCTTGAACGGCTCTTTTTGGAATACCTGCCCATCATCTTTTCCCGGCGTCATGGCGACCCCAGCCGTCCGTGGAATAAATTCAACATCAAGCTTGCCGGTGCAGACGGAAATCCCATCCTCAATTATGAGGGAAACTGGCGCGACATCTTCCAGAACTGGGAGGCTCTGCTGCATTCGTATCCAAGCTATGCAAAGCATGTCGTGGCAAAGTTCGTGAATGCTATGACTGCCGATGGCTTTAACCCCTACCGCATTTCGCGGGACGGCATTGACTGGGAATGTCCAGAGCCGGGTAATCCGTGGGCGCAGTACGGCTACTGGGGAGACCATCAGGTCATCTATCTGCAGAAGCTGCTGGAATTTCTTGATGATTACAGCCACGAAGAGCTCGATTCCTTCCTGAACCGCAGGCTCTTTACGAGCTCGAACGTTCCCTACCGCCTTAAGAGCTATGCGGAGCTCTGCATAAACCCGCGCAGTTCCCTCCTGTTTGACAAGGCGCTGAGCGACCGCCTGTGCAAGGAAAGCGAAGTTTCCGGCACAGACAAAAAGCTTGTGCAGGGGACTGACGGCCAGCCGGAGCTGCTTTCGTTGACTGCCAAGCTCTTGCAGATTGTCATGGCAAAGGCGGCAAACCTCGTTCCGGGGGGCGGCATCTGGATGAACACGCAGCGTCCCGAATGGAATGACGCCAACAATGCGCTTGCCGGATGGGGGCTTTCCGTTGTGACGCTCTGCTATCTCGAACGTATGCTCAGCTTCCTCATCGGACTGTATGCGAAGGCTTCTTCTGCAAGCTTTACTCTTCCCGCTCCCCTTGCAACCTGCTTCTATGAGCTGCACGGGCTGTATGAGGCAACGCCCCTCTCTGTGGTGGATGATGCCGAAATGCGCAAGGCTTTCGTTGACAAGGCGGGCGGCATATTTGAGAAGGAATGCAAGACGCTGTATGTCTCTGGCTATGGCACCACGGCGGAAGAAGTGTCCCGCGAGCAGCTTGTCAGCTTCCTGCGTGCCGTGCAGAAGCTGGTGGAGCAGAGCATCAGGGCGAACAGGCGGAGCGACGGGCTGTATCATACCTATAATACGCTTAAAATAAACGCCAACCGTATGGAAGTTGAAACCTTGCAGGAAATGCTGGAAGGTCAAGTGGCTGTGCTTTCAAGCGGTTTGCTCTCTTCTCAGGAAGCGCTTGCCGTCATCTCTGCGCTGAAGCAGAGCAAGATGTATGAAAAGCGGCAGCATTCATATATGCTCTATCCAGACAAGGAGCTGCCGTCCTTTGAGGGCAAGAACAATGTGGCGGCAACGGACCTTGCGGGGCTTGAGTCTTTCATCGCAAAGAGCGGAACCTTGGTACTTGAAAAAGACGTGAAGGGCGTCTACCACTTTAATCCGCAGTTCCACAACGCGCGCCTGATGAAGGACTTCCTCTCGAATATGGGGGATGCCGGCCCTGATGCCAAGGAGCAGGAATTGCTGCTTGCGCTGTATGAAAAGACCTTCCATCACCAGTCCTTTACAGGGCGCTCCGGCACTTTCTATGCGTATGAAGGACTGGGGAGCATCTACTGGCACATGGTGTCTAAGCTCCTGCTTGCCGTGCAGGAATGCGCCCTTGCCTCTCTTGCCAAAGCTGACGGCTGTGCGGCTCAGCTGGAAGATGCCTACAAGCGGGTAAAGAACGGGCTTGGCTTTAACAAGAGCCCTGAGCTTTACGGCGCCTTCCCCTTTGACCCGTATTCGCATACGCCTTCCGGCAAGGGAGCAAAGCAGCCCGGCATGACGGGGCAGGTCAAAGAGGAAATCCTCACCAGATGGATGGAGCTGGGGGCAAAAATCAGCGGCGGCAAAGCGCTTTTTGACCCGCAGTTTTTGCCGCAGGATGAATTCTTCGCAGACGGCACGCTTTCATTCTGTTGGTGCGGCACACCCGTCCGTTATGAGAAGGGCACGGAGCGCAGCATTCAGGTGCATTATGCCGATGGCTCAAGCCAGCTTGTGCAGGGAAACGCACTGCCTCTGGATATGAGCCGTGAACTTTTTGCCCGCACGGGTAAGCTTAAAGAGCTTGTCGTAAGCGTGTGACGCTGCAAGCAGGGGAAGGTGCGTTTTCTGCCTTCTCCTGCTTGATTGCCACATAAAATTTTACTTTTTTTGTAACAATGCTCATATTTCCTGTGTTATACTTAGTGATATGAGAAGACACGCTTTTAAACAGGTTTTAGTATGCATTTGGTTTCTGTGTGCGGCCTTTGCGGCTTCCGCCATGGATATATTCAGTGGCAGGACATACCGCATGACAAAGTGGCTGTCAGACGGCATTGACCTTATGTCTTATATGAAAGCGACGGGAATGACGTACTCCATACAGTTCCGCTTTGCTTATGACGGAAGCTTTGTGATGGAGGTTGACACCGGTGACTCTGTAAGTGACGGGGAAGGCACGTACCGCGTTGACGAGTGGCAGCAGTCGCTTGTTATCACTTTGGACGAAGAGACTGTCTGTCCCTACAGCGGAAATGGCGATGTCTTTATCTGGGAATACACAGACGATGAAGGCTCGACGTACAGCATTGAATGCACTGATGTCCGTTTTATTGCCGATGATATTCCGATGGATTCGGACGAACTGCTTGATGATTATTCTGACAATGAATGGGTAGACGAGTACACCTTCTCTGGCCGGACCTATATGACTACCCGTATCTTCGTCGACGGCACCGATTACACCGAAGTTTTGCGGGGTGTGCTTTCAGAAGACGACCTTATAACGCTGGTTTTTGAAGAGGATCAGCGTGTTATCATGCCCGGAACGGGCGAGGCAAAGTACTTCGTGGACAGGATGAGGCAGACCGTCACCGTCTACAATGATGACACCGACGAGATTGTGTTTGAATATTTTGCGGGCGGCACCCGTCTGAAATATGCAAGCGAGCAAAACGGGCGCATACTTACGTTCTATCTTGAATAGGAATTTGGACTCACCTAAAATTGCCTTGCATTATTGTGTAAAACCCCGCAATGCGGTAAAATACAAGCCCTATGGAAGATTCTAAGAGGACTGTTACCTGCGGTGCCCTGCGTGCCGCGGATGTGAATAAGCTTGTTGTGTTGAATGGCTGGGTGCACCGTACCCGCGAGCTTGGCGGACTTACCTTCGTGCTTCTGCGCGACCGCTACGGCATCACCCAGATTGTCGTGGGCGACAAGGCCGATGAGTCTGTGAAAAAAGCTGCGGCAAGTCTTAAAAGCGAATACTGCATTGCCGTGAAAGGGCGCGTCGCAGCCCGCAGCGAAAGGGATATAAATCCCGATATGCCCACCGGTGAAATAGAAGTGGAGGCAGAAGAAATCGAAGTCTTCACGACGGCAGATCCTCTGCCGTTCCAGATTGACGAAGTAAGGCAGAAGGACGGCAGCATTGTGCTTCCCAATGAAGACCTGCGCCTCACCTACCGTTACCTTGACCTTCGCCGCGCACCTATGCAGCATCATATCATACTGCGCTCAAATGTGACCTTTGCCGTGCGCGAATACCTGACCCGGCAAGGCTTCCTTGAAATTGAAACGCCAACCTTTATCAAGAGCACGCCGGAAGGGGCGCGTGACTACCTTGTGCCCAGCCGCGTACATCCCGGTAAGTTTTATTCCCTGCCGCAGAGCCCCCAGCTTTACAAACAGCTGCTCATGGTGAGTGGCTTTGACAAGTATTTCCAGATTGCCCGCTGTTACCGCGATGAAGATGCCCGCGGTGACCGCCAGCCGGAGTTCACCCAGATTGATATGGAGCTGAGCTTTACTAACCGCGAGGAGGTGCTGGAAACCACCGAGGGCATGATGGCTTACGTCTTCAAAAAGACGCTTGGCTATGAGCTGCCCGCCCGCTTTGACCGCTTGAGCTGGGATGATGCCTTTGATTTTTACGGCACCGACAAACCCGACCTGCGCTTTGGCATGAAGATGCAGGACGCCGCCTTTATGGCAGAGCTTGCGGATTTTAACGCTTTCAAGGCAGGAGCGGCGAATGCGGACAGAAACATTGAGCGCCATAAGCGGAGCGGACTCAAGGCTCTGGTGGTAAAGAACGCTGCCGACAAGTACAGCCGCAAGATGATAGAAGCATTGGAGGCAAAGGCAAAGATTTACAAGGCAAAGGGCCTCGCCTGGCTCAAAGTTGATGCAAACGGAAAGTTTGAAGGCGGCATCAGCAAATTCTATGCGGGGCAGGAAGAAAAAATCTGTGCAAAGCTTGGCGCAGAGAAAAACGACCTCATCCTCTTTGTCTCCGATGAAAAATGGCAGACAGCCTGCGTTGCCCTTGGCGCGGTGCGTTCCCAGCTCGGAAAGGACCTGAAGCTCTATGATCCCAAGGACGAATTCCACTTTGTGTGGATTGTCGATTTCCCCTATTTTGCCTGGAATGAAGATGAAAACAAGTGGGAAACAGAGCACCACATGTTCACGCTCCCGCAGAAAAAATACTGGCCAACGCTTGAAAGCGACCCCGGCAGCGTAAAGGGCGATCTCTACGACCTCGTGCTTAACGGCTACGAGCTTGCCTCTGGTTCCATGCGTATCAATGATCCCGCCCTGCAGGAGCGCATTTTTGAGATTGTGGGCTACAGCCGTGAGCGTGCGGACAAGGCGTTTGGCTTCCTTGTGAATGCCTTTAAGTACGGAGCGCCCCCACACGGAGGCATTGCCCCCGGACTTGACCGCCTTGTCATGCTGATGTGCCATGAGGAGTCAATTCACGAGGTCATCGCCTTCCCCAAGAACAACCTTGCCGCAAGCCCTATGGACGAATGTCCGTCTGCGGTGGATGAAGCACAGCTGCGGGATCTGCATATCCAATGCACCGAATGTGCTGAGCAAGAGGGATGAGCGCACGCCGTTTTTTTGCACTGTTTTCTTCTATATATATACTGTTCTCACTGCTTTCCTGTCGCCGTGCCGCTGTGCCGCCTCAGGCTGAGCAGGTGCTGGGAACGGTATGCGCTGTCAATGCCTTTGAGGGAGGAACGCAGCAGCTTTACGAAGAGCTTTTCGCCCGCCTTGCTGAGATAGACGCCCGTTTCAGCACGACGCGGGATGATTCCGATCTAAGCACGGTGAATGCCGCTGCGGGGCTTCATGCCGTCAAAGTGCACGAGGATGTGCTTTTCGTCGTGGGCAGGGCGCTGGATTACGCGCGGCTTTCCGACGGTGCCTTTGACCCTTCCATTGGCCCTCTCGTCAGGCTCTGGGGCATCAACACCGACCATGCCCGCGTTCCCGCGCAGGAAGAGATAGACGCCGTCCTCCCCCTTGTGGACTGGCATAAGATAGAGCTCGATGAAAATGCCTGTACAATCTTCTTGCAGGAGAAGGGCATGGCTCTGGAACTGGGGGGGATTGCAAAGGGCTATGCCGCTGATGAGCTGGTAAAGATACTTGATGCCCGCAAGGTCCGCCGCGCCATCATTGACCTTGGGGGAAATGTCTATGTCTACGGCAAAAAGAAAGACGGAAGCGACTGGAAGGTGGGGGTAAAAAATCCCCTTGAAGCGGAGGGTGAGCCTGCGCTTGTGCTTTCGCTTGGCAGGAACATTTCCGTGGTGACGAGCGGAGTATACGAGCGCTTTTTCATTGCCGATGGAATCCGCTACCACCACATACTCGACACCCGTACTGGGCGTTCCGCTGACGGCGACTGCCTGAGCGCTACTATTGTAGCGGCTTCCTCGCTTGAAGCTGATGCCCTGAGCACCACCGCTTTTCTTTTGGGGGCGGAAAAATACAGCGCCATCAGCGATGTTCCTGCCATCTTTATAAACAGCGATGCTTCGGTTTCCGCTTCTTCATCACTTGCGCCCCGGCTTAGGGCGCAGTCTCCTGTTTTTTCTGCCATAAAGTACTTTTAAAAAGTACTGCTAAATGCCGCTCCGCTTTCCCCGCTATCAAGTTTGTCTGCCCAATGCCGATAAAGGGGTTATGCGCAGATTCTTTTCAAAAATGTCTCTCTTGTTCTTCTGTATATGCGGGATTACTCTTCCTGCAACAGCTCAGGGCGGCTTATCGACTGAGCCGTTGTACAGGCTTCCCGAGGCACGAAGTGAAAAACCGACAATAGATGAAAGTGCCATCTTCCTCGTGGGTACGGACAGCGGGCTTTTTCGTGTGCTGCCGGGCGGCGGAACTGCGGCGCTCTGGGAAGAGGGTAAGGTTGACCATATCATCAAGACTCAGAACAAGTGGTTTTTCCTCACCGACAAGGGGGTGCTCTTCTCCCAAAACCTGACGGATTTTACCCTGCGCAATAACGGTCTGCCCTCGCTTGTCATCAAGACCTACGACGGCACGGAAAAGAAGCTCGTAAAGGAAGTTCCCCTCCTCAAAGACCTCGCGGCGGATCCCTTTGACGAAAACATACTCGTGACTGCCACCAAGGATGCCGTCTACCTTACGCGGGACGGCGGGGAAACCTGGAAATCCATAGGTTCCATGAGCCGCTACACGGCGGGCATCAAGGCTGTCGCCTGCTCCCACATAGACGGGGAACTGGTCATCTTTATGTCTCACAGCATCTACGGCATGAGCTATTACCGCGCAGACCTCAAAAAACCGATTTGGGTCGATGTGAGCGCGGGCTTTTCCCTGATGAAGAGCCTCAGCCAGCCTGACGAGTTGAGCGACATTGTTCCCGTCGTCGTGCAGGACACTGACGGAAAGCTCCATGCGGACATATACTTTGCAAACAGCTTTCTGCCCAATATCTTCCGCTTTGACTGGCAGAAAAAGCGGGCGGTGACGGTGTACCACGGCTCCGAAGAGGCTGATACAATCGACGGGCTGTGCCAGAGCAATGGCAGGCTTGTGTTTTCAACGCTTGGCAAAATCTCTTCTATTAATCTGGACACCGGTGAAGCGGAGGAACTGCCTGCGGATAAGTATACGACATGGGAAAGGGCACTGTCTGCCATGTCGTCGCCGGTGAATGCGGCGTATATCCCCCCTGAATACACTGGACTTGAAACCCCCGTACAGCTGGCAGAACTGTGGCTGCTCAAGCCTGATGAGCCCCTCTCGCTCTGGGGAGAAAAAGCAAACAGGCAGAAATCACTTTACATATCCTCCTATCAGGTGCGCAATATGGCGGGAATCGAAAAATACCGCAAGATTATTGCAAACAACAAGCTCAATTCCCTCGTGGTGGATATGAAGGACGATTACGGGCTTTTGCGCTTTGAGCCAAACAGTCCGCTCCTCAAAGAGAAAGGTTCCGTCACGCAGTACAAGATTGATGTAGACACCTTTGTGAGCGAGTTCAAAAAAGACGGCACATATCTCATTGGCCGCATCGTCGTGTTCAAGGACAAAAATCTTTCCCAGTATGGCGGCGGCAAGTATGCGGTCTGGGACAAGACGAACAAGCGCCCGTGGATAGGGACCCGCGGCACGGAAGAGATAAAGAACGAAGACGGCGAGGTGACAGGCACACGGACTCTCTACTACGATGAAAACTGGGTTGACCCCTACTGCGAAGAAGTGTGGGAATACAATATTGAGATTGCCAAGGAGCTCATAGAGCGCGGCTTTGACGAGATACAGTTTGACTATATCCGCTTCCCCACGGACGGCAAGAACATAGGCAATGCTTCGTACCGATGGCGCGATGAGGGCATGGACAAGGAGAGCGCGCTTGTGTCCTTCCTCTCCTATGCCCGCAAGAATATCAACGGTCCCATCGGCATTGACATCTACGGGGCAAACGGCTGGTACCGGAGCGGAACGCGCACCGGGCAGGATGTGGAACTGATGAGCAACTATGTAGATGTCATCTGTCCCATGTTCTATCCCTCGCATTTTGAGCAGAACTTTCTGGAATATCCCCCTGTGGCGGAACGGCCCTACCGCATCTATTTTTACGGCTCTTACCGGAACACGGTTATCGGCAGGAACCGCATCATCGTGCGGCCTTGGGTGCAGGCTTTCTACCTGAACGTGCGCTATGACCGCGCCTTCTACAACAAGGATTACGTTCAACGGGAAATATACGGGGTTCGCGATGGCTTGAACAGGGGCTATATGTACTGGAACAATTCCGGCGGCAACTATGACGACATCAGTCCCGACATCACTGACGATGCAGAGTCCCCGTGGGCAGACCACGAAGCGAAGCTACAGAAGCGGCTTCCCGCGTTCAGCTCCGGCGATGACGGCAGGGCGCGGCAGGAAGAGCTGCAACGGGAAGAAAAGCGGGAGAGCATTGAAAAGAATGAGGCACGAAAAGCGCACCGGGCAGATATGCTTTCCATATTGGATTCACTGCTCTACAAGGTGTATGAAGATCTGCCGGCAAGTTCTTACCCGCGCTTTTTGAACATAGCGCCCATCTTGAATTTCTGGAAGAAATGACAAACACGGCTTATACGCCTGAAGAGCCCATAGCGGCCATTGCCACCGCCCTTGCTCCCGGGGCAATAGCCATGGTGCGCTGCTCGGGGCGGAACTGCATAGAGCAAGCCTGCTCCGTGTTCTCCCGCCCGAATGCCCTGCGCACAGCGGAAGGGAACAGCCTGATTCACGGCTGGATAGTGCGTCCAGAGAACGGGGAACGCATTGACGAAGTGATGCTCGGCGTCTACCGTGCTCCAAAATCCTTTACGGGAGAGGACATGGTGGAAATATGCTGTCACGGCGGGCTAGCCGTGGTGCGGGCTGTGCTCGCCGTGCTGCTCCAGAATGGCTTCCGTCAGGCGGAACGAGGGGAATTCACTTTCCGCGCCTATATCAACGGTAAGACTGACCTTACGCGGGCGGAAGCGGTAAAAGAAATCATAGAAAGCAAGACAGACTCTTCCCGTGGCAGGGCGGCAGGACGGCTCGCAGGCAATCTCTTTGCCGAAATAGACAGCGTAAAGCATCTCATCATAGATACGCTTGCCGCCATAGAGGTGGCCGTAGAGTACCCGGAAGACGAGGAAACAATAGCGGACAGCTTTGACCCCGCAAAGCTGCGGGAAGCCCGTGCGCGCTTGCAGATGCTTGCGGACTCCTGGAAAAGCGAAAAGCTCTATCAGGACGGCGCGAGGGTTGTGCTCTGCGGGAGGACCAACGCGGGCAAGTCGAGCCTTTTCAACACCCTGCTCAAAGAGGAGCGCTCCATAGTGAGCGATATTGCGGGCACCACGCGCGACTGGCTTGAAAGCTGGGTTTCCTTTGACGGCATTCCCGTGCGGCTCTTTGACACCGCGGGGCTAAGGAAGACTGAGGATGTCATTGAAGCGGCAGGCGTTGAGCGCACCCGCGATTTGACCGATGAAGCTGACCTGCTTCTCTACCTTGTTGATGCCATGGCGGGGCTTTGCGAGGAGGACAGGGAATTTCTTGAAAGCCACAGGACTGTCCCCGTCCTGCTTGTGTGGAACAAGTGCGACAGCGACAGCGCGCTTCCCCTGCCCCCTGAATACAAGGAAAGCGTAGCGGTTTCTGCCAAACGGGGACTGCATATCGCCGCGCTGACTGCCGCGGTTGCCCGCCTGCTCGGCAGGGAAGAAGGCAGCGACAGGAGCCGAACGGGGCTTGGCTCTGAGCGGCAGAAGGAAGCGCTCGTGGAGGCGCTGGAACGCCTTTGCCACGCGCTTGACACCGCAGAAAGCGGCAGCTACGGCCTCGATGCCGTCGTGCAAGATCTGGAGGATTCCCTCGGCAGTCTCGGCGAGCTCACCGGCGAAGGGACCCCAGAAGACGTGCTTTCCAGCGTCTTGTCACAGTTCTGCGTGGGAAAATAACTATACGCAGGGCATCGTGTTCATACAGTGCTTTTGCGCTCGCGCAGCGAAAGCAGGGCGAACACAAGCGCGCCGCTCGCCACGATGAGCACGCCAAGGACGGCATCACTTGCGCTCAGGTCAAAGAAAGCCTCGCCGCCGAGGACGCTTGCAATGCCGTCCACGCTCCACATCAGGGCTGCCGCCCAGAACATAAGCGTCGCGGTGAAAAGGCTTTTTGACGCTCTGCCGCTTTTCCGTCTATTTGCCCACAGCGCTGTAAAGGCAAGCGCCGTGGCTATCGTCATAATCAGGCACATTAAGCAAGCGCTCCCTGCATTGCGGACGGAGTTTCCTTGCGCTTTGCGCGCCAAGACGAAACGGCTGCCATCACGCCCCACACCGCCGTGGTCAGAAGCGCCATGCCGACGCCCACCGTTGCCATCTCCCGCAGCATCGCGGGAATTTCTTCGGGGCTCTTCATCGCCGTCAGGAAGGGAGGCACGAAGGACACTTCGCCGTGGTAGATATGCTCGATTGCGAGCAGGAAGCTGCCGCCATAAAGCATCTTTTGAAGCCAGCCAATTTTCTCCCGCGCGTTTTCAATCGTCGCCTTCCTGCTTTCGCTGATAACGCTGTCTGTGCTCCGCTTAAAAGCAACTGCCTTCACAGCCGTCACAACGACAGCTTCAACTAATGGGACCGTAAAACATGCCATGGTTTCCTCCAAAATGTGTTTTCTTCATTATATCATTATTCATTGCTTGAACGCAAATCATTTCGCAAGCGTTTCATTCATGCTGCCCGTGCGGTAGCCCTGCAAATCCATCGTGATGTACGTAAAGCCAAAGTCGCGGAAGCGCTGCGTGATGTAGTCGCGCCGGGCAAGCAGCTGTGCCTGTTCGTGCGGAAGCAGCTCAATGCGCGCAAGGTTCTCACCGTGAATGCGCACCCGAAGCTGATGGAAGCCCAAATCCAGAAGCAGCTGCTCAGCCTTGTCCACCATGCCGAGCTTTTTTTCGTTTATCTCCTCACCGTACACAAAGCGCGATGAAAGGCAGGCAAAAGACTGTTTGTTCCAGGTGGGAAGCCCCAAATCCTTGGAAAGCTGCCGAATTTCTTCCTTATATAATGCTGCATGGCGGAGCGGGCTCTTTACCCCAAGCTCGGCAACAGCCTGCAAGCCGGGGCGGTAGTCGCCGTTGTCGTCCATATTGCTTCCCTCGCACACGGCGGCAATGCCGTTTTCTTCCGCCAGCAAGAGGATTTTCTTGAAGAGCTCGCGCTTGCACAGGTAACAGCGGTTCGTCGGGTTGTGGCGGAATTCGGGAATGTCCAGCTCTTCCGACTGCACGACAAAATGGCGGATGCCCTCTCGTTCGCAGAAAGCCGCAGCTTCGTCAGCCTCCCGCTTGGGAAAGGAGCAGGACGCGGCGGTTACAGCAACAGCTTTGTCACCCAGTTCATCGTGCGCCACCTTGAGCAGGAACGTGGAATCCACGCCGCTTGAAAAGGCAACGGCGACGCTCCCCAAAAAGCGCAGATATGCTTTCAAATCGGCGAGTTTAGCTGTGAGTTTTTCGTGAGGCTCTCTGCCTGTCGTCTGTTCTGCCATTACCCCAGTATAGCGCAAAGAAATATATCTTGTCCAATAAAAGTTTTGAATAGCAGTATGCCCGAAACGCATAAAAACGCCGCCCCGGCAGCTCAGGAGGTTCCTGCCGAGGCGGCGCCAAAATATGGAAACGTATGAAGATTACTGCCAGAGCTTCAGCTTCATCTGAATGAGCTCGGAGAGGGTTTCGCCTGCCTGTTCCAAGCCCATGCTCTTGAGCGTTGCCTGCATATCCGCCCAGCCCTTGTCAAAATCCTCAGGCTTGCCGAGCACCAGCTGGGCGAGGGCAGTCTTTACATATTCATCTGCTGCCGTCACACGCTCGTTGACATCGGTGGGCAGGGTGTACTGCCAGACCTGACCATGCTTTGAGCGGCCAAGCTCCTCCGGCTTCGGGAAGAGGTCGGGCCACACTTCCGCACCGTAGGCGGCGAGCGTCTCCTTTTCCACGTCCAGATACTTTTCCTTGAGGATTTCCGTTGACATAACGGTGATGTGGTCCCCGTTGGCATCAAGTGCGGCGTTGCCCATCTGGGGGAAGGGGTGCACCCAGCGCCCCACGCCGGTCTTCTTTGAATAGTCAGGATCTGTCTTGGAGCGCTCCACCTCTTCGGCAGTGCGGGCTCGCTTGCCGTTGGCGTCAATGTAATAGTTCACATCCTTTATGCCCCAGTTCACGAGGATTTGTGCCTCTTCCGAACACATCCAGTCAAGGAACTTGAATGCGCGGACGGGATCCTTGCAGGACGTGGTGATGGCGATGCCCCAGCCGCCGGAATAGCCGTAGTCTTTAAGCGCAGGGTCTTTGTATTCGGGACCTGCGGTGACGGGAAGAAATGCAAAAGTGCGCTCAGGCATCCCCGCCGCCACGAGGGAAGAGCGGGCATCTCCATAACCCCACAGCGGGTAGGCAATTCCCAGCACGCGGCTAGAGGAGATTTTCGCCTTCCACACGTCTTCCTTCTGCGTAAAGGATTCAGGGTCAAGCAAGCCCTCGGCGTTCATTTCGTTGAGCCACTTGTAATACTTGTAGATGTCCTTGTGCAGGAACTTGTATTGCGCTTTGAGCGTCTGCTGGTCAACAATCCACTGTCCGTCATCGGGATAGCCGAGGACGTAGTTTCCGGGATTGGAAAGGTCTATGTACCACTGCCACGTGTCTATCAGCAGGGAAAGCCCTATGGTCTTCTGCCCGTTGATGGTCGGATAGCGCTTCTTGTATTCCCTGATGGCATTGGCATAGTCGTCAAGCGTGCGGATTTTGGGATAGCCAAGCTCTTTGAGCACCGCGTGCTGCAACTGCATATTGCCGTCTGGCTCAAAGACAGTGGAATGCACGCCGTAAGTGCCCACGTTGTAGATGTGGGTATCTTCCAGAGAATTGCGGAGTTTCACCAGCTGGTCGCCGTAGAGCTTTTTCAAGTTGTCGCCGTATTTCTCGATGTAGTCGTCAAGCTGAATGACCGCGCCCGCATCGATGAGCTTCGTCAGCTCGCCCTTTGCAAAGATGAGGTCGGGGTATTCGCCGCTCGCCATCATCAGCGGAATTGCCTGTGCGTCTCCCGCAACAGGGTGGTCAACCTGCAAACTTACGCCGGTAATCTTCTGGATTTCCTGAGCAACGGGGTCCGTAAAGGGCATATCCTCCGTGGCGTCCGCAGAAAAGAACGTGAACGTCACCGGTCCGGTGGAAGATTCCGCCTGCTTTGCTTCTTTCTTGCCACAGCCCGCAAACACCAGACAGGCAGCAGCGGCGGCAGACACCGCCATTCTTGTAGTCATTTTCATAATTCCTCCAATTACTATTATTTCTTTCTATTCTTTAACAGCACCAAGCGTGATGCCGCTCACAAAGTACTTCTGCACGAACGGATAGACAATCAGAATGGGCACCGTACACACCATCGTGATTGCCATCTTTATTGCCTCAGGGCTCCGCTTTGCCAGCTTGATTGCCTCGGAGTGGATGTCGACCTGCGCCCCCGTGTTTACGCTGTCCAGCACCTTCATCAGCTCGAACTGGAGCGTGGAAAGGCTTGCCTTGTAGGAACCCGTCGTATAGATATAAGTGGAAAACCAGTCATTCCACTGCCCCACGGCGATGAAAAGCATGATGGTGGCGAGCACTGGCTTACACATAGGAAGGATGACGGTAAAGAAAATCCTCACATCATTTGCACCGTCTATGCGCGCCGCCTCGGTGAGCGCCTGCGGAATGTTCAGCATAAACGAGCGTATGAGGATGATATTGTATGCTGAAATCAAGCCGGGGATGATATAGACCCAGAAAGTGTTCATCAGGTGCAGGTTGCGTATCAACAGGTAGGTGGGGATAATGCCGCCTGAAACGTACATCGTCACCACGAGCATACGCAGGAAGAGCTTTTTGCACATAAAGTCCGAACGGCTCAGCGTGTAGGCAAACATGGCGCAGCATATCGTGCCCAGAAGGGTGCCAATGACCGTCCTCAGCACGGAGTTCCTGAACGCTACAAGCAGGTTGCTTCCGCCGGAAAACAGATCCACATAATTCTGCAGTGTGGGCACGCGGGGAAAAAACGTTATTCCTCCCTTTACCGTATCGACGGGATCGTTCAGCGATTTTGCCAGCACGTTCAAAAAGGGATAGAGCGTAATCACAATGATGAGCAGCATGACGAATGTGCCCAGCACGTGCCCTCTTTTTACTTTGACTTCCATTGTTTCTGTCCTCCCTTTTTACATGATGTTGTTGTCTGAACGCTTGGCTATCTGGTTCGCCAAAATCAGAAGCGCAATGCTGACCACGGACTTAAAGATGCCCAGCGCCGTTCCGTAGGAAAAGTTGTAGTTGCTGATGCCGTAGTCAATTATGTATTTGTCTAGCACCGATGCGACGGGGGCGACCACGGGGTTGCTCAGCAGCCACTGCTTTTCAAATCCTATGTTGATGATGTTGCCTATGTTCAGGATGAGCAAGGTGATGATGGTGCCCCTGATGCCCGGCAGCGTTACGTGCCAGATTTTCTGCCAGCCGTTGCAGCCGTCAACCACGGCGGCTTCGTAAAGCTGTCCGTCTATGCCCGCGATGGCGGCTATGTAGATGATGGCGTTCCATCCCGTTTCCTTCCATACATCCGCAAAGGTAACAATCCACCAGAAAAGCTTTGGCTGTGCCATAAAGTTGTAGGGTTCAGCAAGCAGTCCCATCTTTACGAGAAAGTCGTTTATGACGCCGGAAGGAGAAAGCGCGGAGGACACTATGTTTGCCACGATGACCCATGAAACGAAGTGCGGCAGGTAGGAAACCGTCTGCACGAACTTTTTCAGCCTGAGCCCCGACACTTCGTTCAGGAAAATCGCAAAGGCAATCGGAAAGGTAAAACCAAAGACAAGCCCCATAAGGCTCATGCCGATGGTGTTCGCCAGCACCTGCCTGAACTTGGGCGCAAGTATGGGGTCAGAGAACATCCTGATGAAATGCTTTAGTCCCACAAAGTGGGAATGAAAGAAGCCCAGATTCGGCTTGTAGTCCTGAAATGCCATTATCCAGCCCATGAGCGGGATGTAGGCAAAGATGATGAGCCATATCACGAAGGGAACAGACATCAGGAACAGATAGCGCTGGTTCCATGCTTTTCGGAGCAAGCGCTGTCTGCCGGTCAAAACGCTTTCTACTTGTTTCATACTTGCATTCTAGCACGACGGCTGCAAGAAAAAAACAGCAATAAATTTTGCACTTCCCTGTGAAAATTAGAGATTTTATGGTGGCTCAGAAGCACTGACTTTAGCTCAAAATAGCCTTAACTACGCGGCGTAGTAGCCTTTATTAGAAAACGTAGTAGCCTTTATTAGAAAACCTAGAAGCCTTTATTAGAAAACCTAGAAGCCTTTATTAGAAAACCTAGAAGCCTTTATTAGAAAACCTAGAAGCCTTTACTAGGAAACCTAGAAGCCTTGACTACGTATAAAGGACGTCCGTACCCGATTGCTTAAAAAAGCAGTAAGTTTACGGCGTATAAACTATAAAACATTAGCGATAGTGGAAGGAACAACAATATCCCGCGCATTCTGCTGATACTGCTTGGGAGAGCACTTCATAAACTGCTTGAACACCCGAGAAAAATACTGGATATTGTTGAATCCATTCTCCATAGCAATCTCCGTGATGTTTTTGTCCGTGTAAAGCATATCAAGGCATGCTTTTTCCACGCGGTACTCGTTGATGAACTCCGTGATGCTCAGCCCCACGGATTCCTTGAAGAGCCTGCTGAAATGGCTCTTTGAATAGTTTGTGGTGCTGAATACGTCTTCCGGAGTGATGTTTTCCCTGAAATGTTCCTTGATATATGCAATCGCGCTGTCTATGGCGGAGCTTGTGTGCTTGACGGTGGCGAGCATGGGCGATATTGGCTGGTACTGGCCGCTCTGTATGAGGTAGGCAAGCGTTTCCATCAGCACGGTCTTGAGCAGTATTTCCCTGCCGAAAACCTTGTCCTTTTCCATGGCTGCGGCATGCTTGATGTTTGCCACAAGCCATGCGGGAAAGGAGAGGAAGCGCTTTATGCGGATGCTTTCAAAAACCTTCCTCGCGGGGTCTCCCTCTGCTCCCAGCACTGAAATGTCGAATACAATGGCATAGTAGTGAAAAGCCTCTTCTTTCGTAACGCCGCGGATAAAATGGTCGGTTCCCGCCTCTATGAACAGCGCGCTGCCCTGCGGCAACTCCCTGTCTCCCTCCTTCATGCCGAGCGTGACCCGCCCCTCTGCCAGATAGAAAAATTCGTATTCAACATGATGGTGAAAGCGCGGCACGTAGACCGTCTGTGAGAATATCCCGATAGGAAATTCTTCGTTGCCGAAGTCAAAGTTCCCGTCTGTATTCGCCATATCCATAATTTTACTTTATAATAGAAGGAAAAGCAACGATTTTTGACTCAAAATCAGATTTTTGTGCAATTTTCATGCGTGAATAGGTGTTTCATTTTTGCAAAAAGCAGAAATAATAATATGTAATAAATAGAATTGTAATCACATTGTGGAGGACCTACATGAAAAAAGCGATGTTACTCACTACAACAGCATTTCTGGCATTGAGTCTTATTGGGTGTAACAAGGGCGAAGGGGGCGAGTCCGGCTCCAAAAAGGGAAAGCCCATGAACATCTCTATCTTTACCATTCAGCAGCGTCAGCAGCCCCCTGCCGACAACAAAATGTACAAATGGATTGAAGAAAAGTTTGGCGTTACCTTCTCGTTCGATATCCTCGTCGGCGACAAGGATCAGAAGATTGGCGTGCTTATCGCTTCAGGAGACCTTCCTGACCTTGTGGAAGTGGATTCCCCCAAGTTTCAGGAGGCGGGCTGCCTTCTGCCGCTTGAAGATTTAGTGGAAAAATATGCCCCCAACCTGCGCAAGCACTATGACAGCGCCTGGAAGCAGATGCTTGACATTGACGGCGGCCACATCTACAGCCTGCCGGGCTATGGCGTATATGATGGTCCGGACCAGGGGACCTTCTACAACCAGAACGGCTTCTGGATCCAGAAGGCTGTCCTCAAGGAATTCGGCTACCCTGAGATTAAGACGGTGGATGAATTCTTTGACTTGATTGAAAAGTATGCAAAGAAGTATCCGACTATCAACGGTATGCCCACTATTCCGTTCTCAATCATCACTGCTGACTGGGAAGCGTTTAACCTGTGGAATCCGCCGAACTTCCTTGCGGGCTATCCCAATGACGGAAACGGCCATGTAACGGAGAAAAACGGCAAGTATGTCTATGCGGACAACTTTACCGATGAGAATGCAAAGCGCTGGTTCAAGCTTGCAAACGGTTATTTTCAGAGAAACCTGATTGATCCCGCTTCGTTCACCGACAACCGCGACCAGTACTATGCGAAGGTTGCGCAGGGGCGTGTGCTCGGCATGTTCATTCAGGGCTGGCAGTTTCAGGGAGACGCAGAAAACACGCTTAAGACGAGCGGCATGTATGAAAGGACTTATGCACCGCTTCCCGTGGTCTTTGACAAGTCCGTCAAACCCCATTACCGTGACCTTACCATTCCGAACCTGCAGCGCGGCTACGGCTTTACGACGAAGTGCGGTGAAAAGAAGGCCATTGAAATCCTCAAATTTATGGACGAGATGATAAAAGAGGAGAACCAGAAGGTCCTCCAGTGGGGCTTTGAGGGTACTGACTGGCAGAAGGATGACCAGGGACGCCCCTCTCGCACGCCGGAACAGCGCAGGCAGCAGGAAGACAACAACTGGATCCTCCACAACAAGGCCCAGCTCTGGTACGAGGAAGCTCCAAAGATGGAAGGTTCTTTCTCTGACGGCTTTGCCTGCACGATGAGCAATATGCCGTGGGAATTTCAGGCGAATGCCAAGCCCGAAGATATTGAAATCTGGAATGCATACGGTGTGGCTTCCTTTGCCGCCCTCGTGGATCCGAATCCTCCCGCCAACGCAGGCTGGTACCCCATGTGGCAGATTGCTCCTGTTGACGGCTCTGAGGCTGCCATTGCCCTCACAAAGACAGAGGATATCCGCAGAAAGTATCTGCCCGCGATGATTATGGGCAAGCCCGAAGAATTCGAGACCAGCTGGCAGACCTACGTCAAGGAGATGAAGGCTGCCGGACTGGACAAGTATGTTGAGTTCATGCAGCAGGGACTTGACCACCGCGTAGAGAAATTCGGCGGTATGCCTAAATAAGCAGAGAACTTCGTAAGGGGGAAAAGGGAGGAAACGGCGATGGCTTCCTCCCTTTCCTGTACGAAAAAGAGGGTAAAAATGGCAAAAAACGTAACTTTGGCTCCTCCAAAAAAAGATTTTTGGAAGCTTCTTTTCAAGCAGAGGCAGCTGCTTTTGATGTCCCTGCCTTTTGTATTATACATCATCCTGTTCAAGTTTATTCCGCTCTGGGGCTGGAACATGGCTTTTCAGAATTACAAGCCGAACCTTCCCTTCTCCCGGCAGCAGTGGGTGGGCTTTTCAAAGTTTGTGTTCCTGTTCAAGGACCGGGAATTCCTTTTGTCTCTGCGGAACACGGTCTGCATGAGCCTTATCAGCACGGCTCTGGGCTTTATTTCCGCCATCATCATTGCGGTTTTCCTGAATGAAGTCACCTGCATGGGGATAAAGCGCTTTACGCAGACGGTGTCTTACCTGCCGCACTTCCTGTCATGGATAATCGTAACGGGGCTTGTCGCCAATGTCCTTTCCGTGGAGGACGGCACGCTCAACAATCTGCTGATGTCCCTGCACCTCATAAAGCAGCCTGTTGCCTGGCTTTCCAATCCGAAATATTTCTGGCACATCATAGGCTGGACCTATGTATGGAAGGAAGTGGGCTGGAATACCATTGTCTATCTGGGCGCGATGACGGCTATAGACCCCTACCTCTATGAGGCTGCCGAGATAGACGGTTGCGGACGGCTGAGGAAAATCTTCCATATTACTCTGCCGGGAATTAAACCGACCATCATCATCATGATGATAATGAGCGCGGGGCACATCCTCGATGCGAACTTTGAGATGCCGTTCTTCCTGCGCAACGGTATGATTGAAGATGCGGCTTCCACCATAGACATCTATGTGCTGAAATACGGCTTCAAGCAGTTTGACTTTTCGCTGGCTACTGCCGCCGGAATCTTTAAAAACGTAGTAAATATCTTCCTGCTCTTTGTGGCTAATTCATTCGCAAAGCGGGCGGGAGAAGAGAGGTTAATGTAATGAGCAGACACCTGTCAGCAAGGCTTAGGCACAACAGTGCCGGAGATAAAATATTCGATTTCATCATCTTCTGCGTGCTCAGCATACTTGTCATTGTGACGGTATACCCGTTCTGGAATACAATCGCCATATCGCTGAACGATGGCCTTGATTCCATCAAGGGGGGAATAAAGCTCTTTCCGCGTAAGTTCACGCTCCAGAATTACAAGGTGCTGTTCATAGATGACAGGCTTTTCAAGGCGTTTCTGATTTCCGTGTCGCGGACTATCATTCAGACAGCTTTGAGCGTGTTCTGCACCTGTATGCTCGCTTATGCTTTGAGCCGCAAGGAATTTGTCGCCAAGAAGATGCTCACCGCCGTCCTGGTCCTTTCCATGTATGTAAGCGCGGGTCTGATACCGGGCTATATGCTGATCAAGAGGCTCGGCATGCTCAACAGCTACGCCGTCTACATCATTCCGAACTTGGTGGATGTGTTCAACTTTATCCTTGTACGCACGTACATCAACGGGCTGCCGGACAGCTTTGTGGAGTCTGCGCGCATTGACGGGGCAGGGGAATTCAGGACGTTCATAAGCATCATCATGCCGCTCATCGTGCCTTCCGTTGCCATGATATGCCTCTTTGTTGCTGTGGGCGCGTGGAACAGCTGGTTTGATACCTACCTGTACTGCTCAGGCAAGGTGAACCTTCATTCTTTGCAGTACAAGCTTATGGAATTCCTGCAGTCAAGCCAGAACCAGAGTGCGTCGGCTGCGGATGCAAACTCTATGGCTGTCGCCGCTGCTTCCGGCGCAGGCGGCACTATGGTGACCCCCATCAGCATCCGCGCTTCCATTACCATCATTGCGACGCTTCCCATTCTGGTGGTCTATCCTTTCCTGCAGAAGTATTTCATTGTGGGTATGACGATTGGCGGCGTGAAAGAATAGCGAAAATGATACGGCAGACAAAAGTAGAAGAGGGCTTTGTGCGGGGGCTTCCCGCCGCTGACCCCCGTATTACGGTGTTCAAGGGCATTCCCTTTGCGAAGCCTCCGGTGGGGGAGCTTCGCTTTGCTCCGCCTGAGCGGGCTGAAAAATGGGACGGCGTGAGGGACTGCTATGCCTTTTCCCCTGCGCCTGTTCAGCCGCCTGCGGTGGAAGTTCCTGCCAGGGATGACCTTTACGGAAAGGAGTGGGCGGTGGATCCCGATCTTCCTATAGGGGAGGACTGCCTTTACCTTAATGTGTGGACTCCAGCTAAGCGTGCTGACGAAAGGCTTCCCGTCTATTTCTGGATTTACGGCGGCGGCTGGCAGGTGGGCAACACGGCGGAGATGGAATTTGACGGTGAGCGCATTGCACGGCGCGGCATTGTGGTGGTGACGGTGAACTACCGCGTGAACCTCTTTGGCTTTAGCTGCCACAGAGACATAAGCGCCGCCTATCCTGCGGCTCCTGCGAATTTTGGTTTGCTGGATCAGCAGGCCGCTCTGCGCTGGGTGAGCCGCAACATAGCCGCTTTTGGCGGGGATGCGGACAACATTACCATAGGCGGGCAGTCTGCGGGCGGGGGCAGTGTTGCCTTCCACATTGAAAACCCTGGGAGCAGGCGCTATTTCAAGCGCGCTGTCATAGAGAGCGGTGTCTTTGTCAATCCATTCAGGGTAGTCTTTCCTCTTGCCACGGTCAGCGAGGCGGAGGCGAAGGGTGAGGAATTCTTTGCCTTTTGCGGGGTAAGTTCGCTTGAAGAAGCGCGGAAGCTTCCCGCTCGGGTCTTGCAGCAAAAGTGGTATGAGTGGGGCGGTTTTGCGCGTTCGTCGCAGACTTGGGCTCCTGTCTTGGATGGCAGCTTTGTGCGGGGTGATATAATCGACCTCGTTGGAAAGGGCGATGTTTCTCTGCCGCCGCTCTTCATCGGTTATACCGGCGATGAATTCAGGGAGGGAGGCATAAATACGGTGGAGCTCGGCATCAGGGAACTGCTTGCGGCGGACTGGGGGCAGGGCGGTGGAGCTCGGCATTACGTCTACCGTTTTGATGTTCCCATTCCCGGTTGGGATAATCCCGGTACCTTCCATTCTGTGGACCTGTGGTTTTTCTTTGAGACGCTTGCAAAATGCTGGCGGCCCTTTACGGGTGTACATTACGATATGGCGCGAAAGATGTGCACATATCTGTGCAATTTCATAAAGACGGGAAATCCCAACGACGGAGGAGGTAGCACTGCCGGTGTCTGCTATCCGCCCGTACAGTGGGAGGCGCTGCCGGAGTGGCGTCCGTTTGCTTTCGACAAGCCTGAGTGCATGGTGTTTTCAACGGACTGCACGCTGCAAAGCTTTGCGGCGGCGGGCGAGATGAAAAAATACATAAGCACAAGTCTGTAGTTTTGTAAATATTGGTCTGCTCCTACGGTATGTGTAGGAGCTTTTTTGAATGTCCGTATTAAACGATTAACATATATTAACTGTTATATTTCTATACGACATTGATAGTTATCTCTAATACCTCTACAAAAATCTCTAAAAAAGTAAATAAAAAGGCCTGTAGGGGGTGTTTTTGTAAAAAAATATAAAAAATTTGTATTAAACGGTTGACATATTGCGAAACATACTTTATGCTATAGACATAGCACAGAGAATAAGAAGTGCACCAACTCACAGGAGGAAATAAATGAAAAAGAGCGTTATAACAACGGCATTATGCACGCTTGCAATGGGCAGCCTGATTCTGGCTGGATGCGGTAAGAAGGAGACCGGTACAGCACAGCAGCAGAGCAGCGGCGGTAGCGGCAGCACGACGACTTCTAAGTCCGCTGTTACCATCACCTTCCTTAACAGCAAGGGTGAAATTCAGGAAGCTCTGGAGGATATTGCGGCTGAATATACAAAGCAGTCTGGTGTAAAGCTTGAGATTGTCGCTTGCGGTGCGGGTGAAGTTCCCTACACAAAGATAACGACCATGTATAACTCTGGTACACCGCCAACGCTGGCTATGCTTGATACGACGGACGTTGTTGCCCTCGCAAAAGAGTACGCCCTTGACCTTTCAAACGAAAGGTGGACCAAAGAAACCACCCAGCTGACCAAGATTGACGGAACGCTGTACAGCTTCCCCTTCTGTATTGAGGGACGCGGCATTATCTACAATAAGACTGCCATTGAAAAGAAACTTGGCAGGACTTTCGATCCGAATTCCATAAACAGCTACAGTGCATTCGAATCAATCCTTCAGGAGCTTTCTTCCAAGGGAATGAAGTATCCGGTTGTCCTTTCAAAGGAAGACTGGTCCCTCGGCGCTCACCAGCTTGGCTTTATCTATGATACGTATGATGGAACGAGCGATGGTTCTGCAAAAATCATCAATGATCTTGAGAATGGTATGGATCCGAAGAACTACAAGCGCTACACCCAGTTCCTCGACACCCTCGACCTGCTCGTAAAATACAACATTGCACATGCAGATCCGCTCGGAGCTGACTATGACGAAGGCGCTCTGCAGCTTGCTACCGGAGAGGCTGCATTCTGGGCAAACGGCTGCTGGGCATGGCCCAACATCAAGGAAGGCGGCGCGAGCGCAACTGATGAGTTCGGCTTCATTCCCTTCGTGCTCGGCAACGATACCGCTGATTTTGCAAACAATGGCATTCAGGCTTCTGCTACAAAGCAGGTTATCATCGACAAGAAGTATGCTACCGCAGAGCAGCAGCAGGCTGCAAAGGATTTCCTGAACTGGCTCGTCTATGACACGAACGGACAGAAGTCAATCGTACAGACCTGTGCCCTTATCCCCGCCTGCACGAACAACCAGTTCAGGCCCGGCGACCCGCTTGGTGCTGATATCGTGACGAGGATGGCTGCAAACAAGACATTCAGCTCAAGCTTCATTGCTCCTTCCGACCACTGGAGCGTGATGGGTGCTCACCTGCAGAAGTACATCTCCGGCAACTCAAGCCGCGAAGAGCTTACTGAGAACCTTTCAAAGTACTGGAAATCACAGAAATAAATCAGGCAATCTGGAAATCTAAGGCTGTCCGTGCGGGGCTTCTCCCCGTGCGGATGCCTTTAGCCATTCTTTTCTTGTTCAGGAGATATAAATGAATAAAGAACGAAGAGAAGACATCATCTGTGCTGTGATGTTTGCTGTACCGGCACTCATTGTGTTTGCATTGGTCGTCATAGTGCCGTTCCTGTATGGCTTTTATCTGACGCTTACCGACTGGAATGGTGTGGGCGTCCATAAGTCAATCGTGGGGCTTTCAAATTACATTGCGACTTTCAAAGATGTGCAGTTCTGGCAGTCCATGGGGCTTACCCTGCGCTATGTCGCCTGCGCTGTAATCTTGGTGAACGTCATAGCGTTCATGCTCGCCTACCTGCTGACCTCTGGCATGAAGGGGCAGAACTTTTTCCGCACGGGATTCTTTACCCCGAACCTCATCGGCGGTGTTGTTCTCGGCTTCATTTGGCAGTTCATTTTCTCCCGTGTGCTCGTGTCTTTGGGAAAGAAAGCCGGTATTGCAGGGCTGATGATGTCATGGCTTTCCGATCCCAACAAGGCGTTCTGGGCATTGGTCATTGTGACCGTGTGGCAGCTTTCCGGCTATATGATGCTCATCTATATCGCAGGTTTTACCGGACTCAGCAACGATGTTCTTGAAGCCGCAAGCATTGACGGAGCGACTGGCTTCAAGCGTATGTGGCACGTCATCATGCCGCTTATGGTGCCGTCTATCGTCATCTGCCTCTTTATGACGTTGAGCCGTTCGTTCATGGTTTATGATATAAACCTTACCCTTACCGGCGGTGAACCTTATGGTACAACGAGACTCGTTGCCATGCACGTGTATGAAAAAGCCTTTACCTCCCGTAACTACGGCGTAGGTCAGGCAGAAGCTTTGTTCCTGTTCATCATCGTTGCGGTTATCAGCGGCATTCAGGTATCGCTCGGCAGAAAGAAGGAGGTTGCAGCATGAGCAATAATACTACAAAGCAAATGAAGGTTGGCGGCAACAAGAAGGTCGCCCTCGATACCATCTGTTTCATCGTCATTCTCATCCTCTTTGTCCTGTTTATGTTCCCGTTCTTGATGGTTCTGCTTAACTCTTTCAAGACTAAGGTGAACATCATCAAAGACCCGTTCAGCTTTAACTTTGAGGGCGGCTTGGCAGTAGGCAACTATGTGCGCGCTTTCTCAAAGATGAGCTATATCCGCAGCTTCTGCAACTCTTTCTTGGTCACGGGCTTTTCAACGCTTTGCGTGGTCATACTTTCCAGTATGCTTGCTTATTACCTTGTGCGCCATGTGAACAAGTTCAGCATCGCTGCTTCCATTATCATCGTGGCTTCTATGATAATCCCCTTCCAGGCGCTCATGATTCCGCTCGTATCCATCTACGGCGCGACTCTGAATGTGCTGAACCATCGCCCCACGCTTATCTTTATGCACACGGGCTTCTCCATCGCACTGAGTACCTTTATCTATCAGGGCTTTATCAAGGCAAACGTGCCGGTGGCTCTGGAAGAGGCTGCAACCATAGACGGCTGCGGACGCTACCGCACTTTCTTTGAGATTGTGTTCCCCATCCTTAAGCCTGTCACCTTTACCATCGTCATCCTGAACGTCCTCCAGTTCTGGAATGACTACCTTCTTCCGAGCCTTGTGCTTGCAAAGAAGGAAATCCTGACACTGCCGCTGACCACCTACGTCTTCTACGGCACGTATTCAGCTGAGTACGGCGTCATCATGGCCGCGCTCATCCTTACCGTGTTCCCCATCCTCGTCTTGTATCTCGCTTTGCAGAAGCAGATCATCGCGGGCGTTATCTCCGGAGCGGTAAAGTAATGAAGGAAATAATATCCGGTTCTGGCACATACTTGCTTGTTCCAGTCTGGTGCGGACAAAAAGAAGTTGATGCCATCATCAGTATTGATGCCGCTGACAGCTATTTTTTACGGCTCACGCTTATGCCTGAGCAGTCCGCCCGTCCGGATTATTATGCGGGCATTTTGGTCTCGCAAGGGGAGCACACAGCCTCCGTGCAGACTGAGGAGGCTGTGCCTGCCGGATATTTTTCCTTTTTTTCTTTTTCAGAGAGCATACCGAAATGCGAGGCAAAGACAGGCAGTCGCCCCCGCATTCATTTTACAGCAAACGCGGGTTGGATAAATGACCCGAACGGTATGGTGTTCCACAACGGAACATACCACCTCTATTTTCAGTGCAATCCTTTCAACAATCAGTGGCAGAATATGAGCTGGGGGCACGCCGTGAGTACGGACTTGCTCCACTGGCAGCAGCAGGATACGGTGCTGTATCCCGATGAAACTGCCTCCATATACTCTGGCAGCGGCATTGAAAACAAGCGCGGGGAGCTGTCCCTGCCGAAAGATGCACTGCTTTTCTTCTATACGTATGCCACAAAAAATAAAGACGGTGAAACAAAGCGGCGCTTTACCCAAAAGCTTGCCTACAGTACTGACGGCGGCAAGACGCTTGTCAAGAAGCAGGGCACATTCATCGATACCATCTGCGCGGAAAACAGGGATCCGAAGGTGTTCTATCATGAGGCTTCTTCGGCATATATCTGCCTTCTTTGGCTTGAGGGCAACACTTACGCCATACTGCGGAGCAAGGATTTGACTTCGTGGGAGGAAACGCAGCGGGTGACGTTTGCCCCCGCGTGGGAATGCCCGGATCTGTTTGTGCTGCCCTGTCCTGCCACGGGAGAAAAAAAGTGGGTTTTCTGGTCGGCGGATGGCTATTATCTTCTGGGCTCCTTTGACGGTAGGACTTTCCATGCGGAGCAGGAGATGAAGCATGCGTATGCAACAAATCTCCCCTATGCCGCGCAGACTTTCTCTGGTACAGGGAAAGACACCATCTCCATTGCATGGCTTCGCACGAAAGATGAAGGCATGCCTTACCGCGGCGCTATGTCCCTGCCGCGGCTCTTTTCCCTTATCAAGAAGAACGATGGATATTGCATTGCCCACAATCCGGTACCCCAATATGAAAAGGTGAAGCGGCTTGTAGAGACCTATACTTCTCCCTGCAGCATACCGCTCCCTGATTTTCCGGTGGAGCTTGAACTCCTCTTTGATGAGGCTTGTGACGGCTCTTTTAAATTGGGAGCGGAGAAACTGCCCTTTAATGTGACGGGAGAGCGCTGTCTGCACATTGTCCTTGACGGCACCATCATGGAAGTGACGACAGGGGACCATACTGCCATTGCGTACATAGAATGCGCACCCGCCCCCAGAAAAATCACCTTGTCCTGCGCTCAGGACTATGCGGTGAATGTGTATTCTGTAGATTCTGTTGGGGGCTGATATGGTTACGATAAAGGATGTCTCCAAGGAAGCAGGCATTGCCGTCGGGACTGTTTCGCGGGTCCTCAACAACAGGGGCTATATCAGTGAGGCTACAAGGCAGAAGGTTGCCCATGCCATGCAGAAACTCAACTATCAGCCCAATGAGATGGCGCGTTCACTGTCCAGACAGAAGAGCACGATAATCGGGCTTGTGATTCCCCAGATAGAAAATCCTTACTTTGCAAGCCTCACGAAGTATATTGAGCGCTCTGCCTCCGCCTATGGCTACCAGATATTGCTCTTTCTCTCTGACGGCAAAATTCAGAATGAGGAGAAGGTCATTGAGCAGTGCAAGAAGGACCGCGTGGCGGGCATTATCCTGTGCAGCGGGCTTTTCCCTGTGTCGCCTTTGAAAGACCTTGGCTGCCCCCTCATCACGATAGAGCGGGCGCTTGATACGGGGACTTCCGCCATTCTGTGCGACAACTATGAGGGCGGCGCAATGGCAACGCAGTACCTCATAGACAGGGGCTGCAAATATCTTTTGCACCTGAGCGGTGTTGTCGGGAACAAAATGCCTGCCGACCGCCGTGCGCTTGGCTTTATCGACACCTGCAAGAAAAATGGCGTTATCCATATAGAAGCACCTTTTTCAGAGGAGCTCTATGAAAAGATGGAGTACATAGAGTTTCTGGAAGAGATCTTCGCCCTGCATTCAGAAATAGACGGCGTATTTACGAGCAACGACATCATAGCGACGCAGGTCTTGCAGTTGTGTGCGCGTTCGCACATCGCAGTGCCGGAGCAGCTCAAGATTGTCGGCTTTGATGATATTCCTCTTGCGAGCTGGACGGTGCCCATGCTGACCACCATAAAGCAGCCTATTCCCGAGATGGCTGAGATGGCGGTGCGGACGCTCATCGATGCACACGACGGAAAGACGGTGCCAAAAGAGATTCGCATGGCGGTAAAGCTCATAGAGCGGGAATCCGCATAGGGGAATTCCCGCCCCAGCTTCCTAGCCTAGTTCAAATTCAAACTCATCGTTGTCCAAGTCTGCCTTTGCGCGGGCAATCTCTTCATCGGAAAGCGTGTTCTTTCGCCTGATTTCTGCTTTTACCGACCTGTTTGTCTTGAGGTCAAGGCCTGAGACCTGTATGATGCCGTTTTCATCGACATCGAAAGACACTTTTACCTTGTCGCCTTTCAGATGGCTGCCTTCCAGGGGGAGGACGGCGTTTCCAAGCTCCATGCAGTAGTTCGGGTCTTCTTTTTCGCCCTCCAGCACGGTGAGGATGACTTCGCTCATATTATCCCTGCTGAGCGGGAAGTCCCTCACATAGGAGCAGGGGTAGGGCTGGTTTTGTTTCAGCATCTTGTAGGCAAAGCTTTCTCCCTTGTGCAGGAGCTTCAGGCAGATTGAAGCTGGAAGGACGCTTGTCGCGGACTCTATAACTGTGGAAACCCGCTGGCTTGTGCCCGTGAGTGCTTCTATCTTTGCTATTTCATCTGCTGCTTCTGAATCGTACTTGAAAGTTTCAGCGTGGGTTTTCACAACTGTCTGTCGCCCCTCTTTTGCGCAGATTTTTGAATAGGCGCGGATTGAGGCTCCTTCCGACACGCAGGTCTTGGGGTTTATGATGCCGAACTGCACGTCTTTTCCGCTCCATCGCCGCAGGGCATCCTGTATGAAGATGCAGTTGCTCATGCTCCCCACCATGAGGATTGTGTCAATGTCGTACCATGTCATACCGTTTTCACTGAGCAGGTTCTGGCAGTAGCTGCGGCATTGTTCTGTCAGCTGCTCCGTAATCTCCGCGTACTTTTCCCTCGTGATGACTTCATCGAGCCTTGCCCCGCCGTATTCCATGCTGATTGTCGTTTCCGTGATGTCAGGCTTGGAGAGCTCTTTCTTTGCCTTTTCCACGTCAAGTGTCAGCTTGCCGTAGGTGGTGTCTTTTTCGGGACCTTCTTCAAAGGCAAGGTCAATATGGTATTTCCTGTTGAACCTGTCGAGCATATAGTCGAGCATATAGTAGTCCCAGTCTGCTCCGCCCAGCTTTGAGTCTCCCCCGCAGCATTTTACGTCAATCCTTTTTCCCGCCGCTCCCGTAGAGACATCCACTATGGTGATGTCAAAGGTTCCGCCGCCCAAGTCAAAGACGAATATCCTTTCGTTTTCCCTGTTTGACAGCGTGCCGTAGTTCAGGCATGCCGCTGTCGGTTCGGGAATGACTTCGAGGATATCGAGGCCTGCCAGTTCACCCGCCAGCCTTGTCGCCTCTTTTTCGTTTTGCCCGAAATATGCCGGACAGGTGATGACCGCCTGCCTGATTTCGCAGTTGAGGACAGCCTGCGCATCCTGCTTTAATTGGTTCAGTATCTTTGAAGAGATTTCCTCTGGCGAAAAGGTCCTGCCCCAGAAGATGTATGGATTGTACTTCCTGTCCATCTTGGAAAAGCGGACTTCTTCTTTTGTCTTTCCCATTTCCCTTTTGACAAGGGTCACCAGATTGTTCGGGTCGGTGGAAGCTTTTTCTTTTGCGCGTTTTCCAATGATGTAATTGTTCGGAATCGGTGTAAAGTAGACGGCAGACGGCGTTATGTATTCGTTGTCCCTGTTTTTTACTACTGTCGTATTTCCGTTTTCATCAATAGCAGTGACGCTGCAGTTTGTGGTTCCCAGATCTATTCCCAATAAAATGCTCATTTTCTGTTCTGTCCTTTTCCGTGTTTCAGATGGGCAGGTGTGACTGGAGCCACACCTGCTCTTTTTTATGTGCTTTGTTTTTGTATAAACCTTACAATCATGTCAATCTGGCGATCTTTTAAGGGGCTTAACGGGCAGCCTATTTCCTTTGCATAATCGTGCAGGGGCTTCTCGTCGAGGCTTTGCAGCAGATCCCCTATCTCTATCGCCTTTGACAGCTTCCGCACTTCGCCGTCGGAGAGCGTTTCCTTCTGCTCGTTGAACTTGCCCTTGTACCACGCTGTCCGCACCCACGGCTCGCAGAAGTCAAGCAGCACTGAGCGGACATGCTTGTCTTTGAGCGTCATCTCCTGCTCCGTCGGGTAGGCGGCAGGACTGGCGGCGACGCTTGGCGCAGGTCTTTGTGCTGCCTGCACGCTTGTCGCTCCCGCTGGCTGGCGG
>ERZ842401.865-NODE-865-length-44942-cov-15.857041_pt1 | contig 44942 bp, 24 predicted proteins | sample MGYA00521270_ERZ842401 | MGnify/ENA primary metagenome ERZ842401 (study PRJEB31892, sample SAMEA3878208) | bioreactor metagenome | biome: Moose rumen | place: Sweden | collected 2011-10 | study: EMG produced TPA metagenomics assembly of the PRJEB12797 data set... | reverse complement strand
TCATCTCCTTTGTCGTTTTCTCCAGTCTCTGCATCAGTGCCATCGTCTTGCGCTCTGAGAAATTTACGTGCATTTCCTTCACAATCTGGTTATAGATAGTGGAAAGGATACGGAACTTGGCATGATAGTCGCATAGTTTCTCGGCGCTCAGATAAGACAATCTGGGGGCATTGATCTTTTCTGATAGAAGGATCAGGAGCCTGTACCCTTGATATCCGCTCACTGGCACCAACGGATAAAAATCTTGTGAATTCTTGGATATTTAGGGAAAATGTCGTATCTTTGCAACAAATCTTAAGAACGAGTCGAAGATGAGAAGATTACTTGTTACGGGGTTATGGCTATTGGCCATTGCAGTCAAGGCGCAGGTGACGGATGCCTTCCAGGGGGTGCTGCCTGTGACTGATGCGAAAATGAAGAAGAGCCTTAATGGCGAGTGGAACCTGAAGGTTGTTGATGGTATCACGGATGATAAGACCGTGCCTCCGACTGACGATACATGGAAGATGATTCCTGTGCCGGGATGCTGGGAGTCGTATGGATTCTGCAAACCTACATACCATCATGCAGAGCCATTGACGGGATATTATCGCACCAGGTTCACTGTGCCTCAGGAATGGAAAGGACAGAGAATTATTATCCGCTTTGATGGTGTGCTGTATGGCTACGACCTGTGGATTAACGGCAAGGCAGTGTGGGAGTGGAGGTCTGGATTTAATACGGCGATGTTTGACATCACGCCATATCTTGATAAGAAAAATGCTGAGCAGGAGCTCGCCATGCGTGTTATATCGCAGTTCCGTGGGAGCGACTTCGACTATAACGATGACTGGCAGCCAAACGGCATCTTCCGCGATGTGACGCTGATGGCTGTACCGAAGACGCACCTGAAGGATCTGACCATCAACACCAGGAATGACGGAACGGTGGATGTAAAGACTGAGGTTGCCAATGGTGACAAGAGCACCAAGATACGCCACGAGATACTTGACGCGCAGGGTAAAGTGGTCAGTGGTGAAAGGCTAATGGTCAGCAGTCCGAATCTTTGGACTGCAGAGACACCATATCTGTATACGCTGCGTACTGTCCTGTCACAGAAGGGCAAGACGCTACAGACATTTGAACATAAGTTCGGCTTTCGTGAGTTGACGATTGCTGACGGGAAGATACTGAAACTGAATGGACAGCCCTTCAAGCTTCGTGGAGTAAATGTCCACTCTACCGATCCCAAGACGGGAAAGGTAATCAACGAGGCTTCTATCCTGAGAGACATGAAGATGATGAAGGAGGCCTCGATCAACTATTTCCGCCTCTCACACTATCCCCGTGAGCCACGATTCTATGAACTTGCCGACTCACTCGGATTCTACATCATCGACGAGGTGCCCTTCGGCTATGGTGACAAGAACCTCTCTGACTCAACCTTCTACCCAGTCTTGCAGCAGAGGGCACAGGCAACCATCCGCAGAGACAAGAATCATCCATCGGTGCTTATTTGGAGCTTAGGCAATGAGAACCCGCTGACAGATATATGCATCAAACTGGGCGACTGGGTGAAACGTGAACTCGACCCCTCGCGCCCCATCTGTTATCCCCAGGTGGGCAGCTATTTCAGGAAGTTTAACTACGACTTCCCCAAAGTGGCCGATATCTATACACCTCACTATCCTTCTACAAGTCAGTTGCGTGATTTTTATCAGAGGGCTGACCGTCCAGTCATCTTCACAGAATACCTGCACACCCTGGGAATATCGTTTGAAGACCATGACCGCCAGTGGGAAATCATAGAACATACGCCCTGGATTGCCGGTGGCAGCGTGTGGGAATGGGCTGACCAGGGAATGGAGTTTAGAGGTAAGAAGGACGAAGAAAGAGGTAAGATGTACGGTTATGAGGAGAAGGTATATACATCGGGTGATGGCGGTTTCGAGATGAACGGCAATCAGGGTACCGATGGTCTGGTTTATGCTGACCGTACCCCGCTGCCAAACTACTATGAGATGCAGCACAACTACGCCAGAGCCTTTGTGACAGAAGTCAACAACGGCCAGCTTACCATTGCCAACAGATATGATTTCTTGAATCTCAAAGACAATGTCACCTTCCACTGGACACTGACTAATGATCGTGATACCGTTAGGCAGGGTGCTTTCAGTCCTGACTGTGCGCCTCACACTACAGCCGCCTATCAGTTGCAGTTGCCTGAGCAGAACGGCATCTCGCTGCTTCATTTTGATGTCGAGGATGCACAGGGCCATACCTTCCTCCATCAGAGTTTCGTTCTAAATAAGCCAGATATAGAGTGGAGAGGTAATGGCGATGCGAAGTCTCTTATCCAGGAAGGCCCTCTTCTGCGTGTAGGCCGCAAGATGACATTGGCAGAGAACCTGAAGGTAAAGGACAAACGGATCGAGAAGTATCTTCAGCCGTTGGAAAACAGATATGTCAAGGCCGATGTGCAGATATCGCAGGACGGAACAGTAGACTATACGCTTACTCCCGATACCACAGACACCTTCCTGTCGGAATTGGGAGTGGCATTCCTGCTCTCACCGGAGATTGACCGTGTGCAATGGATAGGCAATGGCCCGTTTGCCTCATATCCGGGGCGCAACAAGGCCAACCGCTATGGCTTCTGGGCAAAACACATGGACGACATCTATTTCGAGGGCAACCGCATGGGTATAGATGCTGCTTTGTTCAGCGATAAGGATGGTAACGGACTGCTCGTTGTCGGCGACAGCCTGAACCTGAACTTCGAACAGACGGATCGCGGCATCGTGATGACGGTTAATGCGGCTGTCTCCGGACAGGGACCCAAGTCCGTGCGTACAGCCTTTCCCGTTATCTCAAAGAATGTGGGCACTGTCAGTGGCCAGTTCCGCATCTATCGCATCGATGCCGCTACATGGCCAAGGCTCTTCAACTGTCCTCAGACAGTTCCACCCCCCCTCCGTCCTTATATCACTCAATATGATACTTATCTGATGAGGTTTAAAGATATAACAGAGTAAGTGGAATTGTTCATATCTGAATATTGCAAAAATTAATAATAAGGTACAGGCTATGCCAAGAAAGAAAGACGGATTGTTGTTTGAGGTACATCCGACACCCGCTAAGGGGAAGGATGGGAAGAATATCGTGTATGTGCGTCCGGCCATGAATCATAAAGTGACGATGCAGGGACTGGAGGATTTCTGTAACCGCAACTATCATTCACCTTATGGGGAGATGATGAGGGCCTTCGACTATTTCCTGAGGGCAGCGGGTGAACTGATGGCAATGGGCTACCGTGTAGAGACTCCTATCGGATCGTTTGCTCCACGGCTGAGGCTGCTGCGTGAGATTACCGACCCTGACGAGGTTAGGAGTACGGACGTGATGTTCGATGGGGTGGAGTATAACCCTGGAAAGCTGTGGAACAGAGAACTTGAGAAGTGGTCGCGAGGCTTCCGTAAGTCAGATAGTCCTAATACCCGGGAGATCCTGGCAGACAAACCAAAACTTGAGGCATTGCTCAGAAAGCTATTGGGCGATGGTGGCTATACCACAGCACGGACTTTCTCATTGTTCTCAAAGCTCACTTACTATTCTGCCCGCAAACTGCTCGACGAGTGGTGCGAGGGCGAGAATCCCAAACTCCTGAAGACCAAACAGGGGCAGGAATACATCTATACAGCAATATAAACAAAAATATCATGCACCTCGTGCTACTGACACATGTAACTTGTTGATATTCAACTATTTTGCTGGTGCATGATAGCTAAAAATAGTGCTACTATGGTGCTACTGATGGTGCACCAGGACTCGAGGGTGGTTTCCATTTTGCGTATGCCCGTAAAGCATTTTGCGTAGGCGCGTAAAGCATTTTGCGCCAAGGCGTAAGGTTGATACCTAGGCACTTAATCCCTTCTTGGATAAGGCTTTATACCTGTTAATGACGTTCCTGTACCATGTAAAGTGCTATTTGGATGAGTCGAAGAAACCATCTGAACAATCGAAAGATTACGTCTCTTTCGCTAAATACTATGCCTTCAACAATAAAAACATGCCAAAATCCTTGCATTTTCCCTTATTTTTTTGTATCTTTGTAGTCTAATTTTGAATAACAACGAATAGACATGAAGATATCGAAGCTAAAGACAAAGTACGGAGAGTTTGGCAAGCCTGTATCAACAGAGTTAGATGCAGTCGTGGAGCGTATGCGTTCTGACGACACAAAGACTGCGGCTGACATAATACGAAAAATCGCCTTGCACATGAGGCTGATGGAGGAGAAAGGTATGCCGCGATATATAATGGAGGATGCCGATCGTCTGCCTTACCTGCTTTTTACAGCAACGTTCGGCAAAGGAGGACTCGATCATCCCAACATCTTCACCCAGCTGCTATTGCTCAACATCCCATGTCCTGAGGGATTGCCGCGAGTAAAACAAATGAAGAAACTTGTGTCGCAGGTACCTTATACTCTTCTTGCCTTTGAGGGAGTGAGTGGTGTGACGCTCAAGGTCGTCGTGCGATGTGAGTACAGTGGCGGTGCTACACCGTGGGTATTAGCGCAGACTAAGAAATCCTCGCAGCTCGATACTGCCCGGTATCTCAGTTTCCTGAAAGAAGCCCAGGAGTCGGCGGCGCGTATATATACTGCCCTCGTTCAGTGCGACCTCGTTGTTGGCGAGCCATCGCTGGTGAAAGGTTGCCGCATGAGCCATGACCCAGAGCTCTATTACAATCCGAAGGCTCAGCCCCTGCCTGTGATTCATGATGAGGAGAATATCCTGTTGCCATATATGGGCACTAAGACCGACGACGACGGTACGGTGATATGGTATCCCGAATCTGATGAGCAGGAGCGCTACAAACTGGAATTCTACACCTGCATGAGGAAAGCCCTCGATGAGAGTCCTGACGACATGGAGAAATGTCTGGTGCTGCTGGCTGGCTATTGTCAGAAGGCAGGCTTGGAGGAAGAGGCTTGTGTCGCCCGGGTACTATGGGATTTTCGGCTGAAGTCCGTAGGCGAGGACGTTATCCGCAAGGTCTTCCGTGAGATTTACACAAAGCCTTATGATGGACGGGCAATCACTCAGATGAACGAGAAGGAGCGTATCATCCGTTTTATCGAAGACTTCTTCCGCCGCCGCTATCAGTTGCGCTACAATGTGGTGAAGCAGATGACGGAGTTCCGGCCTAACAACGTGAGTTTTAAGCAGTGGGAGCCTCTGACGGACCGTCAGCTGAAGAGTATCGTCGTAGAACAGATGAAAGAGGGCGGCGAAAGTTGGATGAACGATATCCGCATCTATATCGAGAGTGCGCATATCAAGGACTACAACCCCGTGCTGGAATTTCTGGCAGGCTGTGGCGACTGGGACCGGAAGGCCGATTATATCGAGGATTTCGCACGTCGCCTGCCCACTGACTATACCCTGTGGCCCAAGTACTTCCATCGCTGGTTCCTGGCAATGGTGGCTCAGGCGATGAACATCAACCGCGACTACGGCAACTCGATGGTGCCGATGCTCATCGGAGGTGAGGGTATCAAGAAGTCTGTATTCTGTAAGAATATCCTGCCGCCATCGATGCGCGAATACTATATGGACGACATCAAGATGCAGAATCCGGAGCAGGTGGAGCGTGTGCTGGGCCGTATGTGGCTCGTTTGCATCGACGAGTTCAATGCCAAGACAGACCGTGAACAGGCTAAGGTGAAACGACTTCTTACCGAGAAGGATGTACAGATGCGTAAGATGCGTTCTGCAGAGTATACGATGACTCCCCGTCTCTGTTCGTTCATCGCCACCACCAACGACCCCACGCCGCTCTCTTCGGCTGAGGGAAATCGCCGATATCTCTGCATCGAGGTGAAGGGCGAGATCGACATGAATGAGCGGGTGCCATATAAGCAGATGTTTGCACAGGCTGTCACAGAGCTTAAGGATCCGGATTGTCTCTATTGGTTCACATCTGAGGATGAAAAGGAGATTCGGGAGCATAATCAGTCATTCATGGAGGAATCGTCTTCTGAGGGTATCTTGCCAAGCCTTTTCGAGCCGACTATAGAACATACGAGAGAGAATCTCTGGAGAGTTGTCGACATCCAGAGTGAGTTGTCCAAGCATCTGAAAGCCAAGGATGTGCCCAACTTGAAAGCTCTCAGCAAAGCCATCAAGGCCCTGCGCTGGCCCAAAGGTGCCAACAATGGTGTAAGAGGATACTACCTGAAACTGCTAAAAAGTGCCACTGAGTAGCACGAAAAACTGCTCAGTAGCACCATCAGTAGCACCATAGTAGCACCATTTACGAGCATCGTGCACCTGTCAAACAACTGAATATAAGCATGTTGCATGTCTCAGTAGCACGAGGTGCACGATTTTTTTTTCTTTATCTGACTACAGGGTGGTTGAACTGGGATTCAAGCTAAGATTATTTTACCAGTATTTTCTTGCCTTTGATGATATATACTCCGTGTGTGGGTTTGTCAACAGGGAGTCCCATCAGGTTATAATACCTTGTGTCGGTAGTATCCTCTGCCTTTATGTCCATTATGCCAGTAGGCTCGTTGCCCTGGAACGACTCGATGAAGTCTGGCAGGTAATATCCGAGATGCGGGGGCTGGTTGTAACCTACGTTCTGCCATGCCACTCCCATGCGGTAAACATGATCGTGCATCAGTGTAGGCACACGGTAGTTTGTGGAACTCACCGTCGAATAGATGTTCAAGGCATCGTCGGAGGCACTTCTTACTATCAGTTCCTCGCGCCAGTCACCGAAGATGTCGGCAGAGAGACATGGCGTGGACTTTGTGCTGTTGTTCGACTGGCCTGAGATGACAGAGCGTCCTACGCCAAGCGAGGAGGAGCCGCCATATTTCGATATGGTAATGCCGTCGAGCAGCTCATCGTAGGCATCACCATCCCAGTAGATACGGAAGTTCATTGAGGGATTGTCAGAGCCTACAGACTTGCCCGTGATGATGTTATATGGTGTACGGTTCGTAGCGCTGCTGGATAATCCGCCGTATGATGACCAGAACTCATAGCCCCTGCTGTCGGCAACAATGTCGGCAGACAGTCCGCGGCCATTGTCCACTCCCGACATGCCACCCTTCCATAATATCTCACCCGTGGCTGCGTCGTGGATGTCCCAGGCAAACTCTCCCTTGTCCTCATGGATGTCAAAGAGTTCCAGTCCTGGACGGTCAGGGTTCAGGTCGCCCCCTGTAAGGCTGTCAGTGCCTTTGCCCCACCGATCAGCACACAGGACTTCAACCTCAACCCGACCATCGTCGAGGCTGAATACAAAGACTATGATGCTGGCATGGCCGCTGCCCGTGCACAGGGTAAACCGGTCTTCATCGACTTCACCGGCTTCGGCTGCGTAAACTGCCGTAAGATGGAAGCCGCAGTATGGACGGATGCACGTGTGGCCGACAAGCTGAAAAACGACTACGTGCTGATATCCCTCTATGTGGACGATAAGACACCCTTGCAGGAACCGATGATTGTCACCGACGAACAAGGACAACAGAAGACGCTACGCACCGTAGGGGCCAAATGGAGTTATCTCCAGAGCCATAAGTTCGGTGCCAATGCCCAGCCGTTCTATGTTGCCCTCGACCCCGCCACCGGCAAACCCCTCACCGGCAGCTATGCCTTCAACGAAGACATCCCCGCCTACCTCGACTTCCTGAACCAAGGTCTAAAGAACTACCGGAATAATTATAATAAATATAAATAAGGTACACCCGCGCATAACTTGAAACTTCAGAAGAAATGCAGAAGGGAATGATCAATATTGCTTAATCCCTTTTCTTATTCTCCAACAATCGCAATCCCTGCTTGCGATAGAAAGGAAATATCGTATCAGAACTAACAAGCATCATCTTATGAGATATAGCTTGAGAAATAATGATATGGTCGAAAGGGTCTTTATGATCCTGCGCCTCATTTACATTTAATGCGGCCAAAGTACGAATGACATTTATGTCAACATTGTCTATTTCAACAGAGGGGTCGTTAAGAACAAACGAAATCATCTCAGCTTCAGTCTTCCATAAATTTGAAAGAAGCTTTTTTGTCCGAAATGCTGTTATTAATTCTTGCAGACTTACAATACTCAGATATTTCAGGTTTTCAGGATCTTCTAGATATGCACAAACATCCTTTGTCAACGATTGACGGTCGCTGACCATATACACATAAATGTTGGTATCAAGTAATAGGCGCATTAGTCAAGAACTACAGGATCAGCAATAGTGATAGAACCCTGTGTAGCCTCATAATACTCCCAAAACTCCTTGGCCTTTGCTTCTTTCTCTTGCTTGCTCATATCTTTCACATTTTACTTTTCCGCTGCAAAGATAGTGCAAATCGAGTAAAAAACCAAATATTATTTGAGTTTTTTCGAGATGCAGCCTATCTTCGCCTTCCATCGCTGGTTCCTGGCAATGGTGGCTCAGGCGATGAACATCAACCGCGACTACGGCAACTCGATGGTGCCGATGCTCATCGGAGGTGAGGGTATCAAGAAGTCTGTATTCTGTAAGAATATCCTGCCGCCATCGATGCGCGAATACTATATGGACGACATCAAGATGCAGAATCCGGAGCAGGTGGAGCGTGTGCTGGGCCGTATGTGGCTCGTTTGCATCGACGAGTTCAATGCCAAGACAGACCGTGAACAGGCTAAGGTGAAACGACTTCTTACCGAGAAGGATGTACAGATGCGTAAGATGCGTTCTGCAGAGTATACGATGACTCCCCGTCTCTGTTCGTTCATCGCCACCACCAACGACCCCACGCCGCTCTCTTCGGCTGAGGGAAATCGCCGATATCTCTGCATCGAGGTGAAGGGCGAGATCGACATGAATGAGCGGGTGCCATATAAGCAGATGTTTGCACAGGCTGTCACAGAGCTTAAGGATCCGGATTGTCTCTATTGGTTCACATCTGAGGATGAAAAGGAGATTCGGGAGCATAATCAGTCATTCATGGAGGAATCGTCTTCTGAGGGTATCTTGCCAAGCCTTTTCGAGCCGACTATAGAACATACGAGAGAGAATCTCTGGAGAGTTGTCGACATCCAGAGTGAGTTGTCCAAGCATCTGAAAGCCAAGGATGTGCCCAACTTGAAAGCTCTCAGCAAAGCCATCAAGGCCCTGCGCTGGCCCAAAGGTGCCAACAATGGTGTAAGAGGATACTACCTGAAACTGCTAAAAAGTGCCACTGAGTAGCACGAAAAACTGCTCAGTAGCACCATCAGTAGCACCATAGTAGCACCATTTACGAGCATCGTGCACCTGTCAAACAACTGAATATAAGCATGTTGCATGTCTCAGTAGCACGAGGTGCACGATTTTTTTTTCTTTATCTGACTACAGGGTGGTTGAACTGGGATTCAAGCTAAGATTATTTTACCAGTATTTTCTTGCCTTTGATGATATATACTCCGTGTGTGGGTTTGTCAACAGGGAGTCCCATCAGGTTATAATACCTTGTGTCGGTAGTATCCTCTGCCTTTATGTCCATTATGCCAGTAGGCTCGTTGCCCTGGAACGACTCGATGAAGTCTGGCAGGTAATATCCGAGATGCGGGGGCTGGTTGTAACCTACGTTCTGCCATGCCACTCCCATGCGGTAAACATGATCGTGCATCAGTGTAGGCACACGGTAGTTTGTGGAACTCACCGTCGAATAGATGTTCAAGGCATCGTCGGAGGCACTTCTTACTATCAGTTCCTCGCGCCAGTCACCGAAGATGTCGGCAGAGAGACATGGCGTGGACTTTGTGCTGTTGTTCGACTGGCCTGAGATGACAGAGCGTCCTACGCCAAGCGAGGAGGAGCCGCCATATTTCGATATGGTAATGCCGTCGAGCAGCTCATCGTAGGCATCACCATCCCAGTAGATACGGAAGTTCATTGAGGGATTGTCAGAGCCTACAGACTTGCCCGTGATGATGTTATATGGTGTACGGTTCGTAGCGCTGCTGGATAATCCGCCGTATGATGACCAGAACTCATAGCCCCTGCTGTCGGCAACAATGTCGGCAGACAGTCCGCGGCCATTGTCCACTCCCGACATGCCACCCTTCCATAATATCTCACCCGTGGCTGCGTCGTGGATGTCCCAGGCAAACTCTCCCTTGTCCTCATGGATGTCAAAGAGTTCCAGTCCTGGACGGTCAGGGTTCAGGTCGCCCAGGTGGATGGCATCGCCATGTCCGAATCCTACGCTATAGAGCAGCTTACCATCATCGTCTACTGCTGCCGAACCCCATATAACCTCATCCTTTCCGTCACCGTCAACATCACCTACAGAGATGTTGTGATTGCCGTTGGCGAACATTGTGTTGCGACCTTCGCCTGCCGTTGAGGCGGGAGCTGTCACTTTCGCAGACTCGTTCATGTCGGCATCCACCACGCTCCACTGGGTCTTCGAGTCAGAGCGGTGCAGCCAGCGATGCTTCAGCTGTTGTCCGTCGAAGTCTACTGCCCATAGGTAGGCATAGCCGTAATAGCCACGTGTGAATATTCCGCTGGGTTTCTTGTCTGCGCCGCTGAGATATGCCACGGCAGCGAGATAACGCTCGCCACGGTTGCCATACGTGCCGCTATCGTTTTTGTTGTCGGGTGCGCCCCAGTTGAAACTGCCTGCGGCATCGCTCAGATCGGCATTCGTGTTTCGGTTGGGATAGTAGGCGATGGTATGGATAGCCGCTCCAGTCATGCCATTGAAGACAGTTAGGTATTCCTGACCACCATTGATGCGACCGTCGGTAGTTCGCCAGTCCTTGGTGTTGTCGGCAGTCTTGATGTTGTTATCGGTTGCTGCCTGGTTCACATAGTTACCTGCACCGTCGATGCTGCCAGGAGCGGTCTTACACATCAACTCAGCCTTGCCGTCCTTGTCGAAGTCGTAAACCAGGAACTGTGTGTAGTGGGCTCCGGCACGGATGTTCACACCGAGGTCAATACGCCACAGCTTTGTGCCGTCAAGTTTGTAGCAGTCGAGATATACATTGTCGGTCTTTCCGCTTTGTGAGTTGTCCTTCGAGTTTGATGGATCCCATTTTACGAATATCTCATACTGCCCGTCGCCGTCTGCATCACCCACGCTGCAGTCATTTGGTGAATATGTACCTCCTAAGGCTCCTGTTGCGGGCCTGTCGAGCTTCACCTGAAGGTAAATGTTATATGGCTTCACCTCTGGTGAGGTCTCTACGGCTGTGCCGTTCTGATAGGTTACCACCTGATAGGTATCATCGGCACTGCCTGAAGAGAAACTTGCCGATGTGGTCTTGTAGATATCCTTTCTCAGCGATGTGCCGTTTCTGAGAATCTCGAAAGTGGTATTCTCGTCGTCTGTTCCTAACAAGCGCCAACTTACGAAATAGCCATTCGTATATTTGATGACCACCAGGCCGCGGTCCAGTTTCTCCATCTGACTCACTGGTGTGTCACTGGGTTTCTGTGCATAGCTGGCTATGCCCAAGACCGCCCATGCAATCAACAATATTACTCTCTTCATACTTACTTTATTATTATCTTCTTTCCGTTTCTGATGTATATTCCCTTCTTTGAAGGTTTACCGTCAATACGACGGCCATCGATGGTGAACCATGCATTCCTGCCTTCTCCCATATCAATATTTACATTATTTATGCCTGTAGGGATATTGGTCACCTTCAGAATGCCGTTATTTGTCAGCAACTCGGAAGTGTCCCAGTAGAGTCCTGCAGGTAGGGTGGGGAGGGTTATCTGTAAATCAGAAGATGTGTTTAGTTTGCCTACAGTCCATAATGTCACCTCCTCGCCCAATTTGGGTTGAGTGCCAGCCCATGTAACGTCGATACTGCCAGTAACCGATAGGGTGTTTGCTACGCTTATCTTGGTGTTTGAGCTGTTTCCGCGTCCTCTGGTCACCTTCAGGCTTAGATTCTTGGCAGTGTATGTTCCGCTGCCAGTCAATGTAGCATCGCCCTGAATAGTACCAATAGAAACATTTTTACCGTTGTTGTTGAATGTTCCAGTGACGGTGGCATTTCCTAACCCCTTTGTGTTATTCCATTCAATGGATGGGGCATAAGAACCTGTCTTGGTGTTTTTGAATATAATAGTACCCTCAAACTGACTCCAATCGCCTTGCATATTACAACGAACACTGGTGACATTAACTGTCAGAGTTCCCTTGCCAGTTAAATTCCCCTTATAGTTACAGCGCGAATCAAGTGTCCATGCAGCGGTCTTTCCCTCAGGCACCACAATGTTTGCATTGTTCGTGGAGTAAGAATAGATATTATCTGGGTCTTTCAGTGTACCTCCATTGAGAACGATGGTGCTTGGATATTGATGGATGTTACTGCTGCTTTCACCACCTTGGATGGTTCCCTGATTAAGGTTCAGTGTGCCGTAGCTGGCTGTGCCATTTAATACCAATGTACCGGCTCCGGTCTTTGTCAGCTCCTTCAAGCTTCCGCTGATAGCACCATTCAATGTAAGCTGACTGCCGGAAGCCACTTCGACGGTGCCGTTACCATCGCTGATGCTGACAGGCTGGGTGGTTACAATATTGTTCTTCACCGACAGCGTACCACCATTGAAGGTGATTTTATTGTTTACTCCCCCTAAAGCACCATACTCAACTCCGTCTTTGTTTGCAAGTGAGGCAACAAAAAGCTTTCCGCTTTCGATATTAACACCTCCTGTAAACTTGTTCACGTTGTTGATGGTAACATTGCCTATACCTTTCTTTGTCAGAGAGGTATTTCCGATAATGATGCCGTCACCTTGCAGGGTATAGTCCTTACTGTCGTTTTCGAAAGTAACGCTGCCAGGCTGCAGCTCTCCAACCAGATTAATGGTGGTGGCGGTGGCGTTATCATTGAAGACAACGTTGTCTCCCGTAACGAAGAAGTCCTTTTCACCGTTAACAATATAGTTTTCTGTCTCAGCAAAATTCCAGATACCGTCATTGCCGCCATCCCATATGATTTCTGCAGGGCTTCGCATAGGAAGAATAGTAAGGATGATATTGCCATTGTCATACTTTACTTCGTATCTTACTCCAGGAAGTCCTTCGATTACAAGGTCTGCAACGTCTCCTTCCAGCTGATCTGCCTTAACTAAGGTATAGTTGCCTGGTTCTAGTTGGCTGCCGTTAATCTGGAATACAGGACTGCTGTATTCCGGTCCATATTGCCAGTCTTTCTTCTCTATAATTAGTTTTTCTGCTGAAACCTGATCGCCTGTTCCGTCTGCATTTATATCAAAGACTAGACGTGAGCCAAAGCCTAGAGCCAACGTTGTAGTTGTCATAGTGCCGATATTCGCTTTGCCGCCAGGGTGTATTGTGGAATTATAGGATGTCTCTATTCCATTTTTGAACTGACCTCCGTCTGTCTCAAGTGTAGCATGACGGTTAAGCCACAAATGGCTGTTCTCCATTGTACCACTGAAGATGAGCGTACCTGCCCATACTTCTGTATTGCCAGAATATTTCTCAATGACATTCGGCAATTCCAGCACACCGTCACCCTGTTTCACCAAACGCATGTCTCCAGTAAAGGCACCTCCTGTCAGAGTGTGCTTATAATATACATATTCGATATAGTTGTTATTGTCGTGTCCGATGACATGGCTTGCAGCGTTGTCGAAGAAGATGTATGGTTTCGCACCATCAGACACGTTAACCTTCATATCGTTGGTTTCTGCCATAAGTATCTGCTTGTCGTTCTGACCGCTTCCAATTGTTTCGCCGTTAGCCACTTCGTTACGGTCAATGTCTGTCAGGGCAGGGGGAGCCTGAGTGATGCCTTCAAGTTCTCCAAGGAAGTAGCTCACATGGGGTGGCTGGTTATAGCCGCACATCTGCCATACCATTGCCTGGCGATACTGCATATCGTGCCAAAGTGTGTAGTTGCGCCACTCTGTGGGAATGGTAGTAGAGTAGATACGGATCTTATTGTCTGCTGTTCGCATCATTACCTCTTCACGCCAGTCGCCTAAGATATCACCTTGATAGCAGGGTGTTGCTTTTGTATCATTGTTGGTAAGCGAACCTGTCAGGGTTTCAATAGTATTTCCTGTGCTTGGCTTATAAATGCGACCTGCGGAATTGCGAGTTCCTGTGCCGTTTAATGTCTCTTCCAATAGGTCTCCGTCCCAATAGATTCGGAAATTCACATCGAATGCGATGTCTTGTGGAATATGATTATTTGTCACGCTGCTTATTGCTGTATCATGGCCTGAACGCCCAAGACAACCTGGGTAATCATTACTGAAATTGCCCATCATCGCACGGCCGTCATCATTTCCACTGGTCTGACGATAGTAGATCTTTGACGTAGTGGCATCACGATAGTTGTTGTCGGGCGCATCCTCATTGCAGGCATAGATCTCATGTCCATGGATATAAGGATTGAAGTCACCATGATGCTGGGCATCACCGTGTCCAAGGCCCGTAGTTGAGAGTCCATGTCCATTATCGTCGATAACCATGGAGCCAAAGCATATCTCATCGCGTCCGTCCCAATCCACATCAGCCACTGCATAGTTATGATATCCCTGTCCATACCATGGAGAGCCTGCCGTGTTATTATTCCATCTCCAACGCTCAGTCAACTGATGAGTAGAAGGATCTACATCGAAGGCAATCATCTTGTGGCGGGTATAGATACCTCGTGCCAGGAAGATGCTTGGCTTACGTCCATCCAGATAAGGTGCACCGAAGAAATGCTTCGTTGAGCGGTGTCCATAGCCGTCACCCCATGCTGCATTCAGATTTGTTTCACCTGCTTCCAATCGCTTTAGAGGATATTCCATTACCTGATAGGGCTCTCCCGTAGCTCCGTTCATATATACAAGATACTCTGCTCCTTCGTGCATGAACCAGTTGGTACCTCCACCTGTTGCAGCTCGATAGTTCTTGCTGGCATCTCCTATTACGTATGTTTCACCGTTGGCCATGTGTATAGTCGTACCGTCGGCAGCGCGCATGATTGCTTCTGCTTTACCGTCTCCATCCCAGTCATAGGCCACTATGTTCTGTTCGTTATTCTGGAAGTCACCCATGTTTGGTCCGAAGTCAAGCCACCATAGTTTTGTTCCGTCAAGTCTGAACACCTCGACTATGGAATATTCACCATTATATCCGCCTTTGGGATAGCTGGCATTTATCTCACTCTGATTATCGAACTTCATAAGAATTTCCAGTTCTCCGTCGCCGTCTACATCGGCCATACATGCATCATTGGGAACATAGGTAGATGTCAGCGATCCGTGATCAGGTGTAATCTCCAGATATTTTTGAGTCCATACGCTTGCAGCATCACACTGTGCCTTTTCGTCTCCACGTACTACAGCGCTTACGGTATATTTGCTGCTTGTAGTGCCTGTGGCATCAACATAGTTTGATACCGCTAATGGCTCTGCATTCAGTTTTGTACCGTCACGATAGATGTTGTATTTTACATCATAGTATTCCTCTCCAAAGATTCTCCAAGAGCAGAATACGCCAGCGTCGGTCTTTATTGCAACCAGTCCGCGATCAAGTTTGTCCATCGTACGTTGGGCCATAACATTTATGACCATTATAGCTGCCAGAGCCATAAAAAGAAGTTTCTTCATTATATATACTTTAGTACATTAGTTTAATGGTGCAAAGTTACACCATTTTATTGAGATTTCCAAAAATAGAAATGAGAAAATTACGCAATCGTTTTCTATTCGGCTATTCGGCAATGCACCATTCCTCAGGAGTCCGGGAGTTGATATTGAATTTGACTCCGATCTTCACAACCTTACGCCCATCGCTCTGATATGGAATGGCATAACCTCTGTCATCGATTTGCTATAAAGCCTCCTGTGCTTTCAATCCCTGCCATTGGAGTTCGTCAGTCCATGACGAAATCTACGATGCGCTGCATGTACGTATCAACGTCAGGTACTGCCTTTCGGTTTACGAGCACGCTCATCGACTGCTCTTTCAACTCAATGATGCGGAACAATCCACTCAAGTTGAGGTCGTTTACAAAAGCCATATATACGCGGTAGCGACGTGTGCTGACTGACGAACGGTCTCGACTGTCGGTTGCTCCGATGAAGAAGAACGATGACAGCGGATCTCTGCGGTAGACATCGAGTGCTATGTCAGCTACCGTACGGAAGATGGTACGCGGCTCGTAGGTTGCGGATAGATTACTGAATTTGCCAATCCTGATGTCTGTTGTTAAGTCAAAAAACTTTATACCGCACAGATGTTCGGCGTATCGTTCAATGTTTACCTGATACTTGTGACCCGACTTCTGAGACCTGAAAACGTAGACAAGAGTTTCCAAGAGATACTTGTCGGCCCCGATTGTGTTTGAGCCCAAGAACTCAAAAGGATAGCTTGCCTGTGTCATGGCTCAATCTGCATTTCGTAGCCCGGGGCGCGCTTCTGCCCTTTCCAGAAGTCAGTTGTGTCAACGTAGCCGGGTGTCATGTCGATGTATGTCACAGGATGGCGATAATGTCCATTGGGCATGAGGATTTTCTCCACGCGACGAATAAGCGGTCGGCCGTTGGTGGCACGGATGGGAATATCTGTTACTTCGACCACATTTCTTGCTTTTATTGTTTCCATAATCGTATCTTTTACATTTCTGGGTGCAAATATACAACTTTTCCACGAGAATCTGACAGAAAACGGAAGGATTTATGATAATTTCTGATTTCGCGGATCAATTTTTCATAGTTTCGCTCTACCTTCATTATCTGCTCGATGGTAATGTTATATCAGCCACTACAGAAATGATACGTATATCGCCTTTGCATGCAAGGATGCAAAGAGCATCTGGAAAAATAGGATTGATGTCTTTCTCATTGCTTTATAGCTTCATCTATAAGCCATGTAATCTTGTTGGATGAAAGGTCAGCTTTTACTGAATTACAATATAACTCGTCTACAGTAATACTTGCTGATAGTATGTCGTAAGTGTGAGAATAGCATACTGTAGCGCTCATAATGGCACTTATAGTGTATTGATCTTCACCTACAGAAACAGTAAACATCCAGTCTGTTGGGTCTAAGTATACGTAAACCAAGTCACCAATGATTGTCATCGATGCTGTAGGAAACTTAAAAATGTATTCTTTTGCAGAGGCTTTTGCCTCATCAAGAGCAGTCCCATTGAAGAATTTGCGGAGCAGCGGAGTTACGGGAAGATCCCTTACCGACAGTTCCTTGCCTAAAGTCAGGTAAACTGGCATAGGAATATTCTCATCTAATACATACCCTTTATATGTACCTATAGCATCGTTGTACGCTTTCTGAGCATCAACTGCAGTCAATTCTGTTTTGCTGTCATCTGAACACGATATTAACGAAATGCTCAGCAAAAGGATGACATATTTTATAGCTTTGTTCATATGTAACACTTTTATTTCGATTGCAAAGATAGTCAGTTTTTCTGAATTAGCAAAATAAATAAGCAATAAATCCCTGCAACAGTTTTTGTAATCGCTCCCGACAGTCCAAAAGCCATTTAATTAGGGAAACAGGATAGTGAAGTAAAAATATCCTAAAACATTTGGAAGTTTCGGAAATAGTTCGTATCTTTGCAGCGTTCAATATTTAAATTTATAGACTATGAGCACATTAAAGAAACAAAACAAAAAGAAGGAAGTAGAAACATCGATGAAAGGTAAGTATCTCAGTCCAAAGGCAGATTTGACATTCAAGCTTGTGTTTGCAGAGCACAAGGATTTGATGATGAGCCTGCTCAATGCCCTGTTGCCACTGGCTGAAGATGCACCGATAACCTTCATTGAGTATGAAAACCCAGAGATGGCTCCTGACCGGAAGGACGGTAAGAACAGTATTGTCGACGTGCGTTGCAAGGATGCCAAAGGCAGACACTTCCTTGTGGAGATGCAGATGAACTGGGACGAAGAGTTCAAAAAAAGAGTCATCATGAATGCATCAAAGGCTGTGATGAAACAGGTGGGCACGGCAGAGTTGTACACACTCATCCAGCCGGTGTTTTCGCTAAACCTCCTGAATGCAAAGATGAATGGTGAGGCTCCTGAGGAGTTCTACCACGACTATGCCATACTGAACGTAGATCATCCCGAATGTAGCCTTGACTATCTGCGTTTCGTGTTTGTTGAGCTTCCGAAGTTCCAGCCTCGTAACATCATGGAGAAGAAGATGGCAGTTCTCTGGTTACGCTTTCTCACGGAAATAAACGAAGACACCATTGAAGCTCCTGCAGAGCTCTTGGAGAACGAGGAGATCAGCAAGGCGCTGAGTATTGTAGAGAAATCGGCCATGAGTGAAGCCCAGCTCTACGCATACGAGCGTTTCTGGGATGCCGTAAACAATGAGCATGTCTTGATGGAAGGCAGATATAAAGAAGGTCGTGCAGAAGGCTTGGCAGAAGGTCGTGCGGAAGAACGTGCCAAAGCTAGGCGAGAGAAATTAGACACGGCACGAAAACTAAAAGCATTTCATGTCATGACAATAGAGCAAATAGCAGATGCGACTGGCCTAACTCCCGAGGAGATAGAGGCATTATAGCATACCTGTATTACCAAATTACAATAGCAGCTACAGTCGAATGTGATTGTAGCTGCTATTACTTAACATATGGATATTACTACCTGTAGTTTATCGAATGCCAATCTTTCTTTAAGGTTCAAGATTTGTAATGATAAAATCCCCGCTCTCCAGTGAGGAGGCGGGGATTGAATTATGGAGATGTTCGATATACGAATCTCAGACTTAGATTACTGTACAACGAACTTCTTGCCCTGCTTGATGTAGATACCCTTCTTCAGAGCACCGTCTACGCGAACACCATTCAGGTTGTAGATAGGAGCGTTGTGATCTGAAACAACCTTGTTGTAAGGAAGCTCCTCAATACCAGTTGTTCCCTTCAGCACCAAGACATCAATACGACCAATAACATCTGAAATACGATAAAGAGGAATAGGCTCAGTACCCTTGCGAACCGTCAGCGTATTCTCAATCAGATTAACGCTTGTACGAGTTTCGTCTAGACTTGTTACTACTGGATGATTAGAATCTTTCGTTCCACCATTACCGTAGTTACCTCCGCTATATGTAGCTGTAAACATATCATCTGTTAGACCATCGATGGTAAACCAGCCTGTATCTATCCAGTTACCAGACATGTCATCTCCTGCTCTACCCTCGAGATTAATTCCTACACCAGGCCAAATATGAGCATTTACAGTTGGAGCAACACCCGCACGATTCTCAGGGGCAGTACCTTTAGCTGCTCCAATATAAGTTAGACCTGTAAACAGAGTTCCATCTGTAAATTCCGATGATAGCTTAGTGAATTGTGGTATTTCATTATAAACAAGCGTGTCTCCTGCTTCTGTAACACAGTACAGACGGCCATATTTTGCATAGTTACCAGTAACATTTCCATCTGCCTTATAACCTGCAGCAGTAATTTCTGCATCAGTTAAATGAGCGAAATTTATAGACTTAGACAAATCAATCTCATATTCCTGATCATTGTTTATTGTTGTAGTGCTGCTGACAAAACCTGTGGATTTTGCTGTAACAGTGATAACTCCTTTTGAGGTGGCTTCGATTGTAGCACCTAAGTTCTGGTTCGTAGACTCTACAGGAGTGCCATTTTCTGGTGTAAAGACAATATCCAAGAAAATCTCTGGTTCAATAGGTAATGATGATTTGTCAACATTGAATTGGAATGATTTTCCAAATCCTTCTGCAACTTTTGTTATAGTCCAAGTAGCTTGTGGTAATTGGATAGGATTACAGTCAACTTCCTTTTCAATTGTGCCAGATTGCAATGTGCCAATAGTGGTATAACACTTTAATGTTCCAGAAGTTGTAGTTTTATATGTATAGGATCCTGGGATATCACCGGTATCGTTATAGCCAATTTGAGTCTCGGTTCCATCAGTTCCAATAATATGCAAAGTCTCTCCAGGTTGGAATGTAATGGTAAATGTACGTTCATTGTTATTCACACCTGTAAGAGCTATAACTGGATCATTGGCAAAATCTCCAGGAATGCTTACAATAATATTGTCTATGTTTGTAACAGACTGATACCGAGCATCAAGAATGTATAGACCACCAGATAACATGTTTGCATCTTCTGGCATAACCTTTGAACCACTCTTATGGAATGTATCATCACTGATGCCATTCAGCTCGTATGTAACCTCACGAGTTGTTAAATTCACTTTCAAGGTAAGATTATACCAAAATTCTGCAACAGGAGTTATAAAAGTCTCCTTGTCACCATTGATATACCATTGATTATTAGCAATTGTTGCTTCGTCTGTATTATCCTGTTTTAAACTAAACAAACAATTATTAGATAAGACATCATAGCTTCCATATGTACCGCTTTTTGCACCATTGGTTACTTCGCAAGCGTCGCCTGTAAATAATGAAATTTCACCATTCCACTGAGCAGTTGTTGCTTGGTTTCCAAAAGCACCAAACATAAAATCAACACTTACATTATACTCCGTAAGACCTTCAAGAACAGACTCGAAGACACTTGTTCCCCAAAGGCTGTGTGCTGATCTAGCATTATCCTGTCCTAGAGCGAAAGAAAAAAACTTTCCTTCACTGTCTCCTGAAATAGTGCCAGTACCACCATTAACAGTCCAAGCTGTGGGGACGGTGCCATTTTCGTAATTCTCCGTGTAGAGAAACTTGTCTGCCTTAGCTGTTGTGGCAAACAATGCCAACATAGCTGTTAACATTAAGTAGATTTTTTTCATAAGCAAAATTTTTTGTTAATAATTAAAGTATAAATTAAAGTTTATTTAAGTCTCTTTTCGGTTGCAAAGATACAAAATAATCTGTAAATCACAACAAATTTTACGACTTTAACATAAATTGTTTAAATAACACTTATAATCCATCCCCTGCAAGTATAGATTATGCAGGGGATGGAGATTTGTATTACCATCCTGGGTTCTGGGTCAGACCGCCTCCAGACTTAAGAATCTCGCTTTGGGAGATAGGGAAGAGATACATCTTGTCATCCCAGTATGAACGGGTTGAAGCGTCTGTCTGCACCGTCTCGTTGAATGTGCCATCAGCATTTTTGGTGATGTACATGGATTTGATAGTACGATACTTCGCTTCGCCAGCTTTCTTCCAGCGGCGCAGGTCGTAGAAACGATGTCCTTCAAAAGCGAGTTCTACGAAACGCTCGTTCTCCAGTCGCTCTGCAAACTGTGATGATGAGAGGTCTGATGCTATATTAGGAAGCTTGGCACGGGTGCGGACTACGTTTATTGCTGCTGCAGCAGTCATATTGAGTCCTGATTCTGTAGCATAGCCACTGCCTGTATAGTTGAGCATAGCCTCAGCATAGTTAAGATAGAACTCTCCCAGACGGAAAGTTACCCAATGGTGACGCTCGGTCGTTGCATTTGATGCTCCGATGGTGAGGCTCTTGTTTACATACTTTTTCAGATAGTAACCTGTAGGAGTGGCGTAGGCAATCGGCTGTCCGTTTGCTCCACCGACAAATGTCTCAAGAATGTCGTTCGGCCACTGCTCTCCATTCATTGCAACGGTTGCAGAAAGTCGGATGTCGCCATCCTCGTATGCCTCTACCAGATTATGTGTAGGACAGTTGCCGCCTCCTGCATTCTCAAGGCCAATGGGGAAGTTATACTTCTCGAAATTATTGTTGGATGAAACGATGCGGCGTACGAAGATACACTCTTCGGTATTCTGCCAGTTGTCTTTCTGGAACAGACTTCCATAATCAGCAGTGAGTCTCATACCACGATTCCTACATTCATCTATCAATTCCTTGTTGGCAAGTGCTGCCTGATGCCAACGTTCCTTGTCATTGCTGGTGTTGAAAAGCGGGCTTGCATAGTAGAGTGCTGCACGGGCTTTAAGTGCAAGTACTGCCAGGTTGTTGGCACGGCCAGTCTCGTTCTTGCTCTGCAACTGCATGTTGCCGAGATTACTGTAATCCTTGACTATCGTATCCTGAATGGCCTTGCACTCAGAATTGATGAACTGGAATATCTCATCAGAAGAAACACGCGGCTGTGTGTTTGCCTCATTGGCATCTAAATTGGCCGTGATCAATGGAACGCCTCCAAACGAACGAACCAACAGGAAGTAATAGTATGCGCGGAGGAAACGAGCCTCAAACTGCAGGTTCTGATACTGGTGCAACTCCTGTTTGTAGTCTAGGTCCATGAGGTATTCTTCGAATTTCTCATCTTTGAACTTATCGAGGAAGAGATTTGCATAGCTGATACCTCTCCAGCACTTAGTCCATAGCGATGCGTCGTTGTTGTTCGTTGCACTCCAGCCTCCGTTATAGAAGTTTTCTATGGCGTTGCCGGAATGGCTGTATACAGACTCGTCAGTAGCTGAAGCAAGCAAGGCTCCGCTATAGTTGCCGAAATCATAGTCCAAATCATTGTAGACCGAGGTTACGACACCGGCAGCCCGGGCAAAGGTGGTCTTTACATAATCCTCGTCATAGACGCTATACTCCTTGTAGTCCATCTTGTCACCACATGAGGCTAACACTATTGTAGCGGCTGCGAGGCTCAATATATTTTTGATTTTCATATCCTTCTTCTTTTTTGAGTTATATCATTAAAGTGTTACGGAAACTCCAAGTGCCACACTTCTTGTAAGTGGTGCAGCGATACCGTAGGAAGCAGCATCCACTTCATCGAGACTATCGAATGTGAAGAGATCAATACCGCGCAGATAAATCTTAGCTGCCTTAATATATTTTGTTGGAAGTAATACCGTCTTGGGCAGATGATAATAGAGCTCTATATTGCGGAGCTTCAGATAGTTACGGTCGCGCAGCCAGAATGAACTGGTCTGATAGTTGTTAGCGTTGCTCTCAGAACTCAGACGTGGATATTCTGCATTGGCATTGTTGTTTGAGGGGCTCCAGCGGTTGTCGTATACCTGCTGAGCAAGGCTGCTGTTGTTGATAAGTCCCCAATAATAGCCTTGGGTGTTGAGTACAGCACTGTAACGGCCTACTCCCTGGAACATGGCATCGATTCCTACTCCCTGATACTCTGCTCCTATATGGAATGAATAATAAAGTTCCGGAGCTGTAGTGCTATAACCAAGGCGTACCTTGTCGTTGGCATCAATGACATTGTCACCATTCACATCTTTATAGCGGATATCACCAGGTCTTACAGTGGTAAATGTCTGACGTGGAGCGGCATCAATCTCTGCCTGGCTTGTAAACAGACCTTCTGCGATTAGTCCATAGGTAGATTTCAGAGGATTGCCAGTCTGCACGAGATTCTCGTATGCACGCGGCTCTTCCGCCATATCCTTTATCTTTGTCTTGGCGAACGTAACGTTACCACCGATGTTCAATGTAACTCCACCGAAATCATGTGTGAAGTCCAGAGATGCGTCGATACCACTGTGGTCAACAACTCCGGCATTAACATATGGAGCTCCAAATCCAATCATTGCCGTATATGCGCCAGCACCTGAGCACCATATGTCATAGCGGTGGTTGAAGAAGTAGTCAAACTCGATATTCAACCCCTTGAAGAGGGTAGCATCAAAGCCGATGTTGAACTTGTTAGCCTTCTCGTGACTTGGTGCCGCAGTAGCCATTGTACCGAGTGTCGTTGTACCATAAATATCCTGAGCTGCCGTTGCGTCAACAAAGTAGTATGCAGATGCACCGCTGATGCTGTAGCTCTGTGTATGGTATGTCCATACATCCATGTCATCACCTGGCAGGTAGTCAGCATTAATCTTGCCAAACGAAGCACGAAGCTTCAGATAGTCGAGCCAGTTGACATCTTTCATGAAATTCTCCTTGGAGATAACCCACGCAGCAGATATTGTTGGTGAGAAAGACCATTTTGTGCCAGGAGCCAAACGACTTGAACCGCTATATACCAAAGCAAGGTCTACGAGATACTTGTTCTGGTATCCATAGTGAGACCACCAACTGTAATTTTGGCGATATACAGATCCATTGCCTCCGTTGACATGCTGGTAATCGTAGTCCCACTTTAGCTGGCTGTAAATGTAGTTGTCGCCAAAGCTACGGTCAAAATTGATACCGCCAGCAGCTGTCAGACGTCGGGCAAATGCTTTAGTGGCAGCAGTCTTACTCATCTCTGTACGTTCTCCACCACTAAAATAGGTGCCTTTGGTTAATGTTCCTGTCGACCAGTCGGCAGGATAGCTTCCGTATACATATGTCTTGCTGTGATCCTCATAAAGTGTACTATAAGTGTCATAGCCTAATCTCAGGAAAAAGCCAAGACCTTCAACCCATGAGGAGAGATCCTGTGTAAGTGTGATGTCTGAGAAGAGCCCGCGCTCGTGCGTCTTGTAATATGCAGCATCTGTAGAAAGAGCTACAGGGTTGAGCGTTCCAGCCCAAGTGGAGTTACCGCCCCAGTCGCTTTCCTCACTCTTAATTGGGAATGCTGCTGAGGGAAGGTTATAGATATTACTCCAAAGATCTGCTTGGCTACCTGGTTGTGATACCTCACTGAGAATACCAGCCATGTTAACTTTCAGCATAGTGGTAGGTGTCAGGTCTATGTCAAGGTTAACGCGCATGTTACCGCGTACATATTTATCTTGTGTAGAATAGCCTTCTGTCTCATTTGGACTTTTAATGAATCCCTTGTCGGAGAGCAGGTTCAATGCTGTATAGTATCGGAAGCGCTCACCACCACCGGTAAAGTCTACGCCCACCTTGTTGGTTACGCCATGATGACGGAATGTCTCATCTACCCAGTTCACGTTTGGGTACTGATAAGGATATTGTCCGCTTTGGAACGCAGCCAACGCATTTGCATCATAGCGAGGAGCTTTTCCTTCATTTGTTAAAGCCTCATTGATGGCAGATGCATAGGTAGCACCATCGACAAACTTAGGACGGTTAGTCTGGTAATTGATAAGATGGTCGTAGTGAACCGACATCTCTGAAGTGTTGTATTTACCACGTTTCGTCGTGATGAGTACTGCACCGTTAGCACCTTTGTATCCGTAAAGAGCAGTAGCAGCTGCATCCTTTAGGATTGTAACACTCTCCACCTCTTCTGGCGCAACGACGGATATTTCTCTTTCAATACCGTCAACCAGTATAAGAGGTGTGCTAGTGCTAAGGCTCTGAAGTCCACGGACATAGAACGTCGGGTTCTTGGCAAAGTAAGTGCCTGTACCATCAAGAGTCATAAGTCCGTTACCCTGTCCGATAATTGAATTGCCGATATTCTTGGCTGACCGTTTGTCAACATTGTCACTGGTAATCACCGACGCCGAGGATGTTGACTGTTCACGGCTGAACGTCTTCTGTGCTCCAACGTCGATAGTCTGGTCGACAAATGCGATGCCGGTACTGTCTTGCTGTGCTGCTGCCGGCAGGCTAATGCCTGCAAGCATTGACAACACAAATATATTTCTTATTTTCATATCTTTCTTTATTTTGAATTCTTCAACAATACTTGGAGTTACTCCCAACCAGGATTCTGGACAAGGCCATATCCTTTGTTTAACTCAGTAATTGGGAGAGGGAAGAGGAACCATTTCTTTACTTCGTTGGAGTTTGGATCCATATCCCACAAGACACGGCGGCGGTTCTGGAGTGTAAACTTCTCGTACTTGAAATGGTCAGGCTCGGCTACACCATTGTCCTTGTCTGCGCCAAGATATGGGTTGAAGTTCTCAACATATTCCCCCATTACACTCTGTAAACGAGTAATTTTCAGACCGTGAAGTTCTTTGGTCATCCAATCACTACGCTTGTAGCGGATCATGTCGTAGTAGCGGTTGTTGCTCATTCCAAGTTCACAGGCACGCTCACGAAGGATTTCCTCAATAAGCTTTGCCTTGTCAGAACTCAGCTCCGGTGTGAACTTCTCCATAGGATCCATACCTACACGGGCACGAACACGGTTCACGCAGTTCAGGGCCTCACTCAGCTTGTTGGTCTGCGCAAGAGCTTCAGCCCACATCAGCAGCATCTCATCGTAACTGAGGTATACCCAGTGCATAAACTTACGGTGATACTCCTCGCCGAGGTAGTATTTGATTGTTCCGAAACCTGTCGGGAAACGGGTCGTGAGCTGCTCAACAATTTCACCTGTGGTTCTTGCTATATTCTGTGCGGCGTCATTACCTCCAGTCCAGAGCTCGTAGATGTCACCGGAAGATTTTCCTGTGGTCCAGTCAAGCGTAATCTGCTGGCCGTTGACGATGGCATTCTCATAGAGTCGCGGGTCACGTATGGCGTATTTGGCCAAAGTACGACGACCAGATTTCTTAACAGGGCTGTAGAACAACTGGCCATCAGCATCAAGTACCTGGTTTGAAGAATTTACCAAAGCATACTTTGGAGCATCGTGTGCATCTTTGCCTGCTTCCCATTTGAAAGGTTCGCCAGATGACCAAGGGAACATCTCAACATACTCTGTAGTTGGGCAATATGAGTTACGTCCAATTCCAACCCAGTTCCACCATGCGTAAGTTCCCTGAGAACCATAGATGGTAGATACACGTGTAGAGTGGATAACCTCTTTGCTGCCCTGGTATATATAACCCATTCGGTATGCCTGACGATAGCCGTCGGCAGATTTCTCCGTAGCTTGATTAAGCTGATAGAATGTTCCGGCAGTTCCCAGAGTCAGACTGCTTGGGTCGTTCTCGCCGTTAGCTGCGAAAAATTCACGGCAAGCCTGCTCTGCACGCTCCCATCTTGACTGCTTAAAATCACCATACCATACAAGGCTGTCTTTTTCTGCCTCAGTGGTATTACCGAAATATGGCTGGTCTGCATTGAAAAGAGGAGAAGCGGCAAAAAGCAATATCTTGGCTTTAAGAGCACGAGCTCCGGCAGCAGTCCATCGTCCGGTATTATTATAGGCATCGGTGTCAGTGGTGTTACCGTCCCATGCCCATCGGAGATCAGGAATTGCTTCGTCAAGCAGTTTTACCATATATTCTACAGTCGTGTCAATAGAAGAACGCTTCAAATTCGAATAGTCGCCCTCTGTTCCTGTGTAGGATTTGTCTACGATAGGAAGACCTCCGTATACACTGAACAAGTCGAAATAACGCGAAGCTATAAGACATTTGGTCTGGGCAATGATGCTTTTCTTTTCTGTGTCTGGCATACCTGGAACACGGTCAATGTTGTCCAGTAACAGGTAAGCCTGGCGGACGGCAGTCCATACCTTATCGTTTGTAAATGCAATCAAGGCATCACTGTTTGCAGACAGAGTATTACTATAATAGCTGTTGAATATTGCGGTGCCATTCCAGTGAATCTGATAACAGTCTGTCAAGGCATCAAGTTTTCCTTGATAGTTATTCTGACTAACAGGAGCAGCAGACTGTCCGGTAAAAGGAAGTCCGTAATATTGCATTCCGTAGATACCCGTCAGGAACTGGCGCGTATATTCGGCACTGTTGAACACGGTGTCTATGGTAACCGTTCCACCTGGTGCCTTTTCCACAAAGCTGTCGCCGACCTTAATATCGTCTGTACAAGCAGTAAATACCATGGCAGACGTCAGGATGATGGCGGAAGCAGAAAAAATATGTTTGAGTTTCATAATCAATTCTTTTTTACCATTTTAAATTAGAACGCAACCTTCAGACTGGCAGTGTAAGTACGCTGCAGGGGATATGATGGAGCGTTGCTCGCACGAGTTTCCGGGTCCCCCCACAGATATGGAGAGAAAGTAAGAAGATTGTATGCACTAAGTGCTAACTGCAGTTGGTTAAGTCCCAGCTTCTTCATTCCGGGGAAGTTGAAATCGTATGCCAGTTGAACAGTCTTAACACGGAAGTACTTTGAGTCTTTCTCATAGAGGGTGCTGTTGGCGTAGTTCTGATCACCATTAAGCCATGAAGCACGAGGGTATTCTGCATCCTGAGAAGGATTGTCGACCGTCCATGTGTGGTCAAGATGGTATTTCAGCAGACCACCGTCGGTATTGGTGCTGGCAGCCTGGAACGGACGACGGAAAACGTCAGATATCACTCGGCTTACATTCCAAGCCGCTGTCATCTGAGTGTTGAACGACCAGCCTTTCCACTGGCATCCGATAGTCAGACCTGCGATGTATTCAGGGTCATCGGTAAATGCATTGCCTCGGAAAGTGTCATTGCCGTCAATCTTGCCATCATTATTCAGGTCAACGAAAACAGCATCACCAGGTTCTAGAGTTCCAACAAGCTGTTTCGGGAAAGCAGAACCGAACTCTTTCTCGTAGTCAGCCTCAGCACCATTGTAATAATATTTCCAGAATTTGTATAATGAACGGGATCCGATTCTTTTTCCGCGCTCATACATATATTCATATGCCTGCGGAGCTTCAAATTTCTCAATAATTTCGTTTTGGTTATATGAAATATTCAGCTTTGCCCAGTAGCGGAAATCCTTGCCAATCTTATCGTTCCAATTAAGTGAGGCTTCCCAACCCCAACTCTTTACTTCACCAAGGTTGCTGTATGGAACGGTGAATCCCAGTACTGAAGGAGCGGTAAGGTCTTGAAGCAGAATGTCCTTACGCTTTTCAATGAAGTAGTCGAATACTCCACGAAGACGGTCGTCAAGGAAATTTACGTCGATACCGTAGTCCTGCTTGAATGCTGTTTCCCAAGATACGTCAGGATTGTTCTTGGCAGCCTCAACGGCACCCTTTGCTACAGTGCCGTTCTCAACACCGAAGTCATATGCGTATGGGTTTTTGTCAGCTTCGTTTGGACCGCCCACGCGTTCTGCCAATGCAGTAGTGTTTACATAATATGGGTCAGGAACGTACATGAATCGGCTACCACCAATCTTATCATTACCAACAAGACCCCATGAAGCACGAAGTTTCATGAAACTGAACACACTCTTTAATGGCTTGAAGAAAGATTCATCGCTGATAACCCAGCCTACAGATCCTGCAGGGAATGTTCCGAATCGCTTTCCTGGAGCGAAGTTCTCAGAACCGTTGTATCCAATATTAAACTCTGCAATATATCGGTTGTTCCAGTCATATGTAACACGACCTACAAGTCCTACATATGTTCTTGGAATATCTGAGTATGCTCCGCTGATATAATAATCCTTACTCTGGTTGTAAAGAGCCAAGGCAGAAATGGTATGCTTTCCAAAAGCCCTACTATAGTTTACAGAGCCTTCCACATACCAGTTACGACCATGACCGCTTACTGCTGTAGAATAAGTTGGTGGGGTGGTCTCTGCATTTTTGCGATAAAGTATGGTTTCACCATCAGCCTGAAGAATAGGTGTGTAGTTGGCAACTTCTCTTCTAATAGTGCGACGAGAAGAGAATGAGCTGTTGTAAGATCCTTTAATCTTTGCTGACAGACCTTTTGTGATAAAGTCAAGTTTCTGGTCTATGATGAGGTCAAAACTCAGCTTGTTGGCATTGTCCTGATAAGCACCGGGCTGATATGCATAATAAGTCATAGGAGATGAACCAATGAAAGGCAACATGTTCTCTGCATTACCAGACAGATTGTCTGTCATTGATGCGGAATTAATTATGTATCGTCCATCTACAATACCTGGGCTTACGAATGGCGTTGCCTGATAGATGGCTTTGATCATACCACTAGAACCCTGACCTGTAACAGGTGATGATTTGTCATCAACCTTACCAGAAGCATTTAAGCTAAGCAAAGTAGTATTTGTAACGTTCAAGTCAATATTTGCACGGTAGTTGAAACGCTGATATTGATAACCATAATCAAAATCTGCATCAAACTGTTCAAAAAGACCATCCTGAGTGAACATACCGGCAGAGATAAAGTACTTTACTTTCTTGTTACCACCGGATATATTGATGTTATGTTGTTGTTGTAGTGTTACACTCTTCATGATGTAGTCCGCCCAATTGATGCTTGGGAATCGGATTGGATCGCTGCCGTCTGCAAACCTGTTGATGACATAATCTGTAAATGTAGGTGATTGTCCGTCGTTGGCTCGCATCTGGTTATAGAATTTGGCATATTCATAAGAGTTAGCCATTTCAACCATCTTCGTAGGTGTCATAGCTGAGAAAGAAACACTTCCTGAAATCTTTGCCTTACCTTCAGCACCACGCTTGGTTGTTATAAGGATAACACCATTGGCACCGCGTACTCCGAATACAGCTGTTGCTGATGCATCTTTCAGTACGGTGATGCTTTCGATTTCGTTGGGGTCGATATCCCACATATCACGTTCTACGCCATCAACTTGAATAAGTGGGTCTGCATCAACCCATGTGGCCTTACCACGAACGAAGATGCTGGCGGCATCGCTACCAGGCTCTCCTGAATACTGCACTGTGGTAACACCTGAGAGCTGACCTGCGAGCACGTTGTTTACTGATGATACTGGAGTACGAACCAAGTCCTCTGACTTTACTGAGGACAGAGCACCTGTCACAGTCACCTTCTTCTGTACACCATAGGCAACGATCTCTACAGCCTGAAGCATCGTGGCCTCCTCTTCAAGGGTGACCTTCATGCCATTGGCCGCATTGACGAGCTTGTCTTTGAAGCCTACATAAGAGATCTTTAACTGTGTTCCGGGCTTCACCTTCAGAGTGAAGTTTCCGTCAAAGTCTGTCACTGTTCCTGTTGCGGTCTTTGCTCCGACAACAAGGACACTTGCACCGATAACGGCCTCACCCGACTGATCTACGACCGTACCAGTGATGCTCTCTTGTTGCTGCACATCCTGAACTGCGGCACGGACAGAAAGCATTCCGGCAGATGGCGCAAACAGCATTGCTGACATTATGACAGCGAAGGGTATGGCCTTACCTTTGAAAAACCTTTGTTTGATCATACATTTATTTAATTAGTTATAAAATTAGTTTTCATTTACGAGTAGTTTACGACTGCAAAAATACGAAAATGTTCCGATATAATAAAATAATATTTATTAAAATTGCGCGTATGAACATAATTTTTTTGAAAAAAGTACAAATTTCATAATTCTCACTGTAGAATACCTCAGGTAATGACATGCGACATAAATCGATTTTCGTCTGCAAAAGTAGCCTATACATGAATATTATAGTAGTTTTTTCGTTCAAACATTTGGATATTTGTACGAAATATAATAATTTTGCAGCAGAACTTGATACCGTATGGCTTTCTATAGACTAAGATACATGATTACGATGCTGCTAATAGTACTGTCTTGCACAACAAGTACTATGGCTGAGGTAAGACTGACGGGAAGGAGCATCACTACCCGCGACGGACTACCGTCCAACCATATCAACGATATGATACAGGATAAAACCGGATATATATGGCTGGGCACGTCCAACGGTCTCTGCCGATATGACGGCTATTCGTTTATGAACCTACAGACCTTGGGAAATGGTCACGACCATACCATAGGAAACGTGGGTACTATCCATCTGGATGAGAAAAACGAACTGCTTTGGATGAGAATGGCTACATTCAATTATGCCTGCTATGACCTGAGATGTGGAAGTTTTGTTAATTATTATGGTGAGTGCGACCCTCATAAAACCTTCGAACGCTTTATAACAGAAGAAGACGGAATATGGATGTATGAGGCCCATGCTGGTATCAGACATGTGACGTATCGTAACGGTAAGTTCGAATGCAGAGACTATACCAGGGAAAACGGAAGTCTGCCAAAAAGCCGTATCAAGCGACTGCGTGCCGATGCCGAGGGACATGTATGGGCACTTACAGACCATGGCCTGCTTAGAACCGATGATAAAAATGAGTTCGTACAGATAGTGAAGGATGGTGACTTTATGACGTGGAACTCATGGAAAGACAGATGCTTCTTCCTGACGAGAGACAACCGTGTGCTGATCTATAATCTAAAAGGAAAAGAGGTGGGTCAGACATCCGTTCCTGCAGAATTCGGGAATATGGGAGGAATTAACGGCAACTTTATATGGCAGGACAAATGGATTGTAATGACTCGTACGTCAGTAATAGCGATGGACTGTAACACCTTGAAATTCGAGAAACCCGTAGCATGGCAGATGAACTACGGTATTGCATTAGACCAGATAGATGGTAATATATGGGTGTCGGACAGAAACGGAAAGCTTTGGCTGTTTCCTCAAAAGGGAGATGTGAAGGCATTCGATCTTATACACGACAGCGGATATAATGTTGCCCGCAAACGCAACTTCGCCACCATCAAGGGCGATGACGGCAGATTCTATATCGCCACCTATGGCAATGGCCTATTTATATATGATCCAAAGATCGGACAGGCGGAACACTACTCTGCCAATGACCAGCACCCGATAATCAACTCAAACTATCTTATAAATATCCATCAGGACCGAGATGGTAATATCTGGATTGGTCAGGAAGATGCCGGTATAGTAAGGATTTCCCAAAGCGACCTGGCTAATACCACCATTCTGCTGCCCGATCCTAATAATAGAGGTGAAAAGACTAATTATATTACAAACCTCTTCAAAGAAGAGGACGGGAGTATTATTGTCAGCACGAAAAGTACAAAGATGTTCAGGCTATTTCCTGAAAATGGTAATATCGTACAAACAGAAACAATTGCCTCTAATGCTGTGCATACCGACAGTATCAGCGACCAGACTGGGCGCACATGGATAGCAACATGGGAACAAGGACTGGTGATGGCGTATAAAGAAAATGGGAAGAGAAAAGAAAAGGGTTTCCTGACCAGCAGCACATCGGAAAGTAGAATAAACTCCTTGGCTATTGACAAAAAAGGAATATTATGGGTTGCCACATATAATGGCATTTACTATACTGACACCAAGCAGAAGAACATCACAAACGACTCTTTCAGACATATCAGTATCAGAGATGGATTGACATCAAATGATATAGTCTGTCTGTTGACTGCAAAAGACGGTAGCACATGGGCAGGAGGTGTTGGTACGGGCTTGGTAAGATGTATCCTGAAAGACCAGTCAGCAGATATTGCTATACTATCTACGAAACATGGACTGTCGAGTAACAACATCCATTCCTTGGCCGAGGATAAAGACGGAAATATCTGGGCTGGTACCGATGAGGCTATGACGTTTGTTGATGTCAAGACGATGAAACCTGCGAATTTCCAGGTGGGTACCACCATGCTCAATAACATCTATTCTGACGATTGTGCCATCACACTTGATGACGGGCGGATGTTGTTCGGTACTCATGATGGTATAACAGTAATCAACCCTAACGGAAAGCATGTTGTCGCTAGTAAGAGAACAAAGGCATTTATAACAAACATAGAGATAAACGGAACGTCGATATTCAATGATGATCAATATGAGGATTTGCGTACAATGAGTGGAGACATTGTTCTGGATTATAATGAAAATTCGCTTACCTTCTATATCTCCAGTTTTGACTTCGCTCCAACAGAAAGGGCTACCTATCAGTACTACCTGAAAGGAATAGACAGGGATTGGAGGGAGCCCTCGACGCAACACTCTGTAGACTATGGTAACTTGCCACCAGGCAGATACACATTCTATCTGAAATCAGAGGAGAATGACGAGGTGACGACACTGAATATAAGGATCCGGGAACCATGGTATAACTCTTGGTGGGCATGGATTATCTATCTTGCGTTGATTGGTTGCGTAGGTGGTATTATATATCGTCATAAGCGCAGGGAGTTTAAACTGCACCAACAGATGAAGATCGACAAACAGGTATCGGAGTTCCGTGCCAACTTCTTCACTCAGGTGGCTCATGAGTTCCGTACACCATTGGCTATCATCCAAGGTGCTGTTGATAAGCTTAATGAAGAGGGAAACACCCAGAGGAAACCTATCCAGACTGCCAAACGAGGTGTAAGAAGGCTGACTCAGCTGGTTAACCAGCTAATGGAATTTAGGAAAATCAATACAGGAAATCTACGTCTTGGTATTGAAAAAGGAGATATCGTAGGTTTTGTGCGTGATATATACCAGGATTTCTGGAATGCTGCCCAGCAAAAGGAGCTCTCACTCACATATACCCCCTTCGACAAGAAATACGAGACTGTGTTCGACCGTCATATCCTGGATACTATTGCCTATAATCTGTTCAGCAATGCCATTAAGTATACACCACAAAATGGAACTATCAGCATCCGGTTGAAGAGAGATGGCGGGCAATTACAACTTATGGTCGAGGATTCCGGTCCTGGCATAGACTCTGCCCGTGAGCAAGAGCTCTTCAAACCGTTTATGCATGGCTATGCCTCTCAGGGAGGTATGGGTATCGGCCTGTATACAGCCTACAGAATGGCACAGACGCATAAAGGAAGCCTGACGTATAGTCGTTCGGAGCTTTTGGGAGGTTCGAGGTTTACGTTCTCATTTCCTGATGATGAGAGTTCTTATGAGGCCGAAGACTATAAGACTGTTACGGCGATAGAGAAGCCGCAACAGTCGAAAGGACAGTTGGAGCAGACTATTCTTGAGATGCAGCCTCAGGCTCTTAACGGCCATCATATTGCTATCATAGAAGATGACACCGATATGCTGGAACAGATAAAGAGTGAGATTGGTGTATATTTCATTGTCGACAGCTATACCGATGGCAAGAGCGGGCTTGATGGATTGTTTGCCTCACCCCCGTCATTGCTTGTATGTGACGTGATGTTGCCTGACATGAGTGGTTACGACATCGTAAAACAGATAAGACAGCATGACACTCTGCGTAATATTCCTACCATCATGCTTACTGCCCTCGACGATGAACGGCATCAGATAAAGGGATATGAAGCCGGTGCGGATGACTATATGGTAAAACCGTGTAACTACCATATCCTTATTGCCCGTATCGTCCAACTGATAAAGTGGAACAGGAAAACGGAATCAAGGGGACAGACACAACAGGCAGAATCTGACTCTACGTTGCTGATAACCTCTAAGGCAGATAAACGTCTGTTGGAGAAAATAAATACTGTCATAGCCCAGCATATCAGCGATTCCAGTTTCAGTGTCGACCAGATGGCAGAGATGATGAAGATGGGACGTACTAAGTTCTATGGTAAGGTAAAGGAACTGACAGGAGAGTCGCCTAACAAATTGCTGATATCAGAGCGTATGCGTCTTGCTGCCAAGCTATTAGAAGAGGGAGAACTTAATATATCAGAGATCGGATATCGAGTGGGTATTGAGGACTCTTCTTATTTCAATAAATGCTTCAAGCAATATTTTGGAATGTCACCTAGTCAGTATAAAAAAGTAAAGTGATGAGCCGGAGCCCATCACTTTACCTTTTTTATTTGATATTCTCGAGGAATTCTATCTCTACGATTCGTAGCTCACTCTTCGTTTCGCCACCGTTCTTGGCTTTGAAGAGGTCGAGTTCACCGGCAGCAGGCTCTGCAACTTCAACGATACCTCCAAAGGCATCCTTATCCTTGCCGGCACCTTTCAGTCGGATTGTTATCTCATTGGTCTTGACCTGTTTTGTAGGCTTGAGGTGAATATAACCCAGACTACGCTCTGTATCACCGCTCCAGACAAGTGTCTTGCCAGCGTAGATTTCGAGAGGATAGCTGCGCAGACGCCAACCGGTGAGTTTCAGACAGATATCGTTGATAACGGTCTTCTTCTCCAGACAGTACTTTATCCAAGCTGTAGACAGACGGCCGTCGTTCTTCCATTCAGACAGTTCGTTGTCGTCGAAGCAGCGTGAGGCATTGTCAGAATCATAACCAGCCTTGGCAGATATGATTTTCACTTCTTTTGCCTTTTCTGTATAAGATGGGGTAAGAGGTGTCTCACCACGGTCAAGCCGTCCTTTGAGGGTCAACTGAGGCAGATAGCTCTCTGCATCGACGGCATTAGTCTTGACAGTGATATAAGCAGGCTTAATACCTTCAGCATAGGCGGAGATATTGATGTCACCTGCATTTACCGTACTACGGACAAGCACGCGGTTGACACCGCACTCTACAGGGAGGTTCATAGCACCTACATAATTATCTGATACGTTCTTTGTTGCTGCGGCATCGAGCAGACCGGCAGGACGATTGTCGTCAGGACGCTGCATCTCCTTGTTGTTTCTGGTGCCTATGCCGCCTATCCACTTTCCTTCGCCCCAGAGTTCGAAGTGGATCATGCGGTCGTCGAGAGGACAACGACGTCCCTGCTTGTCTAACACCTCTACTTCAAAGAGAGCCATGTCAGCACCATCGGCCTTCATTCCTTCTGGATTCTCTATTGCGGTGAGTCTCAGCTGATAGGGCTTGCCTGCTGTCTCGAGTTTGTAACGACTGCCATCGTCAGCCACAGCTTCAAGAGTGCCAGGCTCGTAGGAAATGTTGTCGAAGGTGTAGAGATAACGATAACTCTGCTTTCCCTTACCTAGTGATTTCCCATTAAGGAACAGCTCTACCTCGTTGCCTGTTGATACTACATATATGGGCTTAACAGTCTCTTTATTATAGTTCCAATGTCCTATGATATAGGTCTGGGTAGTCTCTGGCTCCACCCATCCGTTCCACATCACCTGATGGGCATAGAAGGCATCCTTGGGGATACGCATTGCATCGGTGACACCGCTCATTCGGTAGTTTGACTCACCACGATGATGGGTATTGGTATCAGAGAAGACTATCTTTACACCGCCGGATGATACGCGAGTACCTGTTCCAGGACGTTCCGTCCAGTAGTCGTACCACCGACGAACCATCTCAACGGCAAACATATCCATGTTGTGGTTGTAGTCGGTAGCCGGTTTGCCACGATAAAGCGGACCGTCGCCTTCCTTATGATATGGATAGCTGGATTCATCCCAGTACTTACGCAGCCCCTCGTCGCGACAGTATTCCATCGCCCACATAGGATGCTTCTTTGACTTGTTGATATATAGCATCTCACCGCCATATTCTGCCTCATTGATGTCGAGCATCTCACGCGAGCCGATGGCACGTCCGCCATAAGGATCATACTCATCGCGGATGGCTTTCATCTCAAGCATGTGCTCACGGCTGATGCTCTCGTTGCCGCATTCATAGAAGAGAATCGAGGGGTTGTTACGGTTGTAGATGATGGCATCGCGCATCAGTTCTGTGCGCTGGTTCCATCTAGGACCTGTAACATCCTTCTCTGCATCACCAGCAGGCATGGCCTGAATCAGTCCCACGCGGTCGCACGACTCGATATCCTGTTTCCAGGGGGTGACATGCATCCAGCGTACGAGGTTGCCGTTTGACTTCACCATCAGGTCATTGCTGTAGTCGCTAAGCCATGCAGGGACAGAGATGCCTACTCCTGGCCACTCGTTAGAGGTGCGCTGGGCATATCCGTGCATCATCAATACCCGGTCGTTTAGCCAGATCTTGCCTTCAGCGAACTTGGCCTTTCGGAAACCGGTACGGATGATGACTTCATCATCCTTGGTGCAGAGGTCCATAGGACTTGCGTCGGCACCGTTTTCCGCCAGGTAGGTTTTTACGGTATAGAGATAGCCGTAGCCCCACGACCAGAAATGCAGGCCGCTGACCTCCCGCTGGATGGTTACGTTACGTGTCTCGCCTGGTTGTAAGATGACGTTGTCACCTGCAATGATAGCCGTCACGTAGTCGTCCGCATTGATGACCCTGGCGAAGAGCCTGAACGAGCGAGGCTTGCTGTCTTCGTTCTTTACCTGTGACTCAACATGTACTACTGCCTTGTGCCCTTTGATGTCGAAGTCTGTGGCATAGACGTAAGTACCTGTCGTACCGAGGTTAGAGTAAAGTGGCAAGGTCTGATAGAGTTTATCTGTAACGTGCAGATATACATTCTTTGGAATGCCGCCGTAGTTGGCATTGAAGTTTCGGTCGTTCCATTGATAGCGGCTGTTATGCTTGCGAGAACGATACTGCCAACTGTTGTCACAACGTACCGCTATTACGTTCTTTCCCTCTTTTATATATGGTGTAAGGTCGAAACCGCATGCCATAACACCGTTCTCGCTAATGCCAAGGTGTTGTCCGTTGAGATAGAAATCAGCTCCCTGTCGCACACCTTCGAACTCGATGAAGACCTTAGAGTCGGGAGCAGAGGGTAGGGTAAAGGTCTTACGATACCAGACGATGGTGTCGGTAAGATCAACAATGTCTTTTTTGAAAGCCTCGTCGCCGTTGAAGGCGTAAGGGAGTGTCACCTGTTGCCACCGACTGTCATCAAAGGAAGACTGTGCAGCCTCTTTAAAATCACCAATGGATAATCGCCACTCACTGTTGAAGTTGAATTTCTTGCGCTCTACGGCATTTACTGCAATACTAAAGGATATCGCTGCCAGTAGGATTAATGGTTTTAGTAGTTTCATTTTCGTTAATCGTTTGTTTTTGATCTATTATTTCATAAGAACCTCTTGCATGTAAATGGCATCAAGACTCCATAGGGCAGCATCGTTGGTGTTGGATGTGTCGTCACCTTGTTTCCATAATGCGTCCCATACGGTAGATGAACGCTGAGGGTCACGATCCTTCCAGGCTGCATAAGCCTCCAGTCTGCGGACAGGGAAGCCGCTATGACGGATATCCCATGCCATCTGCTTATAACGACGTGCAAAATCGAGCCATACCTTATTGAATGCTTTGTCATCAGCCATCGGCAACAGCTCGTTCATCACTTCGAACCCTCCCATGATCGTCATCAGGTGATTGGTAGAACGTATGGATGGATCTCCATCGTAAGAGATATGTCCTGTGGCAGGGTCGTAGCCCTTCGCCAGATTGCCAGTAAAGATTCCATCAGGCAGCGAGGCGATGGACTGAAGTCCTGCCAGGATCTTGTTCTTGTATTTCTCTGTTCCGAAACGTTCCCACTCTGTCATCCAGTTGCCGGCATAGGCAAGCCAGTCTGGTCCGATACGCAGTCGGGCAGGAGCATTACATGGATACTGGCTGCGAGGCTCTGCCAGTCGCATGGGGTCGAGGTGATAGAGTAGGGTGTCGGCATCTGTCTGCTCTCGCATAAGGTCACCCGTACGCTCATCGGTAGTCAGATAATAGTAGAATCTGTTGAATGCCGCCTGACTGATACGTGCCTCCTTGGCACCACAGCCCCAGTGGGTGACGTTATGACGGCTGCCCAATGGTGCAAACGGACCTATATGGTAGGTGTCAACCTCGCTGCAATGACGAGTCATGGCCTCTGCCATCCGCCATATATCCTGTCGTCCTGTACGGAGGAAGTTATACCATAGCCACATTGGAGTGGCAAGTTCTGTATTGTCCCATGCGAACCCTCCTACGTCGTATCGCCATTCCTGACGTTCGTCATCAAAGGTATGCATAAAGTCACCATAGTTCCAGAAACCGTACCATTTATATCGTTCTGTATGCTCCTTGTATGCCTTGATATATGCCTCTAGGCATTGTTCTACTTTGTCAGATGAGTCCTTGGGTAATGACCAGATGCCGAAAGCCCGTTTCTCATGGAGATATTCCGGGGTAGGCAACAGACGGGCATCATTGCTTAACAGGCGAGCGTCTGTCGAGAGCACTTGCTTTCCAGGATATTCATCATATGCTCTCAGGGTAATGACGCTGGTTCGTGCAATGCCGTATGGAGTGCTCATACCATCCTGCACATCCTCGTAGCTTGCATTCAGGTTATGCGCTATGGTGTCGTAATGACACAGGTTCATTGGTTCTGCCTCAGGACTCCATAGCCACATATTCAACTCAGCCTCGCTACTGCGAGCCTTGTTGATCTCTATTGTAGAGGGATATGACTGCCAGAAGTCCTTAAGTACGACACCTAAGCCACCGCTGACATCACCCACAAAGGCAAAACCTGGTGAACGGGTTCCTGTAAGAGTGCCTATCCAAGGACTTCGTGAAGTAGCCCTTTTACGGACAGACCATGAATTATCTGTCAGTTGCGACAGTCTGAAACCGTCCCATTTTGCCCATTGGTCCAGCAATAAACGGTTCTTTTCATCGAAGGCCTCATAATCAGGTATTCGTCTGCCTTCCATCTGCTCGGCCTGAAGGTTACGTTTACGGTCGTTGTCTATCATGAGGAGTCTTCGTCCATCCAATGGCTGTACTGGCTCTGTCCATATGCCGTTGTCTGTGGCAAAGGCAATATGACGATTATATACCATCTCTCGCATTGGCACATTCAGACGTATGCCCAGACTGTTGATCATATCTTTGTGTTCGTCACCATTATATATAAAGGTATGCACGAGACGTATCTGTTCACTGCCACGATAGAAATAAAGTCTTACGGTAAAAGGCAGCCATGATCTGTCATTGTCTTGGTGAATGCCCTCCATCTTGACTACAGTGCGAACTTGTCCGCTCTGTTCTATTTCCACCTTGTTCAGCTGTGACAGGTAGGTGGTGTTATTTGCTGAGGCTATCAATGATGCGGAGCCTCCGATACGTTTGTCTGTCATATACAGACTGTCTATAAAACTACAGCCTTTCTTAGGCAGATAAGCAATAAGCTTACCTGTGTTAACGATGATCTGGTCGTTGGTGGAAGTTACCCATGATAATGCAGATATGTTTTTCCTCTTAATGCGTTTTACGCTTAGGCCTTTGCTTCCTTGAGGCACAACAGCAGCAAGTCCTGCCCATTTTACGGAGCCGTCAGCCCATCTTGCATTTACCCATGTGTCGGTAGGAATGTTATCAGACAAGTTGAGCAAAGAGACATCCTTCAACTCGCCCTCTGCAAAGGGGATGCCCAAGCATACAGGTCCGTTACTTGCACTACCAATCCAGTGGAGAGGCACGTCTGTCTTATTAATAGTATAGTGAGGTGTGTCGTAAGCCTTAAAGTCTGTAATCCTTGTTCTTGAAAGAGTGGTCCTGAATCCGAACCATCCGTTCTCTAATGGCTGTGGATCAAGATAATCCACGATGCATTCTCCATCGAGATAGAACCGGGTGCGTCCTTCTGTGGTGCTCTCTATCTTAATGTGATACCAATGGTTGGGTTTCAGCAAATGACCTTTGTCAGTGTATTCTTTTAGGATAGCTGGTCGTTTGTCGGCATTATCTACACCGGTCTCATCACCGTCATATCTACGGAATCGTGTAGTGGTGTTATGGTTGCCGCCATACCCCAGATAATACATCTGCAACGTGTAACATCTAATGAAAACACCGCTTCTCCAGTTAGCTCTTTTCCAAATATTTTTCGCGTGCGGATCGGATGCCATCCAGAAGGCGTTCATGTCACTAAGACGGTCTCCTGTCTTGCCTTCATCCATCACACAGGCATTGTATTCCACCGTCATGCCTTTCTTCATCTTTTCCTTGCGCCAGAGGGTCAGCCCTTTGGGAGACATAATCTCACAGGTGTCGCCCAGAAAAGTTACTCTGTATTCGGGAGATTCGGACTCCACCTGCCAGTACTTAGCAAACTGTCGTTTGTTGAGTCCTGACTGAGCCTGTACTCCCAGACATGTCAATACAAATAGAATCATTGCCAGTTCTTTTCTTACCATAAGCCTGATTGGTTTTATAGTTGCAAAGGTAGGCCCTTTTTAGAAATTAACTTATTATTTTTATACAAATAATGGTAAAATAGTTCTATTTGTCTATGAAATTGAAAATAATAGTCAAGTTTATCTATTGCTTCTCACGGAGCCACCTTCCATGCTCCTCAGAAGGTGACTCCTTGAAATTTAAGTCTCGTCATTTAATACTCCATTCAAACAGGCCAGCGGAATTGTCTGATGGCAAGAAAAGCTTAATTTGATGAAATTGAACAATAATCCTATTTTTCGTATTATAAATGAACTATAATACATTTATTATGTGTATCTTTGCATCGATTTACTAAAACTGATGAAAAAATGAAGGAAAATTACTTTGCTGACAAAAGCCGCTATGACAATGGCATGCAATATGAGCGTTGTGGACGTTCGGGTGTGTTATTGCCGAAGGTGAGCCTAGGCTTCTGGCATAACTTCGGAAGTGTCGACCCCTACGAGCGCAGCCGTGAGATAACCCACTACGCCTTCGATCATGGTATCACGCACTTTGATCTGGCAAATAACTACGGTCCGGTATACGGTTCTGCTGAAGAGACGATGGGACGACTGATGGATGAGGATTTCCGTCCATATCGCGATGAACTCTTTATCTCGTCGAAAGCCGGTTATGACATGTGGCCCGGACCTTACGGAAACTGGGGCTCAAGGAAATATCTGATGGCAAGTCTTGACCAGAGCTTGAAGCGTATGAAGATTGACTATGTAGACTTGTTCTATAGTCACCGTTATGACCCGGAAACACCGTTGGAGGAGACACTACAGGCACTTGTGGATATTGTGCGTCAGGGTAAGGCTCTTTATGTAGGAATCTCTCGTTGGCCACTGGAAGCAACTCGATTTGCTGCAAAATATCTGAAGGAGCGCAATGTCCCTCTGCTTATCTATCAGGGACGACTGAACATGCTGGATCGTGAACCACAGGAGGAGGGTATTTTAGACTTCTGCGCTGAAGAAGGTATTGGCTTTATCTCATTCTCACCACTTGCACAGGGACTATTGACAGACCGTTATCTTAACGGTATCCCAGAAGATTCTCGCATGTCTAAGGGTAAGTTCTTGAAGGAATCGATGCTTACACCTGAGCTACTTCAGAAGTTACAAAGCTATAACGAGGTGGCTCAAAATCGTGGTGAGACCCTTGCTGAGATGGCTTTGGCATGGATACTGCATCAGAAAGGGGTAACTTCGGTGCTGGTGGGTGCCAGTTCTACGGCTCAGTTAGAGAAGAACCTTCGTTGTGTAAATGCAGCTCCATTTGATGATGAAATATAAATAGAAAAGATGAAAAGGATATTGTTTTTATTGTTGGCTTCTGCGGTGCTCATCGCTCAGGCGCAGGTGGCAGAGGCTCCTAAGGATGTCAATGGTGTGGTTGATAATACTCCCGACAGTATTGCAAAGGCATTGACAGCACGACCTGTTCCCGGGTCCAGCAGGGTAGGGAACAACCCCGTATTGTTCCTGATAGGCAACTCTACTATGCGCACCGGTACGCTGGGAAATGGTAATAATGGTCAGTGGGGCTGGGGATATTATGCTCATGAGTATTTCGACCCGGCAAAGATTACGGTAGAGAATCAGGCTCTTGGTGGCATGAGCAGCCGCACCTTTTATAATAAGCTATGGCAACCGATAAAGCAGGCTATACGTCCCGGTGACTGGGTGATTATCTCTATCGGGCATAACGATAACGGTCCTTACGACGAAGGGCGCGCGAGGGCAAGTATTCCCGGTGTGGGGGGTGAAACCCTGGATGTCGTTATCAAGGAGACCAGTGAGCATGAGACGGTATATACCTATGGAGGCTATATGCGTAAATACATCAATGATGTAAGGGCTCAGGGAGGTTATCCTATCCTGATGTCACTGACACCTCGTAATGCCTATGATGATAAAGGCAAGATTATCCGTAAGCCTCACACCCAGTGGCAGATGCAGGTAGCTGCAGAAGAAGGGGTTCCATTTATAGACCTCAATGAGATCTCTGCCCAGAAACTCGATAAGTATGGACCTTGGAAGACCGGCTACCACTTCTTTCTGGATAAGATTCATACAAGCCGATTCGGAGCTATGATGAATGCCCGTTCTGCAGCTGAAGGACTGATGGCGAGCCACAACCCTGCCCTCAATCCTCTTAAGGCGATGATGAGAAATGTGGAGTTGCCTGTATATGACATTACTCGTACTGAGGGTAAGCCTGTGGTTTTCATCACTGGCGACAGTACCGTTAAGAATAAGGATAAGGATGAAGACGACATGTGGGGTTGGGGATCTGTGGCTAACACAGTCTTTGACGAGACGAAGATAGACATCGTCAATGCAGCAATGGCAGGTCGCAGTTGCAGAACCTATCTCAATGAAGGCCGATGGGAGAAAGTGTATAACAGCCTGAAACCAGGTGACTTCGTGCTGATCCAGTTTGGTCATAATGATATCAGTCCTATTGACAAACCCAAGTATCGCGGAGCCATAGCCACAGCTGATGATACCTGTCATGTGTATCGCATGCAGGCTGCAAAGGAGGACTTAACGAAACAGAATGTCATCGACAAGAAGCTGAAGAGCAATACTCAGGTAGGCTCATACGAGGTAGTGTTCTCTTTCGGATGGTATCTGAAGAAGTTCATCCAGGATGTGCGTGAGAAAGGTGCAACGCCAATTCTTGTATCGTTGACACCGCGTAATGAGTGGCCAGAAGGAAAGATGGAACGTCGTAACGATTCATATGGTGTATGGTATCGTCAGGTGGTAAAGGATACAGGCGTAGAGTTTGTTGACCTGCATAACCTCGCTGCCGACTTCTACGACAAGAAGTGTGGCAGTAAGGAGAAAGCCAACAAATACTTCAAGAAAGACCATACCCACACCTCTCTTCTTGGTGCAAAGACCAATGCCAAGTGTGTGGCTCAGGGGTTGAAAGCCAACAAAAGTCCTTTGGCAAATTATCTGAAATCAAAAATAAAGTAATATGAAACGATTTGCATTCAAGATGCAGCTCAAATCCGGCTGCGAGAAAGAATATGAAAAGCGCCATGCAGAAATCTGGCCTGAATTGGTTAAGATGATTAAGGATGGTGGTGTAAGCAACTACAGTATCTACTGGGACAAAGAGACAAATATCCTCTTTGGATATCAGGAGTGCTCTGGTGATGGCAATTCTCAGGATATGGCCAACGTAGATCCTATAACCCAGAAATGGTGGGATATGATGGCTGATATCATGGAGGTTAACCCCGATAACTCACCGGTAACAATACCTCTTGTCGAGGTGTTCCATCTGGATTAAGATAAAAATCCCCGCCTTTCGAAGGGCGGGGATTTTTGTTATTACATGTCTTCCCATGTATCAAGGTATGTCACATGGGTAACGAGGTACTCGTCGACACCGTGCTTTCCGTCGGCACCGCCGATGCCAGACTTCTTAACACCTGCATGGAAGCC
>ERZ842401.864-NODE-864-length-44962-cov-14.918276_pt1 | contig 44962 bp, 35 predicted proteins | sample MGYA00521270_ERZ842401 | MGnify/ENA primary metagenome ERZ842401 (study PRJEB31892, sample SAMEA3878208) | bioreactor metagenome | biome: Moose rumen | place: Sweden | collected 2011-10 | study: EMG produced TPA metagenomics assembly of the PRJEB12797 data set... | reverse complement strand
TTTTCCGGAAATTATTGGAAATAAAAACCGACAAATAGTGGAATTGTTTTCTACTAAAAGCCCTGGCAGTCATAGGTGACCGTCAGGGCATTTGTGCGTCTTTTCGCCGGCAGGTTACACCTGCAGGGCGAGCCAGTTCTGGAGGCCTATCTTCTCTATGAGTTCGAGCTGGCCCTGGCTCCAGTACATGTCTTCCTCCTCGTCGAGGGCATAGGCCCTGAGGATGTCGTAGGTCTTGAAGTCGTCGGCGAGCGAAAGGGTGCACTGCATGAGGATGGGAACCTGCTCCTCTGAAATCTTGAGGTCGGCCTTGATGTACTCGACGGCGTCCTCGACGACGGGCATCGCGGGGGCGGGAGCCACCTGCGGAACTCCGCCGAGGTCGATGATGCGGTCGATGAACTGGTCTACCCAGCCCATTTCCTCCGCGCTGTGTTCGGCATACTTTTCTGCGAGTTTGCCGAGGCCCTGGGCGGCGAAGATCTTGGATTCCACTTTGTGCTGAAGCGACTGTGCTGCAAGGCCGGTGGCATAGGCCTGGAGGGCAGCGATAGATTTCTGTTTGTCCATAAGTATAGATGTTGTTATATTGTTCACGATGCAAATATAAGAATTTAAATTTATATCGCAAGCGATATTTTTAATATTTTCTCAATCTCCCGGAATTTCCCTTTTTTGTATCTTTGCACCGGGCAACCCTGACCTGAAACCCACGGTATCGATATGAAAAAAGCATCCTTTCTGATTCTGGCGCTTGCGGGCGCGCTTCTTTCCTTCCAGGCCTGCAGCGGCGGCGGTTCTCCTGCGGCCGGGAGGCTTTACGACAGCGGAAAACCCTACACCCGCTGGTGGTGGTTCTCTTCCGAGATTGACAAGGCGGACGTCCGGGACCAGCTGGTCTGGCTTAAGGAACACGAATTCGGCGGCGTCGAGATTGCCTGGATATATCCCATGTTCCTCTCCGAAGACACGCCTCATCCCGACTTCCTTTCGCCGGAGTGGAGCAGCCCGGTGGTGTATGCCAAACGTGTTGCCGATTCGCTCGGGCTGGGATGCGATTTCACCTACGGCTCGCTCTGGCCCTTCAACGACGCCGACCTTCCCCCGGGCGACGGTACGCGCACATTCTTCGACACGGTGGAAGTGGCGCGGCGGGGCTATACCTGGGATCATCCCAGGGAGGCCCGCATCCTCAACCACCTGGACGCGGAGGCCTTCCGGCGCTATGCCGACAAGCTGAACCGCGCCCTGGGTGAAGCCTATAAAGGCTCTCCTTCAGGCCTTTTCGTGGATTCGTGGGAAGTGGAGACGGATTATCTGTGGACGCCCGGCTTCGGCGAAACCTTCCTGAAGGAGCACGGTTACGACATTGAACCCTACATGCGGGAGCGTACGCTGACGGACGCGGGGAACGCCGACGTCCGCTACGACTACATGTCAACCCTTTCAGGCTATGTGCTGCGCGAGTTCTACGGCCCCTTCGCCGACAATGCCCGCCGTACCGGCACCTTCTCCCGCGCCCAGTGCGGAGGCGCCCCCACCGACCTGCTGACGGCCTTCACCCTCGTCGACATCCCGGAGACGGAAGCCATCCTGTATGAGCCGTCTTTCAGCAGGATCGCGGCCTCGGCGGCCACGCTCTCCTCAAAGCAGGCGGTCACCTCGGAGACCTTCACCTGCATGTACGGCTGGACGGGCCTGCGCTACAAGAACGGCCGCGGCCGCAGCCCTCACCAGGGCGAGGAACAGATTGCGGACCTCAAGCTGGTGTGCGACGCACTGTTTGCCAATGGCACCAACCAGATCATCTGGCACGGATTCCCGTTCAACAGGGTGGGGCGCACCGACAACTGGTTCTACACGACCTGCCAGGTGAGCAGCAATCCCGAAGACAACCTCAGCGGAGAGGCCCTTGCGGACTTCAACCGTTACATGGCCACCGTGTCGCGCTACATGCGCCGGGGCTGCAACTATTCCGACCTGGCGGTCTATATTCCTCTGGAAGACTCGTGGATGGGCGGCGCCTATCCCGAGGAAGTGACGGCCAAGATGCCCTGGGCCCTGGGAGAATATGAGCTGCGCTACATCGTGCCGCCCGCAGCATTCAAGGGCTGCCAGCCCCTCTGGGTGAACGGGCATTTCCTCTCAGGGGCCTCCTTCCGCGACGGCGTCCTGCACTGCGGGGACGCCGGATTCAGGGGCCTGTATGTCGACGTGGATTACATGGAATACTCCTCGCTGGAAAGCATCGTGCGGCTCGCCCTCGAAGGCCTTCCGGTCTTTCTGGGGAGAACGCCCGCCGAACCTGGCCGCGCAAAGCATCCCGACTACGGGCAGCTGCTGGAAAAGCTCCGCTCCCTGCCTTCGGTCACCTCGGACGCGGCCGCCTTCGCGATGACTCCGCTCTTCGAGGGGGATGACCTCCCCGACTTCTGGTGCCGCCGCGACGGGGACGACTACTTCGTCTTCTGGGCCAATCCGCTCTGTTCGTCCGTCAACTATCCGATGGAGTACGGCTATGCCTTCAGCGACCGCGGAAGCAGGAGGGAAATCCGCGTGAACCATCACGGCAGGAGCGAAGCCTTCACGCTCGAGTTCCGCCCTGCGGAATCGCTGCTGATGCGGATTTCCCCGGAGGGAATCCGCCTTGTCGGCCTTGATTACATGCCGCCGAAACTGCGCGGCCTGGATTGAGGGGAGTGCAAGGGGCGCTCAGAGCATTTTCCGGTTGCGGAAAACGATCAGGACTCCGATCACCATCACGATCATGAGAAGTAGGATGCCGAGCCACGCGAGAGGGACCTCGGCGAAGGGGAGCTTGACGTTCATGCCGTAGAAACTCGCCAGGAGGGTGGCCGGCATGAGCAGCACGCTTATGAGGGTGAACACCTTCATGATGTCGTTCTGCTCGAGGTTGATGAGGCCCACGACGGTCTCCTGCAGGTACTCGAGCCTTTCGAAATTGAAGTTGGTGTGGTTGATCAGCGACGAGATGTCCTGAAGCAGCACGTTGAGCCTGCCTTCCAGGCGGTCGGGGTAGCGGTCGCTCTTGAGGATGTTTGTGATGAGCCTCTGCTTGTCCACGATGTTCTCGCGGACCATCATGGCGTTTTCCTGCAACTGGTTGATATCCAATAGGAAATCCTCATTGATGTCTTCCTTCTGGTTGATGCGCCTGCTGAACTGCGAAGTCTCCTTGCTCATGAGCTCGATGATGTCGGCGTCGAGGTCCACCCTCTGGTCCATGATGCTGGCGAAGATGAACCAGCCGTTCTCGTACTGCTCGGGGCGAGCCTGGATGCGGCGCTGCAGCTGATCGAACGAGCGCAGGGGAATGTCCCTCAGAGTGGCGAGGGTGCCGCCCACGATCGTGAACGAGACCGCGTCCTCCGACATTTCGTCGGCGGAGGGGGAAAGGAAGTTGGTATTCGCGAAGATTGCGGTGCTGTTTTCCGAGAACCTGGAGGAACTTTCGATTTCCTCGGCGGTTGCGCGGCTTTGGATTTCAGTGCCCAGAAATGCTTCCGTGGCTTTTTTTTCACTCCCGGTGGGGGAGAGCAGGTCAATCCAAAGTACATTCTCTTTGCCAAGCCTGGCAAATTCCGTTTCGAATTGGCTAGCTAAAATGTCAGCTCCCTGCCTGTAGAAAATGCTGATCATTACTCTTCCTTTTTGGTCCCGGCACAAAGTGCGTCGGAAGGGTTATACTTTACGGGTTAGCTGACATTACGGACAAGTCAGCCTGCAAAAGTAAAATTTTTTTCCGAAAATATCTCTATATTTGCCTGTTTTTATGCCTGATTACCCGTCAAAAGTCCTGCAGGATGCAGTAGAAGCCATCAGCTCGCTTCCGGGCGTTGGAAAGCGCAGCGCCCTGCGCCTCGCCCTGCACCTGCTGAGGCAGCCCAAGGAGAACGTGCACCACTTCGCCGGGGCGGTCTCGGCCCTTGCCGACGACATCCGCTACTGCAGCGAGTGCTCCATGGTGTCCGACGGCGAAAAGTGCGCCATCTGCGCCGATTCCGCGAGGGACCGTTCCGTCATCTGCGTGGTGGAAAGCGTGCGCGACGTCATGAGCATCGAAGCCACCGGCCAGTACCGGGGCGTTTACCACGTGCTCGGCGGCATCATCTCGCCGATGGACGGAATCGGCCCGTCCGACCTTACCATAGACCGTCTCGTCTCCAGGGTGGAGGCCGCACAGGGCCGTGTCGAAGTCATCCTGGCCCTCAGCGGGGATGTTGAAGGCGAGACCACTTCCTTCTACATCTATCGCATGATAGAGCCTTTCGGCCCCAGGGTCACCACGCTCGCAAGGGGGCTCGGTTTCGGGGACGACCTCGAATACGCCGACTCCGTCACCCTCGGCCGGTCCATTGCCAACCGTCAGTTATTCAAGCCTTGAAGCCATGGGACTCTGGGAACAGCTGCTTCTCGCGCTGGGACTTTGCGCGGACTGTTTCGCCGTGAGCCTGTGCTCCGGCGTCAAGATGAAAAAGACTCCGTGGAGCAAGGTGGTCCTGACGGCCGTCTGTTTCGCTGTCATCCACACCGGCCTGCTGACGGCCGGCTGGGGGCTCGGGGAACTCCTGACGGGAGTCGTGGGAAAGGCCGCCAGGATCGTGGCCTTCCTGCTTCTGCTCTACGTCGGCGGTTCCATGCTCTGCGAGGGCATCACGGACAAGATGGAGGGCCGCAGGCTCAACACGTTCAAGGACATACTCATCTGCGGGCTGGCCACCAGCATGGACGCGGCCGCGGTGGGTGCCGCCCAGAGCATCGCCGGCGTGGAGGTGTCGGCGTTCGTGCGGTTGTTCGTCATCCTGTTCGCCGTCACGATCCTAACCGTCAGCCTTGGCATCTCCGGTGGAAAATCCCTTGGCAGGCGTTACGGAAAAGCCGCCGAAATAACCGGCGGCCTCGTGTTGCTTTTCATCGCGTTCTGGAACCTTTTCAGCTAGCTTTCTTTCCCTTCTTGAGGGTATATTCCGGCCCGCGCACTTCGGCGTCGACGTATTCGCCCTTGCGGTGCCAGTGGATGAGCCCTATGACGCTCGACACTATGCACAGCACGAACTGGAGCACGAACCATTTGTTGCCCAGGTTCACGTTCATCCAGATGGCGAAGATGTCGGCGGTAATCCAGACGAACCACTGGACTATGTAGGAGCGCGTGAGCCACCAGGTGCCGACGACGCTGAGCACGGTGGTGATTGAGTCGAGCAGCGGGTTCGGGTCGTCCAGCCAGCGCAGCAGGAAATACAGCGCCGGTATGCCGGCAATGCAGATTACAATGCTGACGTTCAGAGTTTTCCATCCGAGCTTGTGCAGCGGTATGGTGCTTCCTTCAACCTGTGCGTCATTGTCTTTCCGCCAGTTTATTATGCCCACGAAGCCCATTGCGATATAGTACAGGTTCAGGGCGGCGAAGGCCCATGTGGCGCTGTTGAAGAAGTTGATCGCGGCGCAGATGCAGCTGGGGATGTAGAGGTACCACATGTATCTGCTGTGGAGGATCTGCAGCACCAGGTAGATGACGAAAGTGACGGTGGCGATTATTTCGAGTATTTCGGCGGTTTGGGCCGGGAGGAATGCAAGTATCATATTTTCAAAATATTGGGTGACAAATATAAATATTTTTTCTATCTTTGCGCGCATTTTAGGCCGATGAACCGGCCAGGCAATAAATAATGTTTAACCACTAGTTTGTTTTTTTATCACAATTATGGCAGAAAACGAAGAAATCAAGCAGGAAGTTCCCGTAGAGGAAGCTCCCGTGCAGGAAGAGGCCCCCAAGGCCGCAGAACCCAGGAAAGAGGCTCCCAAAACCCGCCTCAACGCATCCATAGCCCCCGGCGATTTCGACTGGGAAGCTTTTGAAGGCGGCGACGTCTACGGTGGCGCGGAGCGCGAAAAAATCCAGGAAGCCTACGACAAGACCCTCTCCAAGGTCATCGAGGGCGAGGTCGTCGAAGGCGAGGTGACCGCCATCAACAAGCGCGAGGTCGTGGTGACCATCGGCGGCAAGAGCGAGGGCGTCATCTCCAACAGCGAATTCCGTTACAACCCGGACCTCAAGCCCGGCGACAAGGTGGAAGTCTATGTCGAGAACGCCGAGGACAAGAAGGGCCAGCTGGTCCTCAGCCACCGCAAGGCCCGCGCTCTCAAGAGCTGGGACCGCGTGAACGAGGCATACGAGAAGGACGAGGTCGTGAAGGGCTTCGTCAAGACCCGCACCAAGGGCGGCATGATCGTGGACGTGTTCGGCATCGAGGCCTTCCTCCCCGGCAGCCAGATAGACATCAAGCCTATCCGCGACTACGACCAGTTCGTGGGCCAGAACATTGATTTCAAGATCGTCAAGATAAATCAGGAGTACCGCAACGTGGTCGTTTCCCACAAAGCGCTTCTCGAGGCCGAGCAGGAAGCCAAGAGGGCTGAACTCATCGGCAAGCTCGAAAAGGGCCAGGTCCTCGAGGGCACCGTCAAGAACATCACCAATTACGGCGTGTTCGTGGACCTCGGCGGCGTAGACGGTCTCATCCACATCACCGACCTCTCCTGGGGCCGCGTGAACCATCCCGAAGAGGTGGTCGCGCTCGACCAGAAGATCAAGGTCGTCGTGCTCGACTTCAACAGCGAGCAGAAGCGCATCGCCCTCGGTCTCAAGCAGCTCACCCCGCATCCCTGGGACAACCTCGATCCGAACCTCAAGATCGGCGACAAGGTCAAGGGCAAGGTGGTCATCATCGCCGACTACGGCGCATTCGTCGAAATCGAACCCGGCGTGGAAGGCCTCGTGCATGTCAGCGAAATGTCCTGGAGCCCCAGGCTTCACAGCGCCCAGGAATTCCTCAAGGTCGGCGACGAAGTTGAGGCCCAGGTGCTCAGCATCGACCGCGAAAGCCACAAGATGTCCCTCGGCATCAAGCAGCTCATGTCCAACCCGTGGGAGAACATCATCGCCAAGTATCCCGTCGGCAGCACCCACAAGGCCACTGTCCGCAACGTCACCAACTTCGGCGTGTTCGCCGAGCTGGAAGACGGCGTGGAGGGTCTCGTGCACATCAGCGACCTCAGCTGGAACAAGATCAAGCATCCCGGCGAGGTAGTGGCCATCGGCGACGAGATCGACGTCCAGATCCTCGAGGTCGACGAGAGCAACCACAAGCTCAGCCTCGGCCACAAGCAGCTCGTTCCCAACCCGTGGGATGAAATCGAGGCCAAGTTCCCCACCGGCATCACCGTGGAAGGCACCATCGTTTCCCTGACCGACAAGGGCGCCAACATCGATCTCGGCGGCGACGTCCCCGGCTTCGCATTCAACCGCGAGCTCGTCAAGGAAGACGGCAAGCAGGCCGTCGTGGGCGAGAAGCTCCCGTTCAAGGTCATCGAGCTCCGCCGCAGCACCCACCGCATCTCCCTCAGCCACCTGCGTACCTACCAGGAGGTCAAGGAGCGTGCAGCCGCAGCCGAAACCGAAAACACGAAGAAGGCAGTAAAGCGCATCAACACCAACATCGAGAAGGCCACGCTCGGCGACATCGGTGCCCTCGCAGCACTCAAGGACAAGCTTGAGAAGGGCGAAGGGGAGTAATGGACTTTACCCTCACCATTCTGGGCACGGCTTCGGCCCTGCCCTTTTCCGACAGAAATCCAAGCGCCCAGGCACTCAGCGTGCACGGGCGCTTGTACCTTGTCGACTGCGGCGAAGGCACCCAGCAGCGTTTCCGCCAGCTGCATCTCTCGTTCGTGAAGGTGAATTCCATATTTCTTTCGCACATCCACGGCGACCATGTCTTCGGCCTTTTCGGAATGCTGAGCACCATGTCGCTCTACCACAGGCTGGAGCCGCTCAGGATCTTCGCCCCGGCGCCTTTCGCCCCGGTGCTGGAGTTCTTCCTGTCCACCTTCGGAGGCGACCTGGGCTTCGAGGTGGAGCACGTGGTGCTGGACATGAAGGAAATGCGGGAGATATACTCCGACAAGTGCGTCAAGGTGTCCGCCTTTCCCCTGAACCACAAGGTGCCCTGCTTCGGCTTCCGTTTCGAAGAGGCCGGGGTGAAGGAAGGCCGCCGTCCCCGGAGCTACGCCTACTGCTCCGATACCGCTCCCTTCCCGGAGCTGTCGCAGTGGGTGAAGGGTGTCGACGTCCTCTACCACGAGGCCACCTATCCTATGGAATATGCGGCCAAGGCTGTCCAGTATTACCATTCCACCACCCACGACGCCGCTCGCTGCGCCGCCGATGCTCTCGTCGGAAAGCTCCTCGTCGGGCATTACAGCTCCCGGGTCAGGGACATCGGAGTGTTCCAGGCTGAATGTCGTACGATTTTTGCAGAGTCCTATGCCGCTAACGACTGCGATGTCATAGATTTCCCCGCAAAATGAGAAAATTCTGCCTTCTCCTCCTTTCGCTTGCCGCGGTGCTTGCCGTGGCGGCTTCCGACACGCCCCAGGAAAGGTACATAGCCAAATGGTCTGCGGTAGCCATAAGCGAAATGCAGCGTGCCGGCATTCCGGCGAGCATCACCCTCGCCCAGGGGCTGCTCGAGAGCGGGGCCGGATTGTCTTCCATGGCCACGAAGGGCAACAACCATTTCGGAATCAAGTGCCACCGCGACTGGAAGGGCAAGAAGATGTATTACGACGACGACAGCGCCGGGGAGTGTTTCAGGGTGTACCGTTCCGCAGAGGAATCCTTCCGCGACCATTCCGATTTCCTGCGCTACAACGACCGCTACAAGCCGCTGTTCGAGCTGGATCCTTCCGACTACAAAGGCTGGGCGCACGGCCTCAAGAAGGCCGGCTACGCCACCGACCCCGCCTACGCCTCGAAGCTCATCAAGCTCGTGGAGGATTACAAGCTCTGGCAGTACGACACCGGCGTGCCTGCCGAGGCCATTCCCGAGCCGCCGCTCAGGATAGAAAAGGAGACGGTGAAAAAGGCGGTGTTCAAGGGCGAGCACTACACCTTCAGCCTCGACCGTCCCGTGTACACCCGCAACAAAGTGCTGTTCGTGAACTCCATAAAAGGGGAGAGCTATGCTTCCATTGCAGAGGCCAACAATCTGTTCCTCAGAGAGTTGCTAAGCTATAACGACCTTTCTTCCCCAAGGGACCTGGAGCCGGGTACCGTGGTTTATCTGCAGCGCAAGAGAAACACCGCGGCCAAGGGCCTGGACATGTACGTGTTCGCCGAAGGGGAGACCTTGTGGGAAATATGCCAGCGTTTCGCCGTCCGCGAAAAGAGCGTGCGGAAACTCAACGGCCTCCCGGCCGGCTACGTCCCGGCCGAGGGTGACATGATAAAGCTCCGTAAAGGCAGATGAAACTGAAGCCCTTCATACTGACCGCGCTTGCGCTCGCCCTCGCGGCGGCGTCTTTCTTCGGGTTCAGGTGGCTTGCCGACAACAAGCTGCCCAATCTCAGGGAAGAGTGCGATCTGTTCGTGTATCCGAACACTACGGTGGAGGAGGTGCTGGATTCGCTGTCCGCGGCGGCATCCAGGCCGCGCAGCCTTGCCCGCACCTTCAAGGCGAAGGAAGTCGAAAGGTTCATTACTCCCGGCCATTATTCCTTCAGGGCGGGAGCCTCGAGCGTGTTCATGGCCCGTTCCCTCAACAACGGCTGGCAGTCACCCGTCAATCTGGTCATTTCCGGAGGCCTCAGGCTGAAGGGCGACCTGGCCCGCAAGATATCCTCGCAGATGATGGTGGATTCGGCCACGGTGGCCCGCGCCCTTGACGACGGCGAGTTGCTCGCGCAGTACGGTTTCGACCCGTCCACGGTGTTCTCGATGTTCATCCCCGACACCTACGAGATGTTCTGGACCGCCCCGGTTGAGGAGATATTCTCGCGGCAGAAAAAGGCCTGGGACGCCTTCTGGACGAGCGAAAACGATGCCAAGGCCGACAAGCTGGGCCTCAGCAGGTTGCAGGTCTCAGTGCTTGCATCGATAGTGAAGGGGGAGTCGCGCTACAAGCCCGACTACGCCAAGATTGCGGGCGTGTACCTGAACCGGCTGAACATCGGGATGCTGCTGCAGGCCGATCCGACCGTCGCATTCTGCTTCGACTACACGCTGAACCGCATCCTCAGGGTGCATCTGTCGGTGGATTCCCCGTACAACACCTACATACATCCGGGGCTGCCTCCGGGGCCCATCTGCGTGCCCGACAGGGATTATCTTGAAGCCGTGCTCGACCCCGACTACGGCGGAGGCAACCTCTATTTCTGCGCAGACCCGTCCTTCAACGGTTCGCACCGCTTCGCGCGCAGCTATTCCGAGCACCTCAGCAACGCGCGCGCCTTCCAGAGGGCCCTGAACATCAGGCTCGCGCAGAAGAAAAATTAATCACTCAACTTTCGCAAGTCCTTTTCATCGTCCTGCCGGTTTCTGCGGCAGGTTTTCAAGCGTAAAGGCCCGCGCACTTTTTTTTATCCACGTTACCCCATCCCTAAATCCCTTCCCTCGGGGAAGGGACTTTGTCGCCCTTCAGGCTCCGGAAAGAGGTTGTTTCGCACCTGCGAAACTTAAAATAATCATTTTTCCTTCCACACCTTCAGGTATTCCTGCAGCACCCACATCTCGTCGCGGTAGCGGGCAGCCTGGCTGAAGTCGAGCTTCTCGGCGGAGCTCTTCATGCGGGCGCGGTCCTCTTCGATGAGCTTTTCTATCTGGGCGCGCGACATTGAACGGATGACAGGGTCCTGCAGTACCGCGGCGAGGTCGGCCTGCACCCGGCCATTCTTGAACGCGGCTCCGGATTCGCGCAGGGAGTCGTGCCCCAGGCCCACGCTCACGCTGCCCCTGCCCAGTTCCGACGGGTTGGGGATGTACCTCGGGTCGTCGTAGGAATTGGGGGCGCTCACCCTTCCGGTGGTGCCGCCGGCGATGCGCGGGTTCATGCTCTTGGAGCCGGCGAGTTCCGAGGCGAGTTCGTTGCTGCGGGTTTCTATCTGGCGCGGGGTGATGTGATGCAGCTTGTTGTACTCCATCTGCCTGGTGCGCCTGCGGTTCGTCTCGCGTATGGTCTCGTCCATGCTCGGGGTGATCTTGTCGGCGTACATTATGACCAGGCCGTGGATGTTGCGGGCGGCCCTGCCCGCGGTCTGCGTGAGTGCGCGGGTGGTGCGCAGGAAACCCTCCTTGTCGGCGTCGAGTATGGCCACGAGCGACACGCTGGGCAGGTCGAGGCCTTCCCTCAGCAGGTTCACGCCCACCAGCACGTCGAAGAGCCCGTTCTTGAAGTCTTCTATGATTTCCACCCTTTCTGCGGTGTCCACGTCGGAATGGATGTACCTCACCCTTATGCCGGCGCGCTGCAGGTAGTCGCTCAGCTTCTCGGCCATCACCTTGGTGAGGGTCGTTACCAGCACCCTCTCGTCGGCCTCGGCGCGCTTGAGAATCTCCTCCACGATGTCGTCCACCTGGTTCTCTATGGGCCTGACTTCGATCGGCGGGTCGAGCAGCCCGGTGGGCCTTACCACCTGCTCCACCACCAGGCCTTCCGATTTTTCGAGTTCGTAGTCGGCCGGGGTGGCGGAAACATACACTTTCTGCCCGGTGAGAGCCTCGAATTCGTTGAAAGTCAGGGGCCTGTTGTCGGCCGCGGCGGGAAGCCTGAAGCCGTATTCGATGAGCACCGACTTCCTGGAGTGGTCGCCGCCGTACATGGCGCGTATCTGCGGGAGAGTGACGTGGCTCTCGTCGATGAAGGTGATGAAGTCTTTCGGGAAATAGTCTATCAGGCAGAAGGGCCTCTGGCCGGGCTTGCGGCCGTCGAGATAGCGGGAGTAGTTTTCTATGCCGGGGCAGTAGCCCATCTCCTTTATCATTTCAAGGTCGTTCTCCACCCTTTGCTGCAGGCGCTTGGCTTCCAGGGGCTTGCCTATGCTTTCGAAATATTCGGTCTGGGCCTTGAGGTCGTCCTGGATCTGCGAAACCGCGGTGACCGCGCGCTCGCGGGTGGTGACGAAGTTGTTGGCCGGATAGATGTCCACCGAGTCAAGGTCTTCGATGCGCGCGCCGGTGACGGGGTCTATGAGCGAAAGCGCATCCACCTCGTTTCCGAAGAACTCGATGCGTACGGCTTCGTCGGCCCCGCCCAGGAAGACGTCCACGGTGTCGCCCCTGACCCTGAAGGTGCCACGCTGGAAATCCACCTCGGAACGGGAGTAGAGGGCGTCGACCAGCTTGTACAGGAAACCGGTGAGGGTGCGGGTCTCGCCCCTACGGACGGTGATGGTCTGCGCGTGCCAGTCCTCGGGATTGCCTATGCCGTAAAGGCATGATACCGAGGATATTACGATGACGTCCCTCCGGCCCGACATGAGGGCTCCCGCGGCGCTGAGGCGCAGCTTTTCGATCTGGTCGTTGATGCTCAGGTCTTTCTCGATGTAGGTGTCGGTGGTGGGGATGTATGCTTCGGGCTGGTAGTAATCGTAGTAGCTCACGAAATACTCCACCGCGTTGTCGGGGAAGAAGGCCTTGAATTCGCCGTAGAGCTGGGCCGCCAGGGTCTTGTTGTGGCTGAGGATGAGGGCCGGGCGCTGGAGGTTCCGGATGACGTTCGCCATGGTGAAGGTCTTGCCGGATCCGGTGACGCCAAGGAGGCACACGTCCCCCACGCCCTCCCCGAGAGCATCGGTGAGCTGCCTTATTGCCTCCGGCTGGTCTCCGGAAGGCTTGTAGTCCGATACAAGCTGGAATTTCATTGCTGCTGCAAATATAGCAAAATAACCTTTCTTCCGGCACCTGCGCGAGGGCCGTGCATGGGCCGGGGGACTATGCGCGGCGGACCTTCAGGACCGTGTTCAGGGCGCTGATCTGCGAGATGACCTTGTCGAGCTCCATGTTCGAGGGAACGAGCAGGCGGACGGATATTTCGTAGTTGCCGTTGCGCTGATTCTCGCTCACGCTGATGTTGCGCAGCGACACCCTGAAACGGCCGGCGATTTCGGTTATCGACGAAAGCACCGAAGCCTCCCTGGAGGCCGTGATGGACAGGGATGCCATGAACTCGCCGGACGCCGCGCTCTCCTGCCAGAGCACCTTCTGGATACGGTAGGGATACATCTCCATGAGCCTTGAAGCGTTGGGGCAGGAGATGCGGTGGATTTTTATGCCCTCGGTGCGGGTCACGAAGCCGAACACGTCGTCGCCGAACACGGGATTGCAGCATTTGGCGAGCCTGTAGTCGAGCCCCTTGACGTTTTTGGCGTTCAGCACCAGGATTTCGTCCCCGCCGGAACTGTAGCTGAGGCTGTGGTCCACTTCGGGAATCGTGCCGTGGTCGGTCCCGGCCGCCATGGCTTCCTTTTTCTGCAGGATGAAGGCCTTGATGTCGTTCAGGTCTATGACCTCCCTGGCGATATCGGCCATGAATGGGATCACGGACGTGTATTTGCGGGCCTTCATGAAGTCTTTCTGAAACTCGTCGGGCCATTCCAGCTTCCAGTTCCTGAGCCTTCTCTCCAGCATCTCCCTGCCGCTTGCGGCGAGTTTCCGTTCCTCGGCGTCAAGCTCCTGCTTTATCTTGGTGCGGGCCTTCGAAGACACCACCCAGTTGAGCCATTCCCGCGAAGGATGCTGGTTCTTGCCGGTGATGATTTCCACGACGTCCCCGGTGCTGAGCTTTTCCTTGATGGGAACGCCACGGCCATTTATGCGGCCGCCAGTGCAGTGGGTGCCTATGTTGGAGTGGATGTTGAACGCGAAGTCGAGCACCGACGAGCCCGCGGTGAGGATTCTCAGCTCTCCGGAAGGAGTGAAGACGAATATCTCCCTGGAGGGCGGCTGCGGAAGGTCTTCCGCCTTCACGTCGGCGGGATGCTCGAGCGCGTAGCGGACAGACGAAAGCCAGCGGTCGAGGTTGGCTTCGTGCTGCACCCCCTTGTAGGCCCAGTGTGCCGCGGACCCGCTTTCGGCCTCCCGGTCCATGCGGGTGGTGCGTATCTGCACCTCGACATAGGCGCCTCTCCTGTTCTTGACGGTGATGTGCAGGCTCTCGTAGCCGTTGGGCCTGGGAGTGGTGAGCCAGTCGCGCAGGCGCGAGGTGTCGGGCTCGTATTCTTCGGTCACATAGCCGTACACTTTCCAGCAGAGGTCCTTCTCCTTTACGGGATCAGGCTCGCAGTCGATGATGAAACGGATGGCAAACACGTCGTACACCCCTTCGAAAGGCACTTTCTGCACCTGCATCTTCCGGTAGATGGAGTAGGCCTTCTTGGTGCGTATCTTCAGTTTGTAGCGTATGCCCGCCGAGGACAGCTTCTGTTTGAGAGGTTCGATGAACTCCATCATCAGCCGTTCCCTGTCGCGTTCGGTCGCCTTCAGCTTGTTCGTGATGGCACGGTACTGCTCGGGCTCGGCATAGCGGAAGTAGATGTCCTCCATCTCGCTCTTGACGTTGTAGAGCCCCAGCTGATGGGCGAGCGGGATGTAGAGCATGAGGGTTTCGAGAATTTTCTGGTCCCTGGAACTCTTGGGGAAGATGGAAAGGCTGCGCATGACTTCCAGCCGGTCGGCGAGCTTGATCACCGCCACGCGGGGGTCGGTGCTGTACTGGACTATGAGCTTCTTGTATTTCTCGGCCTCGAGGCGGGTGTCCTTCGGCTTGATGGTGGAGATTTTGTTGAGCCCGTCCGTCATCGTCCGTATATCCTTGGGGAAATCGCTGATGTCCAGGTCTTTATGCTCCCTGGTCGCCTCGTGCAGATACACCGCCGCGACGCACTCCGCGGGAAGGCCGGTTTCGTCCGCCACGATGGCGGCCACGTTGTCGGCATGGCCGATGAACGGGGTGCCGTCGCTGCGCACCTCGTCCTTCAGGGCCTCGAGAGCGAGCGCCCTTGCCTTGCTGACCGGATCTTCCATGCGGAACAAAGTTAAGAAAATTTTTTAAAAATATACCGGCACCTGCATGCGGGCTCGCGCACAGGTGCCGGTATGATCGGAGGGCGTCCCCGCCCTATATGAAGATGTACTTGCAGATGAAGAGCGCTGCAAGCACCCACAGGGTGGGAGATATGTCCTTGAAGCGCCCCGCGACGGCATGGCAGATCACGTAGGAAATGACGCCGAGCAGGATGCCGTCGGAGATGGAGTATGCGAGAGGCATCATGATGATAGTGATGAACGCCGGGATGGCCCTGCAGTAGTCTTCCCAGTGGATGTTCTTCACGGGAGACATCATCATCACCCCCACGATGATGAGGGCGGGAGCGGTGGCTGAGCCCGGAATCGCGAGGAAAATCGGGCTCAGGAAGATGGCGAGCACGAAGCACATCGCGGTGGAGAAGGCCGTGAGGCCCGTCCGTCCGCCTTCGCCGACACCGGCCGTGCTTTCCACGTAAGTGGTGGTGGTCGAAGTGCCGAAACAGGCGCCGGCTATGGTGGCGATGGAGTCGGCGAGGAACATCTTCTCCACGCCGGGGATTTCGTCACCCTTCTTGGTGAGGCCGGCGCTCTGGTGCACTCCTATGATGGTGCCCATCGTGTCGAACATGTCGATGAACAGGAAGGTGAACACCACGGCGAGCATGTCCCAGGAGAGTATCTGGCTCCATTCGAACTTGCAGAATATGGGACTGATGCTTTCCGGCATCGATACCACCGACTTGGGGAGGGTGGTGATGGCTGCGCCTGTGGCGGGGTCCTTGATGAGAAGGCCGATGGCGGCTGTGGCGAGGATGCCCCAGAGCATGCCTCCGCGCACTTTCGCCATCACGAGGCCGGCGGTGATGAAGAGGCCTATGAGCCCGAGGAGGGCCTTGCCGTGGGTGATGTCGCCCAGCGACACGAGGGTGGCGTCGTTGTTTACGATGATGCCGGCGTTCTGCAGGCCGATGAAGGCTATGAACAGGCCGATGCCTGCGCCTATGGCCTTCTTGAGGGTTCCCGGGATGGCATTGATGAGCCAGGTGCGCACCTTCGTTACGGTGAGGATGACGAAGATGACGCCTTCGAGCAGGACGGCCGTGAGGGCGAACTGCCAGGTGTGGCCCATGCCGAGGCAGACGGTGAACACGAAAAAGGCGTTGAGGCCCATTCCGGGTGCGAGCGCGAAAGGCTTTTTGGCGTAGAGGGCCATGACCAGGGTTCCCACGATCGCAGCAAGTGCGGTGGCCGTGAAGACGGAGCCGGCGGGCATGTTGAGGGCGGAGAAGATGTTCGGGTTGACGGCCAGTATGTAGGCCATCGTGAGGAAGGTCGTGAGTCCGGCGAGGAGTTCAACGCGGACGCTGTTCTTCGTGCTGTCAAAGCCGAAGAGTTTCTCGAAGAATGGTGTCATTTCCCTTCTCTTTTAGAAGGTCCAGCGGATACCGGCGCAGGGGTTGATTGTGAAGCCGGTGTATCCGGCGAAGTTGTAGGCCAGCTCTAGTTCGCCGCCTATGTCGAGATGGTTGTCGAAGACGCCGCCCAGGTTGAACCAGAGCTGGGGTTCGGTGAGCACCGAGAATTTGGTGTAAGTGCCGTCGGTGGCCTTCGGACCGTTGTTCCCCCAGATGTCAATGAAGCCCTTGAATACCAGGCCTTTGAGCCCGAACAGGTCGTTGAGGCCCCATACTCCTGTGAATTTGATGGGGATATCGGCGCTGCCATAGCCTAGATGCACGTCGTACATGAGCTCCGCGGTGAAGGTGTTCCTGTAGTCGGGCGAATGGAAGAAATATTTTGCGCCGATGCAGAAGATGCCCGCGCCCCAGGTGCTGCCGTCGTATTCCAGATGGCCGCTCAGGTCCCGAAGTGAGCTGTCCTGCCAGAAATTGATGCCGCGTTCGATTTCGAAGTAGCTTCCGTTGACCGCGCTCGATACACCGGTCTCGCGCTCTTCCGCGTTGGTGTAGTAGTGGTCGATGAAGAAGAAGGTGTCTCCGAACTTGTCGCCCTTGAACATCTCAAAGGTGGTGGTCACGTAATTGCGGTACTTCCCGAAATCGTAGAAGACCTGAACGTTGGTCTGCGCCTGCACTCCTTGAGCGAAGGCGACGGCTGCAAAGGCAGCGATGAACAGTTTTTTACGCATAAAATGTAATTTATAACGCTGGTATGGATAGGGTTGTCATTTTTCTGCAAGATGCAGGAGCGACTCCGTCGGCACGTCCCCGGGGACGGGGGAAGTGCGGGGGCAGTCGGTGATGTCGATGATGAAGTTGCAGTAAACCGCCTTGGGGCCGAAGCCTTTCACGAGCCGCACCGCGGCGGATGCGGTGCCGCCGGTGGCCAGGATGTCGTCGTGGATGAGCACCACGTCATCGGGCCCTATGGCGTCGTCGTGAATCTCTATCGAATCGGTGCCGTACTCCTTGGTGTATTTCTCGGACACCACGCGGGCGGGGAGCTTGCCGGGCTTGCGTATCGGCACGAAGCCCGCGCCCAGGGCTGCTGCGACGGCCGCGCCGGCGATGAAGCCGCGGGACTCTATGCCCGCAACTTTCGTGATGCCCTTGTCGCGGTAGAGGGCGCATATCCGGTCCACGATCTCGGTGAAGCAAGCCGGATCCTTAAGCAGCGTCGTCACGTCGAAGAACATTATGCCCCTCACTGGATAATCGGGGACGACGCGCAGTTTTGATACGAGTTCACTGTCAGTCATTCCCTTCGTGCTTTATACGGGAACCTTTGGTGTAGGAATCGTGGTCCGCCTTCCAGTCGGGGTTGCGCAGACGCTCCAGGCGGGTGCCGATGCCGCTCAGCGACACGCTCTTGTCGCCTACCGGGTTGTCGCCGAACTCGTAGTCCTTTCCGGGGAGCACGGCGTTGAGGATGACGCCCACGATGGCTGCGGCCGCGAGGCCCGAGAGCTTGGTGAAACCGAGGTCGATGCTGCCTGCGCCGCTGTAGGAAACGCCAACGGCAAGCACCAGTATGAGCGCCATCACGATGACGTTGCGGGAGGCGCTGAAATCGACCTGGTTCTCAACTATGTTACGCACGCCCACTGCGCTTATCATGCCGTAGAGCACCAGCGAAACGCCTCCGATGGTGGCTGCGGGCATGCAGGCGATGATGGCCGAGAACTTCGGGCAGAAGGAAAGGATTATTGCGAAGACGGCCGCGATGCGGATGACCCTCGGGTCGTAAACCTTGGTGAGGTTGAGCACGCCGGTGTTCTCGCCGTAGGTGGTGTTGGCCGGAGCGCCGAAGACCGAAGCGAGGGCGGTGGCGAGGCCGTCTCCCATGAGGGTGCGGTGCAGGCCGGGATCTTCGAGGTAGTTGATGCCGGTGGTGGAGGAGATGGCGCACATGTCGCCTATATGCTCCATCATGGTGGCCAGGGAAATGGGGATGATAGCTATGATGGCGGCGACGACAAGGCTCCAGTCGGGATTCTTGAACACCGAGAACGCGGTATTCTCCCATTGGACCGGAAGGCCTACCCAGGCGGCATCCTTTACGGCGGAGAAGTCGCAGAGCCCGAAACAGGCGGCCACGACATAGCTGCCGATCACGCCGAGCAGGATGGGGATGATCCTTATCATGCCCTTGCCCCAGATGTTGCAGACGATTATTATGGCGATGGCCACCAGGGCGATCCACCAGTTCTGCGTGCAGTTGTTGATGGCGGAGCCTGCGAGGATGAGGCCGATGGCGATGATGATGGGACCCGTGACTATGGGCGGGAAGAAACGCATCACCTTCTTCGGCCCGAACCATGCGAACAGGCCTGCGAGCACGAAATACATGAGACCGGCGCATAAGACACCTATGCAGGCATAAGGAAGCGCCTGGGCCTGGGTGAGGCCGCCCGCCATGCCCATCTGGACAACCGTGGCGTAGCCTCCGAGGAAGGCGAATGAGCTGCCCAGGAAGGCGGGAACCTTCATTTTGGTGCAGAGATGGAAGATGAGGGTGCCGAGGCCCGCGAAGAGCAGGGTGGCACTCATCGAGAGGCCCGTGATTACCGGCACCAGGACGGTGGCGCCGAACATGGCGAACATGTGCTGGAGACCCAGCGTCAGCATCTTGCCGGTCCCGAGCGAAGTGGCATCGTAGATGGCTTGAGATTGAGTTTGTTTTGTCATTTGTCTGTATTAAAATGAATATTGTTGAAAATGTGTCACTTGTTGTAGTTGGGCGCGGACTTGGCGATGGTGAGGTCGTGCGGGTGGTTCTCGATGACCCCGCTCGCGGTGATGCGCACGAACGAAGCCTTCCTGAGCGACTCGAGGTCGCGCGCGCCGCAGTAGCCCATGCCGCTGCGAAGGCCGCCCATGAGCTGGTAGATGACGTCTCCGACCGGGCCCTTGTAGGGCACCCTGCCCACTATGCCTTCCGGCACCAGCTTCATGGCGCCGGTCTGGAAGTAACGGTCCCTGGAGCCGGCCTCCATGGCGTCGATGCTGCCCATGCCGCGGTAGATCTTGAATTTCTTGCCGTTCTTGAAGTCCTCGAAAATCTCGCCGGGAGCCTCTTCGGTGCCGGCGAACATGCTGCCGCACATCACGCAGTCGGCGCCGGCGGCGAGAGCCTTCACCACGTCGCCGCTGTAGCGCAGGCCGCCGTCCGCAATGACGGGGACTCCGCTGCCTTCCGCCTCCTTCGCGCAGTCGAAGATGGCAGTGAGTTGGGGAACTCCCACTCCCGCTACCACGCGGGTGGTGCAGATACTGCCGGGGCCTATGCCCACCTTGACGGCATCCGCGCCGTTGTCTATCAGGCATCTGGTGGCCCGGGCCGTGGCCACGTTGCCGACGACCACCTGAAGCTCGGGAAAGGCTGCCTTCACCTTGCGCAGGGCCTTGACCACGCCCTTGCTGTGGCCGTGGGCGGAATCGAGCACCACCGCGTCGGCTCCGGCCTCCTTCAGCGCGGCGGCCCTTTCCACAAGGTCCTGGGTGATGCCGAGCGCCGCCGCCACCCTCAGGCCGCGGCCGTGGACCAGGGCCACCTGGGCGGCCTGGTCTTCCACGGACATGTTCTTATGAATAACCCCTATTCCACCTTCCTTTGCAAGAGCTGTGGCCATAGGGGCTTCGGTAACTGTGTCCATTGCAGCTGAGACTATCGGCAGCTCAAGACTGATGTTTCGGGTAAATTTGCATTTCAGGGAAACTTCCCTGGGGAGTACTTCGGACCATGCGGGGACCAGAAGTACGTCGTCGAAGGTGAGACCTTCCTGTACGATTCGTTCCTGGATAAATGACATACTCAGTTTCGGTTTTGCAAATTTAAGCAAAAAAATCCGCCGCGCCGGACCTGACACCGCAGTTTTTCAACAATTTTATGAACAGACGAATGTGAAAATTCCTATATTTACGGTATGAAAGCAAAAGTACTTCTCCTTGTTTCGGCAGTGTTCTGCTGCCTGGGCGCCTATGCGCAGAGCGCCGATTTTCCAAACGCCGCCAGATACGCCGAAGAGAATGCGGCGGTAACCTCCAGGCCCAAGGCCGTCCTCCTGGGCGATTCCATCACCCAGATCTGGAAGGATGCCGACCCTGACTTCTTCACCGACAACAACTTCCTCGACCGCGGCATCTCGGGCCAGTGCACGGCCCAGATCCTCTGCCGTATGCGCAGCGACGTCATCGCCCTGCATCCCAAGTACGTCGTCATCCTCGCCGGCATCAACGACGTCGGCCTGAACGAGGGCGCTTCGGCTCCGAAGGAAATCGTGGACAACATAATCAGCATGTGCGAGCTTGCCAAGGCCAACCGCATCAAGCCCGTCCTCTGCGCCCTTACGCCCTCCACTTTCATCGGATGGCGCCCCGAAGCCGGCGACGTCACCCAGGTCGTGAAGGACATCAACGCAAAGCTGCAGTCGTATGCCAAGGCCAACCACATTAAGTACATCGACTATTTCGCCGGGCTCGACTTCTCCGCGGGCGGCCCCTACACCCACGACAACGTGCATCCCAACGCCGCCTGCTTCAAGATAATGGGCGACATCCTGGTCAGGAGTCTGAAATAACGGAATTCCTTCCCGGGCCGCCGCCTGCCATTTTGTCACTGGCATCTGCTTTGATTATATGAAAGACGGACCCTGCGGTCCGCCGTTGCCGGCCTGTCCTGCAATGGCCGGTATTGAAACTTATAACAAAGCGATATGTCAACAAAAGGTAAAATCGGGGTAACGACCGAAAACATCTTCCCCGTAATCAAGCAATTCCTCTATTCCGACAAGGAGGTTTTCCTCCGTGAACTGGTGGCCAATGCGGTTGACGCCACGAAAAAACTTCAGATACTTTCCTCGAACGGCGATTTCGCGGGCGAGCTCGGAGACCTGAAAGTCGAGGTTCTCCTCGACGAGAAGGCGAAGACCCTCAGGATCGTCGACCGCGGCATAGGCATGACTGAAGACGAAATCGACAGGTACATCAACCAGATAGCCTTCTCTTCGGCAGGGGAGTTCCTCGCAAAGTACAAGGACCAGAACATCATCGGCCACTTCGGCCTGGGCTTCTACAGCGCCTTCATGGTTTCGAAGAAGGTCACCATCGAGAGCCTCAGCTGGAAGGAAGGCGCGAAGGCGGTGAAATGGGAATGCAGCGGCGATCCCGAATTCACCATGTCGGAGTGCGACAAGTCAGGTCGCGGCACGGTAGTCACCCTCTACATCGACGACGAGGACAAGGAATACGCCGAAAAGGGCCGCATAGCCTCGCTGCTCGGCAAATACTGCAAGTTCATGCCCGTTCCCGTGGTGTTCGGCAAAAAGACCGAATGGAAGGACGGAAAGGAGGTCGAGACCGCCGAGGACAACGTGATCAACAACATCGAACCCATCTGGACCAAGGCTCCGTCCGAGCTGGGGGACGAGGACTACCTCAAGTTCTACAGGGCCCTTTACCCCATGGAGGAAGATCCCATGTTCTGGATTCACCTCAACGTGGACTATCCCTTCACCCTCACCGGCATCCTGTATTTCCCGAAAATCAAGGAGCGCATGGCCATCGACAAGAACAAGATACAGCTCTACTGCAACCAGATGTTCGTCACCGACCACGTCGACAACATAGTGCCCGACTTCCTCACCCTGCTTCACGGCGTCATCGACTCCCCGGACATCCCGCTGAATGTCAGCCGCAGCTACTTGCAGAGCGATGTAAATGTCAAGAAAATAAGTACTTACATCACCAAAAAGGTGGCCGACAGGCTTGAGGAAATCTTCCGTGAGCAGCGTTCCGACTACGAAACCAAGTGGGACAACATCAAGCTCTTCATCGAGTACGGCATGCTCACCGACGAAAAATTCTGCGAGCGCGCTCTCTCCTTCGCCCTCTTCAAGAACACCGACGGCAAGTACTTCAGCTACGAAGACTACCGCACCGCCATCGAGCCAGTGCAGACCGGCAAGGACAAGAAGGTGGTGTACCTCTACGCCTCCAACCTTGAGGAGCAGTATACCAGCATCGAAGCTGCGAAGAACAGGGGCTACGACGTGCTGCTGATGGACTGCGAGCTGGATGCGCACTTCGCGAATCTGCTGGAGCAAAAGCTGAAGGACGCCCGTTTCGCCCGCGTCGACTCCGATGCGGTGGACAATCTCATCCCCAAGGACGACAAGGTGAAACCCGAGATGGCGGACGACGACAGGAAAGCCCTCCGGGACATCTTCAACGAGGCCCTTCCCCAGGGAAGCGAATGGTGGGTGGAGCCCGAGAACCTGGGCGAGAATTCGGCTCCGGTGCTCATCACCCAGAGCGAGTTCATGAGGCGCTATGCCGAAATGAGCAAGCTCGGCGGAGGCATGAACTTCTATGGCGAAATGCCCGCCAGCTACAACGTCAAGGTGAACATGGATAACCCCCTGATCGCCAAAATCTGGGATTCCCGCAAGAAAGTCGTCGACAAGCCCGCCGGCACCGATTCCGAGGGAGTGGAGACAAAGGAGGAAAGCCACAGCACCGCCGGAAAGCAGAAGCTCCTGCACCAGGTGATCGACCTGGCGCTCCTCGCGAACGGCATGCTCAAGGGCAAGGCCCTCGCCGAGTTCATCCGGCGCAGCGAAAGCCTGCTGAAATAATAGCGGCGAGCCCTCTTACCTGGCTTTCAGGCGTATGGTTCCGCCTTCGAGTATCTCGCTGTGTTTCAGCGTGATGCGCTCGGGGGCGGAATCGTCTGCAAGGATGGTGAAACTGCGCCCGTTCTCGAGGTTCAGAGTTGCTTTCGGGAATGCCGGAGCGCCCACGACGTATTCGCCCGAGGCGGGGCAGACCGGATAGAAGCCCAGGCAAGAGAAGATGTACCAGGCGCTCAGCGCTCCGGCGTTCTCGCTGCTCTTAAGGCCTTCCGGAGTGTTGGCGTAGCAGCTTCCGAGGATTTCCTTCACCCTCTGCCGGGTCTTTTCGGGATGGCCCGCAAGTGCGTAGAGGTACGGGATGTGCTGGCAGGTGGCGTCGCCGTGCATGTACAAGCCCTTGTCGAAGAGGATGTCGAGCCTCGCGCACGCGGCCTGCTCGCCGCCCATGACATGGAAGAGCCCCTGCGGATTCTGGGGTACGTACCAGCTGTAGCGGATGTCGGCGTCCCCGGCGAGCCAGGGCTGGGCCGCGGTGACGTCGGGAGCCGGGAGGAAAGACCCGTCGGCATGGCGGGCGTTCATCCAGCCGCTGGCGTCGTCGTAAACTTTCCTCCAGTTCTCCGACCTCAGGATCAGCACCTTGTAGTCGTATTCCTTGTGCAGGGCGAGGGCAAGCTGGGCAAGGGCGTAGTCGTCGTATGCGTACTCGAGGGTGCGCGAAACCTGGCCGCCCTTCAGGACGGCTTCCTCCACCTCTTCCTCGACGGGGATGTAACCGTAGAGCCAGTAGGGCTCGACCGCCCTGCGCCCCTTTCCGTCGGCGTAGTCGGCATACTTGGCGGGCGTCCCGAAGGCGTTCTGCCTCACTCCGTCATAGGCCTTTTCCAGCTCGAAGTTGCGTATGCCCTTGATGTAGGCTTCCGCAATCACGGATGTGGCATGGTCGCCCTGCTTTCCGGAGGTGAAACCGTTCATCATGGGATGGACGGGCATCCACAGCCCCTCGTAGTACATGTCGGCGAGGCTCTGGACCAACTCTCCGCTGCGTGTTGGGTCGATTAAGGTGAGCAGCGGGTGAAGCGCCCTGTGGGTGTCCCAGAGAGAGAAATCCATGTAGTGCCTGCCGTTGCGCCGGATCAGGTTGCCCCCTGCGAAACGGGGGAGGGTGCCGTCGCAGTCGCTGATTTCGCGCGGGAGGAAGGACGCGCGGTAGAGGGCTCCGTAGAACCGGGAGAGGGCGTCTGCGTCGTCGGTGTCGACTTCGATGGTGTGGAAGCGGTCGCACCAGACGTCCGCGAGCCGCGCCGCCGTCTGCTCGAAGCCGTCCGCCCCGATTTCGGCGTTGAGGTTGCGTTTGGCGCCGTTGAGGCCGGTGAAGGAAGTGGCCGCGCAGAACTCGATGGGAGTGCCCTTCTTTCCGTCGAAGGTGACATAGGCCGCACCGTCCCTGACGCCGGTGCCGGAGGGGTTGCCTTCGTACCAGAGGATGATGTGGCCGGTGATGCCGCCGGCGGGATTGTCGCCGTACAGCAGACGGTTCGCAGCGTCAATGGCCGCAGTGCCCTTGCCATCGTCGCTGTTGGGGCTGAGCACTATGTGCACCGGTCCGTCTTCGGAAGGCGTGACGCGGAAATAGGCGCAGTGGCTGGTGGCGGTCATTTCCGCGAAGAGATGCTCTTCGGGCAGGGTGACCGAGTAGTAATGGGGCGCCGACACTTCGAGCCCGTGGTTGTAGGCTGTGGCCGTTTCCTGCGGAGAAACGCGCAGCCTGCCCGAGACGAGCCCTATGGTGAAAGACCCGTAGTCGCGCGCGCTTTCGCTTGAAAGCCAATGGCTTGCGCGTATGCCGCGGAAGAGCGTATCGGTATACCGGAAGGGCGCTTCCCCCTCGGCTTCGGACACGCGGGTCTGGGGAGTCCAGCAGGTCTGCCCGTTGGGGGCGAGGACGGCCGGGATGGTCTGCCCGCGGTTTCCCTCCGACTCGCCGGTGCCGACCATGGTGTTGAGCGCAAAGAGTTTGCTGCGGTCTCCGAGCCTGACGATACGCTTTTCGTAGTAGGCCTTGACATCGTCCCAGTAGTAGTAGGGCCACATGTCGGTAAGCACCGGGACGACGCTCTCGTTCTCGTTGAGGAGGAACTTCACCAGCACGGTGCCGGCGGCGTTCCGGTAGAATACCATCTGCAGGTTCGCGGCCATCGGAACCGTCTTGTCGGCCCCGCGCTCATGCTGTAGCTGCAGGAATCCGATGAAGCGCAGCAGATAGGTGTCATGCCCGAAACGGAGGTCGGCGGAGGTGTTGCCGGTGCTTATGGCCGCGTCGGCCCTGGCCGCCACGTCTTCCCAGAGAGGGATGCTGGAGGATGCGCCGTAGCCCCGGTTGCGGACGTCGTCGCCGTTGCGCAGGTAGAGGCTCAGGTTGTTGCGGTCGTAGAGGGCCTTCAGCTCCTCGGGGGTGAACAGGCGGAACAGGTTGATGTCCATGGGGATATCCTGCATGTCGGAGGCCACTTTGTGCATGGTGCGCAGGAATTTCTCCTTGTTCTTCACCACGTCGGGATTTTTGAAGAGGGCGGCGGCGAAACGGTCGCCGGAAACGCTCAAAGGCGTGCTCAGGGTCCTGTTGAATTCGGTGTGGGCCTTGTCGGTGTGGGCGATGAACTCCATGTTGCTCCTGTCGCTCGAGGTGTTCACCTCGAGGTCGGGATTCAGTTCCTCAAGCTCTCCGGTGAAGGCTTCCATGCTTTTGATGCAGCGCCCCGAGGTGCTGCTGTAGGCGTTCACCGCACCCTGCCCCAGGAACACCTCCGGAAAGGTCCTGTACATCCTCAGGGCGATGCCGCGGTGCTGCTTCTCGCCGAGCGGCGTGAGCTGCCCCGCGTGCCCTTTGGCATCCTTCCAGATGCGGGAGAGTTCCTTCGCCACCTTGCGGCCCTCGTCGGTGAGGTTGCCGCGGTCTTCGAAGAAGGACAGCACGTAGGTGTAGTCGTCCTCGCTGGTAAGATACCTGGAGCCGTGGCGGCCGTAGTGGCTGATGTAGAAGGGCTTGAAGCCCGCCGGTGCCGGGTGTACGCGGGTTACGGAGGGGGCGGGATAGGCATAATACACACCGCCTGTCTGCTCGGGGGTCTGGGCCGCGGCGGACAGGCAGAAAAAGATAAGGGCAAGAAAGCTTGGAATTCGTTTCATGCCCCTAATATAGCCATAATTTTAAGAATACAGGAAGCGCTTGATGCTCATTTTCGGGGTTTTCTCGAAGGGAACGGTGACCACTTCTATCTTGCTGATCTTGCTGTAGCCGGGGAGCTGCTTGTTTGCCGTGAACTTGATTTCCTCGGGGATCTCTGACACCCTTTCGGGATCGAGCCCCTCGTCTTCGATGGCCTTCTGGTCGAGGTAGACCAGGCCCACCAGCTTGCCGCCGCGGTCGACGAGGACGCTTTCGGCCACGTATCTGCAGGTGTTCAGGACCGCTTCAACCTCTTCGGGATAGATGTTTTGGCCGTTGGCGCTCAGGAACATGGTCTTGCTGCGTCCGCGCAGGAAGATGTTGCCCTTGCTGTCGACGGTGCCCAGGTCGCCGGTGTGCAGGTAGCCGTCTTCGGTGAATACCGCGGAGTCGGCCTCGGGATACTTGTAGTAGCCGCTGCAGATGTTGGTGCCCTTTGCAAGTATCTCACCTGCAATGCGCTGCGGGTCTTCGGAGTCGATCCTGACCTCGGCGCAGTCGACCGCCTGCCCGCAGGACCCCGGGGCGTATTCCCACCAGCAGCGGAATGCCAGCAGTGGGGCCGCCTCCGTCATGCCGTAACCCACGGTGTAGGGGAGCGCCATCTTCTTGAAGGCCCTCTCCACCTTGGGATTGAGGGCGGCGCCGCCCATGATGAAATAGCGGATGTTGCCGCCGAAGGCTTCCATGAGCGCCTTTCCGGCTTTCTTGTAGATGAGGCCGCCGATTCCGGGAATCGAGAGAAGGGCCTTGAGCTTTTCGAGCTTCGGGGCCACGCCCGACTTGTACACCTTTTCCATAACGAGCGGAACGGTGATGACGATGTAGGGCTTCACTTCCTTCATGGCCTTGAGCAGCATCGTCGGGCTGGGGGCCTTGCCGAGGAAATAGACGCACACGCCGCCGCAGAGGGGATAGAGGAACTCGTAGGTGAGCCCGTAGATGTGCCCCATGGGCAGCATGCTGACTATCCTGTCGGTGTGATAGTTGGGAAGATACCTGTGACCGTAGTCGATGGTGGCGGAGAAGCACTCGTAGCGGAGCATGACGCCCTTGGGGGCGCTTGTGGTGCCGGAGGTGTAGTTTATTACGGCAAGGTCTCCGGCATTGTCGGTGGGATAATGCACGTCCTCGGGGCCGAACCCTTCGGGGAACTTTGCCTTGAAGTTTTCGTTTAAGTCGGCGGCGGCTTCCGTCACCTTTTCGTTATCAGTCCAGAATATGCTGAGGTCGGCGATGTTCACGACTGCGCGGACTTTGGGCATCCTGGCTATGTTCAGGGTTTTCCATATGTCTTCGTCGGCGAAGAGGGCGACGGAGTCGGAATGGTCCACGAGATGGTTGATGCTGTCGGGCAGGAAATCGGCCAGAAGGGGCACGGTCACGGCTTCATAGGTGTTGATGCCCAGGAAGCTGACTGCCCATTCGGCGGTGTTGCGGGCGCAGATGGTTACCTTGTCGCCTTTCTTCACGCCTGCGGCTTCGAGGAGGATGTGAATCTTTTCGATGTCGGTCGCCACCTCCTCGTAGGTGTATTCCCTGCCGCCGAAGTTGCATATCGCCTTGTCTTTCCAATATGACTTCACGACTTTCTCGAGTTTTGCGAGATAGTGGGGATCTGGTTCCTGACGCGGAACAGGTTTAAAATCAGGATGTTTCACTTTGCTTGAGTTTAATGATTCCTGTAAAAATAACTATGTTTCCCGCGCGCGGAGTACAAAATGAAAGTTTGTGGTGAATTTTTTGCATCTTTGTGGCGAAAATCCAAAATCCGGGGTGAAAGTTATGACAAAGAAACCAATAGTTGCTCTGATATACGATTTCGACGGGACCTTGTCTCCCGGCAACATGCAGGAGTTCGGCTTTATCCAGGCCGTCGGCAAGACCAAGGAGGAGTTCTGGCAGATGAGCGACGGCATCGCCGTCGGGCAGGATGCCAGCAACGTGCTTTCCTACATGAAGCTGATGTTCGACGAAGCCCGCCGCAGCGGCATACCCCTGCGCCGCGAGTCCTTCCGCGAATTCGGCAAGAACATAGAACTTTTCCCCGGCGTGCGCGAGTGGTTTTCGCTCGTAAACGATTACGGTCGCTCGCGCGGGGTGCGGGTTGAGCATTACATCAATTCTTCGGGCCTCAAGGAAATCATCGAGGGCTGTCCCATCGCCGGGGAGTTCAAGCACATCTATGCCGGCACCTTCATCTACGGCCCGAACGGCGAGGCGGAGTGGCCCGGCATCGCGGTCGACCACACCGCGAAGACGCAGTTCATCTTCAAGATATCCAAGGGCATCTTCAGCCAGCACGACTCCAAGAGGGTGAACGAGAGCAAGGCCGACGACAAGAAGCGCATTCCATTCCCGCACATGCTCTATTTCGGCGACGGCGAAACCGACATCCCCTGCATGAAGATAGTGGGCATGTTCGGCGGCAACCCCATAGCTGTGTACGACCCGTCCAACCACAAGAAGAAGGCCGTGGCCCAGAAACTCAAGCGCCAGGGCCGGGTGAGTTTCATTACCCCTGCGGTGTATACCGCCGATTCCCGCACCTTCAGGCTGGTGTGCGCCATCATCGACAAGATTGCGGCCGAGGAGAACCTCAAGACCCTCGCCTCGCTGAGATAAGATAAGTTATAATAAATTGGTTATCTTTGCGGATATGAAAACTTGGAAACTCATATCCGCAATTCTTCTGTCACTCGCCCTTCCCTGGCCCGTTTCCGCTCAGATTTTTGAGCCCGTAAAATTCAGCGCTGCCCTCGAAACCGACGGCTCCGAAACGGGGAGGATAGTGTTCTGTGGCACCATCGACCCCGGCTGGCACGTGTATTCCACCGGCCTGGGGGACGACGGCCCCACTTCCGCAAGCTTCAACGCCGAGTTTCTCGACGGAGTTGAACTCGTAGGGGACCTTGCTGCCGAGGGCGACGAAATCGACAAGTTCGACGACGTGTTCGGCATGAAGTTGCGTTACTTCGAGAACTCCGTCCGTTTCGTGCAGAAACTGCATTTCACAAAGCCCGAATACAAGATAAGCGCCTACCTCGAGTACGGAGCCTGCAACGACAGCAACTGCCTCCCGCCCTCGAGCGTCGACTTCGTGCAGAGCGGCAGCAGCCCCGCCTTCGGGGAGGCCGCCGGACCGGCTCCGGAAGAGCCTGCGGCAGTTCAGCCGGTTGAGGCCGCCGCCATCTCGCAGGGCGGCATCTGGGCGCCTGTCGCAGACAAGATACAGGCAATCACCGAAAGCGGTTCCGGGGCTTCCCGCAGCATCTGGTACCTGCTGCTCATGGGCTTCCTGGGGGGGCTGCTGGCCATCCTCATGCCCTGCATCTGGCCCATCATCCCCATGACGGTGAGTTTCTTCATGCACCGTTCCGAAGACGTGCGGCAGAGCCGGCGCGACGCCATCCTCTACGGCGTGAGCATAATTGTGATTTATCTGGTGCTGGGGGTGGGCATCACGCTCATCTTCGGCGGCAACAAGCTCAATGAGCTGTCCACCAACGCGGTGTTCAACATCTTCCTGTTCGTGCTGCTGGTGGTCTTCGCGCTGAGCTTCTTCGGCTGGTTCGAAATCAAGCTCCCCAGCAAGTGGAACAACGCCGTCGACAGCAAGGCGGCCAAGACCAGCGGGATCGTGTCCATTTTCCTCATGGCTTTCACCCTGGTGCTGGTGTCCTTCAGCTGCACCGCGCCCATCATAGGCCTGCTTCTGGCCGAGATGAGCACCACCGGAAACGTCCTTGGCCCCATCGTGGGCATGTTCGGCTTCTCGTTTGCATTCGCCCTGGTGTTCTCGCTCTTCGCCCTGTTCCCGTCCTTCATGAAGAAGCTCCCGAAATCAGGCTCGTGGATGACCAAAATCCAGGTCGTGCTCGCCTTCATCGAACTGGCTTTCGCCTTCAAGTTCCTCAGCGTTGCCGACCTCGCTTACGGCTGGCACATCCTCGACCGGGACTTTTTCCTGAGCATCTGGATAGTGATTTTCGCCCTCCTCGGAGCATATCTGGTGGGCTGGCTCAAGTTCCCCGTGGACGAGATAGGAGGCGACCTTCACAAGCCCGCGAGCGTGCCCTCCATCATGCTGGGAATGTGCTCGTTCGCGCTGGCGGTGTACATGGTTCCCGGCCTGTGGGGAGCTCCCTGCACGGCGGTCAGCGCCTTCGCCCCGCCCCTTTACACCCAGGATTTCAACCTGAACCGCAACGAGGTGCGGGCCCAGTATCACGACTACGAGCTGGGAATGTCGGCCGCTCAGGCGGAAGGCAAGCCCGTCCTGCTCGATTTCACCGGCTACGGGTGTGTCAACTGCCGCAAGGTGGAAGCCGAGGTGTGGACCGACCCGAAGGTGGCGTCGAGGCTCAACGGCGACTATGTGCTCATCTCGCTTTTCGTCGACGACAAGACGCCCCTCCCCGAGCCCGTGAAGGTGACGGAGAACGGGCGTGAGCTCACCCTGCGCACGGTGGGCGACAAGTGGAGCTATCTCCAGCGCTACAAGTTCGGCTCCAACGCGCAGCCCTATTATATCGCAGTAACGCCCGGGGGAGAGCCCCTCACGGGCTCGTACGGCTTCAGCAAGAGCATCAGCGGCTACATCGATTTCCTGGACAGCGGCCTGAAAGCATACAGGAACTCCCGGAAATAGTTATATTTGCACATTACCGCACAGTAATGACACCGAGACAAGCCGAAATCATAGAACTGATACACCGGGAGGTCAAGCCGGCGCTTGGCTGCACCGAACCCATCGCCGTGGCGCTCGCCGCCGCCAAGGCCGCCGAAATCCTGGGGAACAACAGCGGAAACTGCGTATCCTCCTGCCCCCTCTGGCGGCACAACTCCGACTTCAGGGTGGACGTGGAAGTGAGCGGCAACATCCTCAAGAACGGCATGGGCGTGGGCATTCCCGGCACCGGCATGATGGGGCTGCCGATAGCTGCCGCCCTCGGGACGGTGTGCGGCGATTCCACCCTCGGCCTGGAGGTGCTCCACAAGGTTGACAGCGACGCGGTGGCATGCGCCAAAGCTCTTGTAGACAGGAAGATGGTGTCGATAAGCATGGCTGAAGACTGCCCCCTGCTGTACGTGAAGGCGACGGTGTCGCTGGGCGCTGACAGCGCGACCGCGGTGGTGGCGGACGACCACGACCGCATCGTGGAGACGAGCTTCGACGGCCGAATCCTCAGCGGCGGGAACCTCACCGCTGCAGTCGGCGGCCAGCCCTCCTCCAACCTCGATTACGGCCTCACCGTGAAGGAGATATTCGATTTTGCGAACACCGCCGACTATGCGGATATCAGCTTCATCCTCGCCGACCGCGACTACAACATGGCTCTCTGCCGCGAAGGGCTCGAACACAATTACGGCCTGAGAGTGGGCAAGACCATACGCGAGAACCAGAATTCGGTTTTCGGCGACGATTTCATGTCCTATGCAATGGGCATCACCGCCGCCGCATCCGACGCCCGCATGGCAGGCTGCACCCTCGCGGCCATGAGCAACAGCGGCTCCGGCAACCAGGGCATCACCGTGAGCATGCCGGTAATCGCCTATGCCAACCGTTACGGAGTCGACGACGAACGCCTTGCCAGGGCGCTGATACTCAGCAATCTGGTGGCAATCCACATAAAGAGTTACCTGGGCAGGCTCTCCGCCCTGTGCGGATGCGTGGTCGCCAGCACCGGTTCGTCCTGCGGCATCGTGTGGCTGGAGGGCGGGGGATACGACCAGGTGTGCGCCGCCATCAAGAACATGATAGGCAACATCACCGGCATGGTGTGCGACGGCGCCAAGGTGGGCTGCGCCATGAAGGTGGCGTCGGGGGTGTACTCCTCGGTGCAGTCGGCGGTCCTCGCCCTGAACGGCATCTCGGCCGACGAGAACAACGGCATCATCGACCGCGACATCGAAAAGACCATCCGCAACCTCGGCGAAATCGGCTCGGTAGGCATGCAGGCCACCGACAAGATGATTCTGAGGATAATGTCTTGCAAATAAGGAATTTAAGATACATTTTATGGAAACAATCAAGCTTCTTATAATCGGCAGCGGCCCGGCCGGCTATACGGCCGCCATTTACGGCTCGCGCGCGGCCCTCGGCCCGGTTCTGTACGAAGGTCCCGAGGCGGGCGGCCAGCTCACCACCACCACCCTTGTGGAAAACTATCCCGGATTCGAGAACGGGGTTGACGCCAACGAACTCATGACGGCCATGCGTGCGCAGGCGGTGAGGCTCGGAGCCGACATCCGCCGCGGCATCATCACCAAGGCCGACCTTTCGAAGCGGCCCTTCCGGCTGTGGGTCGACGACGGCACACAGCTCGAGGCCGAGGCGCTCATCATCGCTACGGGAGCCACCGCCAAGTATCTCGGGCTTCCTTCCGAGCAGAAATTCCGCGGCATGGGCGTAAGCGCCTGCGCCACCTGCGACGGCTTCTTCTACCGCAGGAAGGTGGTGGCCGTGGTGGGCGGAGGCGACACCGCCTGCGGTGAGGCCGTCTATCTTTCGGGGCTGTGCAAGAAGGTGTACATGATCGTACGCAGGGACGAATTCCGCGCGTCGAAGGCCACCCAGAAGCAGGTTTTCGACCGCGAGAACATCGAGGTGCTGTGGAACTGCAACCCCCGCGAGATACTCGGCGACGAAAGCGGGGTGACCGGCGTGAGGCTCTACAACAACAGGGAAGACCGCGAATTCGACCTGCCCATCGACGGCTTCTTCCTCGGAATAGGGCACCATCCCAACTCCGACCTCTTCAAGGACTGGCTCGAAATTGACGCGAACGGCTATATCGTCACCAGGGGCGCCACCTCGCTCACCAACGTCGAGGGAGTGTTCGCCGCCGGCGACGTGCAGGATCCGCGCTACCGCCAGGCCGTCAACGCCGCCGCATCAGGCTGCCGCGCAGCCCTCGACGCCGAAAAGTTCCTCCTGGAGCAGTAGCTGTCGCTCCCTATGCGATATTCTCCCGCTTGATTTTCATCAGGCGGAGCAGTTTGAGTATTCGCAGGGGCTTGTCGGAAGGATGGTCCTTGAGCTTGATGGCCAGGCCCAACTTCTTGATTATGGGTACTTTGAAGGTCTCGACGAACTCGATGAGGGTGCCGTCGGGGTCTTCCACATAAGTAAAGTGGCCGTCCGCCTCGCCCATTGAGAAATCAGCTCCGCTGTCGCACACGAAGGGATGCCCGAGGGCTTCGGTCTCCTCTTTGACGGCAGCCATTCCGCGGACGTCGAAGCAGAGGTGGATGAACCCGGGATCGCCCCAGTAGCGGCCTTCGTAAAGCTTGTTCCCGAAGCCTGCAGGAGCCTGGACCAGTTCGAGATAAGACGTGCCGAGCACCGGACTAAGCGGCCCTTCGATGGGTTTGCTGCGCCTCAGCACTACGCGGCGGAGTTTCTGTTCGCCGCCGGGGACGCCCTTGAGGTCGTCGAAGACTTCCGTCTTGTCGAAGGCGACATCGTCATAATCGAGGAGCTTGCTGTAGAAAGGCACCGAGGCGTCCATGTCGCTCACCCCGATTACCGCGCCGTTTGCGCCGCCGGTGATGAGGCTCCTGTCGTCGGTGAACACGTAGCCGTCTTCTTCCACCTGAAAGAGGTTGCCGTATAAGTCCTTCATATAGAAGAATTTAACTCCGAAGGGGGAACGACGCACCTCGGTGAGGACGTCGAGTTTCCGCGCCACGAAAGTGTTGTAGACCACTTCGATGTTCGGGGCCTTGACCTTGCCCGCAAGTATGCCCAGGTCGCCCAGACGGGCGGGCTGCTCCGGGTAGTTCAGCTCGCGGCCTTTCGGCTGCCAGATTTCGAATCCGCCGCCGCCCCTGATGTTGATGGCTATGGCCGAACGGCGGGGCTGGGGCTTGCCGCCCGTATAGGGAAGCATCCTTTCCGCCACCCCGTCGGCGTCTACCACCTTGATTTGGAAACCGAAATTGTCGTAATACCATTTCCAGGCCTCTACGACATCGCTAACACCGATGCCAAGCTGCTGGATGCCGCATATTTGCTTTTTCATGTCGCGGATATTTTTTTTGAAAGTTTATAATAGAGAGGCAGGCACCACTTGTGGATGTACACCATGAGCAGCTCGCTGCCTCCGATGAGTTTGCGATGTTTCCGACGCCGGATGGCGCGGACTGCGATTGCCCCGCACTTGTCGGCGTCCATGCCCTTCGCCTGGCCGGGATCCATCTCGGCGTGCGGAGTCCCGTCGGCCCTAAGGGCGCTTTTGCTTATCCGGGTGTTGATGCGCCCGGGGATGAGGAAGGTGACGCCGATATTCGGATTCTCCAGTTCGAGAGACTCGTAGTAACCGAACATGGCGTGCTTTGCGGCGGCATATGAAGACCGGAGCGGGAAGCCGAAAAGCCCTGAAATCGAAGATGTTACCGCAATCTGGACATGCGGGGCGGAGAGGATGCGGTCTCTGAAGGCCTTGATCAGGTACACTCCGCTCAGAAAGTCCACCCTCATTATTTTTTCCTCTACCTCGAAGGCCGTGTCTAGGGCCGTGGCCCGCTGGGAGATGCCGGCATTGAGCACGAAGATGTCTATCTGCCCTTTGACCTGCGCAGCAAGGGAGTCGATGGAAGAATAATCGGAAAGGTCGGCAGGGGCGATCTGCACTTCCACGCCGAACTGCCTGCACCGGGCTTTCGTCTCCTCCAGGGCTTCCACCCTCCTTCCTACAAGAATCAGGTTGCATCCTTCCCTGGCCAGATGCGTGGAAATGGATTGGCCTATCCCTGAGCCACTTCCGGTGACGAGCGCGGTTTTGCCTTTAAGATTTTCTTTCATTGCAGTACAAAATTACGAAAAGTTTAATATATTTGCATTGTTCTGGAAGCCTAAACTGTTCCGGACAGATTAAAAACACCTACAAAGCCCTGCGCAAAGCGCAGGGCTATATTTTGGTCGACCCGGCCTCCGGGGGCCCCGGAAGGAGCTAGTCTCCCAGAGTGGCTACCATTACGGCCTTGATGGTGTGCATGCGGTTTTCGGCCTCGTCGAAGACTATGCTGTTTTTGCCTTCGAACACTTCTTCGGTGACCTCGATGCCGTTCAGGCCGAACTTGTCGTAGACTTCCTTTCCGGCCTTGGTGTCGAGATTGTGATAGGAGGGGAGGCAGTGCATGAACTTGCAGTTCGGGTTGAGGGTGCGCTCCATGAGCTTAGCGTTCACCTGGTAGGGCATGAGCATGGCGATGCGCTCCTTCCACACCTCGTCGGGTTCGCCCATCGACACCCAGATGTCGGTGTAGATGAAGTCGATGCCCTTCACGCCCGCATCCACGTCGTCGGTGACGGTGACGCGCGCGCCCGTTTCGGCGGCAATCGCGCGGCACTCGTCGATGAGCTCCTTCGCGGGCCAGAGGGCCTTGGGAGCCACGATGCGCACGTCCATTCCCATTTTCGCTCCGCCCACGAGGAGGCTGTTGCCCATGTTGAAACGGGCGTCTCCCACATATGCGAAGGCGATTTCGTGGAGCTTCTTGTCGCTGTGCTCCTGCATGGTCATGAGGTCGGCGAGCACCTGGGTGGGATGCGCCTCGTTGGTGAGCCCGTTCCATACGGGGACGCCCGAGAACTCGGCGAGCTCCTCCACCGTGGTCTGCTTGAAGCCGCGGTATTCAATGCCGTCGAACATGCGCCCGAGCACGCGCGCGGTATCTTTCATGGTTTCCTTGATGCCGATCTGGCTTCCGGTGGGGCCGAGATAGGTTACGTGCGCGCCCTGGTCGTGGGCGGCCACCTCGAAGGCGCAGCGGGTGCGCGTGGAGGTCTTCTCGAAGATGAGGGCGATGTTCCTGCCCTTCATGCGGGGAACCTCGGTGCCGGCGTATTTGGCACGCTTGAGGTCGCGGGCGAGATCGAGGAAATACTGTATCTCCCTGGGGGAGAAGTCGAGGAGCTTGAGGAAGCTCCTGTTGCGGAGATTATAAGCCATTTTATTGATATTGATTATTTTACGATTCTTGTTCCGCAGGCGGGGTTGCCCAGCTGGCCTGCTTCGGTAATGACGCACTCTCTTCCGCCATTCTCGACGAAGGAGATGCCGGCGCGTACCTTGGGAGCCATGGACCCTTCGGTGAACTGCCCCTGGGCGAGATATTCCCTGGCCTCGGCCACGGTGACGGTGTCGAGCGCCTTCTGGTCGGGACGGCGGAAATTGACGTACACCTTGGGGACGTCCGTAAGGATGTAGAACTCGTCGGCTCCTATCTGACTGGCGCAGAGGGCGCTGGCGAGATCTTTGTCGATGACGGCCTCCACTCCCTTGTGGCCTTCGGGGGTGTCGATGACGGGGATTCCGCCGCCGCCTGCCGTAACCACGATGACGCCCTTCCGGGCGAGCTCTTCAACGATTTCTATGTTGTTGATTTTCAGGGGGACGGGGGAGGCCACGACCTTGCGCCAGCCGTTGCCCTTGGGATCTTCGCGAAAGACGGCGCCGGTTTCGGCGGTGAGCCTTTCGGCCTGCTCGCGGGTGTAATAGGGGCCTACCGGCTTGGTGGGGGAGAGGAACTTCGGGTCGTCGGCGCCCACCTCCACGCGGGTTACGAGCGTGACCACCCGGCGGTCGATTCCGTGCCGGCGCATCACGCGCTCCATCGCGGTCTCGATCATGTAGCCGATGGAACCCTGGGTTTCGCTGCCGCAGAAGTCCATGGGCATGGCCAGGAGACCGTATTCCTTCTGTCCGGCCTCGTGGCGGAGCAGGCCGTTCCCGACCTGCGGGCCATTTCCGTGGCCGATGATGATGTCGTAGCCCTTTTCCATGAGAGGCAGGAGCTGTTCGCAGGTGTCCTCCACGTTTGCCATCTGCTCGGCATAGGTGCCCTTCTGGCCGCTGCGCAGAAGGGCGTTGCCGCCGAAGGCTATCATCGCAAGCTTTCTGTTCATAACGACTCGAACACGTTCCTTATGATCGCGATGGCTTCGCGGAGCTCGGCCTCGCTGATGGTGAGAGGCGGAGCGAAGCGGATGATGTGCCTGTGGGTGGGCTTTGCAAGCAGGCCGGCGTCGCGGAGCCTGAGGCAGATGTCCCAGGCCTCGATGCCGTTCTGCGGCTCGGTGACCACCGCATTGAGAAGGCCCTTGCCCCGGACGTACTTGAAGAAGGGGCTCTTTATCTTCGAGACCTCCTCCCTGAAGATGAGGCCCATGTCGTAGGCGTTTTCGGTGAGATGCTCATCCCTGATGACGCTCAGTGCCGCGACGGCGACCTTTGCCGCGAGGGGATAGCCGCCGAAGGTGGATCCGTGTTCGCCGGGACCTATGGTGAGCATGACCTCGTCGTTCGCGAGGACCGCCGAGATGGGAATGGTGCCGCCTGAAAGGGCCTTTCCTATGGTGACGATGTCGGGATGGACGCCCTCGTAGTCGCAGGCCATGAGCCGTCCGGTGCGGCCTATGCCCGTCTGCACCTCGTCGGCGATGAAGAGGCAGTTGTGCTCGTGGCAGAGATCATAGCATTCCCTGATGAAACCGTCGTGGGGCACATAGACGCCCGCCTCGCCCTGGATGGGCTCCATGAGCAGGGCCGCCACCTTGTCGCCCTTCTCTTCGAGGACCTTGCGCACCGAGTCGGTGTCGTCGTAGGGGACGCGCACGAAGCCCGGGGTGAAGGGACCGTACTGGGCGTAGCTTTCAGGGTCGTTCGAAAGGGTGACTATGGTGATGGTGCGGCCGTGGAAGTTGCCGTCCATCACGATTATGAGCGCCTCGTTCTCGGGAATGCCCTTGACCTTGTAACCCCAGCGGCGGGCGAGCTTGAGGGCCGTTTCGACGGCCTCGGCGCCGGAGTTCATTGGCAGGAGCTTGTCGTAGCCGAAGAACTCCGTGGCGAATTTCTCGTACGGGCCCAGGCAGTCGTTGTAGAAAGCCCTGGAAGTGAGGCAGAGCTTGCCGGCCTGGTCGGTGAGGGCCTTCACGATTTTGGGATGGCAGTGGCCCTGGTTGACTGCGGAATAGGCCGACAGGAAATCGAAGTAGCGCTTGCCGTCCACTCCGTAAAGATAGATGCCTTCGCCCCTTTCGAGGACTACGGGCAGAGAGTGGTAGTTGTGGGCGCCGTAGCGCTCTTCCATTGCGATGTAATCGGCGGATGTGAGGTTTTTCTCCATTTTCAGTTATGTTTTGATGTCATTTGTCTCTTCTCAGGGGAAGGGTGCTGCAGCGCAGCAGGCCGCCCATCTTGCTGATTTCGCGGTAAGGCACGGTCTCGACTGTGGCCCCCCAGCTTTCCAGCCAGGCCTTCAGGCGGGTGAAATGCTCTTCCACCACCACGACGTCGGGGGCGATGCTGAAGATGTTGGAGTTCATCCAGTACATCTCTTCCTGGGTGATTTCCAGCACGTTGGCCTTCCCGAACAGGCTGATGAGGGAGTCGGCGTCGCGGGGGTTCATGAAGCCGGGCTTGTAGATGACCGCCTTGTCCTTCCCTACAGGCATGAAGGTGCAGTCGAGATGGAGTATGCCCTCGCGGGGGTCGGTGTCGCTCTTGCGGAGGTTCAGGGGAACGATCTTCTTGTGGGGGAAGATCATGCGGAGATAGTCGATGGCGAGGGTGTTCGTTCTGGCCGTCTTCACCTGCGGATAGTCCGAAAAGGCATACTGGCCCACGAAGATGTAGTCGTTCCAGAGCACCACGTCGCCGCCCTCCACGTGGACCATTTCGGGAAGGTTGTAAATCTGCTTGTAGTGGATGTGCGAGTAGATGGCCTCGTAGGCGTCTATCTCGTCCTGACGGTCGGGGATGACGTTGGAAACCACGATCTTGTCGTCTATCACGAAGCCCACGTCGCGCGAGAATATCTGGTTGCAGTTATGCACGAGCCTTGGGCGCAGCACGTCCACGTCGTACTTGCGGAGTATCTTTTCGAAGGCGCCCATTTCGGCTGTGATGGCCTCCTGGGTGGGGTAAACTCCGTTCTTGACCGATTCGAAGGACTTGCTGTCGTAGGTTTCGGCCAGGGACGGAGCCGGGCCGTTGGATTGCGGAAGCCCCAGAACCACCGCCCTGAGCCGCGAGGTCTCATTTTGGACGAATATTTCCATTGGTTACGAATTGTTATTAATGCGGACACAAAGATAATGATTTGCTTTCAATCTTCCTAAATTTTAGGTAAATTTGCAAGACTTGATAACACCGAAAATCAACAGGCATATGAACAACTCCGTCATCACTTTCCCCCTTCCCGCAAACGAGCCCGTAAAGGCCTGCCTGGAAGGCACCCCCGAACGCATCGCACTCGACAAAGAACTGGAACGCCAGTACGGCACCGTAGTGGAAATCCCGGCCATCATCGGCGGCAGGGAAGTCCGTACCGGCAACATCGCCGAAGTAACCTGCCCCACCGAACACGGCCACGTGCTCGCCCGCTACCACATGGTAGGGGAGAAGGAAGTGAAGATGGCCATCGACGCCGCCATGAAGGCCCGCGAGGAGTGGAGCCGTACTCCCTGGACCACCCGCGCCGCCGTCAACCTCAAGTGCGCCGAGCTGCTCAGCACCACCTGGCGCGCGAAGATCAACGCCGCCACCATGCTGGGCCAGGGGAAGAACATCTACCAGGCCGAAATCGACTCCGCCGCCGAAACCTGCGACTTCTTCCGCTACAACGTCTCCTTCGCCTCCCAGATCTACGCCATGCAGCCTAAGGACGCCAGGAACTGCATCGACCACAACGAGTTCCGTCCGCTCGAGGGCTTCGTCCTCGCGGTCACTCCCTTCAACTTCACCAGCATAGCCTCCAACCTCTGCATGACTCCCGTGCTCATGGGCAACGTGGCGCTCTGGAAGCCCAGCAGGACCGCCCTCCTGAGCAACTGGTACCTCATGCAGCTCTACAAGGAGGCCGGCCTTCCCGACGGGGTCATCAACTTCCTCCCCGGCAGCGGCGAGCTCATCGGCAAGGTCTGCACCGAAAGCCGCTACTTCGCGGGCCTGCATTTCACCGGCTCCACCGCCACCTTCAACAGCCTCTGGGCCTCCGCCACCCGGAACCTCTCCAATTACATCAGCTATCCCCGCATCGTGGGCGAGACCGGCGGCAAGGACTTCATCTTCGTGCATCCCAGCGCGGATGCCGCGGCTGTGGCGCATGCCGCCTTCACCGGCGCCTTCGAGTATCAGGGGCAGAAGTGCTCGGCGGCCTCGCGTATGTACATCCCCCGCAGCATGTGGCCCGACGTGCTGGAGCGCCTGAAGGTCATGGCCTCCCAGGTCAAAACCGGTGGCGTGCGCGACCACGACAACTACATCAACGCCGTCATCGACGAAGCCTCCTTCAACCGCATCGAGGCCCAGATAGAGAACGCCCGCCACAGCAAGGACGCCAGGGTGGTGCTCGGCGGCAAGTGCGACAGGACTGTGGGCTGGTTCGTGGAGCCCACCGTAATCGAAACTTCCGATCCGAAGTTCAAGACCATGGTCGAGGAGATCTTCGGCCCCGTGCTCACCGTATTCCCCTACGAGGACGAAAAGTGGGAAGAGGCGGTGAAACTCTGCGATGAAACTTCTCCCTACGGCCTCACCGGCTCGGTGTTCGCCAAAGACCGCCTCGCGGCCGAAAAGATATCCGACATGCTCTGCTACGCGGCCGGCAACTTCTACATCAACGACCGTCCCACCGGCGCCGTGGTGGGCTGCCAGCCCTTCGGCGGAGCCCGCGCCTCCGGCACCGACGACAAGGCCGGCGGTCCCTTCAACCTCTTCCGCTGGGTGTGTCCGCGGAGCATCAAGGAAACCCTCGTTTCCCCGACCGACATCTTCGCCGCCTATCCTTATATCAAAAGATAATTGATGCTTTTCTTCGACTGCGACTACAACAACGGCATGCACCCCGCCATCCTCAGGAGGCTGGCCGAGACCAACGCCGCATACACCGCCACCTACGGATACGACTCCTTCAGCGAGAGCGCGAGGGAGCGTATCCGGAAGGAGTGCGGCGACCCTTCGGCCGGCGTGTTCTTCCTCGCGGGCGGCACCCAGACCAACTCCGTGGTGATCGACTGCCTGCTGAAGCCCTGGCAGGGGGTGATTTCCGCGGCCACTGGGCACATCAACGTGCACGAGGCGGGCGCGGTCGAATACACCGGCCACAAGGTCTTCGCCCTTCCGGGCCGCGACGGAAAGCTCTGCGCGCGCGAGCTGGAGGAGTTCGTGGCCGGCATCCAGGGCGATGAAACCTTCGAGCACATGTCCGACCCTGCGCTGGTGTACATCTCCTTCCCTTCCGAGGTGGGCACCCTCTACAGCGCGGCGGAGCTCGCGGATCTGCATTCGGTATGCCGCCGCTACGGCCTCAGGCTGTTCGTCGACGGGGCGCGCCTGGGCTACGGCCTTGCGGCCGAAGGCAACGACGTGTCGATGCAGTTTCTCGCGGAGCACTGCGACGCCTTCTACATAGGCGGCACCAAGGTCGGCGCCATCTGCGGCGAGGCCGTGGTGTTCCCGAGGGGAGGCACGCCCGAGCACTTCTTCACCCGCATCAAGCAGCACGGCGCCCTGCTCGCCAAGGGGCGCCTGGCCGGAGTGCAGTTCGACACCCTTTTCACCGAAGGCCTCTACATGCAGATAGGCCGCCACGCTGACGGCCTGGCCATGCGCCTGCAGGAGATTTTCCGCAGCTCCGGCCTGTCCGAACCCGCCTCGTCCTCCACCACCAACCAGCAGTTCTTCATCCTCGAGCACCGCGTCATCGAGGCCCTGAGGAAGGACGTCTGCTTTGAAAAGTGGGCTCCGGTGGACGGGCATCACGACATGGTGCGCTTCGTCACCAGCTGGGCGACCACCTCCGAAGATGTCGACGCCCTCGAAGGGATTATCAGCAAAATATGAAAACATCTACCCCTCTCACCCCCGAACAGGAGGCCCGGAAACGCAGCTCCTGGGCATCCTGGACAATGATTGTCATAGTGCTGGCCGCAGTGCTGGGGCTGGAATATTTCCTCAACTCGGCCTTCCGGCCCGACACCGCCACCATGCTGGTGGGCACCTATACCGGCGAGGGCAGCGAGGGCGTGTATTCCTACATCTTCAACCAGAAGACCGGCACTGCCGCTCAGATGGGAGTCGCCCCTTCGGGCAATCCCTCCTTCGTGGTTCCCGACGGGGGCTTCGCCTACAGCGTGAACGAGTATTCCGACGGCCGCCAGGGCGCGAGCTCCTTCGTGCTCGAAGACGGCGTGCCCGTGCCGCTCAACTCCGTGTCGGCAAGGCCCGACACCGCCCTTTCTCCCAAGACCGGCGGCGACCCCTGCAATCTGCTCCCGGGCAATGGTTTCGTGGTGACGTCCAACTACACGGGAGGGGACCTTTCGGTATATCCGGTGCTGCCTGACGGAAGGCTCGGCCCCGTTTCGGAGTTCTATCGCTTCGGCGACAAGGCGCACATCCACTGCGCCCGCTTCTCTCCCGACGGAGCCTTCGTGTTCGTGGCCGACCTGGGCAACGACTGCATCTGGCGCCTTTCCGTGACAGACGGCGGCCTTTCTTCTCCCTTCCTCGCCTTCCGGGGCAGCGAAGGGCTGGGGCCCCGCCATCTCGTGTTCGACGCCTCCGGCACCCACGCCTATCTGCTCTGCGAGCTCAGCGACTCCCTGGTCTGCTTCAATTACGGTCCCGGCGGCACGCTCGAGCCTTTCCGCACCCTTTCCGCCTACGACGGCGGCGGGAAAGGCAGCGCTGACATCCACATCTCGGCGGACGGGCGCTTCCTTTACACTTCCCACAGGCTGAAGGGAGACGGCATCTCGGTCTTCCGCATCCTGCCGGATGGAGACCTCGAGCGCGCGGGTTTCCTTCCCACCGGGAGCCATCCCCGCAATTTCGCGCTCAGTCCCAACGGAAAATGGCTGCTGGTTGCCTGCCGCGACGCCGACGCAATCGAGGTCTACGCCCTCAAAAACGGTATTCCGTCCCCGGCTCCGAAAACTTCCATCCCGCTCTCGAAACCGGTCTGTATTTCGTTTATTTAGGATTCCTCACCCTTCAGACTACAGGGCACAAAAAAAGTGGGGCGTGGCAGATTCGGACTGCCGACCTCTTGCCTGTCAAGCAAGCGCTCTGAACCAGCTGAGCTAACGTCCCAAATTGGACTGCAAATATAATAAATATTTGTAAAAGTATTACCCGCTCTGTAATAAAAATTACCTGCATCACTTTCCCTGCCGTCGCCCTGCGGGCGACCCCTCCCATCGCGAGCGATGGGCCCCTCCCGACAAGTCGGGAGACTGGTCCTACCCCCTGTTGTCCCCCAGGGGACATCTGCCCTTGCGGGGTGGAGCCGAGGGTGGCTACAGGCGATGAAAGTGATGCAGGTAATTTCTTTTCCTGAAAACCGGCCACGTTTTGCAGCGAAAACGTGGCCGGAAAACAAGGCGATACAGTAAACGGGATTCGCTTAGTCCACGACGGCGCGGGCCATGGAATCCTTGTAGTACTTCTGGAAGGTGAAGACGTCTTCCTTGTAAGGATTGATGTGACGTTTCTTCGAGATTGCTATGATCCAGCAGAGGGCTGCGCAGTTGGTGACGAGCGCAAGGGCGCTGATTACCAGCATCATGGTCGGATTGGCCGCGACAAGCGAAGGATCCACGGTAGTTCCGATAATCTCGGGAGTGACGGTGGTGCTTGAGATGCCGGCCACCTCATAAAGCTTGCTGATGGTATCCGCACCCTCGGGATAGAGGACGGGAAGGGTTGCCCAGCTGTACCACTGCTTGCCGTTCATGAAGGTCTCCTGGAAGAGAGGGAATACCTGGGCGAACATACACCAGATTGCAAGGGTGTTGGCGCGGTTCTGGATCCAGCCGCCACGGTTCCAGCAGAGAGCTGCCACGGTGGGAGCGAGAAGCAGGGCGATACCGCAGTACCAGCTGTGCGTGGGCAGGCAGTTGTAGGTGTAGGCGAAGTTCCAGATGTCGTACACGAGGATGTAGACCCAGGTCATGTCGGCCCAGATCATGTCCTTGCCGTCCTTGGAAGAGTAGACGTTCCACCATGCGGTCATGCAGAAGATATTGATCAGACCGGCGACACCGTTGAACACGTTGTGCCAGCCGCCGTACTGCCAGACGCCCTCGGCGGTGAGCCACCACTGGTTCCAGCCGTTCACGGCCGACTCGAAGTCGGAAACGCAGGCGATGAGGATGTTGATAGCCACGATGATGAACGGGAAGGGCTTGAACCAGTGCTTGGCGCCGATGCCCCATTTGTACTTGATCATCATGAATCCGATGCACCCTGCGGTGGCGGCATAGAGCTTGGCATAATGGAACCAGCCGGCCATGTACACATGGGTGGGATTCTTGAGAGCCCAGGCTGCGCCCGACCTTGCACCGATGGCGATGGCCAGGAAGTAGATGGTAAGCGCAAGCGGAATCACAAGGAAGGTGATGATGCCGCCCGCCTTGGTGCGGCGTGCAAATTCATTGAAAAGAATGAGGCCCACCAGGACCGCCAGCATCATGCCCCATTGGGCAAGGGCATGTTCTCCATAAACCTGGAAAAATAACCCGGAAGCTAAAGGTAACATAATTGAAAGGTTTTAGTTAGAAATGGTATTTAATGAAATTCTTCTTTCCCTGACAAGGGCCCAGATGGCCCAGACGGCCGTTAGGACGAGCGACATCGGCACGCCCACGGTAAGCATTTCGCGCAGCACCGTGCTCCAGCCGCCGCCCTCGGTGCCGAGGGCCGTGAGGAAGGGGAAGGCCCATGTTAGCTCTCCGTTGATT
>ERZ842401.863-NODE-863-length-44969-cov-5.640402_pt1 | contig 44969 bp, 33 predicted proteins | sample MGYA00521270_ERZ842401 | MGnify/ENA primary metagenome ERZ842401 (study PRJEB31892, sample SAMEA3878208) | bioreactor metagenome | biome: Moose rumen | place: Sweden | collected 2011-10 | study: EMG produced TPA metagenomics assembly of the PRJEB12797 data set... | reverse complement strand
TAGCAGAAGATTCCTTTAGCATAGAAGAGCCTGCCGTTACAGAAGAAACTGTAGCAGAAGATTCCTTTAGCATAGAAGAGCCTACCGTTACAGAAGAAACTGTAGCAGAAGATTCCTTTAGCATAGAAGAGCCTGCCGTTACAGAAGAAACTGTAGCAGAAGATTCCTTTAGCATAGAAGAGCCTACCGTTACAGAAGAAACTGTAGCAGAAGATTCCTTTAGCATAGAAGAGCCTGCCGTTACAGAAGAAACTGTAGCCGAAGACACTGCAGCAGAAGACAGTCTTTCCATTGAAGAAACTTCAGCCCAAGAAGAGGAAGACGAATTTAGCGTAAGCTCCCCTGCCCTTGAGGACAACTTTGACACTAGTAGCGAAAGAAGTGCCTTTATTCAGCAGGAAGAAAAAGAGCCTTCTCTTGACGACTTTGCCTTTGAAGAAGAAAAGGCAGAAGAAGACTACAGCGTAAGTTCCCCCGCCCTTGAAGACAACTTTGACACACCCAGCGAAGCCGCAGGCATAGATACCTCAGACGCCGATGAAGATTTGTTCGGAGACAGCGAAGAAACGACAGAATCATACGACATTCCAGAATTCCTTCCTGACGAAAATGCAGCGGAAAAGCCACAGGAGGATATCATGGAGAACGAGTATGATTCCACAGTGGAAGACATACCCACCGAAAGCAAACAGGAAGAAACTGTTACAAGGGAACCACAAATAGATAATTCAGACATCTTAAAGTCAATCGCTTCGGAACTTGCAAGCCTTAAGTCAGAAATTGCAGGACTTAAAGACGAGTTTGCAGGACTTAGGAAAAACGGTGTTACAGAAGAGCCTGTACAAAACAAACCTATGCAGGAAGAAGTTAAGTCATCAGGATTCTTTGGCGACACTGACGACGGTGACGACTCCATTACACTTTCCATGGAAGAACTTAGCAATGTGGCTCAGGACGCTACAGAAAAGTCTACAGGATTCTTTGGAGACTCTGATGACGGAGACGATTCAATCACCCTGTCTATGGAAGAACTTAACAATGTGGCTCAGGACGCTACAGAAAAATCCAAGGGTTTCTTTGGCGACGATGATGATGGTGACGATTCCATTGCCCTTAACACTGACGAACTTTCCAATATAATCAATTCCGCAGATATTACAGAAGAAAACGCACCCTACGAAGAAGTGGACGACACTGAAATTGAGGCAACAAAAAATCTTTCTATGGATTTTGAAAACGAAACTTTGGAAGAGCCTGTCTTTGAGGAAGACGAAAGCGAAAGTCTCGAAATAAATGCTGACGAAGCAGACTCCCTTCCCGAAGAAATTTCAGTTCCTAAAAACGATGATGACATCTTTGTAGAATCATCAAGTTCCGACATGCTTGACGACGATGCAGAAGAAGCTGCCTCTGGCGGAACAGTTGAAGACATTCCAGAAGATGAGAACGAAGAAGAATTTGATGAGGTTGCAAAAGTCGAATACACTTCATCAGAAGGCTTAGGCGGTCCCATCGACATTTTTGAAAACGACGAAGTTCAGCCCATGACGGAAGAAAACTTCCAGTACCTAGAAGAAAGCGATGCCGGTACGGGCGCCACTGAAGGAGCAGTTGAAGAAACAGCAGAAGAAGCGGAAGAGTCCGAAGGTGCAATGAACGATGAACCTGCGGAAGGCGTATTCTCCCAGTGGGAGGGCGAAGAAGAAACAGTTCCCACGGTGGATGAAGTTACAAAAGCCGCACCTCTTACCGCTGCAGAAACTGTTGACCAGGTAGCAGAAAGTGCCACTCCCGAAGTTGAGGCAAAGCAGTCAAAAGGCATACCGGAAGAAATGAAGCAGGAAATTAAGTCTGTTCTTTCTTACATGGATCAGCTCCTGGACAGCCTGCCGGAAGAAAAAATCACCGAGTTTGCAAAATCCGAGCAGTTTGAGACATACAAAAAGCTCTTTACAGAACTCGGTCTTGCTTAATGGGTCTTCTAGAAACAATTAAGACAAAGAAAAAGCCGTGTGGCACCCCCGGAACATTTTTTCCGCTGTGTAAGTCTCACGGCTTTATTCATGCCTGCCTGCTAAAAAAAAGCGATAACTTACTCTTCTGTCCTAAGGCCTTTGCCGGTTACGACATAGATTCAGCAAAAAAATCAGAAGCGACAGAAGCTTTCTGGAACGGAATACTCCCCCCTTGTTCAGAAAAAAAATTTCTTTCTTCCTCACCGGACTTTCCCCTAAGGCAGTTTTTGTCAGACGAACTTGCAGAAAAAACTAATGAAGTCTGGTGCATGAGATTTACACAAAAAAACACGGACTATGTATTTATGGCCCCTGTAGAAAAAAATCAGATCTTTACCCCCTTTAAGAAAAAAGATTTGGAAACTCTTTCGGACTCAGTTTCTTACCGAGAAGGACTTCTTTGCATGGATGACCTTAAGGGCATAAGCGAACTATCGTTAGTAAGCATTTCTATTCCCAACGGACTTAACATTAGCAAGGGCAGTAGAGAATACAAAGCCTTTGCATCGGGAGTGCTGGAAAGGGGTGGAGACTGGAGCTGTTTCTTGCCCCTCTTTACACAAGAAGGACTTCTGTACAAGGCCCAGTTTCTTGGAAAAAAAAGCAATTCCCTAAACGATGACAGCCTAGGCTTTCTGTTGGGAACAAGTAACGAACGGTTGTTAAAGGAGGAAAAAGCCTGATGACAAACGAACGAACGGTAGTCTTTACAGTTAACGGAGTCAGGCTTCATTCCGCATACAATCCTCAGGCGGAAGCAGAACGCTTTGTTTCCTCGCTGGAAGCCCCCTTTTTACCAAAAGCCGTAATCGTTACAGAACCAGCTCTTTCCTACATTGCAGAGCCTCTAAAAAAAAGGTTTCCCGGAATCCCAGTCTGTGCCATACGCTACTCAGAGTCATTTAAAGATGTGGATTCATATTTTACCCAAGTCTTTTACGGAAAAGAAAAATCCCTTGCAGAAGAACTTTTTTCTTACTTTGGAGAAGAAACTCTTTCGGCCTCACTTTTTGTTTCATGGCAGCCCTCTGCAAAGGCCTTCCCCAAAGAAGACGAAAATGTCTGGGAAGAAATAAAAAAGGCGGTTTTAAAAAGCCGTGATGTACTTGCAACCAGAACTTATTTTTCTAAACGCTGGGCAAAAAATGCAGTAAGATTCTGCGCACTTATAAAAACACAGGCCTTTCCTCAAAAAACAGATTCTCCCGTAATCATATGCGCCTCTGGTCCAAGCCTTACCCCATCCCTGCCCCTTATAAAAAAGAACAGAAACAGGGCGATTGTACTGGCTCTTTCGTCGGCAGTCTCGCCCCTCAAAAAGGAAGGAATTGTTCCCGACATGATTCTTTCTACAGACGGCGGCTACTGGGCAAAGGCTCACTTAAGGGAATGTCATTTTGCATTTAGGGAAGTTCCCCTTGCCCTTTCTGCAGAATCAGCCTGTCCCTCCAAACTTCTTTTGGAACATGCAGTAGTGCCTCTTTCCTACGGAGACGGAATAAGTGAAAGCCTTATAAAAGAAAGCGGAATAAAAGCCCTTCATGCAGAAAGAAACGGAACCGTAAGCGGAACCGCTGCCTGCCTTGCCCTAAAACTTAGCACAGGCCCCATATTTTTCTGCGGACTTGACCTAAGCCCCTCTAGCGGAAAAGTTCATGCAGAACCAAATCAGAACGAAAACCGCGACAGCCTTAGAGACATGAAGCTTTGCACAAAGGAGACCCGCCTTACCCCAAGTCACTTTGCTTCTCCCAGCCTAGACCTATATGCCTCTTGGTTCCGCTCGAGAAATTTTAACGGAAGAATTTTTAGGCTGTCGTTAGGCTCAAAATATAAAAACTCCTTTCCAAACATTCCCGATGTGGACTGGAACTTTTTTGAAAAAACATGCACTGCTCCTGTAAAGCCTTTGGCATTTTCCTTTACAGGCTCAGAAAAAGAAAACACTAACAGAATAAAAGACCTTGAACAAATCCTAGACGACCACAGAGCTGACCCGGTCTGGCAGAAGGATGCATTTCCTGCCCTATGCATTTTAAGGGAAAGAAGCATAAGTGGCGAACAAAAGGCTCAGTACGAAAGCCAAATAAACAAGGAATCAGAAAAACTAAATGGGGAACTTAAAGCCCTTCTTGCAGGAGGACACCCTTGACCTACAGCGGAACCCTAACTTCAAAAAACAGCTGCCTTATTCCGGTATTTTTAGATGGTAAGCCCATGCATTCAAAATACAATCCACAAGGGGAAGCCGCCCTTTTTAAAGATAGAACAGGATGTCTTGTTGTTGCAGGTCTTGGAGGAGGCTTTCATCTTACGGAAGCGGTAAAGACATGTAGCCTTGTAATAGCCTGTGAAAAGGATGAAGAATCCCTTAACTTCTGTCTTAAACTTCCCAGCGTAAGGGAACTCTGTTCTAAAAAAAACATGCTCTTTGCAACAGAAAAAACTTTAGGAAGCGTTCTTCTTTCAAACTATCTTCCCCACATGCATGGCGGAATTGAATTTGTATTTCACAGGGCGTGGGAAGACAGAGAAAAACAAAGCGCTCTAACTCTAAAGGAAATTTTTTCTACGGCGGTACGGCACATAAGCGCAGACTATTCCGTGCAGTCCCACTTTGCAAAACTCTGGCAGAGGAACATTTTTATAAACCTTAGGACATTTACCAAAAATCCTGACATAAGAAATGTCTTTGACACAAAAAAATCTGTCGCCGTCATTGCCGCAGGACCAAGCCTTGATGAAGACATTACTTACTTAAGGCAGAACAGAAATCAGTACGAAATTTTTGCAACAGACACTGCCCTTTCTTCTCTTGTGGCACAGGGAATAATTCCTGATGCAGTGGTGAGCATAGACGCCCAGCATCTTTCTACAGAACACTTTAAATGCCTTGGTTCAATTTTACAAAATGAAAAAAAGCCTGTCTGTTTCTTTGATGCCGCATCTGCAAACGAAAGCATTTCCATGGCAAGAAAAAACGCCTGCACCACATTTCTTGTGCATAACGGTCACCCCCTTCTTGCTCTAGCTTCACAAAAGGCAAACATTCCCCAGATTCAGACTGGAAGCGGAACTGTAACAATAGCGGCCTGTGACATTGCACAAAAACTTGGCTTTAAAGACATAAAACTTTTTGGAGCAGATTTTGCATACTCTGGCGGAAGGCCCTATGCAAGGGGAACCTATCTGGACAAACTTTACAAGAACTCCTCCCTAAGAACAGACACCCTAGAAGAAAAATTTTGCGCACTCATGTTTAGGACGGAACTTTACGACACAGTTCGGGAAGGACTTAAAAACGCAAAGACCAGTACCGTTCTTGAAGGATACAAGGCATCCCTTGAGTTGTGGCAGAAGGAAAAAAATCAGCCAACAGGCCCCTTTTATAGGGATTTAAACTTTAACTTTAAGGACTTCTGCAAGGAATGGAAGGAAGGCGTAGAAGAGTCCATTAAGGAAAACTGCACATCCCTTACTCCTGCCCTGTGCACGCTCCTGCCCCTTACGGCTTTCTTAAAAAGAATATCAAAAGACAAATTGGACTTTTTTTCGCTTGTAAAACTTGCATACTCTTACTCTCTGCGTTATACTGAATAGTATGAAAAGAAAAACAGCAACTTTCAGCATTTGTATTTTTATAATCTATATCCTTACGGTACTTCTTTTGGGTACCTCTTTAATCATGGAATACACTAGGGGTCAGACACTTTGCGAAGATAGGTTCAACACCCTTACAAGGGATACAGCTTCGGCAGCAGCCCTAGCGGAACCAGGGACACCCCTTTTTGCGGAAGGATTTAAAAGCGCCATAGGCACTGTGGACGATATTGCCGTAGTACAACTTTCTGCAGATGGCACCCTTATTTTCTCTTACCCTGCAGATGTTTCCAGAGTTCCAGCGGGTTCATCATTTTTTGTCCGCTCATTCAGCACTGAACTTAACACAAAAAACAGCACACTGCGCCTTTCTGCAGTAATTTATAAAATTTCTCCAAAGACAATTTTTACCCGATGCGCAATCGCCTTCATAATCATTTTAATTGCCACATTTGCCGTTGTACTTTACATGATTGCCACCTCTGGAGAAAAAGAAACTGATGCGGCTACTTTTGTAGATCAGAACAAGGCAAAGACTGAATCAGACAGAGACTCAACAGAGGATTTAAATGCAGGCGAAAAGACTAAAAAACATTCAGAAAAAGAAGAACCTTTTGCAGAAGAAAAGCTAGATGTAAAAGAAGAGCCTGAACAGGAAGAAATTCAGGAAGAAGATGAACCTGAAGAAAATGGGGATGACCAGTCACCGGTGGATGACCAGTCACCAGCGGATGACCAGTCACCAGACTTTGAGCCAGAAGCGGTAAGTGCTGAACCTGAAAAGCCCCAAACGGCTGTAGAAACAGGACTCTTTTCTCCAACAACGGGATTTGGATGGCAGTCTTACATGAAGCCCCGTCTGGAAAGCGAACTGGAGAGGGCTGCTGCGTCAGACATGGACCTCTCTCTTATTTCCATAAGGATTCCTGGACTTCCTGCAAACACTGACTGTTCAAGGGAAATAGAAAAGGCAATTCTTTCAACTGCGGGATTTAAAGACCTTGTGTTTGAAAACGGACCAGACGGATATTCCGTAATAATGCAGGAACTTGACATAGATGCCGCCCTTAGGCGTTCTGAAGAACTTTACGACAAGATTGAAAGGGAACTAGCCTACGAAAACCTAAGCATTAAGCACGCCATAGGAGTTTCCTCACGCTCACTGCGCCTTATTTCGGCAGACAGGCTTACAAACGAATCAGAGCAGGCACTGGCCCACGCCCTTAAAGAAGAAGGAAAGAGAATTATTGCATTTAGGGTAAATCCTGACAAATACAGAAACTTCCTGCTGTCGGGAAACACCAACTAATTCTGCCCAGAGGAAATACTTTTTCTAAGGGTCTGAATGGATTTGTCATCGGGAAATTTTTCTGCAAACTCTGTCAGAACAGACTCTGCCTTTTCGTACTGCTTTAACTGAATAAGAACCGCTGTGTAGTTTTTTAAAACCGATGGATTGTCACCGTTTTTTGCATACAGGTCTTCGTACATTTTGACGGCTTCTTCTGTAGAGCCCTTCATGGCTTTTATATAGGCAAGGGAAAGAAGCACAGTCTGATTTTCACCGTCTTTTTCTAGAAAGTAAGAAAAGACTTCCTCGGCATTTTTCCAGTCTTTCTGCTGAACATGACACACACCCATGCGGTAGTAGGCGCTGTCGTACAAACTGGAGGATGCTAAAGCCTTTTTGTAGTATGCAAGAGCCTTGTCGTATTTTTTTAGAGACTCGTATTCTTGGGCAATAAGAAAATACTCCCTGTAGACGGATTCTGCTTCATCTCTCCGCTCACCGGGAATTGCAAATGATGAGCAGGAGGAAAGAAAAAGGAAGACAAGAAGTGTGGCTAAAATGCTAGCGGTTTGTCGTGGTAACCGTACCATCAGCGTTTACCTCAAAGTGTTTTCCGGTAATTGGGTCCCTTGTAAACAGGTCTATAAGCTTTTGCTCTGTAATTTCAAGACCTGAAATTTCAAGCGTTGAGTCATCATACATTCTTATGTCTCCCCCCATAAGTCCAAGGGAAAGCTGAAGGGCGGCAAAGAGTGTTTTTGCTGTGCGAGAGTTTGAACACCTTAAGTCAAAGGTAAGCATGTAAGTTTTGTCTGACTTTGCCTTAAGGGTACCGAAGACTTCGTTTGACCCCAGTATGTCGCTTCCCAGAAGGTTGCGCAGATACTGACCGGGCTTTGTAATGTAAAAGCGGATGTCTTCTCCGCCATGAGTGGAAAGATTTACCCAGTTGTTGTAGGAATTGTCAGCTACATTTGGACGCATGGAATACTGCTCCAGCATGGGCGCAAGGTCTCGACCTACGACAAAGACTTTTGAAGAAGGAAGCCCCACCTGGAACCTTGTGTCACGCCTCCTGTAGTAGGAGAAGGTATTGGGGTACCCTTTTGAAAGAGCATCGTCAGAAGAAAGTGCCGTGTAGGACTGCTTTATCCATCCGTTGGACTGAGTGAATATAAGGCTCTGTGCGGCGGAAGGAATTGAACCTCTGGCAGCAATTTCCAGCATGGAACGGTCGGCAACTGTTCCCAAGCCAGCATAAAGGACATTTATCTGCTTTACTACGGTAAGGGCATCCTTTTGCGAAAGAGAGGGAATTTCGGCACAGAGCACATCAGCCACAAGCTGCTGATGATACTTTACGGGAACGCCAACATAAATGCTAGAATCTGCGCTAAGGACAGCAAGGGGATGTACTTCCTGAAGAGTTACCGCAGGTGTTGCAGGCTGCTCTACTTCTGGTTCCGTTGTCTGACAGGCAGAAAGTAAAAGGGCAAGTACAAGGACAAGTGCCAAAGCAAGAGGTTTAAAAATCTTTCCGTTCATAAAGTCTCCTTAGGCTTTGGCAATGCGGACTGTCCAGGTTTCGCTGTCAGCCTCTATGGCAGTGTCCAAAGCCGTGTCGCTCCAAGAAATTGTTGCGGCAAGGGTTTCTCCTGCTATAAAGTCTCGGAACAAATCGAATGAACCTTTAAGACTTGAGCTTCCGCCAACCAGAAGATTTATTCTGTCGGTAACTTCAAATCCGCTTTCCTTTCTAAGATTCTGAATTCCACGCACAAGGTCACGGGCATAGCATTCCTTCTGAAGTTCGTCCGTAATTTTTGTATCCAGCCCAACAGTAAGGGTTCCGTCGTTTACAACCTTAAGGTTTTCCTTTTCAAAGCGTTCAACAAGGACATTTTCTGCGGTAAGCTCAACTTCACTTCCCTCTACGGTTACGGAAAGTTTCTGTCCGTCAAGGAGGGCCGCAATCTGCTCATTAGTAAGTTTTGCAATTTCTGTGGCGGCACTTTTCATTTTTGGACCAAGAAGTTTGCCCAGTACCTTAAAGTTTGCCTTTGCCTTGTATTCAACAAGTTCATCTTCGCGCTCGTGGAAAATCACCTGCTTTACATTAAGTTCTTCCGCAATAGTGTCTTCCATTGCAGCAAGCACTTTCCTTTCGTCTGCATTGCGGGTAACAAGGGCCACACTCTGAAGGGGCTGTCTGTTCTTAAGGTTAAACTGATTTCGCAGGCTGCGTCCCATGCTTACGGCCTTCTGTACTGTTTCCATCTGGAACTCAAGAGCTTCGTCACGGAACCTAGCGTTATATGTGGGGAAGTCTACCAGATGAACAGATTCCTTGTCTTCGGCAGTTTTAAGGTTCTGCCACATTGTTTCGGTAAGGAAGGGAATAAAGGGTGCGGCAACTTGAGTAAATGTCTTTAGGGCAAGGTAAAGAGTACCGTATGCTTCCAGTTTGTCAGAGTCACTTCCACTCTTCCAGAAGCGACGGCGGTTACGGCGGATGTACCAGTTGTTAAGCTGATCAATAAAGCCAAGCCAAGGATCAATGGCGGCATTAAGATCGTAGTCGTCAAGGGCGGCTGTTACTTCCTTAACCATTTTCTGACTTACAGACAAAAGCCATCTGTCAAGAGAATTGGAAGGAAGCCTGTCGTCAAATTCGTGTCCGGTACAGGTTACGCTGTCTATGTTTGCATACTGAACAAAGAAACTGTAACTGTTCCACAGAGGAAGAATGATGCTTTTTATGATGTCGCGCACACCGTCATCGGAATAGCGGATTTCATCAGCCTTTACGACTGCAGAATGCATAAGGAAGAGCCTAATTGCGTCTGCACCAAACTTGTTGATTGCCTCTACTGGGTCAGTGTAGTTTCTGAGGCTTTTTGACATCTTGCGTCCATCTTCTGCAAGTACGATACCGTTTACCACGCAGTTTTTAAATGCGGGCCTGTCAAACAGATGGCTTGCAAGAATTGTAAGGGTGTAAAACCATCCTCGTGTCTGGTCAAGACCTTCAGAAATAAAGTCGGCAGGGAAATTCTTTTCAAAGTATTCCTTGTTTTCGAAAGGATAATGCTGCTGAGCATAGGGCATAGAGCCTGACTCGAACCAGCAGTCAAATACTTCTGGAATACGGCGCATTTCTTTCTTACACTTGGGACAAGGAATTGTAATTTTGTCTACAAACTGCTTGTGCAGGTCTTCAGGGTATACGCCAGAAAGCAGCTTGAGTTCGTCACGGCTTCCTACACACAGTTTGTGTCCGCAGTCGGGATTTGTACAGCGCCAGATTGGGATGGGGTTTCCCCAGTAGCGGTTGCGGCTAATTGCCCAGTCACGGCTTCCTGCAAGCCACTTACCAAAGCGACCTTCCTTTATGTGTTCAGGCTGCCATTTAATTTGACTGTTTGCTCTTAACAGGGCTTCGTGATGATCTGCAACACGGACGAACCAACTGCCTATTCCCCGATAGATAAGAGGGCTTCCGCACCTCCAGCAGTGGGGGTACTGGTGATTTACAGTTTCCCTTTTTACAAGTTTGCCCTCTTTCTTAAGGCGGTCCATAATGTCCTTGTCGGCATCCTTTACAAATACGCCTTCCCAGTCGGACACTTCCTTTGTAAAGCGGCATTCTGCATCAATAGGTTCTACAAAGGGAACTCCCGAACCGCGGAAGACCTTGCTGTCGTCTTCGCCAAAGGCAGGGGCAATGTGAACTATGCCTGTACCATCTTCTGTAGAAACATAATCGGCGTTAAACATACGGAAGGCACCTGTCTTGCAGGGTTCACCGGATTTTTCTGAGCATGCAGAGGAATCTTTAAGTTCTGCAAAGTAAGGAAAGAGTGGCTCGTACTCGGCACCAATAAAATCCTTACCAGGTCTTTTATACACAATCTGATAGGCGTCCTCGCTCTTGTAGTAGGCGTGAAGCCTGCTTTCTGCAAGGATGTAATGATCTCCGCTTTCCTTGTCAAGAATCTTTACATAGTCAATTTCGGGTCCCATGCAAAGCCCAAGGTTTGAGGGAAGAGTCCATGGAGTTGTAGTCCATGCAAGGAAGTATGTTTTTCCGTCCGTCATGCTAGAGTCGTCTATGGCAGAGGGAGCCTTTGTTACCTTAAAGCGAATGGTGATTGCTGGGTCCTGCTTTTCCTTGTAGCCCTGAGCAAGTTCGTGGGTAGAAAGTACGGTTGCACAGCGGGGGCAGTAAGGCAGGATGTATTTTCCTTCGTAGATAAGGTTCTTGTCCCACAGAGATTTTGCCGCCCACCATATTGACTCCATGAATTCAGGATCCATGGTCTTGTAGTCGTTGTCAAAGTCTACCCAGCGTCCCATACGGGTAATGGTCTTTCTCCATTCGCCAGTATATTTTAAAACTGAGGCTCGACACTTTTCGTTAAAGTTTGGCACACCGTATGCTTCAATTTCGTGCTTAGAATTTAAGCCCAGTTCCTTTTCGATAAGGTTTTCTACAGGAAGTCCGTGGCAGTCCCATCCAAAGCGGCGGGTTACATGCTTACCCCTCATGGTCTGGTAACGAGGAATAATGTCCTTTATTGTAGAGGGTATAAAATGTCCAAAGTGAGGAAGACCTGTTGCAAAAGGAGGACCGTCATAAAAGACAAAGTCTTCTGCGCCTTCCCGCTGCGAAACTGATTTCTTAAAAGTATTGTTTTTTTCCCAGAAAGAAAGAACCTCTTCCTCCTGCTTAGGAAAATCAACCTTAGGATCTACACTCTTATACATAACTCTATAACCTCTAAAATTTATACCCTCTCCGCTAAGGTAGCATTTTTAGGAATCTAAATCAACAAAATACACATCGTAGTCTTTACCCAGAATGCGGCGGGAAACATTCATTACAGTGTCGCCCTCGGCATCTGCATAGAGGTCGTCAAGTTCTTCGTTCGTGTAAGGTGTAATGTCGTCTTCCGTAGTGGCCTCTATTTGAGAACCAAGCATGCACAGTGTAAAGTTTGAACTGGATGTATTGCGCATGTAGCCTAGAACAATAATATTTCGTCCGTCATAGCCTTCTACAATCTGTGCAATGTGGGGAACGGAATTTGTTTCGCTTGCTGGGCAAACAATCATGCTATAATTGTGCACATGCATGAAGTAGACATCTTCATAGTATTCGTTTTCCATGCGAGAAACTACTGACAGAAGTGTTCTGTTCATATCCTCCGTTGTAATTTCTGGCGCAAATTCATCATCATCCCAATCGCCATAATCGCTTAGATCGTAATCGTCATAATCGTCATAATAATCGTCATAGTCATCCTGATCATCGTCAATGTCGGTACAAAGGACTTCGTAGGTTTTTCCGTCTATTTTAACCGTGGTGCGATAAGTGATTGTGTAGCCATTTATGCGCTCCCACCGCTCTTCTATGTTGGTGTTTTCTAGATAGTCGCTTGCGTCTTCGTCTTCTATCATGTAGGCAGACCAAGAGTAGTATTCGTCATTGCTGTAGGTAGGCCTTCCGTAGAGTACATAAATGAAGTTAGGAACTTCTTCTGAATAGCTGTCTATGCGGTAATAGATGTAGGGAAACTCGTATTCATTGTTAACCAAGTAAAGCATATCTGGAATGCGAATAAAAACAGAACCGTCGCTTATTTCTGTTCCTACAGAACCGTCTGCAAGTTCGCCTGAGTTTTCAACGCTTACGATGTAGTCTACAAGGGTAACCAGCTGTTCTTCAGTTACAGGCTCCACATCTTCGTCATCATCGTAGCCGTAGTAATAGTCATCGTCATCATAATCGTAATAATAGTCGTCATCATCATAGTAGTGGTAATAGTTTTCATATTCTTCTACAGGGTATTCAGGAACATCAAGTTCAGAACCGTCGGGAAGATATCGGTAACTTAAGTCTTCGTCTATTGCAGTCTTTTCTGCCTGACTTCCCCTAAAGACAAAAAGCGTTACATCATAGTCAAAGGCATCTTCGGAAATGTGGGTTGCCCTGGAAATTTCTACAGAGGTAAGAGCTGTGTCGTCAAAGGCCCAGTCGTCAATGTAGCGCACAGAGGAAGGAATTTTTACGCTATTCAAGTCGTAGCAGCTATCAAAAGCGCTGTAGCCTATGTATTCCACATTGTCAGGAATTACGATTTTTTTAATGCCTTCAAGACCAGCAAAAGCCTTGTAGCCAATAATCTTTAAGGTTTCTGGAAGGACAATTTCGGTTACTTCGTCAAGGTCGTAGTTTTCGTAACTAGAAAGGGCATAGGCTGAAAGTTGGGTAACAGGAAGTCCGTCTATGTAGGCAGGAACAACTAGCTTTCGTTCTGCTCCAGAGGAATACTCGTAGTTGCATCCTGTAATGACAACTTCCTCGCCCCGGAACTTTATGTTAAAAAGTCCAGACGGATCTTTAGGGTCTGCAAAAGATGCAGTCAGCACAAGAGTCAAAAGCGACAGTGTACATAAAAATTTTTTCATTTTCATCTCCTTAGAATCTTATTTTTTTATCGGTTCCGGCATAGTACTGCTTTCGCAAAGCCCTTACCTGTTCGTCTTTTAGGTAATCGTCAAAGTTCATCATGCGGTCAATGATTCCGTTTGGCGTAATTTCCACAATGCGGTTTGCAATGGTGCTAATAAACTCGTGGTCGTGGCTAGAAAAGAGCACGACTCCGCCAAAGCGCACAAGTCCCTGGTTAAGACTTTCTATGCTTTCCAGATCAAGGTGATTGGTGGGGTCGTCCAAAATAAGGACATTTGCACCGCTAAGCATCATTTTAGAAAGCATACAACGAACTTTTTCTCCTCCCGAAAGAACCTTTACTGGCTTAAGGCTTTCGTCACCTGTAAAGAGCATTCGTCCCAAGAAGCCCCGTACATAGGCGTCATCCTGTTCCTTTGAAAACTGCTTTAGCCATTCGGTAATGTTAAGGGAGTTGTCAAAATACTTTGAATTGTCACGGGCCATGTAGGTGTGGCTTGTCGTCTGCCCCCAGTTAATGACAGTTTCCTCGCCTTCGCTTTTTCTTTCTCCTGCAATAATGTCAAAGAATGCTGTTATGGAATTATGCTCCATTCCTACAAAAGCGATTTTTTCTCCCGGATGCACGGTAAGTGAAAAATTCTTAAGGAGGACTTCGTTTTCTGCACCAGTGGCGTTAAGATGCTCTGCGGTAAGGACAAAGTTTCCTATTTCCCTTTCGCTCTGGAAATGAACATAGGGGAACTTGCGGCTAGTAACGGGAAGTTCTTCCAGCTCAAGTTTTTCAAGAACCTTCTTGCGGCTTGAAGCCTGTCCTGCCTTGGAAACATTACTTGCAAAGCGAGCTATAAAGGTCTTAAGTTCGGCCATTTTGTCTTCGCGCTTTTTCTGCTGATCCTTTGCCTGCTTCTGCATAATTTGGCTCATCTGGTACCAGAAGTCGTAGTTACCAGTAAACTGGGTGATTTTACCGTAGTCTATATCGCAAATTACAGTACACACGGAATTAAGGAAGTGACGGTCGTGGCTTACAACAATCACGCAGTTTTCAAATTCGATAAGGAAGTTTTCAAGCCATGCTATGCTTTCCAAATCCAAACCGTTTGTAGGTTCGTCCAAAAGCAGAATGTCGGGATTTCCAAACAGTGACTGGGCAAGAAGCACGCGCACTTTCTGACCTTCGTCCAAATCGCTCATCATGCGGTCGTGGAATTCTTCTTCCAGTCCAAGACCAGACAGCATCTGTTCAATCTGATTTTCGGCTTCGTATCCACCCAGTTCGCCATATTCAGCTTCCATTTCTGCGGCCTTGATTCCGTCTTCTTCTGAAAAATCGGGCTTTTCGTAAATGGCATCCTTGTCTTTTCCCAGCTGATAGAGCTTAGGGTAGCCCATGAGGACTGTTTCTTTTACGGAATACGAGTCGTAGGCAAAGTGATCCTGAGACAGTTTTGCAAGGCGTTCCCCTGTACTTATGCTTATGCTTCCGGAGTCACATTCCTGCTCACCAGAAAGAACCTTAAGAAAGGTGGACTTTCCTGCACCGTTTGCACCGATTATGCCGTAGCAGTTTCCCTTGGTGAACTTTAGGTTTACATCTTTAAAAAGTGGTTTTTCGCTGAACTTTAGCGTTACATCTGAAACTGTAATCATGTCTACTCCTGCGTCCTACTTCTTCTTTGAAAAGAGGGACTTGATTTTGCCAAATAGCCCCACCTTCTGAGTGCTGGTTCTGGACTTTGAATTTTTGGGGACTGACTGTGGCTTTGCATTCTGAACTGAGTGCCGTCCCTTTGCCTTGGAATAATTCTGGTTCTTTGAGTACTGGCTTCTGTTTTTTCCGCCCTTACCCTTTCGTCCTGAGTTTCTTTCTGAGCCGCCTGCATATTTTTCCCGATAAAGCTTCATACGCTCTTCAGTACTCATTGAGGCAAGACGGTCTTCTTCTTCCGCACTGAACACCCTCCTGTCACGCCTGTACTCGCTGGCCTTTTTTTCGTTGCGGCTTGAGTAGCGGCCCCTACCCTTTGTTCCTCTGCGATGGGCTTCATGTTCAGCCTGCCGTCTTCTTCCAAACTCGCTCTTGTCGTTGTAGTCTTCATGGTAAGAGTTTAGTTTTATGTACTGTCCGGCAGACTTGTCTTCGGCAAGAAGGCTTTCGTCTGCTACAGAGGAAGGAATGGACTTTCCCACATAGCGCTCTATTGCAGGAAGGGAATATACATCCTGTTCGCTGCAGAAGGTGTAGGCCTTTCCACTTTTACCTGCCCTTGCCGTTCTTCCAATGCGGTGGACATAGTTTTCAGCTTCGTTGGGAAGGTCGTAGTTTATGACCATCTGCAGGTCGTTTACATCTATTCCCCTAGCAGCCACATCCGTTGCCACGAGGCAGTTTATGCTTCCGGCCTTAAACTTTTCCATGATATTCAGGCGCTTTGACTGGGGAAGGTCGCCTATGATGTATTCGCTTTGGAATCCGTTTAGGCGCAGCCTCTTTGCCACAATCTCGCAGGACTTTTTGGTGTTGCAGAAAATAATCAGGCTCTGGGGGCTTTCCTTCTGCATTATGCCCAAAAGTAGCCTCATCTTGTCGTCGCTGGAAACATGAAGCAGAAGCTGGTCAATTTCGTCAACGGTAACATTTTGTGCGTCTATCGTAATTTCTGCAGGGTTACGGGTGTATTCCCAAGCTAGGTTCTTTACATAGCTGTTTAGGGTTGCAGAAAAAAGCATAGTCTGTCTCTTTTCGCTTTGGGGAAGAACCTTTATAAGCCGCCTTAAGTCAGGATAAAAGCCCATGTCAAACATGCGGTCGGCCTCGTCTATAACAAGGAAGGCAACCTGTTCAAAGGACATCTGTCCGCCTTCGTGCAGGTCTATTACCCGTCCGGGAGTGCCTATAATAATGTCCACACCCTTCTTTAGAGCGGCAACCTGTCTGTCATAGCCCACTCCTCCGTAAAAGCTTGCGGCGGTAAGATCAGTTTTTGAAATAAGTTTGCCAGCCTCCTCCTCAACTTGTACGGCAAGTTCCCTTGTAGGTACCATAATTAGGGCCTTTTTGCCAGATGCTCCCTCCCTAGTAAGGAGTTCCTGTATTACGGAAACCAAAAATGCGGCTGTCTTTCCTGTTCCTGTCTGAGACTGTACATACAAGTCCCGTCCTTCCAGTGAATTCTGTAAAACCTGCTCCTGAACCGGCGTACATTCCACATAACCAGCGGAGGCAATGCCTTCCAAAAGGCTTCCATTCAGCGTAAATTCTGTAAATTTCATACTCGCCTCAGTATATACGAAAACATAAAAAATGTATATAGTTACCATTATGACGCAAAAAGACACTGAACAGGCCAAAATGTTTTCCAACAGGCTTTTGAAACAGTACAGAATTTTAAGAAAGTGGGCCAGACGGGAGCGGATAACCTGCTACAGGCTCTACGACAGAGATATTCCCGAAATTCCGCTAGCATGCGACATCTACACTTTTGTACCAGAAGGCTCTGAAGACAAACTTTCGGCAATACTGGCCATAAACGAAGAAAACGCCATTCTTAGTGCTAACGGAAAGGCGGCAGCTGTTACCGAGCAGGAGCGCTCAGAAAGGACATACCTGCACATGTACCTGTACGAAAGACCCTACGAAAAGCCAGAAGAAGAAGAAGAGGAATGGCTTAGCCTTATGGCAAAAAGTGCCGCAGAATGTCTGGGGATTAGGGAAAGCCATGTAATAACAAAGACCAGAAAAAGGCAGTCGGCAGACAGAGACGGGAAAAAAAGTCAGTACGAAAGACTACAGGGGGAGCACAGGGTAACAGGCACCGCCTTTGAGCAGGGGCAAATCTTTCTTGTAAACCTTACCCAATACATAGACACGGGACTCTTCTTTGACCACAGGCCACTTAGGAATACTGTACGCTCAGAATGCAGGGGAAAGCGAGTACTTAACCTTTACTGCTATACAGGAAGTTTTTCAGTTTACGCAGCAGAGGGAGGAGCCACATCCGTAGAAAGCGTTGACATGAGCAACACTTACCTTGACTGGGCAAAAAGAAACATGGCCCTAAACGGATTTACTTCTCCTGACCGCTATTCGTTTACTAGAAGCGATACAGAGGCCTTTCTTGACTCTTCAGCAGGCAGGGAGTACGACATAATCATTCTGGACCCACCAACATTTTCCAACTCCAAGAAGACGGAGCACACCCTTGACATAAACCGAGACTGGCCTAGGCTTGTAGAAAAATGTCTTGCCCGACTTTCTTCTGAGGGTGTGCTGTATTTTTCCACCAACAGCAGGCGGCTTTCCTTTAGCGAAGAAAAGCTACCAAGAGCAAAGGACGGAAGCTTATTGTGGAAGTCTGAAGACATTACCCAAAAAACCATACCAGAAGACTTCAGGAGCAGCAAAATACACAAGGCTTGGAAGATAACCGCAAGAAACTGATTTTTGAATTTAGTTTTAAATTTAGGCTAGAAAAAAAAGGCGTTACCCTTTATACTGTGGTGTTGTTTATGCAGTATAAAGGCATAAGGATGGTACGATGAAAATGAAACATTCTGTCAAAGGTCTTATAGGGGCTGTTCTTTTAGGAGCGGCATCCCTCTTTACACTGAACTCCTGCGAACTTCTTGCATGGTCGCTTATTGTGGCCTCAGAGGGCGAATATGATGATACCACTTACGGAGGAGGAAGTACTGGAACCGGCACAGGAACTGCAACTGGTACGGGTACAGGCACTGCTACTGGCACTGGCACTGGCCGCGGTACAGGTACAGGTACAGGTACAGGTACAGGAACTGGTACTGGCCGTGGTACAGGAACTGGAACTTCAGGCGGAAGTGGAACCTCTGGCACAGGTGGAACAGGCTCTTCGGGAACAGGCAGTGGAACAGGCAGTGGAACAGGCGGCTCGGGAACTTCTGGAACCACGGGAACAGGACAGGGGGTAACAGTACCCATTCAAGGACAGGCGCTTTCTTGGGGAACAACCATCTTTATAGAGCCTTCCTACTTTGCCAGCTTCAAGGCGGGAAGCCAGATTCGCATAAGCCTTACCTGCACAGACCAGTACTCCCACCTCATGAAAATGTATGCACCAGTACAGAATTCTGGATGGCAGCCCCTTTCTCAGGGTCGGGTAACAAACGGAACTCTTGCAGGCACGGGAGAAATAAATCCCTCTGTAACTTCGGGAGTCGTTGTCTACACGGTAACACAAATGGAAGCCGAGGAACTTAAGTCTTACGGACTCCTTTTGCACGGCGGCGGAATTACAGTACACGGAATTGATCTTTATTCAAACGGAGGAGCATCTGCAACAGGCGGAACAGGCTCGTCAGGAAGTTCGGGAACATCAGGCGGAACCTCAACGGTGACAACTGGACAGGGAACAGTACTTCCAGGAACCACAAACAACGCACTCTCTTGGGGAAGCGTCATCACTGTGGACAAGTCCTACTTTGCCTCCTTTGCAAACGGAAGCCAGATTGCCCTTGACCTTACCTGTACAGATGTCTATTCCCACCAACTTAAGATGTATTCTCCCGTACAGAATTCAGGATGGCAGCCCCTTTCACAAGGCTCTATTACAAACGCCTCTATCGTAAGTTCTGGAGAAATCACACCTAGCATAACTCAGGGAACAGTAGTCTACACCGTAAATGCGGCGGAAGCTTCCAACCTAAAAAAATACGGACTCCTCATTCACGGAGGCGGAATCACTCTTAACAGCGTAAGAGTCTATCCTTCTGGAGGAGCGTCTGGCGGAAATACAGGCAACAGCGGAACTTCTGGCGGCTATGGAAGCGGCACTGGCTACGGAACAGGAACTGGCACTGCAACTGGAACAGGAACTGGTTACGGCACTGGAACAGGAACTGGTTACGGCACTGGCACTGCAACAGGAACCGATACTGACATAGTAATTCTGGACAGAACCGTTGACCTTGCCAACTGGAACTACTTTACGCTGAACGCATCCTACTTTGCAAACGCAAAAGCAGGAACTGTCCTTACCGTAAAGACAGCCCCGTCACAGGCAGTAAGAAACGCTTCCTACTACAACATGAGGTTCTGTGTAAACAGCAACTGGCAGGCCCTTACCCAAGGAAGCGTAACCGGAGCAAGCAAAAACGGAGACACCCTCATAGTAAGTTCGCCCTACGCAACCATAGACTATACCCTTACCAGTCAAGACGCACAGGCCTTAAAGCAGAACGGACTAATCATACAGGGATACGGACTTTCGGTAACACATGTGCTTCTTTCGTCATCACCGTCGGGAACCGCTACATCATCATCCAAAAACACCACAACAAAGACACCCTATGCCGAACACGGTGCCCTTTCCGTAAAGGGAGCAAACCTTGTAGACAGGAGCGGAAAAAAATATCAGCTTTACGGAATGTCAACTCACGGAATCTCATGGTTCCCCCAGTATGCAAACTACGAAGCATTTAAGACGCTTAGGGATGAATGGAACACAAACTGCGTAAGAGTTGCCCTTTACCCAAGGGAATACAACGGCTACCTTACTGGCGGAAACCAGAGCCAGCTTCTGCAGCAGGTATTCAATTCAATAGACTATGCAACCCAGTTAGGCATGTACATCATTGTGGACTGGCATGTACTGAACTACAATCCCAACGAAACCAAGGAAGCAGCTATTGCCTTCTTTAGCCAGGTGTCCGCACGCTATAGAAACTACGACAACATCCTCTACGAAATATGCAACGAGCCTACAGGCTCCGACTGGAACACTCAAATTAAACCCTATGCAGAATCGGTAATTCCTGCAATTAGAGCCAACGATTCCAACGCAATAATCATTGTGGGAACAAACACTTGGTCTCAGGACATAGAGGCGGCAATCTCAAATCCCCTCTCCTACAAGAATGTTATGTACGCCTTCCACTTCTACGCCAACACCCATACCGAAACAATGCGTAACAGGCTTGAAACTGCAGTAAGGCTAGGACTTCCCGTATTCGTAACAGAATTCGGAACTTGCGATTCTTCAGGAAACGGAGGATACAACAGCTACGAGTCTGAAAAGTGGTTTGCCCTTCTTGCAAAATACAACATAAGCCACATGAACTGGAGTCTTGCAAACAAGGCCGAAACAGCTAGCGCAATAGCCTCATGGTGTTCCAAAACCTACGGATGGACAGACTCTGACCTTACGGATTCTGGCCGTCTAGTAAAGGCTCACTTTTCTACGCTTACACGATAATCAGTAGAAAACCAGTCTTAGGACAAAAAAAAGCCCCGTTCCAAAAGAATGAACTTCTGGGACGGGGTTTTGCTTTTTAGGCTTTCCTTAGTTTGCCTTTGTAACGCCGTAGCGCTTGTTAAAGCGATCAATACGACCTGCTGTGTCAACAAGCTTCTGCTTGCCAGTATAGAAGGGGTGGCAGGCAGAACAGATTTCAACATGGATGTCTTCCACTGTTGAACGGGTTTCGATTACATTACCGCAAACGCAGGTAATTTTTGTCAGTTTGTAGTCGGGATGGATTCCCTTTTTCATTTGTATCTCCTTTTTCTTGCCCGGCGGTAAAGAACAACCAGTAGGCTCAAGCACCAAACTTTCGTGAAATGCGCAGAAAATTCCGCACAGACAGTGCCTCATTCTCCCACTGTTATCGCCCAAGTTACAGCCACAAGATGAATTACAGTTAAACCAGTATAGCAAAAGGGGCACCACTTAGTCAAGGGATTTTACCCTCTAATTTGTAGCGGCAGACCCAGGATTCATGCTAGCAAAGAAGGCGTTGTTGTCCTTTGTCTTTCGCATCTTGTCCATAATAAGTTCCAGCATGCCCACATCATCCATGTCGCTAGTTGCCTTGCGCAAGAGCCACATCTTCTGCAGTTCGTCCTCTGTAAGGAGCAGTTCTTCCTTTCGGGTGCCAGACTTCTTAATGTTAATTGCAGGGAAGAGGCGTCGTTCTGCAAGTTTGCGGTCAAGGTCAATTTCGCTGTTACCAGTACCCTTAAACTCTTCAAAGATAACCTCATCCATGCGGCTTCCTGTTTCGATAAGCGAAGTCGAAATAATGGTAAGGCTTCCCCCCTCCTCCACATTGCGAGCAGCACCAAAGAATCTCTTGGGCTTGTGCAGAGCGTTGGAGTCAACACCACCAGAAAGAACTTTTCCCGAAGTGGGAACAGTCTGGTTGTAGGCACGAGCAAGACGGGTAATTGAGTCAAGGAAGATAACCACATCCTTCTTATGCTCAACAAGACGCTTTGCCTTTTCAAGAACCATTTCCGCAACCTGAACATGGCGAGTGGCCTGCTCATCGAATGTGGAAGAAATTACCTCTGCCTTAATGCTACGCTCCATTTCGGTAACTTCCTCGGGGCGTTCATCGATAAGAAGAACAATCAGGTAGACTTCTGGATTGTTGGCTGTAATTGCATTTGCAATTTTCTGCATGAGTATTGTCTTACCAGCTTTTGGAGGAGCAACGATAAGAAGACGCTGCCCCTTTCCAATGGGCGCAAACAAATCAACAATGCGAGTGGAAAGTTCTGTGCTTACTGTTTCAAGGCGGAGCTTTTCGTTAGGATACAGTGGTGTAAGATTTTCAAAAGGAATGCGCGTCTGGGCTACTCTGGGCTCGTCAAAGTTTACGGTTTCTATTCTGAGCAGTGCAAAGAAGCGTTCGCCTTCCTTAGGGCTTCTTGTTTGACCGTAAATGGTGTCGCCTGTCTTAAGGTTAAAAAGCCTTATCTGGCTTGGAGAAATGTAAATGTCATCGGGACCAGGTAGATATGAGTTCTGGGGACTGCGCAAGAACCCGTATCCGTCGGGCAGAATCTCCAGAGAGCCGCTTGCAAAAATAATTCCGCCGTGCTCAGTGTGGGCCTTAAGTATGCTAAAAATAAGGTCCTGCTTTTTCATTGGGGCAAGGTCGTCAGCAGTCATTCCGTACTGGGTTGCCAGATCGCGGAGTTCATGCATACCCATTTTTGTAAGATCATTTATAAGGAGTCTGGGTTTGGACTCGTACTCTTCTGGATTTTCTATGCGCTGGGCTGCTTCCGCTGCTTCAAGGCGTGCCTGTGCATTGCGTTCGTAGTTTCCATTTGACCGGTAACTGTTTGAACGGTATCCGTTTCCGTAACGGTTGCCGTTATAGCGGTTGTTGTAGCGGCTCGCAGGACGACCGTAACCTTCCCTTGAAGGATGCTCTTCCTGAGACTCCTCTGCCAAAGGTGCTACAGGTGCAGAAGCCTGACTCTGGGGATTTTCTGAAGCTACTTCTGCAGAAGCGGATTCTTCCTGAGGCGCAGCCTTTCTTACAACGCGCTTTCTGCGGACTTTTGGAGCGTCTCCTTCCTCTACTGGAGCGTCCGTACCCGGTTCCTGAGGTGTCTGAGACAGAACAGACTCTGCCGACTGGGCTTCTTCCGCTGAATCTTCTGTGCTGCGTGATTTTCTAAATGCCATGAGATGTTCTCCATTGGAAAATATATATTCTACTGTAGGGAAAAAATAATAGGATGATTTGATTTTATCAGCAAAAGACTTTGTGTGTCAACAGGAATATAAAAATTTACCGCGCTTCCACAGACTTCATTACAAGTGCGCTCTTGTATTCGTCAGAGGCAAGCGTAAACAAATCAACATCATTGCTGTCTTCGATCATGGAAACCTGACCAACAAAATCAACATTGTCGGCTATCCTAAGTCTGGCCGTGCGGATGTCACCAGTAACGGAACTTCCGTTGCACAGCTCCACCCTTTCCGTTCCCTCTATGTTTCCCTTCACTTTTCCAGATACAACAACCGAGGCTGCAGAAATGGAATCCACTGAGCATTCTGCCGAGCGGTCAATTTCCAGCGTACCAGTGGCCTTTATGGAACCCTTGAATTTTCCGGTTATAATCAGGTTATCAGTAAACTCCAGTACTCCGTCAAATTCCGTTTCCTGACCGAACACGGTTACATTAGTTGTATCTTTTGCCATAGTTCTATCTTAACGATTTTTTATTGCCCTTGCAAGAGGTTTTGCGGCACCCAAACTAACCATCAGAAGAGCAAGCAGTATTGAAAGCAGAGGCAGCCAGTCTCCAACTTTTGTGTAGAGCGTAAGCTTCATGTCTTCCTCTACAGGAATGTCACAGGAAATCCATGCTTTGCAGAAAGGCTCTGCACATTGGGCAAGGCTTCCGTCTGAGTTTATAAGGCATGTCATTCCGCTTGCCGTACTGCGGACGGAAGGCACCCTATTTTCTGAGGAACGAAAGACCGCCATAGAAAGATGTTGCATTTGACAGGCAAGGCTAGCCGCCCAAGCATCGTTACTTAGGTTTACAAAGCATTTTGCTCCGTTAAGAACAAAGCGTCTGCATCCGTCTCCAAAGGTGTCTTCAAAACAGATGGGTGTAGAAAAGACAAGCCCCCTCTTTTCAAACACAGTGCATTCCTTACCCTGGGACCAAAGGTGGGTATCACCCTGCAAGAGAGCCTTGTACAGGTGGGGAAAAATCTTTTCGTAGGGGAACCATTCCGTAAAGGGAACCAAATGCTGCTTAGTGTAAATTTCTGGCTCAGGAGGAATAAGAAAATTTTCTTTTGGATCAAAGACAAGGGCCGCATTGTAGTCGTCAGTATATTTTTTTCCTTCGTCAACGGAATGCTGGTTTCCCACGACAAAGCAAGCATCCTTTTGGGAAAGATAAGTCAAAAAGGAAAGGACAAGTTGGTAGCGGTCGTAGTCTACCCTAGCATTGTAATGATAGACAAGGGGCGGAACAAAAGCTGTTTCGGGCCACACCACAATCTGTGCGTCAGGAGACTGAGAAAGGGCTTCGTCAGTAAGCGACATAAGGGATTTTACATTTGCTGAGTAAGAGGCAATTCCTCCCTTCCATGGGTCAACATTTCCCTGTACAGCAATAACTTTCACCGTCTTCTGGTAGGATGAGGCAGAGTTAAAAAGGCGCACAAAAAATCCGGCTCCGTTAAAAAGCAGAACACTGGCGCAAAAGCAGAAAAGAAAAATAAAATTTCTTACACAAAGTTTTTTTTTGTTTTCAATAAGGTCTTGAAAAAATCGGGCAAGAAAGGCAGAAGACAAAATGCAGGCAAGAGAAGGAAGCCAGACTCCCCCTAAGGAAGAAAGGGAAAGCATGTAAGGATTCTGCCACTGAGTGTATCCCATAATTCCGTAACTGAATCCTAAAAATCCCAAGGTTTTTATGTATTCATAAGAAAGCCAAACTGTCGCCATTGTAAAAAACTTCAGACCAGCAAGACTTACTGAGTATGCCAGTTTAAGAACAAGAAAAAGGAGGGAACATATAACGGCATAAAGAAAGCAGATAAGGTAGATTGTAAGAGGATGAAAGGACGCTAGCCATGAGCAGAAGGAACCGTAGGAAAGGAGTCCGTAAAGAGCCCCGTACAGCCAGACGGTTTTTGTTCTAGAGTAACGGATAAAGACAAAGACTGGAGCAAGGGCCACATAACCCAAAAAGCCCAACCCTGAAGAAAAAATAGCATTGGGATGGGAAAGATAAAACAGAAGAGAGGCAAAGACAATGCAGGAAGCAGAAAGCAAAAAACGCCTTTTATTCTTCATCTTGCAGGGGAAGAGTCCACAGGGCTTTTTTTAATTCTTGACCAGAACGGAATGCCGCTACATAGTGGGGTGCAACGGAAAGAGATTCTCCCGTCTTTGGATTTCTTGCCTTAGCCCTTCCCTTTCTAAGCCTAGGTTCAAATGTTCCAAAGCCCCTCAGTTCTATGGTATTACCGTCTTTAAGAGAGTTTTTTAACTGTTCCAAAAGTCCGTCAACAACTTCAAGCACAAGCCGCTTGTCGCAGTCCACAGACTGATACACAGAATCAACCAAATCGTATTTTGTTATTTTTTTTTCTGCCACTTCTCTTCTCCGCCAAGTTCTTTTAGGGATAAAAAATGCCAGACCACCCTTTTACTGTAGTCTGGCGTTTGCATAAGACGGCATTTACCGGCTCAATGCTATTTTGCGGCGCTTTCTGCTGCAAAGGTTACATTAAAGAGTTTTGCCATGCGGCTCTTCTTGCGAGCAGCAGTGTTGCGCTTGATTACGCCCTTGCGGAATGCGTTATCGTACTCAGATGAAACCTTGCGAAGGCACTCAGATGCCAAAGCCTGATCTTTTTTCTGGATAGCATCGAGATACTTTCTTACTGTTGTATGGCAGCGTGATTTTACTGCCTTATTGCGCATGCGGCGAACTTCGCTCTGGTCATGGCGTTTTTCTGCAGATGTCTTCTTTACTGACAAAGGAATACCCCCAAAAATCTATTAAAAATTTTATATACTACCGGGAAGACAGTCAAGACAACTTGTGTTTCCCGTCGCAGGCTTATTTAAAGTCCTTAGGTCTGCGTTCTGTGCGCTTGCACTTCTGGCACTCAGCAACATTTCTGAGTCTGCCGTTCTCAAAAAGTGTCTTCATGACGATTTCACCACCACAATCTGGGCAGATAAACTTTTGAGTTGCAACAGTCGTACGAGAGTTCTTACTGGCTCCGGCCATGACGTTCCTCCAAAAAAAAATCGATTTTACAGTTTAATGAGTGTACACAAAAAACACTAAGTTTGTCAAGTACGCAGGCAGGAAAAACATGAATTTGGACTGGATTTAGCCTTTAGTCCTTGCGCCATTCCTGCAACTGATTTTCTATAAGAGTGCGAGACTCCTCCAGAATGGACATTTCCTCTTCCTTATTTTTTGGTGCCTCAAACACCTTTAAAATCTTTACCTGGTAAGAACCGCGGTGCAGGTTTCTAAAAATCGTGTCAATTTGAGAAATACGCCATCCACCGTCAAGGGCACACACCACTACAGGAAGGTTAAGCTGCTCTTCCAACCGTCTGAATCCTGCGGAATAAAACTTACCCAAAGAGCCGTCCCTACTTCGAGTTCCCTCAGGAAAGATAACGGGAATCCAGTTGGACGAAGCCTTTACCCTGTCTGCAAAAGAATCCAGTGCCTTCATGGAAAGGACACCCTTACGGGGAATAAGGCAGTGTCCCTGACTCTTGAGCATCTTGCCCACCATGGGAACCTTTGCAAGGCTATCCTTGGCCACAAAGCGAGTCCTAAGCCCTCCAAAGAAATGCAGGTGTACGCAAATGTCCAAAAGACTCTGATGATTTGAAACTACCAAAAACTGTCCAGGAAGTTCATTCTTAAGGTTGTCGTCTTCAATCAGATTGAATTTCTTGTACAGCTTGAGTATGGAGAAAAAAACTCTGTCGCAGTAGGTCGTTATAAAGTTTGACCAAAAGAGAGACCACTTTTTGCTTAGAGGATACACAAAGCAGAGGATAAGAGTGGGAAAGACCAGTAAACTTACCAGACATGTGAGCGTAATGATACTTGACATGGCTTCAAGTATAAGCCACTCTGAGGATTTTTTCAACTGGTTAAGGGAAAGTTTCAAACCTTAAAAAAATCTTGTACGGCAGGAATTATATCCTTAAGAGGATTGTACATACGGCGAGTCTGGGGAACGCTCTGAACAAATATGCGTCCGTAGGGCTTTTCTATTATGCGGCGGTCAAGGACTATTATGCAACCCCTATCGTCACCCCTCCTCATAAGACGACCAAACCCCTGTCTAAATTTCATTACCGCTTGGGGAACGGAAAGTTCCATGAAGGAAGAGCCGCCTTTTTTTTCTATAAGTTCGCTACGGGCGGCAAACACAGGATCATTGGGAACGGCAAAGGGAAGCTTTACTATTATTACTTGACTTAAACTTTCACCGGGAACATCCACTCCCTCCCAGAAACTATCTGTGGCAAACAGTACGCTGGTCCTGTCTGTTTTAAAAAGTTCCAGAAGCCTAAAGCGGTCGTCATCCCCCTGCTTTAAAAGGGTAAAGCCTGCATCCCTTAGCCTTATGCGACTTTTCTCGTAAGCCCTGCGCAAGCTATCGTAGGAAGTAAAAAGAACAAGAGTCCTTCCTCCAGCGGCAAGTATCAGGCTGGGAACTGTTTCTTCCACATAGCCCTGATAGGAAAAATTGTCGGGAAGAGGCGCATCGTTGGGAACAGCAAAAAGAACATTTGTTCTATAAGGAAAGGGAGAGTCAAACACTCCAGAAGAAAGTCTATTCTCTTCCACAAAAGCAGAACCAGTACGCCTCATCCAGAAGGAAAAGTCATTTCCTATGCGGAGGGTGGCGCTGGTACACACTACAGTTTCCATTGGCTCAAACACGCCAGAATTCATAAGGGGGGCTATGTCAAGGGGAGTTTGATAAAACTGAACATACCAGACTGATTCCCCACCCTGCACCTTTGAGTTAAAAAGCTGCTTCTGAATCCAGAAAACTGTGTCTTCCCTTTCGTCCCAAGCTGAAAAATTCTTACACAGAACAGCAATGTCTTCCAAACGACGAAGTACAGTCTTTGCCTCCCACACACAGGGAACATCGGCATCGTCTTCTGCTACCCCTTCAAGAACCTCATGGGTAAGGGTTATAAAGGCCGCAAGAGAAGACCTAACTTTTTCCAAAGCCTCAAAGACGCGGACAAACCTTGGGGAAGAAACTTCATTTATGCGAGCACTTCTGTCTTCCATTAGGGTGTCAAGAGCCGCCTCGTCAAGGGCAAGAAAAGCCTCCTTAACAGAAGTAGAAAGCTGAGAGGCTTCCCCACTCCGGTCTTCGCAGGAAGAAAGAGCCATGCTTTGCACCAGAAAGCCCGAAATGCTGGAATGTCTCTGACGGTAAAGCAGATTAAGCTGTTTTGAAACCTTAAAGCGGTTTACACCCTCGCTAAAGAAACTTGTGGCGCTGTCTTCTATTCCGTGGGCCTCATCAAAAACAATGCGGCGGTAGGGAGGAAGGACGGCAGCATCATCGTATCCCACTCCGTTCATGCGGCTTTCTATGTCTGCAAAAAGAAGGTGATGGTTAACAATGACAATGTTTGCATCCATGGCTTCCTTACGAACCTTCATTACAAAACACTTTTCCCGATGGGGGCACCTTATTCCCATACAGGCGTCACTTTCGGAATTCACCCTAGACCACATTGACTCTGGTGGCATAAATGAAAGGTCTGAACGGCTTCCTGTAGAAGTAGTCTTTACCCAGTCGCTTATACGGTCAAACACCTCTGTTTCTTCGCTAAACAAATCCCTTTCCAAGGCTGCGTCAGAAAGGCGGCGAAGGCACACATAGTTCTGCCGGCCCTTAAGAAGGACAGCCTTTATCTGATTTTGCATGCCCAGTATTTTTGCGGCGGCAGGAACATCCTTTTCCATAAGTTGCTGCTGGAGGTTTATGGTACCAGTGGAAATTACAACCCTCTCTTTATTGCGGACTGCCCACAGCATGGAAGGAATAAGATAGGCATAACTTTTTCCTACACCTGTTCCAGCTTCAAAGACGGCAATCTGGTTTTTATTGAAGGATTCTGCTACGGATTTTACCAGTGCCAGTTGGGAAGGTCTTTCTTCAAAAAAATCAGACTGGGAAGAAAGGGGGCCTCCCTCAGAAAGGTAAAATGCAGCCTCTTCACTTTCAAGGGGAACAATAACCTTGGGCTTTATCGGCTCCACCACCACATACAGATCATCCACATCATTGTTTACTATATAAAATCCAAGAGAACTTTCGGAGGCATTAGCGGCAACAGACATGTCGGCATCACTGGGAACTAGGTATCCCGAAGGATGGTTGTGAATCAGCACATTGCCTTCTCTGGCCACACTCTGGTTTACGGCTACTTCGTCGGATTTTCCCCTCGCCCCCACTTCCACAGAAACCACAAGTCCCTCCCTGTCGATTGTACCGGCCCAGAAAACCTCGTTACCGCCAGCTTCCTGAATGTCCTTACGCATGGAGACAAGCACATCTTCTGAAAATCGGGATTTTACATCCATAATTCGCCACCCGCAAAGCAGTTTATATAAGTGTGGCGCATTTTTCAAGACTGGAGAAGGAAAACAGGCAGTTAGCATATGCTAATCTTTATCCAAAATTCGAAATTTTAGCAAAAAAATACTTAACAATTCTACCTTTTTGGGCTATACTGAAAAGCAACAGTTTTTACAAGGAGATTTTTCTTATGGCTAACAAAATTACCATCATTGGTTCTGGACAAGTTGGTTCCACTATTGCGTATGCCCTTACAGTAAAAGGACGCGCATCAGAAATCGTGCTTATCGACATCGACACAAAGCGCGCCATGGGCGAGGCTATGGACATTCGTCAAAGCACACCCTTTACCTCTCCAGTAAATATCCATGATGGTTCTTACGAAGATGCCAAAGGCTCAGACATTGTAATCATTACTTCAGGTGCGGCAAGAAAGCCTGGTCAGTCACGCCTTGACCTTGCCCAGACAAATGTAAACATCATGAAGAGCATAATTCCCCTTATTACAAAGGCAGCTCCCGATGCACTTTATGTCCTTGTTGCAAACCCTGTAGATGTACTAACATATCAGTTCATCAAGTATTCAGGACTCCCTGCAAACCACATCTTTGGTTCGGGAACAATGCTTGATACGGCACGCCTGCGCACGAAGCTTGCAGACATTTACGAAATTGCCCAGCTTAATGTTCACGCCTATGTATACGGTGAGCATGGCGACTCTTCATTCGTACCTTGGTCTCAGGCTACCATTGCCACTGTTCCAGCAGACATCTACTACAAGGCTGCAGTAGGAAGAAACCTTCCTGCCCTTAATCATGACGAAGTTGAGGAATATGTACGCAAGTCAGGCGGAATCATCATTGACGCAAAGAAATTTACAAACTACGGAATTGGTGCCACAGTTGCAAAAATCTGCGACTACCTTAGCGCCGGAGAAAATACCCTCCTTACAGTTTCAACCATGCTTGACGGTGAATACGGCATAAAGGATGTAGCTCTTAGCATCCTTACCGAAATTGGCCAGAAAGGCGTAATCAACCGCGTGGAAGCTCCCCTTACCGCCTCCGAACTTGAGTCTCTCCGCCACAGTGCAGGATGTCTTAAGGATGTCATTGCCCAGATGAACTTTAACTAAGCAAAGGCAGAGGAAGCAATGGACGAATACAGGATAGAACATGATTCCATGGGCGAAGTAAAGGTTCCTGCAGACAAACTGTGGGGCGCCCAGACGGAACGAAGCCACGAAAACTTTGAAATCGGCGTTGGAATAGAAACCATGCCAAGGGAAATTACAAAGGCTTTTGGTTACCTAAAAAAGGCTGCTGCTCTAGCAAACAGCGAGCTTAAGCCCGAAAAGATGACCTCAAAGAAAGTGAATGCAATCTCTAAGGCCTGCGACGAGGTGATTTCTGGTAGCCTTAACGAAAACTTTCCACTTGTTGTATGGCAGACGGGAAGCGGCACCCAGAGCAACATGAATGCCAACGAGGTTATTGCAAACCGAGCCAACCAGATAGCAGGAGAAAAGCTTTGTCACCCCAACGATGACATAAATATGAGCCAGTCTTCCAACGACACCTTCCCTACAGCCATGCACATTGCGGCGGTTGTGGAAGTTGAAGACAAACTCTTTCCTGCCATAGACACTCTTGTAGACACCTTCAAGCGTTTGGAAAAGGAAAACGAGGGAATCGTAAAGAGTGGTCGTACCCACCTTCAGGATGCAGTACCCATTTCCTTTACTCAGGAAATTTCAGGATGGAGGACAAGTCTTGAGCGTGACAAGGAAATGCTTAAGTCTAGCCTTCCCTACCTCAAGCAGCTTGCACTGGGAGGAACAGCCGTAGGAACAGGTCTTAACGCACCAAAGGGATTTGACACTCTGGTTGCAAAAAAGTTGAGCGAACTTACGGGAAAAGATTTTGTTACCGCTCCCAACAAATTCCACGCTCTTACTAGCAAGGACGAAATTGTTTTTGCCCACGGAGCACTTAAGGCACTTGCCGCAGACTGCATGAAAATTGCAAACGATGTCCGCTGGCTTGCTTCTGGTCCCCGTGACGGTTTGGGAGAAATCCACATTCCAGAAAACGAGCCAGGTTCTTCAATTATGCCGGGTAAGGTAAACCCCACTCAGTGCGAGGCCATGACCATGGTTGCCGTACAGGTAATGGGTAACGATGCTACGGTTGGAATTGCCGCAAGTCAGGGCAACTTTGAACTTAATGTGTTCATGCCCGTAATTGCATACAACTTCATCCAGAGCACAAGGTTACTTGCAGAGGTAATACTCAGTTTTAACAAAAACTGCGCTGTGGGAATTACCGCAAACAGGGAAAAAATGCACCACAACCTACACAACTCCCTTATGCTGGTTACCGCACTCAATCCCTACATCGGCTACGAAAATGCGGCAAAGACAAGCCATTTGGCATACGAAAAGAACATTAGCCTTAAAGAGGCATGTGTTCAGCTTGGCTTCCTTACTGCAGAAAAATTCGATGAGGTCTTCCATCCCGAAGAGATGGTAAAATAGCGGAGGTTTTTCCCCTTTCAGTTTGAAGGGAGGAAGAACGGCGTCAATTACATGATTTTATTTTTATGGAAGGTGTAGTTCTTTATGGAGAATACCAAACACTACGCATACTTCCCCGGCTGTACGCTTAAGAATAAGGCACTTGATCTTGACTCTTACGCGCGAAAATCTGCGGAAGTACTAGGCTTTACCCTTGACGAAATCTCTGAGTGGCAGTGCTGTGGCGGTGAATATCCGCTTGCAAAAAACGAGATTGCCACAAAACTGTCTTCTGTACGCGCCCTTGCGGATGCTCAAAAAGAAGGAAAGGATTTGGTCACTTTGTGTTCTGCTTGCTACAATGTAATCAAGCAGGTAAACCATGATGTTCAGACGGACGAAGACATTGCCCTTAAGGTGAACAATTATCTTGCAAACGACGACATTCAGTATCACGGCGAAACAAAAGTCGTGCACTATCTGGAAATTCTAAGAGATGTGGTGGGATGGGATGCTGTCAAGGCTGCTGTAAAAAATCCCTTCAAAGGAAAGAAAATCGGCGCCTACTACGGATGCCTTCTTCTTCGCCCCAGTTCAGTTCTTGAATTTGATGACCCTGAAAATCCTCAGATTATCGAAGACTTCATTAGGGCAATAGGAGCAACTCCCGTTATCTATTCCCAGAGGAATGAATGTTGCGGCGCATACACTGCACTGGAAGACAAGGGAATTCCCAAAGCTAGGGCAAAGGCAATTCTTTCAAATGCCGAAGAACAGGGTGCAGACTTTTTGGTAACAAGTTGTCCGCTCTGCCGCTACAATCTTAACAAGAACCGCTCAGGCTCAAATCTGGAAGTCATCTACTTTACAGAACTTCTTGCAGAAGCGCTGGGCGTAAAGGATTCCGCTTCAGAGGGGGTAGCCTGATGCTGCAGAGTGAAATAGACGAATGCAAGGCCGTCATCGCACAGATGAGCGGAGTAAACACAAAAAAATGCATGGTTTGTGGCAAATGCTCTGGCACATGCCCCAACTATGATGCAATGGAATACCATCCTCATCAGTTCATTCAGATGGTAGAAAACGGTGAAATTGAAAAGCTCGTTCAGAGTCCCTCAATTTACAAATGCCTTTCCTGCTTTGCATGCCTTGAGCGCTGTCCGCGCCAGGTTGAGCCGGTCAAGGTAATAGAAGCCGTTCGCCAACTGGTGGAAGGAAAACGCGGACCTCATCATCTTGATCCCGCACAGTTGCCGGAACTTCTTGATGATGACATGCCTCAGCAGGCAATAGTAAGTGCCTTCCGCAAGTATAAGAGGTAATAGCAATGGAAAGAATTGGTGTATTTGTGTGCCACTGTGGCACAAATATCGCAGGCACTGTTGATGTGGCAAAAGTTGCAGAGGAGCTTGGAAAAGTAGACGGAGTAGTCTATTCAACTCACTACACTTACATGTGCTCATCAGCGGGCCAGAAAATGATAGAAGACCACATAAAGGACGACAAGCTTACAGGTGTTGTTCTCTGCTCATGTTCACCCCGAATGCATGAAAAGACATTCCGTGGATGTGCTGAGCGTGCAGGTCTTAACCCCTTTAAGGTAGAAGTTGCAAACATCCGCGAGCAGGACTCATGGGTTGTAAAAGACATGCCCACTGCAACAGAAAAGGCCATTGCCCTAGGTAAAGCTGCCATTGCAAAGGCAATTCTTGACACTCCCCTTACCCCCGGCGAAACTCCCATGACAAAGCGCGCCTTGGTAATAGGTGGCGGTATTGCGGGAATTACAGCTGCTCTGGACATTGCAGATGCAGGCTTCCCTGTAGACATTGTAGAAACAAAGCCCACCGTTGGCGGAAAAATGGCTCAGCTTGACAAGACTTTCCCAACCTTGGACTGCGCAAGTTGTATTGTTACTCCAAAAATGACGGAAGTAAGCCAGAACCCCAACATACGCATACTGTCTTACAGCGAGGTGCAGAATGTTACTGGCTATGTGGGAAACTTTACCGCAACAATCAAGCGAAAGGCTCGCTATGTAGACGAGACAAAGTGTACAGGCTGTGGTGCATGTATAGAAAAATGTCCCAACAAGCGCGTACCCAACGAGTTCAACCTTAACCTTGACAACAGGACTGCAATTTACATTCCCTTTGCTCAGGCTGTTCCAAAGGTTGCAACAATCGACTCTACTGCATGTCTTCGCCTTAAGGCCATGAAAAACGGAAAGACCGCCTGCGGTTTCTGCGAAAAGGTCTGCGGTGTGGGAGCAATCAACTATAACGCCACAGACACCATCATGGAAGAAAAATATGGTGCCATTGTTGTGGCAACAGGATACAATCCAATCAATCTGGATAAGTTTGACGAGTTTGCCTACAGCCAGAGCAAAGATGTGGTTTCCTCACTGGAATTTGAACGCCTTTGCAATGCTGCAGGTCCTACAAATGGTCACCTCAAACGCCCCAGCGACGGAAGGGAACCCAAGACAATCGTATTCATTCAGTGCGTGGGAAGCCGTTGCTCTGCAGACAGCAAGAAGGGTCACGAGTACTGCTCAAAGGTTTGCTGTATGTACACAGCAAAACACGCAATACTTACAAGAGACCACTACCCCGACACCAACTGCTATGTGTTCTACATTGATGTACGAACCCCTGGCAAGAACTTTGATGAATTCTATCGCCGTGCAGTTGAACAGTACGGAGTCCACTACATCAAGGGCATGGTGGGAAAAGTTACTCCCCAGTCAGATGGAACTCTGGATGTTCAGGGAAGCGATTTAATTCTTAACCGTCAAGTTCACATTAAGGCCGACATGGTTGTTCTCGCTGCCTCTATTGAAGCAGACAAGAGCGCTCGTCCTCTTGCAACCATGCTTACCACAAGTATGGACAACAACGACTTCTTCCTTGAAGCTCATGCAAAACTTCGCCCTGTAGAAAGTCCTACAGCAGGCATTTTCCTTGCAGGATGCTGTCAGGGACCAAAGGACATTCCCGAAACCGTAGCCCAGTCTTCAGGTGCCGCCGCAAAAGCTATCTGTCTTCTTGTAAAAGACAAGCTTAAGAACGACCCCTGCACTGCTCACCCCAACGAGGAAGCATGTAACGGATGCGGTCAGTGTGCCAATGTCTGTCCTTACGGTGCAATTTCATATGTAGACAAGGACTTCCGTGGACCAAACCGCACTACAATTACCCGCCATGTTTCTCAGGTAAACACGGCAATGTGTCACGGTTGCGGTGCATGTACAGTAGCATGTCCCAGTGGAGCCATGGATTTGTTCGGATTCAGCAACAAGCAGATTCTTGCAGAAGTTGACGCAATGTTCTAGGAGTAAGCAATGGAAGAAACGACCACTACAAACGAAAATGCAGGCACTTCTTGGAAACCAAACATTGTGGCTTTCTGCTGCAACTGGTGTTCCTATGCTGGTGCCGACCTTGCAGGTAACAACCGTCTAGAATATCCTGCAAATGTTAAAATCATACGCATACCCTGCTCTTGCCGCCTAAACCCCCTCTTTATAATGAGGGCATTTCAGAAAGGCGCAGATGGAGTCATCTTGTGCGGATGCCACCCTGGTGACTGCCACTACACAAGCGGAAACTACTTTGCACGCCGCCGCATGACCCTTCTATTCTCCATGCTGAATTACCTAGGCATAGAAAAGGAACGCACTCGCGTAGAATGGTGTTCCGCTGCAGAAGGCGTACGCTTTGCCGGCATCATGAATGACTTTGTTGCAAAAGTAACTGAGCTTGGCGAAAACAAGAAACTGGAGGATGTACGATGCAAAAAGAACTAACTTCTGACCTTGTAAAGCTCGCCAAAGAAAAACTTGCATCTGGTCAGGTAAAGAGCGTTATAGGATGGAGAAAGGGTCTCTTTGACGAAGACATTACTCCGTCCGTATTTACAGACGCTGAAGATTTGGAAAAGAATTTTGTCTTTAACAAATTCTGTAAGGCAAACCTTTCCAAGTATTTGGTAAAATATACTCGGGGAATCGAAATCAAAAAGAGCACTACCCGTGTAAACAATGCAATGGCAAAACAGCGCGACCCAAACGCACAGGACGCGCCTATTCCTGAAGAAAAGGTTCTTGTGTTCATGAAGCCTGGTGACAGTCACTCTTTCACCCAACTGCTCAAAGAAAACCGCATTACTCGTGACGATGTATATGTAGTAGCAGTGCCCTGTTCCTGTACCATGGACGAATCTATTCCTGAAGGACAAGGCTGCGACCACTGCAACAACAAAAAGCATGTAACCTATGACGAAATGTTCATGGAGCAGCAAACTGTAGAAAATCCTGCACGCTTTGCAGAAGTTGAAAAACTTGAGCACATGAGCGCTAATGAACGTGATGCATTCTGGAAAAAAGAATTCTCCCGTTGCATAAGGTGCAATGCCTGCCGCGATGTGTGCCCTGCCTGTACATGCGAAAAATGTGTCTTTGACAATACGCTTATGTACACCAGTCAGAAAGTTGCGGTTAACGACTTTGAAGAAAGTCTCTACCACATCATTCGTGCTTGGCATGTGGCTGGACGCTGTACTGACTGTGGCGAATGCAGCCGCGTATGCCCCGAGCACATTCCTCTGCACCTTTTGAACCGCAAGTTTGTAAAGGACATAAACGAACTCTACGGCGACTATATTGCCGGAAGCGACATGGAAACAAAGCCGCCAATGCTCACCTATCAGTTTGATGATGCAGAAGCAAGTGTTGTCTACGAGCGCGATCCCAACACACAGGAGGCCAAATAATGCTGAGCATTCCTGAATCAAAAATAAACGACCTTTTTGCACTCATTGCTGGCAAAGAGGCTTTGTACATTCCCGTAGACAACAGTTCGGGAAAGGCAAACTTTGAAAAATGGGAAAATGGAAAATCCCTAAGCAAGGCACTTAAAACCGTGCGTAGTGCAAAGGACTTCTTCTTTCCCAAAACAGAAAACCTTGTAAACCTCAAGTTGGAAGGAAAACATGTAACGGTAGAAGACCCTCGCAAGGATGTGGAAGACTTCGTTGTATTTGGAGTAAGGGCATGCGATGCAAAAAGTTTTGACATTGTAGATGCCGTATACCTCAACATGACTCCTGTTGACTCTTACTACAAGAACCGTCGCGATCATGGAACCGTTATAACACTTGCTTGTACAGAACCTGCTCAGACCTGTTTCTGCCCAGCATACAAGATTGATGCATCAGAACCTGCAGGAGACATAAGTGCTTGGCTGGCGGATGGAGCATACTTCTTTAGGGCAAATACACCAAAGGGAGAAAAACTTCTGGCAGAAGTAAAGTCTTCTCTTAGCGAAAAGGACGAGGCTCCCGTTAAAAAGCAGCAGGAAGAGACAAAGAAAAAATGCGCCTCTCTCCCCTTTGCAAACCTTGACCTTTCAAAGTGGCAGGGAAAAGACATGCTCAAAATCTTTAACTCAAAGATTTGGGACGATCTTTCTGCAACTTGTCTTGGTTGCGGAACATGTACCTATGTATGTCCAACCTGTATGTGTTTTGACATTCGCGACTTTGACACAGGAAAAGGTGTTAAACAGTTCCGTTGTTGGGACAGCTGTATGTATTCTGACTTTACTCAAATGGCAGCAGCAAACCCACGTCTTTCACAAAAGGAACGTTTCCGCCAGCGCTTTATGCACAAACTGGTTTACTACCCCATGGCTCATGAGGACAACTGGCAGTGCGTAGGCTGTGGACGCTGTCTTGAAAGCTGCCCTATCCACATGAACATTGTTAAAGTGGTAAAGGCATACAACGAATCAGAATCTGACGGAGGCAACAAATGATTGAAGACGCATTGATTCCCCACGTCTGTAAAATTGTCAACATTATTCAGGAAACACCTGATGTAAAGACATTCTACATCCAGGATTTGAACGGTAAAAAACCTTTCGAGCACATTCCTGGACAGTGTGCCATGCTTATGGTTCCCGGACTGGGCGAAAGTATGATTTCTATTACTTCTTCTCCGACACTGGAAGACCATCTTGAGTTCAGTGTAAAAAAATGTGGTCAGCTTACCAGTTGGCTTCATGCTGCAGAAGTAGGACAGGAAATTGCAATCCGCGGACCTTTAGGAAACGGATTCCCTGTTGAAGGCGCACTCAAGGGAAAAGACATTTTGGTTATTGCAGGTGGTATTGGTATTGCTCCAGTTCATTCTGTAGTCAACTATATGATGGATCACCGCGAAAACTACGGACGCATTCAGGTAATTTACGGTTCACGAAGCAAGGCAGATTTGGTTCGCCTCGACGAAATGCAGAATGCATGGATGAAGCAACCTAACTGTTCAATCAACTTGACTATCGACCGTGCAGAAGAAGGTTGGGACGGACACGTTGGTTTTGTTCCCCCTTATGTTACTGAGTGCAAACCCGACACAAGCATGACCGTCATCATGTGTGGACCGCCAATTTTAATTCACCTTTCTTTGGCAGAACTTAAGAAGATGGGCTTTGTTGACACCCAGATTTTTACTACCATGGAAATGCGCATGAAGTGCGGAATTGGAAAATGCGGTCGCTGCAATATTGGTGATAAATTCGTTTGTAAAGACGGACCAGTATTCAGTTTTGATCAGCTGGGTGAATTACCACCAGAGTACTAAGACAAATGTCATCCTGAATGTATTTCAGGATCTCAGCAAAAAGATTCCAACATCTATTTGGAATGACACTATAGGAGAACGAAATGTCAGAAAAAGAAATGGCAACCATCTACCTCTTCGGAAAAAAATATGAAGTTCCGGCAGAGTTAACAATTATGAATGCTATGGAATACGCCGGCTACCAGTTGAAGCGTGGTTGTGGCTGTAGAAACGGTTTCTGCGGAGCATGCGCTACCATTTACCGCATTAAAGGACAGAATCAGTTACAGACTTGTCTTGCTTGTTCTAAAAAAGTTGAAAACGACATGTTCATTGCAACCCTGCCCTTCTTCCCACTGGTAAAACAGTTGTACGACATCAACACGGTAAAGCCAGAACAGCAACTTATGATGCAGCTGTATCCAGAAATTTATTCTTGTGTAGGCTGTAACGCTTGTACACGCGCTTGTCCCCAGAACCTTAGCACTATGCAGTACATTGCCTATGCTCAGCGTGGAGACTTTGCAAAATGTGCCGACCTTTCATTTGACTGTGTTATGTGCGGATGTTGTTCAAGCCGCTGTCCTGCAGGAATTAGTCATCCTCAGGTTGCAGAACTTGCACGCCGCATTAACGGAAAGTACCTCCAGCCCCAGGCCCAGCACCTTCTTGACCGCGTTGCAGAAATTGAAGCAGGAAAATGCGAAGAAGCAATCAAGAAGTTTGTTGAAATGTCAACTGGCGACAAAGAGCAGATTAAAAATCTTTACAACAATCGCGAGATTGAAAAATAAGGCGGAGGACGAATATGTACGGAAATTACCTTGACGATGCTGCAAAAATTGTAGCTGAAAAACGCGAAGAAAACCTTAAGTTTGAACATGCTCGTCTTACTGCAGACGAAAAAGATCAGTTACTCAAAGAATATCACCCAGACCGCATTGCTTCTCAGTTTACAGAACTTAAAATTGGTCCTAACAAAGGACAGAAGGCTCCTATTGAACTGGCAGAAATGCTTCAGGCAAAACCCCGCATAGAACCAGACAGCGTTGACTTGAATCACATTGATTACGAAGCAGATGTTCTGGTTATTGGTGGTGGTGGAGCTGGAACCAGTGCTGCTATTATGGCAAGTGAAGCAGGAGCAAAAGTTCTTTTGGTAACAAAACTCCGTGTTGGCGATGCAAACACTATGATGGCAGAAGGTGGTATTCAGGCTGCAGACAAGCCCAATGACTCACCCGCTCAGCACTATCTTGATGCCTTTGGTGGCGGACACTTTGACGGAAAACCAGAGTTGGTTTACACACTGGTAAACAAAGCTCCCAGCGTAATCAAGTGGCTCAACGACCTTGGTGTAGAATTTGACAAAGAAGCAGACGGTACTATGGTTACCACTCATGGTGGCGGAACAAGCCGTAAGCGTATGCATGCATGCAAAGACTACTCTGGTGCAGAAATTATGCGCACTCTCCGCGATGAAACCTTTAACCGTGCAGACAAAATTACTGTTGTTGATTTTACCAGTGCAATTGAACTTATTAAAAACGACAAGGGTGAAGCTTCTGGTGCAGTTTTGATGAACATGGAAACCGGAGAAATTCGCATTGCAAAAGCAAAGGTTGTAATTATTGCAACCGGTGGAGCTGGACGCATGCACTATCAAGGATTCCCCACATCTAACCACTACGGAGCAACAGCAGACGGTTTGGTTCTTGCATACCGTGCAGGTGCAAAACTACTGTATCAAGACAGTCTCCAGTATCACCCCACAGGAGCAGCTTACCCCACACAGATTTTGGGCAAACTGGTTACCGAAAAAGTTCGCTCCCTGGGAGCCAAGCTCATCAACAAAGACGGAGAAGTTTACATTCATCCTCTTGAAACACGCGATGTTAACGCTTCTGGAATTATTCGCGAAGTAAAGAACGGTCGTGGCGTAAAGAATGAAGTTCAGGATGCAGTATGGCTTGATACTCCTATGATTGAAATGATCCACGGAGAAGGAACCATTCTTAAATCAATTCCAGCTATGTACAACATGTTCATTAAGTATGGAATCGACATCCGCAAGGAACCCATTTTGGTTTACCCCACACTACACTATCAGAACGGTGGCGTTGAAATTGACAAAACCTGTCACACAAATGTAAAAAATCTTTTGGTAGCAGGTGAAGCTTCTGGTGGTGTACACGGAACAAACCGTCTTATGGGCAACAGTCTTCTTGATGTTGTGGTATTCGGTCGCGAAGCAGGTATTGAAGCTGGAAAAATGTTCAAAGATATTCAGTTGACCGACACTGCAAAACTGTCTTTGCAGCATGTAAAAGACTTTGAAAAAGAACGTGCTTCTGCTGGAATTACTAGCGATGTAGTTTCTCCAAAACTTTTGCCTCGCTACACACACGGAAATCCCGAATTCGAGAAGAAGATTCCTGGGGCAACGAAATAAAAATTACCTCCTGTAATTTTTATTTCTCAAGTTTTGCCAGAGTCAAAACTTGACGACTTTAGAGTAAGTGATTGACCGCGACATCCTTGTCGCGGTTTTTTTTACCCTTGCTTCTTCTTAATAAAGTCTATCTCCTGTAATTTTTATTACTCAAGTTTTGCAAAATGCATGGAGTTAAGTGATTGACTGCGACATCCTTGTCGCGGTTTTTTTTCACCCTACAGAACGCCTTCTACGGGAACAAAAATTATATAGGTAACAGGAACAGAACCTGACGCGGCGTACTGCCACTCCATTATTACAACTCCCGAACCATCTTCTTCAATATACTCGTTTATGGAACTTGCAAAGAAATCCTTTCCTTCGCAGACGGAAGAGCCAAACACTTCCTCAAGAAAGTAAAGCACAGTTTCAATTTCTTCAGTGGAGCCATAAACTTTTTCTGCATAGTAGTGTCTTTCTGTAAATTCATAGCCGTACAAAACCGAAGCCATGTATTCAAACAGGGAATCTTCATCAGAAACATTCCAGCCACTGCTGTTTTCGTAGACCCTGACAGTCCAATTTCGCTCATCAAGGGAATATGTTCGTGAGGGATTTTCACCTTCGTTTACAGCAGTAACAGTCCACGAGGCCGCAAAAGAAAGCGCGGTAGAAAATAAGAAAGCAAGAAAAAACACAACCTTTTTCATGGTGCAAGTATACAACATATCAGCAAGAAATGTAAGCGCTTACCCGAGCTGACCCATGATGCATTCAGAGCACATATATGAACTTATGTTTACTTTTTGCATATTTTGCTGTATCATTCATCCATGAAACATTTTCTTTCTACACTAGCATTTTTTTTACTGCTTACTTTTGCATTAACCTCTGCACAGGCGCAGCAGGTGATGGGTGTTGATCAGAGTTTCATCAACGAATATGTGAGCAAGAATTGGACAACAGAAGACGGTCTTCCAGGCATGACTGTAACTTCCCTTCTACAAGATCAGAAAGGATACATCTACATTGGAACTTACGACGGACTGGTACGCTTTGATGGAGTTGAGTTTACCGTATTCAACAGGGCTGTTGACGAAAAATACGAGTTTGCTTCCGTACACGCACTCTTTCAGGACGAAGCAGGAAACCTTTGGGTAGGCCACAACGACGAAGGCGTAACATGCATGGAACCCAACGGAGGACTAAAAAAATTCACTACGGCAGACGGTCTTCCCAACAACAAGATAAATGCAATATGCGAAGATTTTTCCCACAACATATGGATTGGAACTGCGGTTGGACTCTGCTACATTACTCCTGAACAAGAAGTTGTAGTACCCGAAATGTTAAGGGAACCAGAATTTCAAAATCTTCTGATTGTCCGCCTTTTTTGCGACAATGTAGGCAGAATCTGGATAACAACAGGAACAGAAAATCAGCTGTATGTCATCTCAAATTCTAAGATAGAAAAATACACTGGAATAACTAAAATTGAAAACTCACTGGTGTTTTCTGTAAATCAGGACAAGAACGGAGCCTACTGGTTTGGAGTAGCCCCCCACTATGCCATAAGAATTAAGGACGGAGAAGAAACCCTTTATGACATTGGGCACAGCCATCAGGACGGTTCAACCGTAAACTCAATAATACAGGACCGGAACGGAGCCTACTGGTTTGCAACAGACAGTGGTCTTACCATTCTTCAAAACGGAATGTACACTTACTACGACACACAAAATGGACTACCGGATGACGGACTTACTGCGATTCTAGAAGACAAAGAAGGAAACATCTGGATTGGATTAAACCGTGGCGGACTTATGAAGCTTAGCCTTGGAAAATTCAGAACAGTAAACATGGGCTTAAGCGTAAATGCAATCTGCGAAGACGAAAGAAGGGGCGTTACCTGGATTGGAACAGACTCTGGAGTTGCATGCTATAAGGACAATCAGTTTATAGAAAATGAAGTAACGGAATTCTGCAAGAATCTAAGGGTAAGGCATGTGGGTCTTACTAAAGACAACGAACTGCTCATTTCCACATTTTCTTTGGACAAGCCACAGATATGCGTTTCTCCCCAGAACAAAATCCGCGCATGGTCAGTTGACGATGGCATTGCAGGCAACCGCTGCCGTGTTTCCATAAAAGCCTCTAACGGAGACATTTATGCAGGAACGGCAATGGGCCTTACCATAATACAAAAAGACGGAATCTTAAAGACCCTAAAGCGAGCGGACGGACTAGACAACGACTATATCATGTGGCTTTATGAAGATTCAAAAAATCAGATTTGGGTAGGAACAAACGGAGGCGGAATCTTCATTCTAAAAGACCATCAGATTGTAAAGCACTATAGCACAGATGACGGACTTGCAGGAAATGTAATATTTAAAATTTCAGAGCAGGATGACGGTCACATCTGGATAGGTACAGGAACAGGACTCTCAAAGTTTTACGAAGAAGAAAACCGTTTTGCAAACTTCAACTCCACAAACGGTTTGGGTACAGACAGCGTCTTCCAGCTTATAACAGACTTTGCAGGCAACGCATGGATGCTTACCAACAAGGGCATTCTTTCTGCAAAAATGGACGACATGCAGGCTGTTGCTTCTGGTGAGCGAACAAAGTTTAATGTGCAGTACTACGGACGCTCAGATGGACTTGTAACAGGCGGAGCAAACTCTACCTCATATTCTCAGAAAGATTCCCACGGACGCATATGGTTTACCCTTGTAGACGGATTTGCAATTTATGATCCAGTAAAAGCTGGCAAGAATCAGATTGCACCGCAAATAGAAATTCAGGAATACACCATAGACAATACCACTTACGAATATCACGGAGAAAAAATTGTGCTTCCTCCTTCGGCAAAGCGTCTTTCCATAAAGTTTACGGGATTAAGTTTTGTCGCCTCGGATAAGGTACAGTTTAGCTTTAGGCTCCACGGATTTGAAAACGAATATTCAGACTGGGCTTCAATCCGCACTGTTTCCTACACCAACATTAAGCCGGGAACTTACGAGTTTACAGTAATGTCGCAAAACAACGACGGAATTACAAGCGAGCCTTCCGTTCCTGTAATAATTGTAAAGAAGCCCTACTTCTGGCAGCAGATTTGGTTCTGGGTTCTTTTAGTTCTAATTATAGGACTGGTGGTATTCAGTGCGGTACAGTATAAAATCCACAGCATGAAAAAATACCAGCAGGAACTGGAACAAAAGGTTGAAGAACGAACTCACGACCTTAACATGGAAAAGGAAAAGTCAGAAAGACTGCTCCTTAACATTCTGCCTCAAGATGTTGCAAGGGAACTTACAGAACACCCTGACAAGACCATAGCTAAAAAGTTTCCCAATGTAACGGTTATGTTCACCGACATTGTTGGCTTTACAAAAATGAGCGACGGCATGTCTGCAGAAGAAGTTGTTACCATGTTGAACACAATCATTTCTAGATGCGACATGAGGGCAAAGGCAGAAGGCATAGAAAAAATAAAGACAATTGGTGACGCCTACATGGCAGCATGCGGACTTACCGAGAAAGTCGACAGAGACGGTGTCGCAAAAATGATTCGCTTTGCACAGGGAATTCTTAAGGATGTGGAGGACTTTAACAGAACTTCCGCCGTAAAGGTTCACATGAGGATTGGCATAAATACAGGAAACCTTATTGCAGGAGTTATAGGAAAATCAAAGTTCATCTACGACATTTGGGGCGACACAGTGAATGTTGCAAGCCGTATGGAAAGTACTGGTGAACCAATGCGCATTCATGTAACCGAGACCACTTACCAGCAAACCAAGGACCTCTTTACCTACAGCGAGGGCGTGGATGTAGAGGTAAAAGGCAAAGGCCACATGAAAACTTTCTTTTTGTAAGTAAGAAAAAGTTTCACCCTCTTAGGCTAACTGCGAGAATTTTCCTTTGGAAAATTCTCGTCAAGAAATGAAAAGGGCTCCATCTTTCGATGAAGCCACATATGTAAACTGCTAGAATTTTCCAAAGGAAAATTCTAGCCAAGTAAAAGAAAAGGGGCTGTCCTAGAAGTTATTAAAAGACACTGTCATAAATTCTGTGTAAATGGCAGGGGTTAATTAAAGCCGGGAACACGCCCG
>ERZ842401.862-NODE-862-length-44980-cov-13.616694_pt1 | contig 44980 bp, 30 predicted proteins | sample MGYA00521270_ERZ842401 | MGnify/ENA primary metagenome ERZ842401 (study PRJEB31892, sample SAMEA3878208) | bioreactor metagenome | biome: Moose rumen | place: Sweden | collected 2011-10 | study: EMG produced TPA metagenomics assembly of the PRJEB12797 data set... | reverse complement strand
CCGCACGAGCCGCAAGGCTTCAGCTTTTACGCTACGGCGGAAATTAGTACAACAGTCACAAGGGATTCTTCCAGTTTTGCTTTTACAGATTATCCAGATATTCAATTAGCATATATGAGGAACGATACAGTTCTGTACTTAATTAATGAAACTGTAGGGAGATTCCAAGGATATGAACGGAGAGAATACACAAGTCGATTCAATTCCTTTTGCCGTGATATTGAAGAGTATTTGAAATTGTACAAGCAGAGAGTAAAAGTATCTGATTTTTATCAACTTGCCAACGTTCTTTTTCCTCGAGATCTCTTTCCTTGGTACGAGCAAGATGGAAAGAAAGTCAGAATGAAATATATTAGTCACGATTTTGGAAAAAAACTTTTCCAGTCAGACACCATTTATTTCGTTGACATAAAAATACCTGATGGAGGTTTGGAAGTGGTAGTAACGGAAGATACAATATTGAATTATCCATTATACACTCTTCAAGATTATGTTTTGCCATTACAAGAATACCCTATAAAACGAGGTCGGCTTTTTAATGATTCAAGAAATCTTTCCACCCATCAAATAACGGAGTGGCTTTCAGTTCTCTATCCCAAGGGTATAGGATATATTACAAAAGCTACACGGAACAATGAAGAATTCTTTTATAGTAGAGAAATCTTCTTATTGAAATCAGACAATTAGACATTAATAGTATGAGAATAGACAGAAATACCTATCAATATGTATCGTTGCAAACTCTCGACATATTAGGGCAACACGTTTACAATGAAGCAAGGCAACAATGTAATAAACTTTCATAACATGCACTTCTGGAATATGTCAATCGACCCGCCAAGGCCTTGGTTGGACAGCATTACACCTGCCACGCCCCACGTCTACCCTGTCATAGAGAAGCACAACATGTTCTATCCCTACGGTGCAAGCCGTGCCGACTGCTGGTTGGACTCGGCGATGGTGCAGCGGTGGAAGTACAGCGGCAAGGAGCTGGACAGCTTTCAAGGCCTTCACTGCTATGACTACGGTTTCCGCTGGTACGACCCCATCGTCTGCCGCTTGACGACACCGGACCCGATGAGGGAGAAGTATTACGATATTAGTGCTTATGCATTTTGTGGAAATAACCCCGTGAATATTATTGATTTAGAAGGATGTAAAATCAAAGGTGTTTCGAAGAATGACGCTTCAAAAGTTGTCATTGATTTTCAATCGATGTTCCTTGGTGATGAGTTTGAACAATTCCGTAGTTTGATTAAGACTAACGGTCGAAAAGAACTTACATATATCAGCATGAATGATTTAAACGCAGCTCTCAATGGGATAGTGCGGAATTAGGGATTATCTAAACACGTCATTTAGATCATCTAAACACGTCACTTAGATGGTCTAAACACGTCACTTAGATAGTCTAAATGCGTCACTTAGATAGTCTAAACACGTCATTTAGATAGCAGCATTCATGATTACTGACCCCACTCCTTTGGAGATAGTTGTGATGGGCAGGGTGGGGGCCTGTATTGCTTTTCCCTTCTACCGGGTATTAAAAATTCTTTAATTCGATAACTCTTGATAGAAAATGAATGACTGGAAAGGTATCGAAAAACAGCGAATTGACGTTTGTTGCGATAATTTTGAAAAATTTCTCGACAAGTTCTGACAACCTCTGTCAACCTCAGGAGGTTGTCAGAGGTTGCAAACCCTTTGTACATCGGGGTTTTGACAACCTGACAACCTGTTTGAAGAAAATTCTAATGTTTTGTATCTACTTTTATTCTGTCCGTAAGATGATTCTTTCTGGATTTCTTGATAAGAAACGAGAATCATGAGTTAATAAATGAAAAATACAGGAGTAATGTTGTTGTCCTGCGCTGATTTCTTCAATGAGAAGAGCGGCGATGGCAGTCTTTCTTTTGTTATTTTTTTATTTGTTGAACGTTTTTATCTTTATTTTTCACTCTTTATGCATTTGTTTCCGCGAAAATGTGTATCTTTGCATCGCATATATATTCAAACCTATAAGTAAAACAAAAAGAAATGGCATTTTTAACTAACGACAAACTGGTCATCGTCGGCGCAGCTGGCATGATCGGATCAAACATGGCTCAGACCGCTTTGATGATGGGTCTGACAAACAATATCTGTCTCTACGATGTATTCTCACCCGAGGGCGTGGCTGAAGAAATGCGCCAGAGCGGTTTTGACAATGTGTGTATCACAGCTACCACGAATGCTGAGGAAGCTTTTCGCGATGCTAAGTATATCATCTCGAGCGGTGGCGCTCCCCGTAAGGAGGGTATGACCCGCGAGGACTTGCTGGCTGGCAACTGTAAGATTGCAGAGGAGCTCGGTCAGAACATCAAGAAGTTCTGCCCCGATGTGAAGCATGTGGTGATTATCTTCAACCCGGCTGACCTCACCGGTCTGGTGACGCTGCTTTATAGCGGCCTGAAGCCCAACCAGGTGACTACGCTGGCTGGTCTGGACACCACTCGTCTGCAGTCGGCTCTGGCCAAGAAGTTCGGCGTGATGCAGAGCGAGATCTACGGTTGCGCTACATACGGCGGACACGGCGAGCAGATGGCTGTCTTTGGCAGCCACGTAACGATCAAGGGCCGCAAGCTGACCGACATCATCGGTACAGCCGAGTTCCCCGCTGAGGAGTGGGAGCAGATGAAGAAGGATGTCACCCAGGGTGGTGCCGCCATCATCAAGCTGCGTGGCCGCAGTTCGTTCCAGAGTCCCGCTTACCTCTCTGTAGAGATGATTCGCTCGGCTATGGGCGGCGAGCCTTTCCGCTTCCCCGTAGGCACATACGTGTCTAACGAGAAGTACGACCACATCATGATGGCCATGAAGACGACACTCGACCAGAACGGTGCTCACTTCGAGGTGCCGCAGGGCCTGCCCGAGGAAAATGCCAAGCTCGATGCTTCTTACGAACACCTCTGCAAGATGCGCGACGAGCTTGTAACGCTGAATATCGTTCCTCCCATTGCTGAGTGGAACAAGATTAATCCGAACCTCTGATTTAGTTGAAGGTTAGTAGGGGAATCAGTAACTACCCCTACGGTAGATGTTTTTTGTCATGATAATGGAAGGCGAGTAGACGTTTCTATTCGCCTTCCTTCTTTTCTCTTGCCGTAAGGAAAAGCCGACGGCATACAGTCGTTAATATTAGATAAGGTGGAGGGCGGCGTGGTTAAAAATCGCTAAAGGTGTGCAACTTTTGTGCCGTCGACGCGTCTTAATTCAAGAAAATGCATTATTATTGCAGCCGAATAGACAGATTATTGATTAAAAGAAAGGATTGAAAATGAAAAAAACGTTGATGTTGGCAGTAGCTGCCGTCATGCTGTTGGGCAGCTGTGCCAGTAAGAAAGACTTGGAGAACTGTCGTCAGGACAATCAGGCTCTGAGCAATGAGAACAAGGAACTGAACACCTCTTACCAGGTGGCTAAGGAGCAGCTGGCTGCTGCCAATGCGCGCGTCACCAGTCTGGAGGAGCAACTGGCCACGCAGAAGAAGGCTTATGCCGCCCTGCAGAAGTCGCTCGACAAGAGTCTGACCAATGCCAACCAGAACAATATCTCGATAGAGAAGCTGGTGGACCAGATTAATGAGTCGAACCAGTATATCCGCCACCTGGTAGAGGTGAAGTCGAAGAGCGACTCGCTGAACATGGTGCTGACCAACAACCTGACTCGTTCGCTCTCGAAAGAGGAGATGAAGGAGGTGGATGTGCAGGTGTTGAAGGGAGTCGTCTACATCTCACTGGCCGACAATATGCTCTACAAGAGCGGTTCTTACGAGATTAACGACCGCGCTGCGGAGACGCTTTCGAAGATTGCCAAGATTATCAAGGACTATAAGGACTATGATGTGCTCATCGAGGGTAATACGGATAACGTGCCCATCTCGCGCACCAATATCCGCAACAACTGGGACCTCTCTTGTCTGCGTGCTTCGAGTGTGGTTCAGGAACTGCAGAACAAGTATGGCGTTGACCCGAAGCGTCTGACGGCAGGTGGTCGAGGAGAGTACAACCCGCTGGCTACCAACGATACTGAACTGGGCAAACAGCGCAACCGCCGTACGCAGATTATCATCACACCGAAGCTCGATGAGTTCATGGAGCTCATCGACAAGGCTCCTGAATAATAACTCTCTCTTCGCTACGGACTCAGCACAGAGTTATTTTTAAAGACCACGAATTACGCGGATTATACGAATTTTCTTGCAGGTGGAATATCCAAATAAGAATTCGTATAATTCGCGTAATTCGTGGTTAAAAAAATAGAAGTACCAATCTGTGTAATCGGTGTAATTCGTTGTGAAGCCATGCCCTGTCATTATCGGAGGGTATAGGCATCTAAGAAGTCGTTGTACTGGTCGCGGTAGCCGTTGAACACATTGATGTCTACAGTACCCCGGATTCCTGTCACGCGCCCGTCGGGGCACAGCTGCCAGAACGCCAGTCGCACGTCGGGCTTATATTCGCCGTAGCGCGCTATCCACACCTGATAGTCGCGTTTGATATCAGGCGCATTCACCAAGTATTTGTTCACAAAATTCTGGCCCACGTACAGGATGGGACGCTGTCCGCAGTGCTTCTCCACCGCCTTCATCCAGGTTCGGATGCGGCTGAACAGTACATCTGGGCCGCCCATCGCCTTGATCTGAGCATCGGCAGGCTCCACATCGAGCACGGGAGGCATGTCACCCTTGTTGAAACGGGCATTCTTGATGAAGAACTGCGCCTGCTCGGCCGCACTGCTCTTCGTGGAGAAGAAGTGGTAGGCACCCACGCGAATGCCTCTGCGGCGGGCTGCAGCATAGTCGGCGGCGAAGTATTTGTTGAGGATGGTGATACCCTCCGTAGCCTTGATGAAGCAGAACGACACAGGATAGTTGACCGTTCCATTGACCCTTTTCTTGCTGATCGTACCGAGATGCGAGATGCGTATCTGCGACCAGTCTATGGCATAGTGCTTCTTGCCGATGTCGTGCTGATAGCGCGAGATGTCGATGCCATAGATGCGCTCCTCCGTATAGGTGAGTCGCTGTCCTAAATAGCGGTTGTCTTTCCATTCGCCCACGCGTACCTTTCCTGTAGAGTCGACGGCACAACCGAAGCCGTTGCGCATGCCGGCAAGCCACTCGCCATTGTAGTAGTTGCCTTGTCGATCGGTGAAGATGCCGTGCCCCTCGCGCTTTCCGTCTTTCGTTCCACCCGTATAGACATAGGCGGGCAGGTAGTGACGCTCTGCGTAGGCTTGGTAGACCGACAGGTCAAGGGGCGGACGGGCGAAGAAGTGGGCGTAGGCTCCACGGGGCGTCTTGCGGTTGTCGGCCTGAATGCGGCGGTAGGCTTCACCCAGCTTGGGTGCTCCGTCGGCATGAGCCTCTATGCGGAGGGTGGGGCGGTCGCTTTGATTCAGCGACTTACTGGCCGACGAGGAAAGGGTGGAGTCGGGAAGAAGGATGGTATTGTGGCAGGTGCGACGCAGCACGAGCGAGTCCGTAGGCAGCAGACTGTCCAGCACATGCAGGGCCTGTGTCAGGCGTTGCTTATATTTGATGACGTAGGTGGCGTAGGTGGCGATGGTGTTGTAGCCCTCGTCGGTCACGTTGTTCGCCTCCAAATAGTAGTCCAGTTCCTCGTTCATCGTGGTGTATTTCTTCTCTCGTTGGCGCATCACGCTGCGCTGATGCTCAATGATGGGCTTGATGTTGCGGTTCACAACATGGAGAATAGAGTCAATGGCGCAGCTCATATCGGGAATCATCACCCTGCCCCGGCAGGAGGATATACCATAGAAGCGGTCCACCCAGCGGCCTTGCAGCGTGTCTACATGACAAACGGCAGAGTCGCCCTCCACCGAAAGCGGCCAGTCGGCCCAGTCGCTCTGCAGGTTCTGGATGTAGAGTACAGGGCGTCCGTTGGCTTCCAGGACGAAAGCATGCCGCTCCTCCACGCTGACGATGTTGCGCTCGGCCTGCTGCTCCGACAGCGGCAACAGCGGCCCAATCAGCAGGGTCGCTATCACGGCGCACAGGGCGATGATGCCCCATCGCGTAGCTTTCTGTATTTTCTCTTGTCTGCTCATAATGATTCAAATCGTTGAAAGCAAGTGCAAAAGTAGCATTCTTTTTGCACTCAGCCAACGAATTGTTGAAAAAAACATAAATAATTGTGCAATATTCTTCTCTTCCTGCATTTTGCCGTACCTTTATATAAAAATGGATTATCAGGAAATTGAACAGCAGACGGCCTATCTCAATACGGCCATTGCCAACCTGCTGAAGCATCACGGCAACATCGAGAATCATATCAAGGATGTGCTCCACTTCTATTTCCTCTGCTGTTCATCCCCGTCGCTATTCGGTGGCAGTGTGGAGTCCCCGGCTCAACGAGAAGGGCAACTCCGCGATGGGCATGAAGGTGCTGGAGATGCTCACTACGCAGACCGAGCAGTCTATCTTCTGAGGTTAATCATTGTTAATTCTCTGACCCCTGCTGCAAGATTTCGGACGATTCTGTTTTTATCAAGCAGTATAACCCAATAATGAAAGAAAGATGAAGATTAGAATCAGACATTGTTACAATGCTTTGCTGGGCTCAGCATTAGCCCTGCTGGGCTGTGATTCATGCACGAAGGAAGAACCGACTGAAGAATATGGTGCGCCATACGCCACCTACCAGATACGTGGCACGGTGACCGACAAAGCAGGCAACCCTATCCCCGGCATCAAGGGCCGATTGGGCGTGGAGATACCGAATCCCGACGGGTCGAAGTCGTTGTATTACGAGGGTGGCGACTCTGCCTTGACCGATGCTCAGGGCCATCTCAACATAGACAACATCAGTGAGATGACTCACTATCTGGTTCCGGGACAGACGGTTGTAGAACTGAAAGACGAAGACGGTGAGGCCAATGGTGGTGAGTTCTCGACCGACACGCTGCGCGTTGATGAGATGAAGAAGGAGCAGATAGAGAAGGGTTCCGGTTGGTACCAAGGCAAGTTTGAGTATTCTTTCGAGCACAAAATGAATAAAAACAACGAAGAATGAACGTCACTCCGCTCACGCTTAAACGGAAGATAGCCCTCGAGCTGCATCGCCAAATCGTAAACAACACCATCCATGAGCATCCGCTTCGGCAGCTCTTCTGGGAGTGTACGCTGCGTTGCAACCTGCATTGCCGCCACTGTGGCAGCGACTGCAAGGTGAAAAACGAGCAGCAGGACATGCCGCGTGAGGACTTCTTCCGGGTGCTCGACAGCGTGGCCCGCCGATGCGATCCGCACAAGGTGTTTGTCGTCATCTCCGGCGGCGAGCCGCTGATGCGCGACGATCTGGAACTCTGTGGGCGCGGTATCTACGAGCGGGGCTTCCCGTGGGGCATGGTGTGCAACGGGCTTTATCTGACACCTGAGCGATTCCATGCGCTCGTGGATGCGGGCATGCACAGCATCACCATCAGTCTTGACGGTCTGGAAGAAGACCACAACTGGATGCGCGGCCATAAGGGCAGTTTCCGGATGGTGGACCAGGCTATCGGCCTGTTGGTGAAAGAGCCGCGAATCATCTTCGACATTGTCACCTGCGTGAACCAACGCAACTACGACAAACTCGATGCTATCAAGGAATATCTTATTCAGAAAGGTGTGCGTCGCTGGCGAGTGTTCAGCATCTTCCCCGTTGGTCGGGCGGCCAACGACCCCCAGATGCGACTTAGCAACGAGCAGTTTCGGGGCATGTTCGACTTCATCAAGCGCACGCGCCAGGAGGGGCGCATCCGCGTAGACTATGGTTGCGAAGGTTTTTTAGGCAACTACGAGGGCGACGTGCGCAACCATTTCTTCTCCTGCCAGGCGGGCATCAGCGTCGGGTCGGTGCTCGTCGACGGCGGCATCTCTGCCTGCACCAGCATCCGAGCCGACTATCATCAGGGCAATATCTACCAAGACGACTTCATGGAGGTGTGGGAAAACCGCTTCCAGCCTTATCGCGACCGCCGCTGGATGCGTAAGGACGACTGTGCCGACTGCAAGTATTTCCGCTATTGTCGAGGCAACGGCATGCACCTGCGCGACGGCGAGGGCCGTCTGCTCTTCTGCCACCTGAAACGCTTGCAGGCCACAGAGCAATAAGCGAAAGAAAGATAGTCTTTAACTACGAATTCTATTTCCTGCTCATCAGCACATATGCTGCCTGTAAGAGCTTGTTGCGAAGAGCTTCGGGATAGTCTGTGTGACTATCTAAAAACTCCTGAACCCGTTCGGCAGCCTCCTTGCTGTGATGCCCGTCCAAGAGCGACTGGCACCAGTTCAGCGGGAAGAAGATATCGCCTGTGCGCTGGATTTCTTCCAGCGCCTCGAGTGCTGGCGTGATATATCGGTTACTGAAAGGTTCGCGCGTAGGGTCGTTGAGTAGTGTCAGCAGCGCTGCGGCATAAGGCTCGATGGTGCGGTTCTCTGCCTTCAGCAGCGACTCAAACAACCGTTGCTGCTCACCCTCGTCGGGCGTACAGCCTCTGCTCACGAAGTCGAACTCTCTCTTCACGTCGGCGTGCGTCAATCGCCTGCGTTGCGTTTCTATAATCTGCTGCCAATCTTGAGGGCGTACAATGGCCAGATGGTAAGCCATATTCATGTAGTCGCGCTCGTTGAGCAAGGGGTGGTTGCCTTCCTGCCAGATGGCATAGATGCTGTTCACCACTTTTGCCGATTGCGCCACGCGCGACAACGAGCGCAGTATCTGCTGGCGGAACGATTTCACGGGGTGGTCTTGTGCCGTTTCCCATAGCTTCTCCTCCACATAGGTCCGCTTTTCTTCCGTCAGGTAAGACAGAGTCTTGATGATATAACTGCCGAGCGACGAGAGCTGTTGCTCGTTGTCTTCCGTCTGGGTCATCTTCACCGTTGTTAAGGCAAACATCACCGCCGGCATGCGTTGCATGAGCATATTGTCGTAGAGTGTCATCACGGCGGCCAACTGCCCCTGCTGGGTGGGTAGTTCCAACAACCTTTCGATATACTTCTCGGCCGCTGCTGAGTCGGCCAGCTCATAGCGCACGTAGTCCATCCCGTCCAGATTAGGCAGTTCTGCGGCATTTGGGTCCAGCGTCTGCGTGGGGATACCTTTCTGCTTCACCCATTGTTGGTCGAAGTCCAGGATGTGGGCTGCTGGTGCCTCCGCGTGGAGTATTTGAATCAGGTCGTCCCAAGTGGCGTTGCCAAACGCGAAGGTGCTGAGGTATCGTTGCAGTCCTCGTTGGAAGGCTTCGCTGCCCATCTGCAACTCCAGTTTGCGCATCATGATGTTCTTCGGCGCGTCCGTTGCTGATGGCGCGCCAACTGTCGGGCAACTGCAGCGTGAGCTTATAGCGTCCTTTCAGGTCGGGCTGATCGAAGCAGGGGAACACGCTGCGGGCGTGATCAGGCACAAAGAGCGTATAGAGGTAATCGGCCGAGCGGTTCAGTGCTTTATCCTCACTGGTGAAACGCACGCTGATATTGTTCTGTCCCAACTGCAAATCCTCTTTGGCCACCACGATATGTTCTTGCTCGTAGTACGCCTTCACCTCTTTCCCGTTCACCTGTATGGGCTCTTCCACAACTCCCTGAAAGTCGAGTTGAAGCGACTCGCCCCCGTCATACTGGAAGTAGATGTTGGCAGTTCCGCTCACGCGCTCTTCCATCTTGTCGGGAATATGAAAGTCCAGGAAATACATCACATCCTTGACATGCTTCGCCCTGAACTGTGCCAATTCCCAACTCACCCCAGGCACGATCTCCACCTGAGCAGAAACCTTCAATATTGCACCTATGCACAGCAGAGCCCCAATCATCAGTCTCTTCATATCACTCATCTCTTTTCTATCTTCTATTATTCTATAATATCACCCTCGCAATCATCGCACAGGCTTCCGCATCGGCCAGCGCATGATGGTGATGTTCCAGATGATAGCCACAGGCTTCCGCCACCGTCTGCAACTGGTGGTTCGGCAACTGTGGCAACCGCCTTCTGGCGGCCATGCAAGTGCAGTAGAACTGGTAGTCTGGGTAGTCCATCTGGTAACAGCGGAACACCGCTTTCAGGCATCCCTCGTCGAACGCCTTGTTGTGAGCTACCAACGGCAGCCCCTCTATCAGCGGTTCCACCTGTGCCCACACCTTAGGAAACACAGGAGCCTCGTCGGTATCCTTGCGTCGCAGTCCGTGCACGCGCGTACACCAATATGTATAATAGTTAGGTTCAGGCTGGATGAGCGAGTAGAACGAGTCCACCAACTCACCTCCTCTGACAATCACAACGCCCACGGAGCAAACGCTTGTCCGCTCGTTGTTAGCCGTCTCAAAGTCTATTGCTGCAAAATCTCTCATACCCTTCATTCGTTTCATTCGCGTAATTCGTGGTCCTGAAAAAAAAACGAGGTTCACCGTCCCATCCACATCTGTCGTTCATCGGCGTCCATTTTCTCGATAGCATAGCGCAGCGTGGTCCTGTCCATCTCGTGTAGATGCTGTCTCAGGAAGTCCCGGAGCAACTCCATCGATACCCGTTTTCCCATCTCGCGCAGCATCCACCCCACCGCCTTGTGCATCAGGTCGTGCGGATGTCGCAAGTGCATCTCCGCATACCGCAGGCACCAGGAAGGGTCTCCCTGTTGCGATGTCTTCCACGTGCTCACCATGCTGATTCGCTGTCGCCACAGGTTGTCGCTCTGTGCCAGAGCATCCATCACCGCGAGCTTGTCGCCCAAGCGCGACGGCAACAGCAACCAGTGACCCACAATCTTCGGGGCCGACAGATCCACGAGATCCCAGTTGTTCGCCCGCTCGGCATACTGGAGATACATCTCCACGATGCGGTCGCGCCGACTGATAGCTGCCTCGTCGTTGACCAGTCGTGGTCGGGCAGCCCGTTCAAACTGCGCCACCAGAATCAGAAACCCTGCCAGACGCACTTCGTGCCACTGGCTCCCGAGCAGTTGGGGCACCTCCTCCAGTGCGAAGTTCTGCGCCACCTCTTTCATGACGGCCCGCGTCTGTGGCACCTTCAGTCCCAGAAACGCGTCGCCCTCGCCGTAGTCGCCTGGCCCTGTCTTGAAAAAGCGCATCAGTTCCTGCCGTTGGCGCTCGTTCTGCATCTTTTCCATCCGTGCCACCAGCTCGTCGGCATGTTTCATCATCTCTCCTCCCATCCGTCAGAATACCTATAATCCTAAAAAAGGTTGGCACGCCCATCATCTTGTATGAGCGTGGCCAACCAATATCATGAAAAAAGTAATTACGTAGAGTGGCAAATTACATCTCCTCTTCCGTGCGGAGCTTCTGCACATAAATGGCATGCTCCATCTTGAGGCGCTTCAGAACAGAAGGCTTGTCGAACTGCTGACGTCTGCGCAGCTCCTTTACGACACCTGTCTTCTCAAACTTTCTCTTGAACTTCTTCAATGCTCTCTCGATGTTCTCGCCATCTTTTACGGGTACAATAATCATTTCTTTGCTTTAAATTTTATATGTTAAACTTCTTGTTATTTTATTCGTTTTTGATACGCTGATACGAAACGCGGGTGCAAAATTACATCTTTTTTGTGAAACCGACAAGTTTTTTTTAAAATATTTACCAATTTCTTTCAGAAAAAGCTTTCAGCCAAGCCTGCTCGTCGTCGTTGAGGTATCCTTTGAGCCGCTCGTACACCATCTCGTGGTATTCTTTGAGCCACGCTATCTCCTCCTCGGTCATCATCTCCCATACAATTGGCTTCATGTCTATCGGGCACAGCGTCAGCGGTTCAAACTCCAGAAACTCCCCGAAGGCTGTCCGCTTGTAGGGTTTGATGAGCAGCGTGTTCTCGATGCGAACACCAAACTGCCCCTCTAAGTAGATGCCAGGCTCGTCGGTCACCGTCATCCCTGCCTTTAGCGGAGCTGGCTTATACTCCATGCGTATCTGGTGCGGACCCTCGTGTACGTTCAGATACGAACCCACTCCGTGGCCCGTGCCGTGCAGGTAGTTCATCCCCTCGCGCCACATCGCAGCACGTGCCACAGCGTCTAACTGCGTTCCCGAGGCGTTGGCGGGGAATTTCAGGTTCTGCAACTGCAAGTGGCCTTTCAGCACCAGCGTGTACACCTTTCGCTGCTCTTCGGTCAGCGGTCCTAAGGCTATCGTTCGCGTGATGTCTGTCGTTCCGTCCTGATACTGCGCCCCACTGTCTAAGAGCAGCAGCCCTTCGGCCTTGAGGGGGATGTCCGTCTCGGGTGTCGGCTCGTAGTGTACGATGGCTCCATGTGCCTGATAGGCAGAGATGGTGTCAAACGAGATATCCCTAAACAGCGGTTGCTCGCTTCTGAGGGCTTCCAGCTTCTGTGCCACGCTTAGCTCGCTCTGCGGACCTTCTGCTAATGCTCCCTCCAGCCAGCGCAGAAACTTCACCATCGCCACGCCGTCTTTCGTCATTGCCCTGCGGAATCCCTCTGTCTCGGCCTCGTTCTTCACGGCTTTCATCATCTTCACGGGCGACTGTCCTCTCACAATCTCCCTGCCTACGGTCTTGTATAGCGTATAGTTCACTTCCTGCGCGTCCATCAGGATGTTATACTCGAAGTATTCCTTCAGCCCCTTCTTCACGTTCTCGTAGTCGTCGATGTCCACACCCTCGTCCATCAGGTAGGCTTTCACGGCTGCCGACAGTTTCTCCTTATTTATATATAGGGTAACCTTCGTCGACGTGATGAGCAGATAGCTCACAAACACAGGGTTGCAGTGAACGTCGCTTCCGCGCAGGTTCAGCGTCCAGGCAATGTCGTCCAGCGCCGTCACCAGCATCCCGTCGGCATGCTGCTGCCGCAGTGCCTGACGTATCCGCTTGATCTTCTCCCGGCAGAGCTCGCCCGCCAGTTCCACAGGCTGTATCTCCACAGGGTTCTGCGGAATGGCCGGACGGTCTCTCCAGATGCTCTGTAGCGGATCCAGGTTTGTGCGCAGCGTGATACCGCCCTGCGCGCGCAACTCCGCAATCAGTGCCTCTGCCTCTGCCGTCGCGCACACCATACCGTCGATGCCTACCTCCGGACTCTGTTCCTGGGCAAGCACCTTCCCTAACCACTCGGCGATGGTAGGTGTTCCTTCGATGCGCTCCTTCATCAGCACAAACTCCGTTCCGGCCAACTGCTCAGCGGCGGCAATGAAATAGCGCGAGTCGGTCCAGAGTGCCGCCTCCCGCATTGTCACCACAGCCGTTCCGGCGCTGCCGTCGAATCCGCTAATCCATTCGCGACCCTTCCAGTGGTCGGGTACATACTCGCCGTTGTGTGGGTCAGTACTTGGAAATATAAATCCACTGAGGTGCTCTCTGCGCATCAGTTCGCGCAGTGCCTCCAGTCGTTCTGCACTCACATTCTTCATAAGTTATCTTCTGTTTATCGTCGTTTTCGGTTTTTCTCACCTCTTTCTAAAATCCGTAAATCTCCCTGAGTTTCTCCCCCAATTTCTCCCCTCTGAGGTCGCGTGCCACTACGATCCCGTTCGGATCCACCAGCAGACTCGAAGGAATAGAGTTGATGTTATACGTTGAGGCGGCCACCGTCTGCCACCCCTTCAGGTCCGAGAGATGCGTCCACGACAGCTCCTTGTCCCTCACAGCCTTCTTCCAGGCTTCCGCCTTCTGGTCGAACGACAGCCCTACAATCTGGAATCCCTTCGCGTGATACTTCTCGTAGTTGGCTTTCACGTTCGGCATCTCTGCCATACACGGACCGCACCACGAAGCCCAGAAGTCCACCAGCACATAGTTCCCCTGTCCGCAGTAGTCGCTCAACCGGTGCATCACACCGTCCATGTCAGCCTCTTCCAGATCGATGAACGGCTGACCGATCAGCTCCATCTTCTGCTCGTTTTGGCGGATTTGCTCTATCATGCGCCGCCCCATCGGGTGCTGATAGTAGGGACGCTCTTCCGACAGCAGTTTCTCTTTCATCTCCTGCTGGCCCATCGCATTGCATGTGTTCACCAGACCGTCTAAGTACACCATCGGTATCAGGTTGTCCAGCTCACCCATCACCTGCGCGTAGGTGGCCATCTCCTCGAGGCCCAGTGCTCGCGCCTGATCCATAATCTCCATCAGTTCCTTCTCGCTGCCCGGCACCACGTTGCCGTTTTCATCCAACAGCTCTCCGTAGCGGACCGCCAGCTCGTTGTCCGCCATACCGATAGAGTCTATCTTGCAGTCATAGGCGTTCAGCCTGTTGTTCATTGGCGACCCCTGCAGCTTACCCGTCCGCATGTCCACCACCACAGGCTCTCCGTCGTTGAAGAAAATGGTTATCGTATTCCGCTCGTCGGCCACCAAGCCCAGCAGCGCATCTTTCATCGCCGTGCCCGACAGCGCAAACTGGCCGTTCTTCACCGCCACGCTGTCCAGCAGCTGCGTTCTGTTCGATACGTCGTACACGTAAACCATCCTCACCTCGGCGGGACAACTGCCCGTCGCTTGATACTTCACTTGTGCTGCAGCAGCCACCGTCAGCAGCGCCATCAGCATGATGCTCGCAACTTTTTTCATATCTGTTTTCTAAATTCTTCGTTTATCTGTTGCAAAGATACAATAATGTTTCCAAATACCAAAATTATTGCGCTCAAAATGTTTGCAAACACCAAAATTATGGCACTCAAAATGTTTCCAAACACTATTTTTATAACAAAGACATGTGTACAGAATTACGTACACCCGTCATGTACCATTCGTACATCCGTCGTGTACCATTCGTACATGCGTCATGTACCATTCGTACATGCGTCATGTACGTATGAAATCGCAGGCACTCCCATTTGCAGCCGCAGGCACTCCCCGTCCCAGTGCTACCCTCTTCCCTTGGAGAGGGGCTGGGGGTGAGGCCGGGAGGGGCAGGGGTGGGGTCAGTAATCCGTTCCCTTCCAAGAGTTTATTATTCTCTTCATCTCTGCGTTCTGCCAATTTTTCTGAACCACAGGAGTTGGATTAGTTCTGTCACCAAACGCAGGTCCTATCTTAAACTTGTTAATATATCCGTTTGGCGGACAATAATACATCGAAAATCTTCTTTTGCATTTTTCTTCTAAAAACATAAAAATCAGGCAAACCTACACTGTATTCAGATAAAGACTGATACAGAATGAGTTGTCACGATTTAGTGTAGGATGTAGGTTCGGAGAGCAATATTCAGGAATTTTTTTTGAGGATAAGAATAAAGAGCTAAGCGCAATACCAGCTTTTAGGGTAAAAACCATGCGCTCTATAAATAGCTATCAGAGAGTTACCTGCGGCACGTTAAGCATTGCAACTCTCCACTCAATTGTCCGTGGCGGGCGTTTCCACGGAGGGATGATGCCGCGAAGGTAGAAAAAATTACCAGAAAAATGGATAAAATTTTGTGTGACTCTCTTTATTTTTGTAATTTTGTAGTCGGTTTATCAGAATTGTAGAATAAATAACGATCGATTGACATGAAAAGAATCATTATCGCGCTATTAGCCTTTCTGACGTTGATACCTGTTTTCGGAGCTGACACGCTGGCAGGCGAGTATATCGGTGGTGCTGAGGATGAAAGCGAGGCTATCCTGCTGCGCAAAGCCTTCACGATAAAGGCAGCCGACGAGCGGTGGGTGCTGCGCGTGAACTCGCTGGGCTATCATGAGGCCTATATCAATGGCACAAAGGTGACGGACGCTGTGCTGATGCCTGCCGTCTCGCAGCTGAACAAACGCTCGCTGGTGGTGAGCTACGACGTGACGAATCTTATCAGGAAAGGGCGCAACGAACTGGTGCTCTGGATTGGCAGCGGATGGTATAAGGCGAAGACCTTTGCCGGCAGCAACTGTGGCCCTCTCGTGAAGGCGGAACTCTCACCCCTCACTCCCCACCCCTCACCCCTTATTATCACCGATGCATCGTGGCAATACGCCTACAGCGGCCATCGCGACTGGGGTACAGGCGAGGCCCATCGGTTTGGCGGAGAGATCATCGATGGGAGGGTTGTGCCTGTCTCGCTGTCGACGAAGGACCTAAACAAGATGGACTGGAAGCCCGTCAGGGTGGTCACCGTAGAAGGAATGGAACTGTCGGCTCAGTGCTGTGAACCGTGCCGGGTGCAGGAGACGCTGGAGCCGGTGAGCATCACCGCAGACAAAGAGGGGCGCATCGTGGCCGATTTTGGGCGCATCGTGAACGCAATGATTGACATCACGCTGCCGCAACTGCCTGCTGGCGACACCACGAAGGTATCGTTCAGCGATGTGCGGCGCGACGACGGGTCGTACTACTTCGTCACCAGCGACCGCTATATCTCGTCGGGGCGCAGTGGCGGCGACCATTTCCAGAGCCGCTTCAACCACCACGTGTTCCGCTATGTAGTGATAGAGAGCACCGACACAATCAGCACTGACATTTCTCGCTCCCCGCTCCTCGCTCCCCGCTCCTCGAGCACTTCCCTCTCCATCCGCGCGCACCGCATGCGCACCGACTTCCGCAGAACGGCTTCGTTTGAGTCGTCGGACGAGGAACTCAACAAAATTCACGATTTGGTGGCCTACACCTTAGAGAATCTGGCCTACAACGGCTATATGGTAGACTGCGCCAACATCGAACGGCTGGGCTACGGGGGCGACGGCAACGCGTCGACCCAGACGCTGCAGACGCTCTTCGATGTGGAACGGCTCTACGACAACTGGCTGATGGCTTGGCGCGACGCGATACACGACGACGGGTCGTTGCCACATACGGCACCTGCTCCCTATTTCGCTGGCGGCGGTCCTTACTGGTGCAGCTTTGTGGTACAGGCCCCTTGGCGCACATATATGAATTATGGACATGCGGATGTGCTGCGCGAGAACTATGCCACGATGAAGCTCTGGCTGAAGTATGTGGACAAATACACCGTTGACGGTCTGCTAAAGAAGTGGCCCGACCAACCCGACCGCTGGTGGTATCTGGGCGACTGGGCTGCACCGAGGGGCGTCGACGTACAGAACGAGGCATCGGTGGACCTGGTGAACAACTGTGTGATGTGCCAAGTGTACCTGCAGTTGGAACAGATAGCCCGGCAACTGGGCGAAGAAACTGACGCACGGAACTTCCGCGAGCGCTATGAGCGGCTGCGGGAGACGGTTCACCAGCGCTTCTATCATCCCGACGAGAAGACGTATGCTACGGGCAGTCAGATCGATATGGTCTATCCAATGCTGGTTGGCGTGACGCCCGACTCGCTCCGCCAGGTTGTTCGCGACAAGCTGATGGAGCGCACGGAGCGCGTCTACGACGGTCATCTGAGCACCGGACTGGTAGGCGTCCCCGTGCTGACGGAGTGGGCGGTGCAACAGCATGAGGCCGACTGGATGTACGCGATGCTGAAAAAGCACGGCTATCCCGGCTATCTCTACATGATTGACAGCGGGGCAACGGGCACCTGGGAGCATTGGGACGGACAGCGCAGTCGGCTGCACAACTGCTTCAACGGCATCGGCAGCTGGTTCTATCAGGCCTTGGGAGGCATTGTCGCCCTTGAACCTGGCTATCAGAAAGTGCGCATTGACCCGCAGATACCGAAGGGACTGGAGTGGGTGCGCGTGACGCAAGATACGCCACAGGGTCGCATCGTGGTGAACCGACGCGGTCAGCGCCTGCATGTAGAACTGCCCGAAGGCATCACAGCCATCATCCAAGGGCGAGCATACGGCGGAGGCAGCTACGATTTGGTGTTACGGGACACGACCCGCGCAACGAAGATTGTGGCCGAACTGAACAACCCGATGTCTGACTATGTGCTGGTGGCGGCTCATCGAGGCGACTGGCGCAACCACCCGGAGAACTCGTTGTCGGCTGTGGAGAGTGCTATCCAGATGGGCGTAGACATCGTGGAGATCGACCTGAAGCGCACGAAGGATAGTGTGCTGGTGGTATGTCACGACCCCACCATCGACCGAACAACCAACGGGCGCGGCTATATCAGCGACCTGACCTACGACGAGCTGATGCAATACAACCTGAAGACGGGCCACGATATCGACGTGCCGGGCGAGAAGATGCCCACGCTGCGACAGGTGCTGGAGCTGTGCAAAGACCGCGTGCTGGTGAATGTGGATCAGGGCTACGCCTACTATCCCCAAGTGCTGAAGCTGGCTCGCGAGCTGGGTGTGGAAGAGCAGATTGTCATCAAGAGTGGGCTACCCCGCTCGGAACTCCTTTCACCTTCCCCCCTTGGGGGGATTAGAGGGGATGGGGGTGCAGTCCTTCCCCCCCTTGGGGGGATTAGAGGGGGGCTTTCATCCCTATTCTACATGCCCGTTATCGGTGTGTCTGATGAAAGCGATATGACCGTATTCAACGACTATGCCGACGCTCCCGACCGCCCCAAAGCCTTTGAGCTTTGTTTCGGCAAGATAGACAACACGGTGAGGCAGGCCGCACAGAAAGTGGTGATGGGTGGGTCGCGTCTGTGGGTGAATACGCTGTGGGCATCGCTCTGCGGCGGCTATCACGACGACCGCGCCTTTGAGAGCGTAGACCCGAACGATGTTTACGGCGTTATCCTGGACCTCGGAACATCCATCATTCAGACCGACCGGCCGGAGTTTCTCATCAGATATTTAGAACACAAAGGAAGAAGAACATTCAATACTGGACTATGAAAAAATGGATAGCAACTGCCATCATCGTGGCAACATTCGCCGCTCAAGCGCAAGCGCAAGTGGGACAGCGCACACGGGCCTTGTCAGACGAAGCCTGGAAGGTTTCGCAGTGGATATCGGTAGCTGACGCTCCCATACAAACGGGGCGGGCCGATCAGGTTATGCGGGCTGCCGACGACGCCAGCTGGTTCCTGCTCTCGCTGACCAACGAGAAGAAAGTGCGGTCGGCCAAGTGGATGACCACAGCCTTAGGCGTCTACGACCTCTACCTCAACGGACAACTCATCGGTGAGGAAGTTCTCAAGCCGGGCTTCACCCATTATGCCAAGACCAAGCGATCGTTCACTTACGACATCAGCGACGCTTTCGTCAAGAAGAAAGGCAAGACGAACATCCTGGCTGCGCAAGTGACGCCCGGCTGGTGGGCCGACAAGATTATCACTCCCGGCGACCATGAGGGGATGCTCGGACAGAAGTGCGCCTTCCGCGCTGTGCTGGAGCTGACCTTCACCGATGGAACGACCCAGCTCTACGGCACCGACACCGAGCATTGGCAGGCCGAGATAGCTGGCCCCGTCACTCATGCCGCCATCTTCGATGGTGAGGAGTACGACGCCCGACGTCCCTCACCCTTCATCTCTCACCCCTCACTTCCCACCTCCCACCTCTCACCCCTCACCTCCGAGTTTCCGGGCGACATCCTCCCCTCCGACGGAGCAGAGGTCTATCAGCGTTGGGACCTGGCTTTATCGCCCGTGAAGGCGTACGTCTGGGACGGCGTCAGCAACGCCAAACAAGCTGAAAAGAAAGAAGAGGTGGAACACGGAAAGGTTGTCATCAAACGCGAATACACCGACGGCGAGACAATCATCGTCAAGCCCGGCGAGACCTTAGTGGTAGACTTCGGGCAGAACTGTGCCGGCGTTCCTTCGTTTGTGTTCAAAGCTCAGGAGGGAACCACGCTGACCTGTCTGCCCGGCGAGATTCTGAACGACGGCAACGGAGCCGAAAGTCGCGATATGGACGGCCCCGAGGGAAGTGTGCATCGCCGCAACCTGCGTTCGCACAGACAGCACTTCCGACTGCTCTATACGTTTGCCAACACCGCCGACTACGTTTCCTATACCCCGCGCTGCACCTTCTTCGGCTACCGCTATGTCTCCATCACCGCTACCGCCGAGGTGAGCATCAGCCGAATTTGCTCCGTTCCCGTCACCTCGATAGCGAAAAACCTGGAAACAGGAACCCTCATCACGGGCAACAAAGACATCAACCAGCTCATCTCGAACACCATCTGGGGGCAGCGTTCCAACTATCTGTCGGTGCCTACCGACTGCCCGCAGCGCGATGAACGCTTAGGATGGACGGCCGATACGCAGGTGTTTGCCGAAACGGGAACCTTCTTTGCCAACACCGACCACTTCTTCCATAAATGGATGCGCGATATGCGCGACAGTCAAGGAGAGAAGGGCGGATTTCCGGGTGTGGCGCCAACGGCACAATATGGCGCTGAACCCCACAGCATGATGCGCTTGGGATGGGCAGATGCAGGCATCATCGTTCCCTGGACCATCTGGAAGCAGTATGGCGACAACAGCATCGTAGAAGAAAACTGGGAGGCGATGGACCGCTTCATGCAGCATATCTATGACACGAAATACTGTCACGACTCGCTGCACGCCGAGAATGGCAACTACCAATGGGCCGACTGGTTGAGCTATGAGCCGTTGGAGAGCTGCGTAGGAAAAGCCTTCGAGAGCGAGACATCGCGCCACGAGGCTGGTATCTACTGGAACTACTTAGGAGCCTCCTATTGGGCTATCGACGCAGGCATGATGCGCGATATGGCTCGGGCTACAGGGCGCGATGCGGCTCCCTATCAGCGTATGGAGGATGAGGCCAGGCAATATCTCCGAGAGAATTTCTTGGACCATCAAGGCCGCTTCACCACCGAGGTGCTGAACACGATGCAGACGCCAGCGCTGTTCGCCTTAAAGAACCGTCTGGTGGAAGGTGCTGCGCTCGACAGTCTGACAACGCGACTGAGGAAAAACTTCGCCGATCACGACAACTGCTTGCAGACGGGCTTCTTGGGAACCTCCATCCTGATGCCCACGCTCACGGAGTATGGAATGGTGGACATCGCCTACGAGCTGCTCTTCCAGCGGAAGAATCCCAGCTGGCTCTATTCCATCGACAACGGGGCGACAACCATCTGGGAGCGATGGAACAGCTATATGAAAGACAAGGGAATGGGCCCCAACGGGATGAACAGCTTCAACCACTATGCCTATGGAGCCGTCTGCGCCTGGATATGGAAGACGGTAGCGGGCATTGCTGCCGACCCTGCGCAGCCGGGTTTCAAGCACATCATCATGCGTCCTGTTCCCGATAAACGACTGGGTCACGTCAGCGCCGAATATCCTACGCCGGCCGGACTCATCAAGAGCGCTTGGCACTATGAAGCCGACAAGTGGATTTGGGACTTTACCATCCCCGAAGGAGCCACCGCATCCGTCACCCTGCCCGGTGATACAACCGCGCAGGAATATTCCAGCGGTACCTATACCCTGAGTATCCCCCAAGCAAATCTCGCTCCCCGCTCCTCGCTCCTCGCTCCTCGCTCAAATCTCTCCCAAGCCTCCTTCCTCTCCCCACCCCAAGAGGCCCGTCCTCGCGTCTGGTGGCACTGGATGGATGGCAACATCACGAAGGAGGGTATCCGCAAAGATCTCGAATGGATGAACCGCGCTGGCATCGGAGGCTTTCATTGCTTCGAGGCAGGCATGGGGATGCAGCCCGTTGTGGAAAAGCGCTTTGGGTATATGTCGCCCGAATGGAAAGAAGCCTTCCGCTATGCCATCCAGCTGTCCGACTCCCTCGGTATGGAAACCGCGATAGCCAGTTGTCCCGGATGGAGCAATACGGGCGGTCCGTGGGTGAAACCCGAGCAGGCGATGAAACGACTGGTGTGGACCGAGATGCTGATAGAAGGCGGAAAGCACATCGAGCTCGATATACCCGAACCGCAGAAAAACGAATGGTATGAAGATATCTGCATGCTGGCTGTTCCCACTACCGACGACGACCTGACAATGGAAGAGATGGGCGCACAGCTCACCCTGAATCTGGAGGACAGCCCCCAGCAGTGGATGCAGTACGAGCTGAAGCAGCCGCAGACCATCCAGGCGTTGACGATAGCCGACGGTCGCTACCGCAGTATCTGGGCAGCTCAACCGGCTCCCGTCACCAAACATCTGCAGGTCAGCGACGACGGCATCCACTTCACCCACGTATGCGGCATACCGCACGGAAGCATCAAGAATCAAACCATCAATATTCCCCCCACGACAGCCAAGTTCTTTCGGGTGGTGTTCGACGAAACTCCTGCCATCACGCCCGAGCTGAAACTCTACACAACGGCCAGAATCAATCATGCGGAAGAGAAGGCCGGTTTCGCCTCTCCCTCCGACATGATGGACTTCCCCACAATAGCCTCACACCCCTCACCCGTTGAAGGCGCAGCCCTTCCCCGCCCCTCAAGGGGAGGGGTTGGGGTGGGGTCAACCTCTCACCTCTTACCTCTCACCTCTCACCTCTCCTGGACCGCTCCCAAGGGCAAATGGCGCATCTTCCGCTTCGGCTACACGCTGACAGGCAAGACCAACCATCCGGCCCCGCCCGATGCCACGGGCTTAGAGGTCACAAAGATGGACAAGGAAGCCTTCTCGAGTTTCCTCACCCACTATCTCGATATGTACAAAGAAGCGCTCGGTGACGACTTCCACAAACTGCAATATCTGCTCATCGACAGTTATGAGGCGGGCTGGGAGACCTGGGCGCCCCAGCTGCCCGAAGAGTTCCTGAAGCGCAGAGGCTACGACCTGATTCCCTGGATGCCCGTGCTGACAGGTCAGATAGTGGAAAGCCCCGAGCGCAGCGAGGAGTTTCTCTTCGACTGGCGCACCACCATCGGCGAGCTCATCGGCGAGTGTATGTACGAGAATGCCCAGCAGATAGCTCACGAATACGGACTGAGCACCTACTTCGAATCGCACGAGAATGGCCGACTCTATCTGGTGGACGGCATGACGGCCAAGAGCAAGGCCGACGTGCCGATGGCGGCGATGTGGCGCCTCGTCTACGATAAGAAGGCCGACAACTCGTCGGCAACGATGGGAGAGAGCGACATCCGCGAGTCGGCCTCCGTGGCGCATCTCTACGGCAAGCCGTTCGTGGCCGTGGAGTCGATGACGGTCAACGGATATATCGGCGGTGCTTACACCGACTATCCAGGAAGCCTGAAGTCGACGGCCGACCTCGAAATGGCGAATGGGGCCAACCGCTTCGTCATCCACGAGAGTACCCATCAACCCTCTGACGACTTGCGCCCCGGACTGGGGCTCAATTTCTACGGGCAGTGGTTCAATCGGCATGAGACGTGGGCAGAACAAGCGGGAGCCTGGACCGACTATCTGGCCCGCAGCTGCTATATGCTGCAACAAGGCCGCAATGTGGCCGACTACCTATATTGTTATGGTGAGGATGATGTGGTGACGAGTCTCTTCGCTCATCAGCTTCCCGACATCAGTCCTTCTTACAACTACGACTATCTCAACAAAGAAGCACTGCTCCATCTGATCGACTTCGACGGACAGCAGTTCATTACGCCTTCGGGAAACACCTACCGCCTGCTTATCATCGGTAAGACTTGCCGCCACTTCTCCGAGCCTGTCTGCCAGCGCCTCCAAACGCTCTGTCAACAGGGTGCCCCCATCTTCTTTGAATCACCGGACGCCCTGCCCCTCGAACTAACCTCACTCCTCGCTCCCCGCTCCCCGCTCCCCGAACACAACCCCGACTTCTCCACCTCTGACATGAGCCTTCTGCGCTTCGTTCATCGAAAAACCGACTCCGCCGACATCTACTGGGTGAGCAATCAGAGCGACCAGCCTCGCACCTTCGACGCCACTTTCCGCATCAGCGGACGGAGACCCACCCTGTGGCACCCCGATACTGGACTCATCGAGGTGGCAACCTACAAGATGGGCGACGACCAGACGACGGTCAGTTTAGAGATGGATGCGCATGATGCCCTGTTCGTCGTATTCGACGAGCTGACGGATGTGCGACAAACCGACATCCCCAAAAAGTCAGAGCGCCTGCTACGCTCCATCGACACCCCTTGGACGGTGAACTTCGACCAGCGTTGGGGCGGTCCGCAATCCACCACTTTCAACACGCTGATGTCGTATACCGAATCGGCCGATCCCGGTATCAAGTATTATGCCGGCACCGCCGTCTACAAGAACCAATTTTCCTTGACGAAGAAAGAACTCAAGCAAATATCGCACCTCGCACCCCCGAGCCCCCGCACCTCCGCTCCTTGCACAAGCCTCCTCCTTGACTTAGGCCAGGTAGTCTGTATGGCTGAAGTATGGGTCAATGGCCAGAAAATGGGCACGCTCTGGAAGTCGCCCTATCGCATCGATATCAGTCCTGCGCTCCGGCGCGGAACCAACGAGCTGGAGATTCGGGTGGTGAACCAATGGGTGAACCGTATCATTGGCGACCGCCAGCCCGACTGCACGCATCCGTTTACCTATACGCCTGCTCCCTTCTATCAGGCCGACTCGCCGTTACTGTCTGCCGGGCTGATGGGGCCGGTGAACCTCATCATAGAGCAATCGTATTCGGAACCTCCAAGTATGTAGAAGTCATCAATATTTTCAAAGTAATACAATATGAAAAAGCTTTATTCATTCATCGTGGCAGTCTTTGCGACCATCTCTTTATCGTGTACTGCCCAATCTTCACAATCGTCGTTACCCGACATGATGTGGCTCAAGAGCATCACCAGTCCCGATGGCCAGTTAGAACTGAAATTCACCCTGACGGACGGTGCACCTTACTACGCGCTCTCGCGCAACGGGCAGGCTGTAGTGTTACCTTCCCGATTAGGTTTCGAACTGAAGAATCAGGACAATCTCGACAAGGGATTCTCGCTCACCGATGCTTCTACCAGCTCGTTCGATGAGACCTGGAATCCCGTCTGGGGCGAAGAGGCCGAGATTCGCAACCACTACAACGAGTTGCTCGTCCGGCTGGAGCGTCCCGCCAAGCCACAACTGCTGGCGGGCGGTAAGCAGACGAAGGATGCCGTGGTGATGTTCATCCGCTTCCGTGTCTACGACGACGGCCTGGGATTCCGCTATGAGTTCCCGCAGGACAACGCGCTCACCTACTTCATGATTAAGGAAGAACTCACCGAGTTTGCCATGACGGGCGACCACACTGCCTGGTGGATTCCGGGCGACTACTCCACGCAGGAGTTCAATCCTACAGAGTCGAAGCTCTCGCAGATTCGCGACCTTTCCGACATTCCGCACAAGCGGGGCGGGTGGCCTTTCACACCCATCTCTCCGACAGCTGTGCAGACGGCCTTGCAGATGAAGACGGCCGAAGGGCTTTACATCAACATCCATGAGGCTGCCGTCCTCGACTACCCGACCACCAATCTGGTGTTGCAGGATGAAGGAGGAAAGATGATAGATGAAGGAAAGTTTGTGTTCCAGACTTGGCTCACACCCGATGCCGAGGGGGTGAAGGGACGTATGCAGGCTCCTTGTAAGACGCCCTGGCGCTCGGTGATGGTGTGCAAGAGTGCCACCGACGTGCTCGCCTCCCGACTGGTGCTCAATCTGAACGACCCCTGCGCCTTAGACGACACTTCGTGGATTCATCCCGTGAAGTATATGGGCGTTTGGTGGGAGATGATTACGGGCAAGTCGGAGTGGAGCTACACCTACGACCACCCCTCCGTGCAGTTGGGGAAGACCGACTACCGCGCCTCGAAGCCTCACGGTCGTCACGGTGCCAACACCGAGAACGTGCGCCGCTACATCGACTTCGCCGCAGCGAATGGTTTCGACGCCCTCCTCATCGAGGGATGGAACGAAGGCTGGGAAGACTGGTATGGCAAACAGAAAGACTTCGTCTTCGACTTCGTCACGCCTTATCCCGACTTCGACCTGCCGGCCCTCAACCGCTATGCCCATCAGAAGGGCATGCGCCTCATCATGCACCACGAGACCAGTTCGTCTACGCTCAACTACGAGCGCTGGATGGAGAAGGCTTACAACCTGATGAACCAATATGGATATAACGCCGTGAAGAGTGGCTATGTGGGCAAGATCATCCCTTACGGCGACTACCACTACTCGCAGCCCACCATCAACCACTACCACTACGCCATCACCGAGGCCGCCAAGCACCACATCATGGTGAATGCGCATGAGGCCGTCCGCCCGACGGGTCTCTGCCGCACGTGGCCCAATATGATTGGCAACGAGAGTGCGATGGGCACTGAGTTCCGCGGAACCATTCAGCCCGGACACACCACCATCTTCCCCTTCACTCGTCTGCAGGGTGGACCGATGGACTATACGCCGGGTATCTTCGAGATGGATATGTCAGTGACGGCTCCCGGGGCCAACGACCGCATGCACCACACGCTCTGCAACCAGCTGGGACTCTACGTGACGTTCTACTCACCGCTGCAGATGGCTGCCGACCTGCCCGAGAACTACGCCCGCTTCATGGATGCCTTCCAGTTTATCAAGGATGTGGCGGTAGACTGGGACAAGTCTGTCTATCTCGATGCCGAACCAGGAGCCTATATCATCACGGCTCGCCATCCGAAGCTCTCCACGCTGAACAAGGCTGCCGAGAGTGTGGCCACGCTGGCCGACGGCAAGAAGGATGTGGTGAACAATGCCACGAAGTTCGTCTATGCGCTGCCCGACAACGCTACGACGGCTGATCTGGCTAAGGCTACTCCCCACGACGTATGGTATGTGGGAGGCGTCACGGATGAGAACGCCCGCGAGGTGAAGGTGAAGCTCGACTTCCTGAAGCCAGGCACAAACTACGAGGCGGTCATCTATGCCGACGCGCCCAACGCCGACTACGAGACGAATCCGCAGGCCTACACCATCACGCGCAAGAAGGTCAATGCCAAGACGATTCTGAAACTCCGCATGGCCCCTGCCGGAGGCTTCGCCATTTCGCTCAGATCTCTTTAGTTTAACCCCTTAATAATAACCAAAAATAAAAAAAAGTAAATCATGAATGTTAGCCGCCATCCTTTGCTGCGGCTCCAGCATGCAGGCACTCCCCTCCCTCTCACCCTCGATATTCTTGATTCTTTCCATTTTATTATTCAATGTAGTGACAAAATCCAGAGGGGTCACCTGCGGCGAGAAATCCCAAATGTTTACGGAGTTAAGGAGTAACGGAGACGTGAACTGCCTATACTCCTTTTACTCCGTAGAAAATAAAAAAGGGGAAGGGGTGAGAGCCGTTACACTAACGCAACACACTTAAATATACTTAAAAATAGGCTCGCGAGAGACGGTTTGATTGTTTATTCGAACAAAATACTATATCTTTGCACCTCATAAAAGCATCTAAAAGTCGTGACCGAACTCCCGATTTTTATCAGAAATTCGGGAGTACACTCCCAAAATTCATAAGTTTATGTATCAGAGAATATTTGATATCGAAAGCAAGTTAGATGAAGGAATGTTCCTGTTTGGTGCACGCCAGACGGGCAAATCTACACTTCTGAAAGAACGATTCAAAGAAGCGATTTACTACGACTTGCTCAATCCGAGAGTGAGAAAAGCCTTCAAGCTGAATCCGAATTCTCTTTGGGAGGCTCTTCAAGACAAGCCCGCCGGTACGTTGGTCATCGTTGACGAAATACAGAAAGTCCCGGAACTGTTGGATGTGGTGCATTCCCTGATGGTGGATAAAGGCCTTTTCTTCATCCTCAGCGGTTCCAGCGCCAGAAGGCTCAAGCGCTCAGGAGCCAACACGCTGGGAGGCCGAGCGATACCCGAAACGCTCTACCCACTGGTATGGCCCGAGGTGACAGACTTTCAAATCGACCGCGCCGTCCAGAACGGTATGATTCCACGTCATTATATGGTGGAGAACGCCACAAAGCGTTTGTCCGGCTATGTGAAAGTTTATTTAGACGAAGAAATCAGGGAAGAGGGTGAAGTAAGGGAACTCGATGCATTCGAAAGGTTTATGGAGGTGGCCGCCATTTCCGACGGAGAGATGCTGAATTATTCCAACATCGCTGCCGACTGTGGAGTTTCCGCCAAGACCGTTAAGTCGTATTTCCAAATCCTCTATGATACGTTCATCGGGTATGAGATTCCTGCATTTCGGAAAGAAATCAAGCGGAAGATTATACAGGCTCCGAGGTTCTACTATTTTGATGTCGGAATTGCCAACTACTTGATGGGACGCAATTCCCTGAAGCGAGGCACCGATGATTACGGACATGCCTTTGAGCACCTCGTCATGCAGGAAATCATTGCCTACAAAGGGTACAATGACAAGCGAGAGACAATATCTTATTGGCACACCTACGACCAAAAAGAAGTGGATGCTGTTATCGGAGATGCGAAGGTGGCCATTGAGATGAAATCCTCAGAGCATGTGGAGACGAAACACAAGAAAGGCCTCAAGGCTTTCCAAGAGGAGCACCCTGACTGCCGGTTGATCATCGTGTCCCTTGACCCTATTACGCGTAAATCTGGCGACATAGAATTGATTTACGTTATAGACTTCCTCAAGATGCTCTGGGGCGGCGACATTTTCTAAGTCAACAAAGATGAAGGCCTCATCCCTTCACCACAGAGGCATCAAGCTATCTTATCTCTAAGGAGTTAGGGAGTTACGGGAGAACAAGCGTCCTATACTCCTCTACTCCTTTTACTCCGTAGACAAAAAAACGGCCATTACGCCAATTTGTTTCCTAAAGAAAAGCCGCGCGCGGCATCAGTATTTCATCATAAAAGCAAAAAAACGGTTAAACATGATACGGTTTTCAAAAAAAGTTGTATCTTTGCACCGTGAAAATACGGAGCAGCACTCCTTATTTTACAGGAAAATGCGGAGTAAAACTCCTGATTTTAAAGAATTATACGGAGTGAAATAGCATAAAAAAGGCATGATGACCCATGATAGAAAGAATCCTTAAAATCAATGACATTCAGGAAGATAGCGTGTTTTTGTTCGGTGCTCGTCAGACAGGAAAGACAACACTGCTTCTGAATTTGTTTCCAAACAGCCGATTTTATGACTTATTGGAGTCGGATGTCTACGAGCGTTTGCATCGCAACCCCTCGCTTCTCAGACAGGAATTGGCATTGGCCAGCGAAGGGGATATCGTCATCATTGATGAAATACAACTTGCACCAGCATTGCTCAATGAGGTTCATTGGCTCATCACACGCAAAGGAATCCATTTCATCCTGAGCGGTTCAAGTGCAAGAAAGCTGAAGCGCAAGGGGGTGAACACGCTGGGGGGACGAGCTGTCAGGAATGTACTCTTCCCACTGGTGAGTGCCGAAATTCCCGATTTCGACATCATCAAAGCTGTTAATCGTGGCACGTTGCCTACGCATTACCTGGCCACCAGCGAAAGACAGCTCATGAAGCGTATGCAGGCTTATGTCTCGGTCTATCTGAGAGAAGAGATTGCTGCTGAGGCACTGGTGCGCAAACTGTCGTCGTTCAACCGTTTCATGGAAGTGGCCGCCCTCACCGATGGCGAAATGGTGAACTACAACAATATAGCTCAGGAGTGTGGGGTAGATGCCAAAACGGTTAAGGAATATTTCTCCATCTTGGAAGAAACGCTTATCGGCTATATGATTCCCGCATTCACGCGCACCGTGAAACGCAGACTCAACCAGGCTCCGAAATTCTATTATTTCGATGTCTCGTTGCCCAATTACCTGCTGAATCGACACCAGATGATGCCTGGTAGCGACGATTTCGGCCACGCCTTCGAGCATCTGATCGTTCAGGAACTGGTGGCCTATCTGGGGTATCATGACATAGAACACGCACTCTCTTATTGGCACACTTACACGGGTTACGAGGTGGATGCTGTCTTAGGCGATGCTAAAGTAGCCATTGAAATAAAGTCGAGCAGAGAAGTGCAGTCGAAACACCTCAAAGGACTGAAGGCCTTTAAGGAGGAGCATCCCGATGCCCGACTCATTATCGTGTCGCTTGACCCAGCCCCACGCCTGTTCAGCGGTGTAGAGATCATGCCCGCTCCTCATTTCCTTCAGCAGCTTTGGAATGGATCCATCATACACTCTCTTGGCTTTTAGCTGTCTTTCTCTTTAGAACACAGGAATTTATCTCGGGGGTCAACGTCGCTTTGCCCTCGGGGGTCAAATGCGCTCGGCTTTTCCAGGGCAGGAGAAAGCAGTTACTATCTCGCCCCCGGGACTTAGGCTTGCCTTCAGCTGAGCAGCGTCTGCAAGCCCTTGACGAGGCGACGAAGTCCCTCGGCGAGCTGCTCACGCGGACAAGCCAGATTGATGCGCAGGAAAGCGCGGTCGGTGGCTCCATACATTTCGCCATCGTTTACCCAGACACCATACTGGTCGTAGAGTACTTGGGCTATCTCCGCAGAAGAGCGGTGGAGCGCCTGACAATCAACCCAAGCAAGATAGGTTCCCTCGAGTTTCACGATGGGGAACTGCGGCAACTGCTCATTCATGGTCTGCACCAGCAGCTGGTAGTTGTCCCAGATGTATGCGTTGAGTTGCTGCAACCACTCGGCTCCACCATCGGTATAAGCTGCCTCGGTAGCCAAGATGCCAAAGGGATTGACATCGCACACCTCATGCAGGTTGATGGCGCGGTTGATGCGCTCGCGCTTCTGCGCATCGCTCACCAGGATATTAGCCGTCTGCAGTCCTGCGATGTTGAATGCCTTAGAGGCTGCCACGCAGAGCGCACAGTTGCGCTGTGCTTCCTCGCCGAGCGAGGCAAAGGAGCAATGCTCGTGGCCAGGCATCACGAACTCGCAATGAATCTCGTCGGCCACCACGAACACATCATGCCGCAAACAGATGTCGTGCATGCGGAGCAGTTCCTCACGCGTCCACACCCTACCGGCGGGGTTGTGCGGGTTACACAACAAGAACAGGCGCGTCTTCTCGTCGGCACAGCGGCGCTCGAAGTCGTCCCAGTCTACTTGATAGGTTCCGTTCTCATAGGTCAGATGCGACCCCTCCATCAGGCATCCCTGATTGCGGATGCTGGAGAAGAAACAATTGTAGACGGGCGTCATCGCCACCACCTTATCACCCGGCAGGGTGAGTGCGCGGACGATGGCCGAGAGAGCCGGTACGACACCGATGGTGATGATGACCTCATCGGGCTGATAGGGCAGCACATGATGGCGCTCACGGAACCAGCGGATGACACGCTCGTAGTACGACTGTGGTACATGGGTATATCCGAATACCCCATGTTCTACGCGTCGGCGCAAAGCCTCCGTGATGGCGGAGTAGGTGCGGAAGTCCATATCAGCCACCCATAGGGGGATGATATCGTCGTGATCGGCCTCATCCCACTTTACGCAATTCGTGCCCCTACGGGGAACGATCTCATCAAAGTTGTATTTCATATTCTTTTATGATGGTTTAAGAACTTTTACCCCACCCCTAACCCCTCCCCTCGAGGGGAGGGGAATCCAGGAACCACGCCCCCAACCATCCCCTGCGATGAGAGGGAAATCCAGGAACCACGCCCCCAACCATCCCCTGCGATGGGAGGGGAATCCAGGAACCATTACCCTGACCATCCCCTGCGATGGGAGGGGAATCCAGGGGTGCTACATGCCGCGAACGATAATCTTGCAGTCGTTGGGCATCTTCACGTTCTCGTCGATGGTGACAGACCCTACGCCGTCGCAGACCACGCGGCCAGAGATAGGATTCTTGATGTTGGTGATTTCACCTTTGATGTTTGCCCACACATAGGAATCCTCGAACATACGGTCGCAGTCGGGTCCGAAGGTGCAGTCTTCCAACACCAGATCCTTCACATAGCAGAAAGGCTGTTCGCCCGTGAAGTGACAACGCACAAAGCGCAGATGCTTGGAGTGCCAGCCGATATACTCGCCATTGAGTTCGCTGTCGTAGACGGTGACGTTCTCGCACTCCCAGAACGAGTCCTTGGTGGTAATCTTGGCATTGTGAACCTCCACATCCTTACAATACTGGAAGATATATTTCGACTCGCAGTCGAGTCCGTCTACTTTAACATTCTCGCAGAACATGAACGGATAGGTACCCTCGCGGAGTGTACAGTTCTTCACCTTCAGGTTCTTGATGCGCCAGAAGGTCTCATCGGCATCGTTGAATCTGACGTTCTCCAGTTCTACATTCTCCATTTCGCGGAAGAGCTTCGGCGCATCGATCACGGTGTCGCGCATAACCATATCGTTGGAGTACCAGATGGCCGATCGCGATCCCACTTCAAAATAGCAGTTGGTAATCAGCGATCTGTCGACATGCCACCAGGGGTATTTGCCGATGAAGCGGCAACCGTCGGCCTCGATATCATGACAACACTTGATTCCAGACTCTCCTTCTGTGATGTTGACGTTCTCTAAGCGCACATCGTGGACAGCGAACAGTGGGCGTTCGCCACCAAAGCTTTGATTCTTAATGATTTCCATTGGCATATTGTTAAACGATTATTGAGATACAAATATCGTGCCTGTCTGTCATTTCGTCAGTTGGCGCGTAAAGGCGCGGGCGGCAGAATCGGCCTTTGCCTCCTCTTCGGCAGTCGCAAACGCATGACAGTATGACTTCTGTTGCTGCCAGCAGCCTCGCGTGAAGTCGGGAACTTCCACGGGCAGGTTTCCACAGTCCATCGAGATGGCTCCCAGTTCGGCCAGGCAACACCATTCAGCCAGATCGTAGACATCCATGTCGAGGGGTAGTCCGTTCTGCAAGCAGTAGACCAGTCGTGAATCCATGATGAAGTCCATTCCTCCGTGTCCTCCCACCTCGCGGGCTATCTTCTCGTATCGGCTGACCAGCGGTGACGTATATTGTTGCAAGAGCGTTTTCGTCTGCTCGGCTGTCAGGTATGAATGTCCAGTAAGATTGTCGTACTTGGCATCCCCACTCTCTACTGTCGACGGTTGAGATGAGTTGATTTCCGAGAGCCATTTGCCCAAGATGGCATAGCCCTCACGCGGATATTTATTGGCGAAGCCCTCCGTACCCGTCAGCTGGTACATACGGTTGTAGGGCTGTGGTGTCATCACATTGTGGTGAATCTCGATCACCTTGCCGTTCTGTGTCCGAATGAGCGTCGTGGTATGATCGCCGTTGCGAAAGTCTACCTCTTCACCCGTCCGGTCTTTTACCAGTTTCTTTCCATTGAACGATTGGGTGTCCATTGCGATGAGCGTTTGCATTCGGTCGCCCCGATGGATATTCAGCACCTGTGCGATTGGCCCCAGTCCGTGAGTGGGATAGATATCGCCCCGATGACTCTTATTGTAATCGAGCCGCCATCCCAGACGGTCGTCGGAATCTTGTTTCCAATACTCATCCCAGAAGGGCGAAAGTTCGTGCCGATAAGCCCCCTGCACATAAATCACCTCGCCGAAGAGTCCCTGCTGAGCCATATTCAGAGAATTGAGCTCGAAGAAATCGTAGCAGCAGTTCTCCAATATCATGCAGTGGAGCCGCTTCTGTTCGGCCAAGTCGATGAGCGTCCATATCTCGCTGAGATTCATAGCCGATGGCACTTCTATGGCCACATGCTTCCCATGTTCCATCGCACACCGCGCCACTGGGAAATGGTGGAGCCAGTCGGTAGCGATATACACCAGGTCGATGTCGTCGCGTCGGCAGAGTTCCTCGTAGCCGGTTGCTCCGCTATAGACGTCGGCTTTCGGCATCGAAGCGTTCTCCAATGATTTTTGACAGGCATCGGCTCTCAAGCGTTCGTGGTCGCAGAGTGCCTTCACCTGGATGCCTGGGATATGGGTCCACCGCTCTACGGCGTCGCTTCCCCGCATGCCTAAGCCCACGAATGCCACTCTGACGACAGGAATCTTGGGAACTGCGAGTAGGAGAGCTGACTGTTGACCAGCTTTCCGTTCAGGTATTTTAGTCACCACTCTTCCGTTTTTAATCTCGAAAGGCCAACTATATTGGGCCTTTACCACATGAGGAAGCATCATGCAGAGCGCCATCAAAAGCGTGATAAGCCGTTTTCTTTTCATCATCATGATTGTTGTTTAGGGTTATTCCAACTGCCAGTCGGAGAAGGTCTTGCAGACCTCCAAGAGATAGTCGCGGCGCTTTCCGATGCGCTCGGCAAACAGCTCCTGACACTCGCGGACGACAGCCTCGGGGAACGAGTCGGAGAGCGAGAGCCAGCTGAAGTTTCGCACGCATGACACAGCCTCAATCTGGGCTTTCCGATGCTCGAGCAAGTCTTGGGGCAGGCCCTCGAAATAGTAGTCGATGGCGCGTGCCCACAGGTCCTGACCCAGCTCGCGGGGCATTCCGATGATTTGCTGATAGTCGCCCACCAGCGTGACCATGGCCGAATAGGCATGACCCAGGTCGATGATGGGATGACCATAGCCCAGCTCGCCCATGTCGATGAGCATCAGCTCGCCGTTCTGCACCATCGCGTTCTTGGTCTGCAGGTCGCAATGGAGCAGGCGGTCGTCCTGCGGGATGGCACTCAGGATTTCCAACATCAGGTCGACGCTCTGGGTGTCGAAATAGCGGCTGATATAGCGCACGGCACTTTCTTCGCGGTCGGCAGCGCGGGGTATGCTGCTGCCCTGCGGCACCCGAATGCTATGCATCTGGCGGAACAGGTCGGCATAGAGCCGCGCATACTCGTCGACCCTATCGGGATGCTGGGCGACGGTAGCGCTCAGGGTGGTGGCCTTCAGCAGTTCGTAGACCAGTCCGTATTGCGTTCCCACGCGCACCACATCGAACGAGATGGCCGTGGGCATGCCCAGCACGAAGGCTTCCTTCGACAGACCAATCTCTGTCTGCACCTCGTCGATGGTCGTTCCCTCGCGAAACACCTTGATGATGGTGTCGCCGTCCAGTCGATACACCTTGCCCACGCCACCGATGCCGATGAGTTCGCAACCGTCGACAGACAGTCGGCGCAGGGCCTTCTCTACCTGCATGATCTTGGTGAAGCCCGTCATTTCGAACACTTGGTACACATCCGCACAGGCTTCCACGACGCGGAAGTCTTTGTAGCGCTTGGCCAGCGAGAGCAGGATGCGCAAACCGGAACTTGAGATATACTCCAGCTGACAGGCGTCGCAGGTCAGCTTTTGGATAGTGCCGCACGAGGCCAATGCGCGCTCTATGTCGCTGGCTGCCTGCGCGGCAGAGGCTGTGTCGAGCCTTCCTTGCAAGGCTATCACAGCGTGGCCGTTGGTGTAGTTGGTGGTAATGGTCATGATGGGTGATGGGTGATGGATGATGGATGAAGGATGAAGAATGAAGGATGAGGGATGACCTCAGCAGAACTCGAAGAGATTGATGAATCCTGTGATGGAGAACACGTTGCGCAGGTCGTCGCTCAGGCCTTTCACATACACATGACTGCCGGCCGGCTTGGCATGCTTCAGGATGTTGAGGAAAATGCGCAGGCCGCTCGATGAGATATATTGCAGCTGCGTGCAGTCGAGCACGATGTCGTGCCCCGTGCAGTCGTATAGGGGCTGCACGTCTTTTTCGGTCTGCGAGGCTGTTGCGGTGTCCAGTCTGCCTTCGAAATAAGCTACGAGGCTTTGTTCTTCTTCTTGAATGGTTGTTTTCATTGCTGTCTTGCTTAAAAGTTTTTCAGTTTCTTGCGAAGCGTCAGTACATTCATGCCGTTGAGGCGTTCGTAGTTGATCGTGTCCATCAGCTGGCGCACCAGATGGATGCCCAGGCCGCCGATGTCGCGCTCCTCAACCGACAGTGTGGTGTCGACATCCGCTCTGGCGGTGGGGTCGAAGGGCTTTCCACTGTCGGTAATGACGAACTTCAGCCGCTCGTCGTTGGCCTGTGCCTCGATGCTCACATTGCCAACGGTGCCCGGAGGATAGGCATAGTTCATCACGTTCACCACCGCCTCCTCGATGGCGAGGTTCATGCTCATCGTGGCCGTAGCGTCAAGACCTAAGGTCTCGCACACCTCGTCGACGAAGGCTGCCAGCTGGGGTACTTCTCCGACATCGTTGTGGAGTACGGTGGACCGCTGGAAACGCACGTCGAGCTGCTGTTTGGTGTACTGGATGGCCAGCAGGGTGAGGTCGTCGCTCTGCTCGGCATCGCCCACAAACTCGTGAACGGCATCCTCCATGCTGCTGATAAGTGCCTGTGGCTGCTGGTTGGAAGAAGCGATACGCTTCACGATTCGGGGTATACCAAACTGGTCGTGGTTTAGGTTTTCGGCTTCCGATAGTCCGTCGGTATAGAGGAAGATGGTGGTCTGTGGCGTCACGAGTGTCTCTTCTGTCACATACTTCCAGTCGGGCATCACACCCACGGGGATGTTCGATTGGCAGCTCAACCGCGTCGTGGTGCCGTTGCTGATGATCAGCGGGGCATCGTGGCCCGCGTTGCAGTAGCGCAGTCGGCCTGTCGGCAAATCGAGCACGCCCACGAAGAAGGTGACGAACATATTGGCATCGTTTTCCTCCGACATTGTATCGTTGAGGGCTGACACAATGCGGTCGGGCATCGCCTCATGGGCCGAGACGGTTCTGAACTGTGCCTTGGTCATCGCCATCACCAGCGAAGCCGGAACGCCTTTCCCCGATACGTCGCCGATGCAGAAGAAGAGTTTCTCGTCGCGGATATAGAAGTCGAACAAGTCTCCGCCCACGGCTTTGGCAGGAGTCAGCTGTCCGAAGATGTCAATATCGTCGCGTTCGGGATAGGGCGGGAACACCTTCGGAAGCATCGACATCTGTATGTCGCTGGCAATCTTCAATTCGCTCTCGATGGATGCTTTGGAGGAGCTGACGGCCTCTAAGTGACGGAAACCGCGGATGACGCGAATGACAATCATGGTGAGCAGGACAAGTCCCACCAGCATGAGCAGCAACAAGTAGAATCCCACTTGTCGCAGATTCTGATAGATTTCATGTTCGGAACATACAACGGCCATCGACCAGCCTAATGACTCCTTCTCGATAGGCGCATAGAACACATAGTTCTTCCGCCCATTATCGTCTCTCACGGTGGTCTGTCCGCTGTTGCCGGCCATCATCTGGCGGTTCAGGCTATTCATGGTGGTGTCTTCCATCTTCGACGTCACCTCCTGAATGTTCTTACGCATCACCAGACTCTCCACCGGACAGGCCATGATGCGACCTTCGCGCGAAATCATCAGGTTGTACGATGAGGGGTAGATATGCCGGGCATTGATGAGCTCGCTGAGCCAGTCGAGCGACACATCGGCACCCACTACACCCACCAGCCGGCCCGAGGCATCGTGCAGCGGCAGTGTGTAGGTGCAGAGCATCATCGAGGCGCCAGCCTCATCGTAGTAGGGTTCCGACCAATAGCCCCGGTCGCGCTCTATCGTCTTCTGATACCATTCGGCCTCGTGATAGTTGTGCGAGGCCGATCCGATCTGCCTTGTCACCAGTTGACCGTCGGCCTGACGGAACACGTATGGTTCGTACCAGCGCCCGTAAGAAGTATAATAGTTGGGCTCGAATCCAATGAAGCATCCCACGATGGTGCCCGTGCTCTCCACCACATGGTGACAGATGGCAATGGCCGTGTCGGGACGACTGAGATTCTTCTCAATCATCCACGCCGTATTGGCCAGAGCCGACTCCACGCTGGTCATCACCTTCTGAATCTCGAGCGTCTTCACCTGAAGTTCGGTCTCGGCACGCTGCTTCACCTCTTTGCGGATGCTCTTGCTGGCATACCACGACTGGATGGCCGACGTTGCTTCGATGAACACCGCCGCCGTGATGATGATGGCTAATGTGGAGCGCGTCTGCAACGACGTCATCACAGTCTTGATTCGTCTCTTCATTCTTCAATAAAGACTGGTCACCTTTCTTCCGATAGGCATTGTACATGAGTTTGTTTCGCCTGCAAAGATAGTGAATTTTGCGGAAACCCCAATCAATCACACAATTATTTTTTACTTTTTCTAAAAAAAAGGACTTTTTGGCAAAATATTGCATTTTTTTTGAAGAAAATGTGACTCTGCATACAATAAAATGCAAAAAATCGCGTTATTATAGCGTGTACAGACGATTGATAACATCTTTTGTACTGGCTTTCATGGCCTTCTCGGAGGCGTGGAGCCAGTATGACGTGGCCTTCAGCCACTATTTCGACATGGAGACATCATTCAACCCCGCAGCGGTGGGAAAAGAGTCGAAAATCAACGTCACTGCGGCCTATAATATGAGTATGGTGGGCTTCAAGCACAATCCGAATACGATGTATATCGCGGGCGATATTCCCTTCTATGCGCTCAAGACGTATCATGGCGTGGGAGCACAGATCTTAAGCGACAACATCGGTGCCTTCACCCATCAGCGCATTGCCTTGCAGTATGCCTATAAGCACACGCTCTTCGGAGGGATGATCAGTGCAGGTGTGCAGGCTGGTTTCCTCTCGGAGAAACTCGATGGCTCGAAGCTCGATTTCGATGTACCTGGCGACCCGGCATTCTCGACTTCGCAGGTGGACGGTAGCTCTATCGACTTGGCTGCAGGTCTCTACTACAAGCATAAGCGGTGGTACGTGGGTGCCTCGGTATCGCATCTGAACGCGCCGCTCGTGGAGCTGGGCGAGACGAATGAACTGAAGATTGATCCGACCATATACGTAACGGGAGGCTACCTGATTCGACTCAGAAACCCCAATTTGTCGATTCCTGTTTCGGTGTTGTTGCGCTCGGATATGGTGGGCTATCGAGGCGACCTGACGGGGCGACTGCTCTATCAGCACGATAATAAACATATGTACGCGGGCGTGACGTATAGTCCGCAAAACTCGGTGACGGTACTCGTCGGCGGCTCGTTCCACGGCATCAACGTGGGCTACAGTTATGAGGCCTATACCCAGGGCATCGGACTGGAAAACGGAGCTCACGAGCTCTTTGTGAGCTATCAGCAGGATGTCAACCTCTTCAAGAAAGGCAGAAACAAACACAAGAGTGTGAGGATTCTATGAGGATGGATGATGAATGAAGGATGAAGGGGGAAGAAATGAAAGTAATAAATAAATAAGATATCAAATGAAAAAAACAACAATGGCCTTGTGCCTCACGGCATTGATTTGCCTGACGGGTTGCTTCGGAAGCAAACTCGCCAAGGGAGGCGGCAGCGGCGGTGAAGTGACCGGCGTGGGCGGCAGAGGATTTGCCGAGCCCACTCCCTTCGGTATGACGTTGGTGAAGCGTGGATATCTGCGCATGGGAACCGAGCAGACCGACTCACTTTGGGGCAAGCAGACACCAGTGAAGGACATCTCTGTAGACGGATTCTGGATGGACGAGACGGAGGTCACCAACTCGAAGTATAAGCAGTTCGTCATGTGGGTGCGCGACTCTATCCTGCGTACTCGTCTGGCCGATCCTTCGTATGGGGGCGATGAGACGTACATGATTACCGAGGACAAGAACGGTGACCCCGTGACACCTCACTTGAACTGGAAGAAGAGTCTGCCCCGAAAGCCCAACGAGGACGAACAGCGTGCCTTTGAGAGTCTCTACGTGACGAACCCCGTGACGGGCGAGAAGATGCTCGACGCCAGTCAGATGAACTATCGTTACGAGATCTACGACTACACAACGGCTGCTCTCAGAAGAAACCGACTGGTGCCTGAAGAACGCGATCTCAACACCGATCATGTGGTGGACCCCAACGAGGTGGTGATGATTTCGAAGGACACCGCCTACATCGACGACGAGGGTAAGATCATTCGCGAGACCATCGAGCGTCCGCTCACGGGACCTTGGGATTTCCTCAATACGTATATTGTCAACATCTATCCCGACACCACTTGTTGGGTCAACGACTTCAAGAACTCTGAGAACGAGGGCTACATGCGCTATTATTTCTCGAATCCCGCCTACAATGACTATCCTGTGGTGGGTGTCAGCTGGGAGCAGGCCAACGCGTTCTGTGCCTGGCGCACCGACTATCTGCTGAAGGGGCTTGGCGACCAGGCTCGCTATGTGCAGCGCTATCGTCTGCCGACAGAGGCCGAGTGGGAGTATGCTGCTCGTGGCAAGGATGGCAACGAGTTCCCCTGGGAGAATCAGGGCGACACAAAGAGCGACCGCGGTTGCTTCTATGCCAACTTCAAACCCGATAGAGGTAACTACACGAAGGACGGCAACTTGATAACGAGCAAGGTGGGCATTTATGGCACCAATACCAATGGCTTGTGTGATATGGCCGGCAACGTGGCCGAATGGACCAGCACCATCTATACCGAGGCGGGTGTCGACGCGATGAACGACATCAACCCGCAACTCGACTATAAGGCTGCGAAGGAAGACCCCTACCGGTTGAAGAAGAAGAGCGTGCGCGGTGGTTCGTGGAAGGACCCCGAGAGCTATATCCGCTCTGCTTGGCGCACGTGGGAATATCAGAATCAGCCGCGCTGCTATATCGGATTCCGCTGTGTGCGCTCGCTGGCCAGCTCGTCGAGCGAGAGACAGAAATCAGGAAAAGGTAAAAAAAAATAAAGACCCGAAGCGTGGTCAGGCGTAGTCATCATATCACTACTGCACATTGATCACTTTCATCCTTCATCCATCATCTTTCATCTTTCATTATAAAATTCGTAAATAGCAATGACCAGATACAGTAAATTCAATGTCGTCTATCGTCTACAGAAGTGGATGGATAGCGTCCCCGGACAGACGTTCCTCAACTACGCCTACTCATGGGGTGCCAGTATCGTGATTCTCGGTACGCTCTTCAAACTGACGCACCTGCCGGGAGCCAACTTCTTCCTGTTCCTGGGTATGGGCACCGAGGTGTTCGTGTTCTTTATCTCTGCATTCGACCGTCCGTTCGATAAGACGGCCGACGGTATGGACCTCCCCACTCATCTTCGTGAACAAGAAGATGAGGGCGAGACTACTGAGACGGAAACCGACGAAGAGGGCCGTCCTGTCGTCGTACAGCAGGGTGGCGTAATGGGCGGCACCGGTGGAGGCACTATTATCATCGGCGGCAGTGGTGGCAGCGGCGTCGCAACAGGCGAGGTCGGCGAGTCATCAGGCATCGTGGCCAACGGTGGCGTCATCGGTGGTGGTGTCATCGGTGGCGGCATCATTGGCGGCGTAGTCGATCCGAATGCGGCTGCCGTACTCGACACCGAGATGCTCGCATCGAAGAGCATCAGCGAGGAGATGACCGAAGCCACCAATGGCTATGTGGAGCAACTGAAGGAACTCACCGAGGTATTAGAGAAGGTTTCTGAGCAGAGTCGCCGACTCACCACCGACTCGGAAGAGATGGAGAATCTCAACCGCACGCTCACGGGTATCTGCAAGATCTACGAGATGCAGCTGAAGACCGCCAGCTCGCAGATAGGTACTACCGACGAGATCAATGCTCAGATGAAGCGTATGGCGGCTCAGATAGAAGAGCTCAACCGCATCTATACCCGCATGATCGAGGCAATGACGGTGAATATGCCGGGAGCGGCCCCACAGCCGCAGCAGGGTTAAGAATCGGCATGACGAAAGCCCGTAATTCCGGTATTCCGAAATTCCGAATCTCACCTCTCACCCCTAACCACTAAATAAAAAAACAATGGCAATCAAGAAAAGACCCGTATCGCCGCGCCAGAAGATGATCAACCTGATGTACGTCGTTCTGATGGCTATGCTGGCACTCAACGTTTCCACGGAAGTGCTGGAGGGATTCTCCGTGGTGGAAGAGAGCTTAGGGCGAACCACAGCCAACTCTACAAAGGAGAACAAGGCTATCTATACCGACTTTGAGGCAATGATGAAGCAAAACCCCGAGAAGGTGAAGCAATGGTTCGACAAAGCTACCTCGGTGAAGCGCATGAGCGACTCGCTCTACAACTTCGCCCAGGAACTCAAGGAGGCTATCGTACGCGAGGCCGACGGCAAAAACGGCGATGTGCACAATATTATCAACAAAGAAGACCTCGAGGCCGCCTCTCAGATAATGCTCGCCCCGGGACGTGGGCGCGGACAACAGCTCTATAATGCCATCAACTCCTTCCGCGAGCGCATCCTGAAGATGGTTCCCGAAAAGCGACAGCAGGAACTCATCAAGAACAATCTCACCACCGAGATTCCTAAAAAGTCGAAGGGATTGGGCAAAAACTGGCAGGAGGCCATGTTCGAGGGCATGCCTGTAGCTGCCGCCGTCACGCTCTTGTCCAAACTCCAGAGCGACGTGCGATATGCCGAGGGCGAGGTGCTTCACTCATTAGTGGCCAACGTCGATGTCAAGGATATCCGAGTCAACAAGCTCGACGCATTTGTCATTCCTGAAAAAACGGTGCTCTATCCCGGCGAGCAGTTCACGGCCAACATCGTCATGGCTGCCGTAGATACCACCATGCAACCTGAGATATATGTAGGTGGCACGCGCATCAATACCAGCAACGGACGCTATGCCTTCACAGCCAATGGGGTGGGAGAGCATAGCTTCGGGGGCTACCTGCTCACTAAGAATGCAGCCGGAGAGACCATCCGACGCGAGTTCTTGCAGAAATACAGCGTCATTCCCGCGCCAAACAGCGCTACGGTGGCTGCCGACCTCATGAACGTCCTCTATGCAGGCTATCAGAACCCGATGACCGTCAGCGTCGGTGGTGTACCCGCCAACGCGGTCAATGTCAGCATGAGTGGAGGTACGCTCACAGCCAAGGGCGATGGTCATTATGTGGCCGTGCCTGCATCGGTCGGCAAGGATGTAACCTTCACCGTCACCGTCAACGATAAGGGCACCACACGCACCATGACTCCCGTCACGTTCAAGGTCCGTAAACTGCCCGACCCAACTCCCTACCTTGTCGTCGGCGACAACCGCTTCAAGGGCGGCGGACTGCAGAAGGCGCAGCTCATGTCGCTCAGCAACCTCCATGCAGCCATCGACGACGGACTGCTCGACATCGAGTTCCGCGTCACAGGCTTCGAGGCCGTCTTCTACGACAATATGGGTAATGCCGTGCCCTACGTCAGTCAGGGCTCCGCATTCAACGAGCGACAGAAGGACACTTTCCGCAAACTCGCCCGCAACAAGCGATTCTATATCACTCATGTGCAGGCTGTCGGGCCCGACGGCATCTCACGCACCCTCCCAGGAGCAATGGAAGTCATCGTGAAATAGCCCAAACTCACCATAAGGTAATATCACTCCCCGCTCCTCGAACACTCACCCCTAACCACTAAATTAAATAGTCAATGAAAAAAGCATCCATCATAGCCGTTTTCGCTTGTGCCGCCCTCTCCGTGGCGGCTCAGCCCGCTGCACGCCGACCAGAAGCACAGAAACCGCAGCAACAGCAGAGTAGTCAGCAACCGCAGAAGAAGCAGCAACAACCGCAGAAGTCCAATGCCGACAACATGACCACCCGCGCACAGATATCATTCCCCGTAGCGCAGGCCATGTCAGAAGATGTGGTGTGGCGACGCGACATCTATCGAGAGGTCGACTTGAGCGAGGCCGAAAACGCAGGACTCTACTATCCCAAGGAGGCCATCGGTTCACAGGTCAATCTCTTCGTCTACATGTTCCAGCTCGTCCTCGCCGGACGCGTTCCGGCCTATGAGTATTCGCCCGTCAGCGACAGCGAGTCCTTCGAACCCAAATCGCGCATCAAGGGGAAGACCATCCTCGACAACTATCACATCTATTATGAGGTCAACGACGAGGGTCGCATGCGCATCGATCCCAGCGACTACCCCTCGGCCGAGGTCAAGAGCTATTACCTCAAAGAGAGTGCTTATTACGATCAGGCCAATGCTGCCTTCCATCGTAAGGTTGTCGCCCTCTGCCCCGTGCTCAACCGCGAAGACGACTTCGGCGACGGCACGTCAAAATACCCGCTCTTCTGGGTCAGATACGACGACCTCGCTCCCTTCCTCGGTAAGTTCGTGCTGATGACCAGCGACAAGAACAATGCTGCCACCATGTCGGCCGACGACTTCTTCACCAAGAATATGTACAAGGGAAAAATCTATAAGACCAACAACCTCCTCGGGCAGACGCTCGCACAGGTGGCCAACGGCAACGACTCCATCATGAAGGCAGAGCAGAAGAGAATCGAGGACGAGCTCCTCGCCTTCGAAAAGACTGTCTGGGGCGATCAGGAGAAGAAAGACTCCCTCGACAGCATCGCCAACGCACAGGCCGACGTCAAGGTGAAGAAGAAGCACTCTGCACGCACCAACCGTCGTGGCAGCTCAGCAAACGTCGACTCGAAGGCATCCGACAAGGAACCCAAAGCCGCACGCGAGCCTAAGGTGCGCACCAAGCGATCCTCATCGCCAGCACCCTCCAGCGGCTCAGCCCGCGTCTCCGTCCGTCGTCAGCGACATTAATCTTCATACCACCTGGATTCCCCGCCCCTCTAAGGGGAGGGGGAGGGGTGGAGTACATCACCTTTCACCCATCACCCATCACCCATCACCCATCACCCATTTTTTAATTCTTTAATATTTAAATTTTATAATGAAAAAAGCATCCATCATAGCCCTTCTCACCCTGCTGACCCTTTCAGCTTCAGCACAAGAGAGCAAAGTGCGCTTCGGACTGCGAGGCGGCATCAACCTCACAGAGTTCTCATTCAGCAGCTCAAACTTCGACAGCGAAAACCGCATGGGCTTCTTCGTTGGGCCTACCGTGAAGTTCACCCTCCCCGTCGTGGGACTCGGCATAGACCTCTCCGCACTCTATAACCATAAGGAGAGCAAACTGGACAGCGAGACCGTCAAACAGAACACGGTAGACATCCCACTGAACGTGCGCTATTCCATCGGATTGGGCAACGTGGCCAACATCTTCCTCGCCGCAGGACCGCAGATTGCTTTTAACTTGGGCGATAAGGAGGTAGACCTCGACCAGGTCAACGACTGGCGATTCAAAGACTCCTTCTTCAGCTTCAACGTGGGAGGAGGATTCACCGTCAGTCATCTCGAACTCTCGGCTCGCTACAACATCCCCATCGGAAACACCAGCGATGCCCGTCTGAAGGACACCACCGACAAAGTGTTACACGCCAAAACCAACAACTGGCAGGTAGGACTCGCCTACTATTTCTGATCAGCAGCAACAACATCATTCGATTCAAACCGTAATCAATGATATTCCTGCTCCACCTAACCTGAATATTTCATACTAAAAATAAAAGACCTCGATGCCCAATTATTGCATAGAT